>Ga0256841_1002681_pt1 | contig 13947 bp, 15 predicted proteins | sample 356308metaG_FD_185971 | JGI IMG/M metagenome (GOLD analysis project Ga0256841, IMG submission 185971) | Hydrothermal vent microbial communities from Mid Atlantic Ridge, Atlantic Ocean - 356-308 | ecosystem: Environmental > Aquatic > Marine > Hydrothermal vents | place: Atlantic Ocean: Mid...
CGATCTTGCTGATGATGATGTTAAGGCAGCAGTAAATTATATGTTGGCAGCCGTTGGCGCTGCACCTGCTGCTGCAGCGACCGAAGAAGCCCCTGCGGTTTCAGAAGAAACAGCACCTGATGCTGTCGCATCTGCTGGGGGGAAGGGTAAAGAAGTATTTGATGGTACCTGTTCCCTGTGTCATAAAACAGGTGTTGCCGGAGCGCCCAAATTTGGAGATAAAGAAGCATGGGCTCCACGTATAGCCAAGGGTAAAGATACGCTGTACGATCATGCTCTCCATGGGTTTATGGGTAAAGGGATGATGCCTCCAAAAGGTGGTAAAGCTGATCTACCGGATGAGGATGTGAAGGCTGCAGTTGATTATATGGTTGAAAACGGTTCTTGAATTTAGCAGAGTTATTGGTGGAAACTTGAAGGGTACGGGTGTCTTTTTCTCGTATCCTTTATTTCTGTCCTGAAAGAAACTCGAAAGCTCATTTCAATAATTCCAGAGCAACTTTCTTACGGAAGTTATAAGGTACGGACTGATTGATCATCAGTGCGAAAGGCATCCACTGGTCAGATCGAAACAGGTAGCCCGCGTAGGTACTAACCCCCTTCAGGGTGCCACTTTTGGCCAATATTCGATCGTTTTGTCGGCTGATCAGATCGCGGTAAGGCAAAAAGTGTTGAAGAATATCGATCAGTTGCCTGGCGCTGAGTCTGTTGTCCCGGGATAGTCCAGCTCCTTCTCGAACAGCATAATTTTGCCAGCCAAATAATTTTTGGACTTTTGAGCGGATAGTTGATCGTGATTTATCCATTGTGGCGGGAGCCCCCTTTTCCTCCACACCCAGCAATAGAAATAACTGGTTTGCAATAAAGTTATTTGAATATTGCAACATGGCAGAAATTATCTCAGATAAATCATGAGAATTTTGATGACGATAAAAAGGAAATATTGTGTCTGGAATCGTCCCTTCGATTAATTTATTTGTGATCCGGATACCTTGAGCCTCCAGTTTGGCCATTAAGATCTCGGCAAAATAACGGGGGCTTTGTGTTTGTTCACCAAGGTTAATACGATGTGTTCCGATCGGTAGATCTTTTGCTAAATGTTTGATCAGAGGCGTCAGCGGGGTCTGAGGTTCTGCACTGAAGGTTTTTTGATCCTTCCTTTTTACATTGATTGTATTGAAGTTGGCCGCCAGTGCACTGAGTGGAGCATCATAAGGATTATCTGTTTTTGATTGCCCGTCAATGATGATGTCAGAAGAAAAATAACTATCATCAACTCCGATCCCGTTAATCTTTTTAAGCCCTCTTTTTTTCAAGGCGATAACGATCAGATCAATTTCTTCCGAAATCAGAAAAGGATCACCATACCCTTTTACCCAGAGGTAGTTCTTCTGATCGAGAGCGAAGTCTGTCACAAATCGGTGATCGCTACCCCATGTTTCTAATGCGAGTAGTGCTGTGAGTAGTTTCATAGTCGAAGCTGGTATCATCGGACGATCGGCGTGATGACTTTGTATTTCATTTCCTGATGGATCGACAACGAGCAGGCTGGACTGTTTCATCTCTTTGAGTATAAGAAGTGAAGAGGGCTCATTCGTTGAGGATTCTGAAAGAGCGACTCTGCTGTTTGTTAACAGGATCAGGAAAATAATGATCAGAAAGGAGTATGATCTGGATAAAGTCGATATGCACATATGCGTACTTTATTCGAAACTGATGACGATAAGAAGATCTCCCTGATAGTGAAGAAAATGATAGTGATGGTTGTAGAAACTGCAAGATAAATGATGAGACATATTGTCGCACTCGCCTTCTTGGGTTACGATACGTACTATCGAGAAAAAGAAATTGATCTCGATTATTATAATAAATTAGGATATCAGATTGATTTCGGCAGAATCAAAACCGGGAGAATCAGAACGTTTTTTCGTGGTTCAACCCAATGCATCGCTTACAAAGCATGGTGCGATCGTTGTTTTTGCCGTTGTTGTATTGATTTCACTACTTGTTTTGCTGCGATTTGTTTTGCTGGGTGCTTGGGTGGTTGTTCCGTTCACAGTTCTGGAAGTCGCATTTATCGGGTACATTCTTCGTCTTGTACTTAAAAGCAATCGACAAGTTGAAATGATCTCTATCAATGAACATGAAATTCGTGTCATCAAATTGGGAGGATCGGAGCGGACAGAGTGGAATTTTAATCCACACTGGGCTCAGGTGGAATTAAAGAAAAGTCATCATAACTGGTATCCAAACAAGCTGACTATTCGTTCCCATGGCCGGGTAGTAGAACTGGCATCTTGTTTAACGAATAGTGAGCGAGAAGAGCTAGCTGAAGCGCTACAAGAATCAGTTTTTCAGGTAGGCGCCAGACAGCTCATTTCTGAAGAAGATTCTAAGTGTTAAAGATATTTACCAGTGTGGAGAGTGGCATGAACTATATCAAGAACAAAATTGCCAGTGCTACAGGAGTGGTCAGTTCACTTCTGGTTAATAATGCATACGCAAATAAATACAATCTGCCAGAGCCAGCAGATCCTGTCGTCCAGCAGATATTTGATCTGCATATGATGACCTCTCTGATCGCGACCATCATTATGGTTATTGTCACCCTTATCGTCGTGTATTCACTGATAGTGCATCGTAAAGACAAGGGTTATGTACCTGATCAGAATTTTCACAAAAGTTGGTTTGGTCGATGGGCATGGCTATTGGTTCCCATATTTGTATTAGGTGTCGACTTTGCCATTGCAAAAAGTGCGCATCATACTCTGGATACGATCTTTGATGAGCATGCCGAGGCGGATATGACTGTAAAAATTACCGGCTCCCAGTGGAAATGGTCTTACGAATATCTTGATTCTGGTGTGAAGTTCACCAGTAACCTCAACAAAGATCTCACTCCAGAAGATGAATTTTATCTGAGAGATGTGGATAAACCTCTGGTTCTTCCAGTCAACACAAAAGTTCGCTTATTACACACAACAACAGATGTTCTTCATGATTGGTGGGTTCCTGCAATAGCCTTTAAAGTAGATGCGATCCCTGGCTATATCACAGAAACAAGAACTGAGATTCTGAGAGAAGGTACATATCGAGGCCAATGTGCGGAAAACTGTGGGACAGGACATGCATTTATGCCTATTGTTGTGAAGGCGGTCAGCAAAGAAAAGTTTGCCGAATGGCGGGATCAGCAAGTGGCAGCAGCGGCAGCGGCAGCGGCAGAAGCTTCTTCTGACAAAGAGTGGACGATGGAAGAGATGATGGCAAAAGGTGAAGAGGCATTTAATAAAACCTGCGCTGCGTGCCATCAGGTGACAGGTGAAGGCGTTCCAGGTGTATTCAAGGCGCTTAAAGGGAGTGCCAAGGCGACAGGTGATGTGAAAGTTCATATACAAACGGTTCTGAATGGTGTTGCAGGAACCGCTATGGCAGCTTGGAAGGATCAGTTTAATGATTTGGAAATCGCTGCAATCATTACCTACGAGCGAAACGCTTGGGGTAATAATACAGGTGATGTTGTGCAGCCTAAAGATGTTGCAGCAGAAAGATAGTAGATTTTAGTATTATCGGGATAACGTTGACGGCAATAACGCTGAGTTAAGCGGTCAAACAAACAAATAAGTAAGTAAGGAGGTTAGTATTATGAGTACTGATGTAGCACACGAAGAACACCACCACGGGCCGCCTAAAGGTATCGGTCGGTGGTTGTTTAGCACTAATCACAAAGATATTGGTACCATGTACCTGACTTTTGCATTAACGATGCTATTTGTTGGTGGTGCCAGTGCCATGTATATCCGGGCTGAATTATTCATGCCTGGTATACAATTTATGGAGCCAGATTTTTATAATAATATGGTGACAAATCATGCTTTGATCATGGTTTTTGCGGTGGTTATGCCGGCAGCAGCCGGCCTTGCCAACTGGATGATTCCGATGATGATAGGAGCACCAGATATGGCGCTGCCGAGGTTGAATAACCTGAGCTTCTGGTTGTTACCAGCGGCCGCGGTAATGTTAATCTTATCGACTATTGTACCTTTCATGCCTGGAACCGGGACTGCGGTCAATACAGGCTGGACCTTATATCCTCCGTTGTCGATTCAGGCTGGCATGGGTATGGATTTCGTCATTTTTACAGTCCATATACTTGGTGTCTCTTCTATTCTGGCTTCGATCAATATTGTCGTTACCATCCTCAATATGCGTGCACCTGGTATGACTCTGTTTAAAATGCCCATGTTTTGCTGGGCGTGGTTGTTTACTGGATTGTTGTTGATCATCATTGCTCCAGTTTTAGCAGGCGGTGTTACTATGTTGTTATTTGATCGACATTTTGGAACAAGTTTTTTCGATGCCGCTGGTGGTGGTGATCCTGTATTATTCCAGCATTTGTTCTGGTTCTTTGGGCATCCTGAAGTATATGTTCTGTTGCTGCCCTCCATCGGTGTAATAGCAATGATTATCCCCACTTTTTCTCGTAAGCCACTTTTTGGTTATAAGTCACTGGTTGGTGGTATGGCGGTTCTGTTTACATTGGGATTAGTTGCATGGGCCCATCATCAATACACTGTAGGAATGGCTGCTGGACCAACTACGTGGTTCATGATCATTACGATCCTGATCTCGATTCCTGTTGGTCTGATGCTGCTGAACTTCATGATGACCATGTGGCGTGGTGCGATGACGTTTGAAACACCGATGTTGTTCGCGGTATCAATCGTTTTAATGTTCTCTTTTGCAGGTGTCACAGGCATCATGCTGGCAGTGGTTCCTGCTGATCTTGAATATCATGATAGTATGTTTGTAGTCGCTCACTTTCACTACGCATTAATACCAGGTGCATTGCTTGGCTTATTTGCAGCAGCCTTTTATTGGCTTCCGAAATGGACAGGAAACATGTATGACGAAAGACTGGGCAAGATATTTTTCTGGTGGAATGTAATAGCATTCAACCTGACTTTCTTTCCTCAACATTTCTACGGATTGGCTGGTATGCCAAGACGTATTGTTGATTATAATCCTGCTTTCGCGGATTTAAACATGCTTTCAAGTATTGCAGCATTTGCTTATGGTATTTCACACTTGTTATTCCTTTATATTGTCATCAAAACAGTTAAAGGTGGCGTTAAAGCTGGCAATAAGCCATGGGAAGGTGCACAAGTGGGTACCACTGGATTGGAATGGGATCTGTCTTCCCCGCCACCATTCCATAGTTATGCGACACCACCGGTAGTGAAGTAAAGTGTATCTTGAGTTCTCTGATCTTTGTCAGAGAACTCGCACAATTACCGATATTCGAGGGCAGGTGTATTAATGGATGAAAAGAATCAAAAGCTGGATAAAGCAAATAAAAGGCTCGCATTAGTTTTGGGGGTTATTGCAATATTAGCTATGTTGACGACGATGTATGCTCTGAGTGGAGCAAAGATACCCACATGAGTGTGCCAGAAAAACGAGAGAAGACGGGACAGAATAAAAATCGAAAAACAACATTAATACTTGGCCTGATTGTTGTAGGAATGTTTGGTTTTGGGTTTGCAATGGTACCTTTGTATCGCCTTGTTTGTAATGCTACTGGAATTGGTATTAGTGGCTCGTCAGGAACAGGTCGTATTGTTGATTCAAGCACTACAAAAGTACAAAAAGACCGATGGGTCACAATCCAGTTTGATGCATTGTTAAATGAAAATCTGCGTTGGGATTTTTATCCTGAAGTGAAGAAGATTAATGTTCACCCGGGTCAATCCTACGAAGTCAGCTATTATGCAAAAAACAAAACTGATCATAAAATTGTCGCAAAGGCTGTTCCTGGGATTACTCCATGGCAAGCGGCAACCTATTTCCATAAAACAGAATGTTTTTGTTTTACGCAACAAACCATGGATGCAGGTGAAGGAAGAGATATGCCTTTAAAGTTTGTGATTGATCCTGCTTTGCCTGAGGATATAAAAATCCTGACACTTTCATACACATTTATGGATACTAATAGAGAGTCAATTCGAGATACCCGAGAAGTGGAATTGCCTGTCAGCGTTAAGCATGAAGGATAATACGATAAAAATAACTACCTATAAAAATGAGGTGATAAAAAATGACAACTCATGATCAGTATTTTGTACCTGAAGGAAGCAAATGGCCAATCATTGCAAGTCTGGGTGTATTGACATTATTGGCGGGTGTGGCTCTGGCTATTAATCATATTCAGGGTGCTACGTTGATGATTATTCTTGGCTTTATCATCATGGGAACACTGTTCTTTGGATGGTTTGGTGAAGTAATTGGTGAATCTAAGGCAGGAGATTACAATTCGCAGGTTGATGCCTCATTCAGACAGGGAATGATGTGGTTTATAGGGTCTGAAGTTTTCTTTTTTGCCTGTTTTTTTGGAAGTTATTATTACCTGCGTGAGTTGACTCTGCCCTATCTTGGTGGTGAAGGACATCTTGGTAAAACACATATGTTATGGGAAAACTTCAAAAGCACCTGGCCATTATTAAATCTACCCGATCCTGCCGCTGGTATTAAGGGTCAGTACTCAGAAGCCAGAGAAGCAATGGCTGCCTGGGGGATTCCTGCATTAAATACTGCAATATTGTTGTCTAGTGGTGGTACTTTAACCTGGGCCCATTGGGGATTAAAAAAGAATAACAGAAGGCAGTTAAATATAGGTCTGGTCTTGACAGTTTTATTGGGTGTCACTTTTTTCTTGTTACAGGTAAAAGAATATGGACATGCTTACCATGAAATGAATTTAACCTTACATTCTGGACTTTATGGTTCAGTCTTTTACTTGCTAACGGGTTTTCATGGTTTCCATGTCGTTGTTGGTGCCATTATGTTGATGGCCATTCTTGGACGGACATTAAAAGGGCATTTCTCAGAGCATGATCATTTCGGGTTTGAGGCTGTTGCCTGGTACTGGCATTTTGTGGATGTTGTCTGGTTAGGATTATTTATCTTCGTCTATTGGCTATAGAAGAAGTTTGTTTATAAATAAGCAAAGGTCGCCAAATGGCGGCCTTTGCTTATTCTGGAGATCGAAAAATGGACTTAGATACCATGTGGCTGTATCTGCCCTGTCAGGTAGCCAAAAATTATCAATGCAAATAGGGTGATGGAGAGTATTACCCTGATAGTCAATGATGTCACAAGCCGTTTACTGCTACCAGAGTCTTTGTACAAAAAGGCCACACCTGAGCCAAGGCTTAAAAGTATCAATGCCAGGGTAACTAAAATTATAATTTTAAAATACATATTTCACCTTGCCAATTTTTATAACAATATTGTTATGTTCTTGAATTCTACTCTACTATTTATTATCTGGAAACGTAGTTGATATGAAAATAGATACTGATCATTTTAATCTAGAAATAAAAACAGTAGTTTTAGCATTGGTAATTATTTCTTTGTTGACTTCATTAGGTTTCTGGCAGGTTTCCCGTCGTAGTGAAAAACTTGAAATAGAGCGGCAGATAAATGAGAAAAATCATGCTGAAATTATCAACCTGAATGAGTTAACGCGCTTTGATATAGCTGAGCTCAAGTATAGAAAAGTGAAGGTTAGAGGGCACTTTGAAAGAAAAGGTATTACTTATATAGATAATGTAGTTCATGATGGAGTATATGGATTTTATGTATATGTTCCCTTTAAACTAGAAAATAATGATCAATATGTGCTTGTTAACCGAGGCTGGGTTCCAAAAAAAAACAGGCGGGAGCCACTGCCGGAAATTAACGTAAGCAAAGAAATTCAACAAATCGCTGGTAGTTTAAGAATGCCATCAAAACGACCATTTGTACCTAGCTCGGTCGAAAAACTAAATGTTGATGAAAAAAACCTCTGGCTATATATAGATCTTGAGAAATATAGCGAAGAAGCACCGTTCAAAATTTTTCCATTCGTGATCTATCAGGCACCTGAAGAAGGAACAGATTTTATAAGAGAATGGCCGGTTTTTAATCCAAAAACTGTGATGCATACAGGATATGCAATTATGTGGTTCTCGTTAGCATTGATCGCTTTGATAACATTTATTTATATGAGTTTCAGTAAATCGAAGGAGAAACAGAATGAATGAAGAGCTGACAGAAGAGGGACTTCAGCGACGTAAGAAAACAAGAACCATCTTGATCATTATGTTGTTATTGTTTTCAGCACCCTATATCGCCTCATTCTTGCTTTATAATTATGGTGATTATTTTAATTTGGGAACAACTAATTATGGGAAACTACTGAATCCAAGGGTACCTTTGGATTCGTTAGACTTTCAGGGCCCAAATCATAAGAAAGTTAATGTTAATGGATACAAGGGAAAATGGGTACTCTTGGCATTTGGTTCATCGGTCTGTGAGGATCCCTGTAAAGCAAGTCTTTTCAAAATGCGCCAGATCAGGAAATTGATGGCTGTTGATCGTGCATGGATCAGACGAGTTTATGTAATAACAGACACCGAGGGTCTGGATGGCCTGCGAGAGTTTATGCGTGACTATGAAGGCACAGATATTTTTTCTATGAGTGATCAAACCATAAAAAATATAGAACAACAGTTAAACCTTAAAAAAGATACCTTTGAAAACAGAATGATGCTGATTGACCCCGTAGGTGATATTATACTGCTTTATCCTCAGGATCCGGATCCCAAAGGAGTATACGGAGATATTAAGAAACTTTTTAAAGTAACCAAACGCGAGTGACGGCCAAAATGGGAAAACTAGAGCGACTGAACTCAACACCAACAATTCAGGATTATCTTGGCCTGTGTAAACTAAAGGTAATATCACTAATCGTATTCACTGCCGTAGTCGGCATGCTGCTTTCTACCCACGGTATGGTTCCCTTGAACGCATTGATCTTCGGTATATTAGGTATCGGGATGGCGGCAGCCTCTGGTGCGGCAATAAACCATGTCGTTGATCATCGGATCGATAGCATTATGGCACGAACAAAAAACCGACCATTACCTAAATCCTGCATGACACAAAAAAATGCACTGATTTTTGCTATCGGTTTAGGTGTGCTGTCGATGCTTATCCTGCTAGTGTTCGTGAATCAATTGACGGCACTTCTAACATTTATTGCCCTGATTGGTTATGCAGTTATCTACACAATGTTCCTGAAACGTAGTACACCGCAGAATATAGTCTGGGGTGGTGCTGCTGGTGCTGCACCACCTGTATTGGGATGGACTGCTGTAACGGGTGAAATCAATCAGGAAGCGTTGTTGCTGTTTCTGATCATCTTTATCTGGACACCACCACATTTCTGGGCTCTGGCAATTCGTCGTCGGAAAGAATATGCCAAAGCAGATATCCCGATGTTACCAGTCACCCACGGTGTACAATTTACCAAGCTACATATTGTTCTCTATACAATCATGTTGTTCTCAGTGACTATGTTGCCGTTTGTCGTTCATATGAGTGGCCATATTTATCTAGCTGGTGCGGTGTCACTGGGCATTGGTTTTGTGTATTACGCGATCAAGCTTTATTACAATGACAGCGATCAACTGGCCATGAAGACCTTTGGTTATTCAATATTTTATCTCAGTTGTTTGTTTGCTTTTTTCCTGATTGATCACTACGCACGAATTTTCCTCAGAGGCTGGTTCACCTGATTCCCGGAAAATGGTGAGAAAGCAGTTTGTCATTAAGATTTGCCTTTGAATATGGCATGGAATGCCACCACTAGAAATAATATACCACCAATAATAGCCACCAGGCCTCCCATTCCCATCAAGGCCATTCCAGCAATTTCGGGTAGACGTTCCAGATCCTGAGCGGCTCCTGCTGTTTTTCTTTGTACGCCATAACCACCAGACCAGGCAAGACCTGTAATATGCATAAGTTGTCCGGCCGCATAAATATAAGGCTGAGCATTAGCAAGTTTGACCAGTTTGATCTTGTAACCGAGTGTTGGGAGCAAGTAAAAAGTTACCCCAAAAAAGGCCAGTGTTACACCGACAATAGAGCCATGGTAATGCGCTGGAATGACGACATTAACACCCTGGATCATAAAAGCGAGAATGCCACCGACGGTAAACAAAACAATGGAAGAAAGCAGCGCTGATCGAGCTCCCGGGTAAAGTGTTATCGAAGGTTTTTTCCAGGGACTTTTGAACACAGCAAATAAACCCGCAGGGACTGCTGCGATACCGCCCAAACGCATCAATTGAGTGAAGGCTTCTCGCTGGAATTCGACATCTTTGAACAGGATTAGCACGGTATATAAAACGGGAAGAGCCGTGAGGATTAAAAGGTTTTGTATGATCGTCTCATTGGACATCAGACGTTCCTGGATTACATGAGCCAGCAGGAACCATGCGACCAACATCAATACAGTATGAGAAAACTGTAAGACGTGACCTGCTCCCCAGAAAAGTTGTTCATAAAACAGTGTACCTTTGACATCTTCAGGAATCATGAAATAGGTCCAGACTAAAGTTACAAAAGCCAGGGTGGAGATCATAGCTGCGATCAAAGTACCCGTATCAAAAGCATTTTTGTTTGATCTTGAAAGAAAGCGTGTAACAAGACGGATCAAACATCCCATCGAAAATATGGCCAGTCCCCAGAGGAACAATGATTGCTGTAAAACGGGGACATAGTTGTTGATCAATGGCTTTGTTTCACCTAGAAACGGAGAGACTGTGATAATCAGCGTGCCCGCAATAGCGAGTGCTACACCGGCCCAGTCTAGCGCAAAAACTCGTTTTGATGACAATGACCAGAATACGCAGGAAAAAGAAAGAAACCAGACCAATACAGACAGATCCACATGAGCGACCAGTGCTGTATGAAAAAAGTCCAGTATAGGAATGTGTTCCTGTATTCCCGGTGTTCTTGAGACAACCAGCAGTATTGAGAATAGGCCTGATGCAACGAGAGCACTTAAACCCAAGAGTAACCAGGCTGTGACTAATTTTGCCTGATCAGGTTGAATATCAGAGTGTTTGAATTGTTTAATCATGGACAGGCAAATTATCCATTACCTGTCTCTGCGTCAAGAAAAATGTGAAATGGATCACAAATTCCAGAAGCGTAATACTGAGGATTGTTTTATAATTTGTTTTCCTTGGGGGAGGAAAGCAACAGATGTTATTTTTTATATTTTATTGTCTGGCGATACTTATCGTGATCGCACACTTTACTGGATGGCTTGCTCGAAGAGGGCTGGAATGGTTGGTGATTTTAATGGCCGTGCTCATTTTTCCAGCCGTTATCTTTTTGTAGGAAAAGCGGCGGGTGCCTTCCGTGGCAAGATGACGTCCTGTCAAAGACCATCCCTGGGGACCCGCTTCCTGCTGTCACGCCCGCCTGAGTTAGGTAACGGCAGGCAGACGTATTACTTTAGCAGTTGCTAAATTTTTCCATCCAGCCCCATCTGGTAATACTTATGAGTGATTTCATCCTGGTTTTCCAATAACCAGTCAATTGATGGTTCATTATTCATGGCTTTATGGATTGCCTGAGCAGTCGCTTTGCGATGAATATCAAACAGGATCTTGTGATCAAGGTTGTCATCAGTTGCCACAGAGGGATTTAACCAGACGGATACAATGATGCCGAGGTCATTGGCTTTTTCTTTTGGAATATCACCAGCACGTACCGCATCAAGTACACCATTTGCAATCGCACCTTGAACAGTACCCATCAGAATATTGGTATAGCGACTATTGTTAACAGTGACCTTACTGACCATCAATGTCACGGGCCGTACCTGGATATCTGTATTCATGATCGCGAAAACACGAGAGTGTCCCTTGACCTGATCACCCGTTAAGGTTGCCAGTGCAGTGCCAACTGGTCCATCAAGTTCACCAATAATAATTTCGGGTTCAGCCGCCGTACCTGGAGGGCCTCCAGCAACCAGGGCTTCACCAGTACGCATAACAATTCGTTCACTCATTATAGTTCTCTCCTGAAAAAAGTGGCAATCGTATCAGACAGAAGGGAATTAATGAATGAAAAGCTGTAGCGAGGATTAAGAAACAAACCCGCAGATCAGATCTGCGGGTTTGTGTACGACAGGAAGTTATTGAAATAAAGCCAGTTTTTCAAGTAAGCCATCGGCTACTGGTTTAATAATCGGGCCAACACCGGGAATAGCACTGATCTTGTCTATCAGGCTCTGGATTTGAGGCATGCCCTCAGACACGATCTTCATAACAGGTCCTCTCGCTGATTCCGGCAGTTTGTCCAGCATCCCGGCCAGGCTACCCAGTTTTGTGGTTGCTTTATCCAGTTGCGGTAAGGCCGCTTTCGCTGACTCAACATCTGTGATGCTACCCAGCGATCCTGTCACCGTATCCATGACACCAGTGAGCTCCCCACCCACATTCAGGTTGGCAGAGACCGCTTCCTTCGTCGTATCAGCCGCTTCTTCGAGACCACCTTTGAAAAAGGTATTATAGGCAAACAATAAAACCGCAAGAATGATGGCGATGGGTAAAAGTCGACCAAGAAGTGATTTTCCTTCATGGGCAACGTTTTGTGCTGTTTCAGTGACATTAGCCGCAAGATTGTTAGTGAACCCTGATGCTTCTAACTGCTCTTTAAATCCAGCCGGCATGGCCGCCTCAATATTTTTCTTCTGATCGCTGAACATGTTCATCAGACCTTTGATGTTCATGCCACCACTGGCGAGTAATTTTCTTTTGATCACGCCAAATATGACTGGCGCAAGCAAACCTAATAAACTTTTTGCCGGTCCTTTGCCCAACCCGCTAAAACCGGCAATGGCGTTAACAAGACTGCCAAGCCCACCACTGCCTAAGAGCGAGCCAAGGATACTTGAGCCAGATTGCATGATTGAATCTTTTCCACTGCCACTTAAAAGTCCACCGAGATTATCCAGCAGACTATCGTCTGTATTATTAATGGTATTTAACATCTGACTGGCTCCATCGCTGGAGGAGCCTATGTTCATCAGCCCCGTTAAAAGTCCGGGAACTGCGGCACTGATGGCAGCGTTATTTTGATCGGCTGAGCCACCAAGAAGGCCACCGAGTTGCCCCATGACCTGATCGTTGAGTTGATCTTTGACAAGATCGATTAGATTAAAGCCCATGATTTATACCCCCCTTTGAGTATGATAATGAGTAGATGGTTGTCATTCATCCAGTGTCAAAAGATTGACTGGATTGAAAACATACTATTGCTTAATACGGTGAACTACAAGTTTTGTTGATAAGGTTTCAGGGTAGTAATCGGGGTTTCATATAGTCAATAATTTCCCAGCTGCCATAGTCAACAGGGTTGTTAATAGATTTCTGTTGCATGACCGTAATCGCTGCGGTTGGCATCAGATTACTACTAGCCTGGGCAGGAACCCGATCACCACTTAGATACAGGATCAACTCGCTGATGCCGGGGTTATGGCCAGTCATCAGGTTGATATTGCCCGGATAAATATCGGCGGCAACAATAGCCAGTAATTGATGCAGACTGGCATTATAAATAGCCTGATCCCATTTGATCTGTTGTTCTTTTAAATCCCATGCCTTGCCTGCAGCGAGTATTGTTTCCCGAACACGTTGTGCTGGTGAACAGATGATCTGATCAGGGGTATAGTTTTGATCAACAATCCATTGGCCCATTCGTGGTGCGTCGGTTATTCCGCGTGCAGATAAAACACGATCAAAATCAGAATCTCCATGACTGAGATTCCAGTCGGATTTCGCGTGACGCATCACTAACAGAGTTGTAGACTTCATTTAAGAATAGTTTGATGATTTTTCATGAATCTATAAAAGAGTACTGTTTTAACAGATTATCAACAAGCGGAATTTTAGTGTGAAAAAAGTATTATTGATCAGTCTTCTATCGATAACGTTTTCTGTACTGGCAGTAGATGCAGAAACAGGCGCCTTACATGCATCGAAGGGAGATTACAAAACGGCCTATAATATCTGGAAGGTCTTCGCCGAAGAAGGTGATCCAAAGTCA
>Ga0256841_1002682_pt1 | contig 13942 bp, 10 predicted proteins | sample 356308metaG_FD_185971 | JGI IMG/M metagenome (GOLD analysis project Ga0256841, IMG submission 185971) | Hydrothermal vent microbial communities from Mid Atlantic Ridge, Atlantic Ocean - 356-308 | ecosystem: Environmental > Aquatic > Marine > Hydrothermal vents | place: Atlantic Ocean: Mid...
GCCCGGGAAGGCTCGATGCGATCGAGATTCCAAGGACGAACAAAAAAGAGAAGGAAAGGGAGAAGGGGGGAATGAGAGAGATTCGCGTCAATTCTGGCCTCCAATTGCGAAGCCGGAGAATACGCAAAATACCCTCAGCTTGTTAGCCCTAAGCTACATCGCTACAATCACCGCCCTCCTTTCCCTGTTCTCCCTGGGAACCCCAGAAGCGCCAATCTCCCCTCGATGAAAAGAACTCGCTCACAAGCAACTCGGTTCCTCATTGGTGGAGGACTCCTCCTCTTCTCTCTGTGTGGACAAAGGGCCGAGGCTCAGGCCCCCGGGCCGCGAACCGTCATCCGCCCTCTTCCACAAGTTCGCGGACGCATCGATCCTCGCGACTTTTTTCAGGACAGGCTCATTCTTAAATTTCGGGAAGGCTTTCGCGTAAGGCTCCCCCAAGGAAAGCAGTCTGGCCTAGGAAAAGACCTCTTCTCTCCCGACCATCTCTCCCTTGAGGCCTTTAAACAGGATTTTGGCAGCCTCCGCATAGAACGATGCTTCACACGCAGTCCTTATGATCTAGACAAAGAACGCAGAGCCATCCTCGCCAAGCTCCCCAAAGGCTGCGATGACCCCGCCGACCTCAATAATTACTACAGACTCTTTACTAGCAATTCTGCAAGCACTCGGCGCGCCCTGATCCAGCTCCTCCGCAATCCGGCAATCGAAACCGCCGAACCCGAATGGCATCTCTCCGGGATCCTCCCTGCTCAACAGGGATACTCCAAGGCCCCCAGCCAAGGAACGCTTCGCTCAAAAGCCGGCCCCAAAAAGGTCTCCCCCCTCCCCATCCTCAAAAACCCTTACAAAAAAATAGGTTCCTTCCGCCTTCCCACTCCCAACTTCGAGAGCCTGCAAACCTATTTCGCCGCGGCGCCTAAGGGGATCGGCCTTTCTCCCTCCCTAGGAATCCTGGGAGTCCAAGGCAACCCCGCCCAAACCGTATTCCATCTCGAAGCCGCATGGGCCTATCAACATGAAGACATCTCCAAACTGACCAAAGCCAACACCCTGGGCAAAGTGGACTTCGGTCCCCTGGATATCGCCGCCTGGCGAAACCATGGGAATGCTTCTGCCGGGATCCTTGCTGCCGATGTCAACACCATCGGGATCCGTGGCATCGTCCCCGAATCCCAGTTTCGTGTTTGCAGTTTTATCAATGGCTACGCAAACATGTTCAGTCTTGCGCTCAAGGTCGCCAAACTCGGAGATGTCTTCAGCTCCTCGGCCGTTTTCGGCCTCCATGTGGGGAAGAGCGCTTACATGGCCCCCTTCGACTTCCCGCAGATTACTTACGACGCCATCCGCAACGTTGCACTTCGGGGCATCCCACTCACCCTCCCCGCAGGCAACACCGGAACTAACCTTGAAGACCCCAAGATCTTCGGAAAGCGCTACCTTCCAACCTCCACCCCCTCAGGAGCCTTTTTGGTCGGGGGAACCAACGGACCCAGCCAACAAAGAGTCAAGTGGAGCAACTACGGCTATCCAGTCAGGCTCAACGCTTGGGCAACTCTGGTTGCATCCACCGCATACGGCAAGCTCTGGAAAAATGGTCCTGAGCAAACCTATTACATCGACACTTGGTTTGGAACTTCGGCGGCCTCTCCCCAGGTGGCGGGAATCATAGCATCCATTCTTTCTGCACGGAAAATGCACGGGCTTCCGCCTCTTGGACCCAATGACTTGCTCACACTTCTCGAGAAAACCGGCACTTCCGTTACCGGCAAAATCGGGGTTCGGCCCAACCTTTTTGCCGCCCTCAAAAGCCAAGGGATTTACCAAGGGCTACGCACCCTCAAGGAGCCTTATCCCGGCCAATTCATCCCCGTTGAAGCAGATTTGGCGGCAGGTGATCTCTTTGTTCTCTTTCTCGGTCTCCCAGGAAAACCAATCCCAATCCCGGGGACCCAGGCATGGATTCTCGCTCCCTCCCCACAGATTCTAACGTATGCAGGCCCAACTGCTCCCAAAACCATTGTCAAGGTCCCCGTCCCCCCGAGCCCCATATTCAACGACCTCAAAGCCGCAGCCCAGGCTCTGGTTTTGCCGACAAAGGGGGGGTTCCGGCTCACAAACAGCGCCTTCATCCGCATTCGGTAATAAGAAGCAAGCGCCCCAAGACTAACCCTCGAGCCTTCGATTGAGCCAAAGAGCCCAGGCGCTTCGTTCTTCAAACTCACGCTCCAAGCGCTCATAGGCTTCACGCGCCAAAAGCAGTTCCTTGCGGAGGATCTTGATTTCATGCTCCCGGTCCCGGAGTTGGTTTCCCCGGGAGTTCACATGCACGATCCCACTCACCTCGGGCAAGGGACTCCGGCTGCAAATCGCAATCAAGAAATGCGAAGTCTCCAACCCTTGATCCCGAGATTCAGACACAATCCTCAACTCATTCGCCGAAAAGTCATCAATGAACACCCCTCGCCCATGGTTCTCTCCATAGAAATGTAGATAGGGAAAATGCTTTTCCAGGATCTCCCGGAATTCATCAGGGTCGAATTCGTGCACATGAAAGGGATTGATTTCCCCGCGTTCATCCCGGTAGTAGGGGCGGTTGGGGGACGAAATCACCAGGATCCCCTCGTCCTTTAACACCTTGGCGATGCGCTCGAGATATTGCTTCCAACCATGGATGTGCTCAATGACCTCAAAGGAGGTCACCAGATCAAAGCTTTTCTCGGGAAAAGGGTAGTCTGCATCTGCGTCCACGAGTTGGAAATGGAGATTGGGGAGAGGGTAGTTGCGCTTTGCGCTTTCGATGGCATGAGCATCGACATCAATGGCAGTCACATCGGCCGCAACTCTCGCCAAGAGAGCTGCTCCGTATCCTTCGCCTGAACCGGCATCCAGGAGTCGAACACCTTCGGCTAAAGGGAACACAAACTGGTAACGAGCTAAATGTTCGGCCTCCAGGTCTGCATCTACTCCAGGAATAAATCGCTCTCCCGAGAACTCTGTTTCTTCCTCACTGAGATTTCCCACTTTGTCCTTTGACCTTTCTTTATCCCGAATCTGTTCACCCATCTCCCATCCTCCGGTTGCCGTAGAACTGGGGCCATAATTTTCACCAGGCTCAGACAAGGTCCCCAAGCCAGGAGTCCAAAGTGCGAAGGCCGGACGCAACTCGTTTTTTTGTCGTATACGCTGCAAACGCCATGACTCCCCAAGAAGCGATAAATACCCAAATCCATGGAGTACAAGCGAGAAGACCCACCGAAACGGAGTCCATCGGAGCCCTCCCCTTCGCAGACCAAAAAGGACATGGAAGAATTGCTTTATGTGCCCAAATAGAAGGAAGAACCCATCCCCATTTTCATTAAACACCATGTAATGAGAAGCGTTCATAGATCCCCCCAGGACCCATTGCTTCCAGTAATGAAAGGATCCGTTGATAATCAATGCGCCAAGATCCGGTTCGCTTTTTCGGATTTTTCTCAAAAGACGACGCCGGTCCTTCGCCAGTTCGGCTTGGTCCAAGAAATCAACGCCCTCTGGGACACGAATCTTCGAAGGGCCAATCAAGAGAAGCTCTTGGTTGGGAAAAATCCTCCGTAGCGCTTCCACAACCTTCAAACACTGCTCCTCCGTCCCGGAACCGAAGACCACGATCTTCTTGATCTGGCTAAAATCCGGAACCTTCCGCTTAAGGAGATGAAAGAGTGCGAAGCTTCTCATTGAGCCGTTTCCTGTAACAAATCGGTCGAGTCCAAGAGCAATTCCTTATTGGGCAGCGGATGGATCCAAAAGGCGGAATTGAGTTTCCATAGGGATTCGAAGATGCCCGATGATCAGCCCCTCCGTCCGGCATTGAATCACAAGAGCGTGGTCCACCCAATCCAACATTGTGTAATCCACAGCGTCACCTTCTGCCACAGCGCAGGCAAAAGAATAGTTCCCCGACGCGACTAAGGGGAGGTCAAAGAGAAAAGAAACCACTACAACGCGGCCCCCATCCAAACTTGTCATGTTTTTTTCGAGGGTGGCCAAATTGGTCCCAAACAGATCGAGGCCTTTTTTGTCCCGGAGGATAAAGCCGACATTCATTGGGGCAACTCTACGCTCCGCCTGGACCATGACCTGGAGGCAATACGACTTCCCCCCCTCCATCATCTCAACCAAAGCCCCATGGGAATCATAAAGTCCAACCCCAAGTATCTGCGCCCCCCCCTCACCAAATCGATGTTGCGTCTCCTTGAGAAGAGGGGGAGGTGGAAGCTCTTCCGTGGACTCCTCCTCTGATCCGGCTGCAACATCTACTTGAACCTCCCCCGCATTTGACCCAATTCTCGCACTGGTCCGCGTCTTTTCCTGGAGGTAGTGAGCGACAATTTCTTCGGGGCTTCCATCCCCAACAATCGCCCCATCCCTAAGATGGATGGCACGATCACAAAGATGGCGAATGGTTTGGGGGTCGTGAGAAACAACCAAGATCGTTTTGCCCTCTTCCTGGAACTGCTTCATCCGAGAAATGCATTTGTGTTGGAAAAAGACATCCCCCACCGATAGAGCCTCATCAATAATGAGAACCTCAGGATCCATATGGACAGCAGAGGAGAAGGCCAGCCGCACGAACATCCCGCTCGAATAGGTGCGAACAGGCTGATAAACAAAGTCCCCGATCTCCGCGAAGGCAAGAATCTTCGGGAGACGCTCCTCGACAAATTCCTTGGGAAGCCCCAGAAGCCTGCCTTGAAGGCGGACGTTTTGGATCCCATCAAAATCCGGATGAAAGCCCGCCCCCAACTCAAGAAGGGAGCCAACCCGCCCCTCGACCTCATAGGTCCCGCCGCTTGGCTCCAAAACCCCAGAGAGAATCTGGAGGAGAGTGCTTTTTCCTGCTCCGTTCTGCCCAATGATCCCAACCGTCTCACCGGCTTTTACCTGAAAGCTGACATCGTCCAAGGCGACAAAGGATTCACAATTGGGCCGTACAAAAGGAAGCACCTCCTTGAGACGGTCCACCGGCCTATGGTAAATCCGATAGGCCTTGGATAATCCTTCAACTTGGATCACGAATTTTTCGGCGGATAAGGTCACAAGAGATCGAGAATAAGAGGACGGCTACGCTGCAGGAACAATCTCCCGGCCACATAAACAAGGATCGAACCTAGGGTGGCGCCTCCCAAAGAGAGGGGAGTTGGCCAGACTCCATAGACAGTGCAATCCCGCATCAACTCGACAAAGTGAAACATCGGGTTGAGTTGATAAAGAACGCCTTCAATGCGCCCGGAGCCCAGGATTCCCAAATTGCGAGCGTCATAGAAAATGGGAGTCGCAAACAGCCACGCCACCAAAAGAATCCCCAAGACTTCTTTGAAATCTTTGAGAAAGAGGCTGAGGACGGCAAAGAAAGAAGAGACCCCAATGGTAAACAAGGCAAGATCAAATACGACAACGGGAAGCAAGAGAGAGGACCAACCAGGCGAAATGCCCAGAAACAACATGACGATAAACAACACAATCGTCGCGAAGAGCCAATGGAAGAGGTGATAGAGAATCCGAGCCTGCATCACCGCGTCCAGGGGAAGACGTACCTTGGTGAGAATGGATCGGTTCCCCAAAAAGATATCCGCCCCTTCTCCCGCCATTCTGCCGAACAAATCCCAAGCAAGATAGCCTGCAAAGAGATAGAGAGTGAACCCACCAGGAGTTTTGACGCTTTCGTTCATCCCCAGGACCCTCCCAAAGAACAGGGAGTAGATCCCAATCATCATGAGCGGACTGAGGAGAACCCAGAGAAAGCCAAGAGTGGACTCCTGGTAGCGAGATTTTAGTTCCCGGAGCGCGAGACTGAATCCCAGTGGAAGGTGGTTTAAGCCGAACACCAACGTACCTCCCGGTTACGTCGCCAGGGGCGGACGGATCCCACACAGCCAGCCTCCTCGAAGAGAGAAGTCCAAAGTCGATGATGTTCGAAGGCCTTTGCCTCCCAAGAGTATTCCCTGGTCACCAGAGAGAGAGCGTTTTTGCGAATCCTCATCCGAAGAGCATCGTCCTGGAGGAGTTGGACGACCGCCCTTGCAAAGGCTTTGTCATCATCAGCGATCCTTAAATGCTCGCCATCTTGGGCTGCAATCCCGGCACAACCCACCGTCGTCGAAACAACGGCACGCCCCAAAGCCCAAGCCTCCAAGATTTTCCCTCGAATCCCCGCTCCTTCTCGGAGTGGAACAACGTAGACTTTGGCCCTTTGAACCTCGGGAGCAATCGAAGGGACTCTCCCTGTCACTTCAACGCCCCGAACCTTTGCCAACTCTTCCAATTCCGGAGGAGGAGAGGCCCCAATGATCGACATCGTTACATCGGGGACCTCCTCTCGAATCAAAGGAAGAACTTTCTCTACAAAATGAACCATCGCATCCAAATTGGGACGATGGCGGTAATACCCGACAAAGCAGAGGCGATTCTCTTCGGGTTCAGGAGTCGGCCTCAGCTCTAAAACATCAACACCAGTATTGTTGACGACAACTGGAATCTGGGGATCATAAGCCAGGAGAGCTGCCGCATCCTCCTTGGTCATGGTAACGATCCTGTCAAAGCGACGACAGGCGCGCATCTCAAAGCGCAACATCTTCATCCATGATGAATAAGCCTTTAACTTTGCAAAGCCTTTGCTCTTTTTGACCTGCCGCTCAAAATTAAAACACTGCACCTCGTGATCAGTAAGCACCGAAGGAACCGAGCAACCTTCGGGGAAGAGGTACGCCATCTGCAGATACTCGAACTGGACCAGATCGAAGCGGCCGGAGGTCAGCTTGCGCCGAATCGCTTCGCGCATTTTGGGATTTCCATATTCATGGACAATAGAAGGTGGCTCCACTCCAAAGGGGTTGGGTTCACCCAAGGACTGCCCTCGAATAATGACCTCAACTTCTTCGCAAAAGCCCAACTGATTCGCCGCTTCAGCCTCGTCCTGGGTTTCCGCAAAGGCAAGGACACTAATCCGCCAACGCCGGGAAAGGCGTTTCAGCAGTTGGTAGATTCGCTGTGCCCCCGCATGGAAACCGAAGCGAGGGACAAAGGCGGATACAAGCAGAACCCTGGGGAGCCCTCCATCCTCCTCGGGGACTGCCACATACCGCCGGTCCAAGCTCAGAATCCCCTGATCCGGGATACGATTGAACATCGGGCTAAGACCTCGAGTCTCACGGATCCTTGGGGCACGGTTGAGAACCCATTTGCACCCCTTTAGCGTCACGAAGACCCCATCATGAAGAACCGAACGGCAAAGATTCACGAAAAGCCGTTTCTCGACCAAGGAGATCAAGTGCCCATCGGTGAGATTACGCAAAAGGAAGGTCCATTGATTGGCCCGAACCAAGGTTCGAAGGAATGATTTACTGAAAACACGGCTGGATGTGGAACGATGCCGATGCAAGACCTTCGAATCGGGGGCTAAGAGGCTCCTCCAACCTAATTTCCAAGCACGCCAAGAAAGATCTGTATCTTCGCAATAAGCCGGAAAAAAGAGGGGATCGAAACCACCCAAGATTCGAATCTTTTCCATGTCATAGAGGCTTGCTCCTCCCCCCGCCCAAAGGATCGGGATGGGGGAAGCATGACCGGAAGCGCCCTGGGAGTTTGTTTCAACCTCATCGTGAAAGTAATGGATTTCGCCCCCACGAAAAGCTCCCCCCGTCAGCCCCGTCTCCTCCCTGCGTTTGCCCTCCTCTTGGAGCACTTGGGAAGAGACTGCGAACACATCCTCCCGGTCGAAGCCGCGCAGAAGGGGCTCTAAAAAATCCTCTTCCACCACCATATCATTGTTTAGCAGAAGAACGTGGGACCGCCCCACGCGCTCGAAACCGATGTTGTTGGCTTCCCCAAAACCATGATTTCTGTCCAGCGGAACGACCTCGACCTCGGGCCACTCATTGTTAAGCCACCCAACAGTGTCATCCTGGGATCCATTATCTACGACAATGATCTGGTGCTTCCCTTCCACCCGATCCAAAGCTTTGCGCAGAGCGGGCATGCAGGATTCGAGCAAATGTTTGCCGTTCCAACTGACGATCAACACGGCAATGTCCTTGGGAGCCTCCCGCTTAGGAATCACTTTCCTTTGGGGAGGGATTCCAGCCTGGACTTCTCCAAGCTGAAACTTCCGCCGGACAAAGGTCGCAAGAAGCGGCCAAAGTGGGAGTAGGAAAAGGACACACCCCAGTCGCCCAATGCGAACAAAAAATCGGAGCATTTTGGGATCTTAACCACAAGTCCTTTCAAGACAAAGCACAAGGCTAGGTGTTTCCCATTTCGTGACATCAGCTCAAAAGAGGGCTATGAAAGCCTCATGCTCCCCCTTGTCTCGATCATCATCCTGAACTGGAATGGCCTAGAGGACACCCGTCTCTGCATCCTCTCCCTCCTCAAACAAAGCTGGAAAAGGATAGAAATCCACGTCGTTGACAACGGATCCCAGAATCAGGAGGCTGATCAGCTGGAGGAAGAATTCGGATCCAAAATCCGCCTACATCGCAGCCCTACAAATCTTGGATTCACCGGAGGTTGCAACCTGGCCCTTTCTATGATCAAGAAGGAGAAAAAGGCCACCTTTGCGGCTTTGCTGAACAATGACGCAATCGCGGACCCCCACTGGGCGCTTGAACTTGTCTCCGCTGCCGGCAGCGCACCTGATTGTGGGATTTTTGCGAGTTGTATGCGTTTTTATCACCAACCCGAACTTCTCGAAAACGCAGGGGTAGAAATCCTTTGGAATGGGGATGCCGTCCCAAGAGGTCGGGACCGTCCGGTGTCGGACTACCAACGCCCCATCCGCCTCCTCGCAGCCTGTGGTGGGGCCATGATGCTCCGCCGCGAACTCCTGGAAACTGTTGGCATGCTCGATGAGAGCTTCTTTGCCAATTTTGAGGATGTGGACTACAGCCTCAGAGCCCAAGCCCTGGGCTATGACTGTCTTTATGTCCCAAAAGCTATTGTCGACCACAAGCTCAATGTCAGCATCGCCAAGGTTCGCAATGAAGAATTCCACATTCGTTCTCTGCGCAACTTAACCGTGGCGATCTGGGCCAATCTACCTTGGCAAGTTCTCCTTCTTGATCTTCCCTGGATCCTTGCGCGAGACCTGGCCGTCCTCCTCCTCTCACCACTTTTTGGCCAAATGGAAATTGCTCGCATTGTGTTCCGCGCACGCAAAGCAGCGTTCTCGGATCGCAAAGCCATCCTAGAAACACGGAAACGACTCAGAGCGCAACGCAAAGCGGGATGGATCAAGATCCTCCTTCGCCAAAAAAACTTCCTTGGGGTTTATCTCAGGTTTTTCATAGAAGCCATCATCCTTCGGCGACGCCGCTTTTTGATGGTAAAACCCCACCCGCATAAAAACGCAGAAAGGAAACTCAGGTAAATCACCATCCTCCACGCAATTCCCCATTTCCCCTCACCCATTATGCTTTGGACGATCCCTTCTAAAGTCCAGAGGCATCACTCTGTCCTTAAGAACGCGGTACTGGGCCTCCAATGGCTCACTCTCGCTCGATGCCCTTTTCCCTCAAAAAAAGAAAACCACTTGAAAGCTAAACTTTTAATCGCAGCAACTGTCTTCTTCGCCTCAACGATCTCGGCACAAAACAAGTGCGTCTACATCCCTGACAGCAACGCCGCCTCGGGTGGTTGTAATGTCATCCCTTTTGGCACGCAGAAAACAAGCTCCACCTGGAAGAATCAGAAATACCAAACCCTGATTCCCGCAGCAAAAATTTCGAAAGCCCCCGTTCGCATCTGCGCCTTAGCCTTCGCCCCTTGCGGGACCGGCATTCGCCAGTTCGACTCTATCGTCGTCAAAATGGGTTATTCGAAAAGTGCAACCCTTTCCTCAACCTTCGCAACAAATCTGGGGGGACAAGTAAAAACGGTTCTCAGCCAAAAGAATTACACCTGGCACAACACTGCAAATACCTGGAACCCCATCGGCCTCCAAAAGGACTTCCTCTACATCCCACAATTCGGAAACCTTGTAATTGAAGTCGAAGTCCGGGGAGCCGGTGCCCCTCGGTCCACCAGACTTGGGTTCCATACGGGAAAACAACCGAGGCTTTATGCTTTCGGATGGACCACCAACCCCCCCGCAAGAGGAACAGTGGGAGGCACTGCTGCCCTCAAAATGGAGCTTTGTTTTGACAAAGCCGGGTACGCCCTCTTTGGAGTCGGCTGTAAAGGCAGCAATGGTCAAGCCCCCAGCCTCACCGCTACCGGCATCCCTCAGATGGGAAAGACGGTCCAAATCAACTTGAGCAATGCACCGACCCCCGTCTCCCCCACAGTTCTGATTCTGAGTACCAGCAACGCAAGCCCCCTCCCTGCAGACCTGACTGGGGCGGGCGCTCCCGGCTGCTTCCTCTATGTCCGTCCTGATTTCCTTCTCGGACTCGCAGCAGCAGGCGGCAAGGCCAGCGTCAAGCTCGCCATCCCGAGCAGCCCCAGCCTCCTCTGCGTTCGCTTCTACAACCAATTCCTGGTTGTGGACCCCAAGGCCAACAAGATCAAATTAACTTCCAGCAACTACGGACGCGGCCTGATCGGTAACTAATCAAGGCGATGCCCTTCTGGGGCATCCGCTCGCAGCTCGACAGAAGAACAGCCCCACGACTGAAAGCATCCGTCCGCGACCTAAAAACGCGGACGGAACACTTTCTTCAGAGGCCCTATCCCACATGCAAGCCCCACAAACAAGCCTTTTGGCGTTTATCCGCAGCCTCCTCCAGAAAGAGTCACAGGCTTCAAGCTCTTCGCCTTCTTTTTGTACTCTCTCTCCGGAAGATGCATGTGGTGATGGTCGGGCCATGCAATGTTGACACGATCCCCAAAGGCTGCGGAAAAGGTATAACGAAAGACATCTTCTTGTAAGACTTCAGGAAGCGGGATGGGCTTTTTGTCAGCGACACTCCCATAGATATCCAACCATTTGTTGATTCCACCATCCAAGATGTAGGATCCCAAAAGACCCTTGGCCCGGAGGATCTTCCATCCCTTGGTAGCCATGGCCTCATCGTTGGACATCAGGATGACAATGGAAATGGGATCAATGGTGGAAGGAAAGGTTCCTCGAAGATCCTCGATCCTGACATTTTTCGCATCCAAAAGATGGAAAAGATTGAAGTCACGCTCCGGCCTTAAATCCAGAAGGACCAGCTTGACCTGGTTATTGTGCATCAAATCCACCAACTCCGCGGGATCGATTTGAACATCTCGATGCGTCAAGAGAGTTTCAAGCTGAGGATCCAAGCGTTTGATCTTGGTATCCAATCCTGGTTGAGGAACAAGGAGCAATCCCACACTCAAAAGGATTGCGAAGAGAGCTGCAACTCGAGCTGCCTTGGAAGGAACATAGTCAGGATCCCTCGAGGCCTCCAATTTGGAGACACCCCAAAAGGCACTCAATGCCAACAAGGTAACCAAAATAGCAGTCATCCCTTTAGAAGTTCCCAGCCATTGGTCCAAGGTGTACGTCCCTCGATAACCCGACTGTTGGAAATAATCCCAGAACTCAGGAACCGTCTCTCCAAAAGCAAAGATTCCCAAGAAAAGTCCGCCGATAAAGAACATTCCATCAATCTTGAAATTGGAACTCGCAACGAGGCTTGTCCCTGGACAATAGCCACCCACGATCATTCCAGCTCCCAGAAGGAAACCGCCAAGAATCCCCGAACTAAAATAGGTTTGATCAATAAAAACCTTATCCATGTCCAAGAATCCCAAGGCGCTGCTCCAAAGGAGAAGAAGCATTGCCACAACGATGGCCGTAAACATCACCTTGAGAACGGTTAGATCTGTGAGATAGAACTGACCGGCAATACGCCTGGAATCACCGAATCCACTCCGCTGTAAAGCGATACCGAATCCAACACCTAAGAGGAGGTTGACCAGGAAAAAGGCGAACCCGCTCCATTCAAAAGGTCCCATGGCTCACCTCCTAGTTCCAAAGTTTTCGAACAAACCAGGCCATTGCGTAGCCACCCGCAAAGACCGCAAGCATAAATGCCCAACTCCCGACCGAGAGGGAGGCTCCACCGGTGAGAGCTTGCCCTGAGGTGCATCCTCTGGCCAAACGAGCCCCGTAACCGGCCAGCGCCCCGCCGATCACAGCAAAGACCCAACGAGTCTTTTTGCGTGTATGAGGCCCCCGGTACGTCTCCACCTTGAGATTCCCGGACCACCACCCCGCCAAGAATCCGCCAAGAACCAGGCCCAAAATCATTGGAATGATCCAATGGCTCAAAGGGCCGTCCACATAGCGGGAGAGGTAGGGGGACTCCCGCATGTGTTCGGGGGCAACCACATCCATAGCCCCCCCTAAAACACGGGCAAGACCTCCACTAGCCCCCAAACCATGCCCGGTCAGCAAGAAGGCAAGGAACAGGATGACCCCCAAAAAGGTGCCTCCCACATATGGATTCCAAAGGGTATTTCCCTTTTTCGCTTTCATGATTTCGCCTCCTGCTTTTCATCAGGAACTTCTTCTTCGTGGTATCCGGTAATCATGGCCTTGATGTTGGCAGTGGGAGTTTCCCCTGTCGTCGTCAAATAGATGTGCATGATCGTGAAGGCCAGAAACAGCCAAGAACCGAGCGCGTGGATCGGGACAAGAACAGCCAAGCCTCCAATCTTTGCCACAGCTTCGGGCCAGCGCTGCGCCCCCCAGATCAAGACTCCTGTGATCACCTGAAGTGGCAGAAGCACATTGAGGATCATCAGGTAGGTCAGCTTTTGGAGAGGGTTCAACTTGTGTTCGGGAGTTGTCTCCATGGGATGGGGTTCCCCACGAAAGATCCCGAAGAGGTAATACCGGGCCTGGAGAACAGCCTTGATAAAAAAGCCCGATTCTCCGGGGATATACTGTTTCATCATTCCGCTGGTCAGGAAATAGAAGAGTCCCATGACCGCGTTGAAAAGGAGCAACCCGGCAAAAACATTGTGCGTAACGATGGCGAGCTGAAACCCCAGAAGGTGAAAGCTCTGTGGAGATTGAATTTCCATCCCGGTGATAATCAGGATGATGATCGTGAACGCCTGGATCCAATGCCAAACGCGTTCGTGGAAGGTGTAAAATTTGACTGCCTTTTTCATGCTGTCACCTCCCCGGAGGGGCCACTCTCCGGCTTGGAGCCTTTGACGGATGGCCCCTTATGCGTCGCTCGGCCATTGCGAGCATAGAAATACAAGAACACACGGGTTCCCCCATGCACAAACACACCACAAATCACAAGTATCACCGCCCAAACCCCAATCCGATCCACGAGGCGGTTTTGGCCGAAGCCCAGGATACTGACACCCGCACGCTGGGGATCGGAGCGGTAGACAAGACTTCCATCTTCAGCCTGGCTCAGTTCTCCCACAAGGCTCACAATCGAGCCTTTCTTCATCCTGGGGCGAACCCCTCCAGGTAAATAGGAGGCAAGAACAAAACTTTCTCCGAAACGGGATTTGGCTCCATGACACACCTGGCAATCTCTTGTTGCCCAGTTCCCAGGAGCAACCCCATGGTGGACACCGTAGGGAAGGATCTCGCCCTTGATCAAAGGCTTGGCAACTCCGGCTTGCTTGAGTAAGCCAGCAATCGCCTGACTGCGTTCTGCATTGTCCAGCCTGAGCTCATGGTCCTCGAGCTTTCCGTCGCCATTTCGATCCAAGGCCTTCACAACTTCGGAACGATAGGAGCCATCCTTGAAGAGGGCCTTCTTCAGCAAAGCAAGTGGAACGCGTTTGCCACTGCTCTCGTCCACCCAATAGAAGGTACTCATCAGGTTTTGCGGGACGAGTTTTTTGCTCCCATCCAACTCCTTTCTCGGCAAGAGGACGGGCGTGTACCCGGCAACCAATGTCCTGGGATCCTTAGGGTCCCCTTCCACACCCCGGTAAACTACCCGGGCTCCTCCATTCGGAC
>Ga0256841_1002683_pt1 | contig 13939 bp, 10 predicted proteins | sample 356308metaG_FD_185971 | JGI IMG/M metagenome (GOLD analysis project Ga0256841, IMG submission 185971) | Hydrothermal vent microbial communities from Mid Atlantic Ridge, Atlantic Ocean - 356-308 | ecosystem: Environmental > Aquatic > Marine > Hydrothermal vents | place: Atlantic Ocean: Mid...
GATTGCCGGAGAGGAGGGGCGTGTCGGCCTCCTTCGCCGGCCTTCTACCGAACCAGAGGACCATGCCTGTTCGCCGTCTCACCGATATTCCCGGCTTTTCGATCGACCGGGTGGCCGCCGCCGCCGGGGACGACCCCGAGGTGCTCCGCCTCGAAAACCTCGACACCGACCTCCCCCCGCCGTCTGCCGCCCGCGCCGCCACCCGCGAGGCGCTCGACCGGGCCGACGCCAACAGTTATCTCCCCTTCACGGGTCGGGAAGAGCTCCGTGAGGCCGTCGCGCAGAGGCTCGCCCGGCAAACGGGCCATCCGTACGATCCCGGCCAAGTCGTCATCACGTGCGGCGGCACCGAGGGCATGCTCGACGCGCTCCTGGCCACCACCGACCCCGGCGATGAGGTCGTGCTCACCGATCCCACCTATGCGGGCATGATCAACCGCGTGCGGCTTGTCGGCGCCGTGCCCCGGCTCGTCCCGTTCGTGCGGCAGGCGGGTGCGTGGCGGCTCGACCTCGACGCGCTCGCCGAGGCCGTCAACGGGCGCACGCGGGCGCTCTTTCTCATGAACCCCTCGATGCCGTCGGGAGCCGTGCTCAACCGGGAGGAGTGGGCCTTCGTGGTTGATCTGTGCCATCGTCGCTCGCTCCGGCTGATCTACAATGCGGCGATGGAACGCATCCTCTTCGACGGCCGGGAGTTCCTGCATCCTGCCGCGTGGCCCGGGATGGCCGAGCGCACCCTCGTCGTCGGCTCGGTGTCGAAGGAGTTTCGCATGATCGGGTGGCGCATCGGATGGGTGGCGGGGCCGCATCCGGTCATCGATGATGTGGCGCGCGTGCACCTCTATAACGTGGTGACCCCCACGGGCATCGCACAGGCGGGCGCGCGGGCGGCCCTCGCCGAGCCGGAAGCCGACTTTGCCGCCTGCCTTCGCACGTGGGAGCGCCGCCGCGACACCGTCGACGAACAACTGCGCGGTTGGCCGCTGCATTCCGCCGCCGGCGGTTGGTCCGCACTGCTCGACGTGGGCGCGCTCGGCCTGGACTCGTTCACCGCCTCGCGCCTTCTGCTCGAACGCGGCAAGGTGGCCGCCACGCCGATGCGGGATTGGGGCCGGCGCAACGCCGACGGGTACGTCCGACTCGTCTTCAGCCGGGAACCGGTCGAGCGGCTCTCCGGCCTTCGGGAACGTGTGGAACGGGCCCTCGGTACGTAGTCCCTCATTGCTTCACCCAACCCTTCCGCGCATGCACGTTGTTCCCTTGCGCCTCCCTCGCCGGGCGACGCTTCTCCTCTCCCTGACAGGGATCCTCATGCTCGGCCTGAGCGCCTGCGCCGACGAGCCGCCCCCGCCCCCCCGCGACATCCCCTTCCGCGTCGACGGCTACCTCGAGTTTCTCCGGCCCGACAGCTCCATCATCACCCGCATCGCCATCGAGATCGCCGAGACCGACTCGGCGCAGGCGCGCGGGCTCATGCAGCGCCGGACCCTCCCGCAACGCGGCGGCATGCTCTTCGTCAATGACGACGACACCACGCGAACGTTCTGGATGAAGAACACCCCGCTGCCGCTCGACATCCTCTTCATCGGCTCCGACGGGAAGGTGGTCAGCATCGCCAAACACACGAAGCCGTATTCAGAAGACTTCATCCGCTCCGGGGGGCCGGCCCGGCACGTGCTCGAGGTGCGGGCCGGCTTCGCCGACCTCTACGGCATCGACGAGACGACCCGCGTCCGGTGGCAACGCACCGGGTGAAGGCGCGCCCATGCGCCCGCCCGACGTCCCCAAAAATCATCATCCGCTTCGAATCGACATGCGCCGACTGCTCTTCGCCCTCCCGCTCCTGCTCTTTTTCCTCGCTGCCTGCGGCGGAGAACCGAAAGAGAAACCATCGTCGGAGCAGGTGCTCCCCGAAATTCCGTTTCGCAAGGACGGCACGCTCACCTTTCTCCGCGACGGCGCGCCCATCGTGACCATCGACATCGAGATCGCCGACAATGACTCGACGCGCACGCGCGGGCTGATGCAACGCTCCCGCCTCCCGGAGCGGAGCGGCATGCTCTTCATCTTCGACGAGCCCGCCCCGCAGAGTTTCTGGATGGCCAACACCCAGCTTCCGCTCGACATTATCTTCGTCGATGCCGATTCGCAGATCGTGAGCATCACGAAATACACGAAGCCGCTCTCGCCGGAGAGCGTCACCTCGGGCGGGGCGGCGGCGCGGTTCGTGATCGAGGTCGAAGCCGGCTTCACCGACACGTACGGCATCATCGAAACCGACCATGTGCGGTGGGTGGATCTTCGGAAGGAGCGGAAGGCCGGATGACGTCGTCCGTCGAAAAGCGCGGCGTTATTTTACGGCGAGGTTCATCTGCCGGAAGCCCGCGAGGCCCCGGTCGAGGAAGGCGGCGAAGGCTTCGGCGTCGAGCAGCCCGCTGCGCTTCACGATGAGCTTTTCCGATACGGGATCGACGACGGCGTAGGTAGGCAGGGCGACGGTGCCGGTGAGGGCAAGCTGATAGTTCAGAAACTCCTCGCCGCGCGTGAGGTCGTCGGTATAGAGGCGGAGGAGCACGTAGTCACGGGCGAAGCGCTCGGCGATCTCGGCGCGGGGGAAGACGTTGGCCTCCATCTCGCGACAATTCGTGCACGTGTACCCGGTGAAGTCGATGAACACCGGTTTGCCGCCGGCGCGCGCTTGGGTGAAGGCCGTCTCGAGGTCGTCCACGATCCACGCTTCATCTTCGGTAGCCTTTCCCGTCGTCGTGGGGAAGGAAGCGAGCAGGCTCACGTCGGTGCCCTGGCGCGGCGGCAGGTAGGCGTCGAGCTTGTTCAGCGGCGCGCCGAGCAGGCCCGGCAGCATGTACAGCGAGAGGCCGATGAAGAAGATGGCCGCCATCAGACGTCCCACGCCGACGGTCTCCGGCGCCTCTTCGTGCGCCAGCCGGAGTTTGCCGAGGAGGTAGAGGCCGGTGAGGAAAAAGATGACCGTGACGAAGGCGATGGCAAGCGGGCGCGAGACGATCCCCCACCCCCACACGAGGTCCGCATTCGAGATGAACTTGATGGCCGCCGCCAGTTCGACGAAGCCGAGCACGACCTTCACGACGTTCATCCACGAGCCCGAGCGGGGCAGTGCGTTGAGCGCTTTCGGGAAGAGGGCGAGCACCACGAACGGCAGGGCAAACGCCATGCTGAAGGCGAGCATACCCAGGAGCGGATACGTCCACGTGCCGCCCGCCGCCGCCGCGAGCAGCCCGCCCACGAACGGCGCCGTGCACGAGAACGAGACGAGCGTCAGCGTGAGCCCCATGAAGAGCACGCCCACGTAGCCCTTCTTCGACGTGCTCTGGCGGTTCATGTAGTTCAGCAGTCCGGTGGGCAGGCGCAGTTCGTACAGGCCGAGGAGAGACAGCGCGAAGGCCACGAGGATCAGGGCGATGAACAGGTTGACCCACGGGTTCGCCGCGATGGTCTGCGCGCCGGCCGCACCCACCACGACCGCCATGAGGACGCCGAGCCCCGTGAACGTGAGCACGATGGACGTGCCGTACACGCCGGCCATCCGGAGGGCCTCGCCGCGATTCTCGGCGTGCTTCGTGAAGTAGGACACCGTCAGCGGGATCATGGGGAAGACGCACGGGGTGAGGAGGGCGGCCAGCCCGGCGCCGAAGGCGAGCAGGAGGAACGCCCACATCCCGCCTTCGCGCGCGGCGTCGAGGTCGCTCGGCGGCACGGCGGCGCTCCCGCCGTTCGTGCCCGTCGCCCCGCCCGCACTCGCCCCGCCCGCACTCGCCCCGTCGAACGTCCCGCCCGGCACGAGGGCGTCGCCGCCGCCGAACGTGGCGGGCGCCATGACGAGATCGACCGGGCAGTCGGTGAGCGCGTTCTCGAGCGCCATGTCGCAATTCGGATCAACCACGACGGAGACGGCGAAGGGGACCTTCACGGGCGGCAGGCACACGCCCAGGTCGTCGTTGCAGATCTGGTACTCGGAGCGCCCGCTGAGCTCATACGTTCCCGTCTCGGCGTCGTCGGCTACGGCAAACTCGGCGGAGAAGGTCGCCTCGCGCTTGAAATACCGGACGTCGATCTTGAAGTTGGGGTCGAAGGCTTCTTTCGGCTCCGACTGCGTTATTCCGCCCTTTTGCGTAAAGCCGGAGGGGAGCGGGTCGAGGTAGAGGCGCACGCCCCGGCTCGGCGGCGGCGAGTCCATCGCGTACATCTTCCAGCCGTCGGCGATCTGTGTCGAGACGAAGAGGCGCACGCGCTGTCCCGGGGCCACGCCGCCCGGCGCGGCGGTCGCCTGCCACATCACGTAGTCGGAGGGCGGTCCGATGGTTTGCGCGCGCGTCGTCTGAGTGAGCGTGAGGAGCGCCAGCATGCCCATCACCGGCGCCATACCCGTACGTATGCTCTGCATGATCTTTTTTTTTCCTTCAAGTAGTCCGGACGCGCCGAGAATGCGCCGGCCCGCCTCGCGGGCAACGTTCGAACGCCCGACCTGCCGTTTAGATCAGCCGTACCCGGCGAAATTACGGAGGCCCGTCACAAAAGAGCGCCCGTCTTCCGGGGAAAACGAGCGCTCCGTCAAAAAGTTTGCCGGACGGGACCGATCAGGCTTCCGCTTCGGAGGCCTCGGGCACGACGCGCACTTTCACTTGCGCCGTCACCTCCGGGTGCAGCTTTACCGTCGCCGTATAGACGCCGATGAGGCGGATGTCCTCGTCGAGCGAGACCTTGCGGCGATCCACCTGAACGCCCTGCTTTTCGAGGGCGGCGACGACCTGGTGCGCCGTGACGGAGCCGAAGATCCGGTTCTCTTCGCCGACCTTGGCCGGGATGACGACCTCCATCTCCGCCAGTTCGCGGGCGAGGTTTTCGGCGTCCTCTTTCAGCTTCGTCAGCTTGCGCGAGGCCTGCCGGCGTTCCTCTTTCCACGCCTTCACCACGTTCGGCGTGGCCAGGCGCGCCAGACGCTTCGGAATCAGGTAATTGCGACCGTAGCCGTCCTTCACGGACACGATCTCGCCCTCGGCGCCGAGGTTTTCAACTTCTTTGAGCAGAATGACTTTCATGACTTTCTTCGCTGAGGAGGCGTCGCTCGCCGCATGCGAACGCGCCTCGACGTGAACCCTCCTGTGAGCGTTGTGATCCGCGACGGGCGCGGGTCACTTGACGGCGTCGGCCACGAACGGAATCAGCGCCAGATGCCGCGCTCGCTTGACGGCGCGCGTGAGTTGCCGCTGAAACTTGGCCGAGACGCCGGTGATGCGCCGGGGCAGGATCTTCCCCTGCTCGTTGAGATACCGCTTGAGCAGTTCGACGTCCTTGTAATCGACGTACGCCGGTTCGGCGTCGCGTTTTTTCTTGTCTGCCATCGTCTATTACCTACCGGATGATTGCTTGAAGAAACGAGAGGATGGGGCTCAGCCCTCGGGGGCGGCTGCCTTGGTCCGCCCTTCGTAATGACGCAGCATCTTGGCGTCCATGCGAAGCGTCAGGTAGCGCAGCACGTTGTCTTCGATCTCGAGGACGCGTTCCAGACGCCCGATCAGTTCTCCCGGCGCACGGAAGTACAGGTTGACGTAGTAGCCGTTGCGCTTCTTGTTGATCGGATAGGCGAGCCGGCGCGTGCCCCACTCGTCCACTTCAAGAATCTCACCGCCGTGCTCTTCGATGTACTTACGGATCCGCTTGACCAGCTGCTTGATCTGATCGTCGCTGAGCGCGCCGTTGAGGATGTAGGTGAATTCGTACGTGTTTTTCGGATCGGCCATGTGCCTTCCCCATGGTTGGTGAAACGTACACCCTTGCCTCCTTCGGGCAAGAGCAGGGATTGCAAAGATTTAAAAGATAGCCCGTCCTACGCCTGGAAATCAAGATTTTCTCCCGCTTCGCGAGATATCCACGAAGCGGGTTCGGGCGGTCACAGTCGGGCCATCCGCTCGGCGTTGTCGGCGGTGCGGAGCGCGCGAATGACGTCGTCGAGGTCGCCGGCGATGACTTTTTCGAGCGGGTAGTTCTTGTGCTCGCCTTCGAGGCGGTGGTCGGTGACGCGTCCCTGCGGCCAGTTGTACGTCCGGATCTTGGCCGAGCGGTCGCCCGTGGAGACCATCGAGCGCCGGGCTTCGCTGCGTTCGGCCTCCCGCTTCTCGCGTTCGAGCTCGTAGAGCCGCGCGCGGAGCACCCGGAGCGCTTTCTCCTTGTTCTTGTGCTGGCTCTTCTCGTCCTGGCACGTCACCACCAGCCCGGTCGGGAGGTGGGTGATCCGGACCGCCGAGTCGGTCGTGTTGACGCTCTGCCCGCCCGGCCCGCTCGAACGGTACACGTCGATCTTCAGCTCGTTCGGACGGATCGACACGTCCACGGCCTCGGCCTCGGGCAGCACGGCGACCGTGGCCGCCGAGGTGTGGATGCGCCCGCTCGATTCGGTGACGGGCACCCGCTGCACCCGATGCACGCCGCTCTCGTACTTCATCGTGCCAAAGGCGTCCGGCCCCTTGAGGCTGAAGATGATCTCCTTGAACCCGCCCACGGTTCCCGGCGAGCTTTCGAGCACTTCCAGCTTCCACCCGTGCTTCTCGGCGAAACGGGCGTACATCCGGAAGAGATCGCCGGCGAAGAGGCTCGCCTCGTCGCCGCCGGTTCCGGCGCGGATCTCGACGATGGCGTCCTTCGAGTCCTCGGGATCTTTCGGAATCAGCAAAAAACGCAGTTCCTCTTCCACGGCAGGCAGTTTCTCCTCGATTTCCTCCAGCTCCGCGCGCGCCATCTCGGCCACCTCCGGATCATCCTCCGCCGTCGCCATCTCCCGCAAATCCTCGCGTTCGGCCAGCAGCTTCTGATAGCGGTCGATGGCGCGCACCACCGCTTTCAGCGCGGCGTGCTCGCGCCCGAGTTCGGCCATCCGCGCCCGGTCGGTGGCCACCTCCGGACGGGACATGAGCCCGGTCACTTCCTCGAACCGTTCCTTGATATTTTTTAGCTTTTCCAGATCGATCATAACGTCGTTGGCTCCTCTTCATCCGCGCCGAAGCATGAACGCCGCGTGGGAGGGAAGGTTCGTGCGGCTCACCGTGCCGGCGTCGCTTTCGCCTGTGGCGCATTCGTTCGTGGAGGCGACAACCTGGGAGGCGTTTGCGGCGTATGATCTCGACGTTCGCCGGGCGCGGCTTGTTTTTTGCCTGCGCTCCGATGCCTTTCATTCCGTACGTTTGCGCGCATGCCGCTTGATCCACGAAATAAATGGACGCGCCGTTTTCTGTGGGCGACGTTCGTCGGGCTGCTCGGCTTGGTCTCGTGCGACCTGACGCCCTCCGGAGAACAGGCGTGCCGGGGAGCGAACAATCTTCAGGCAGAGCACGAGGCCTTGCTGGTGTGCGCGGGCTGGCTCGGCTTCGTCGAAGCAAACGTTTGCGCCGTGGAGTACGTCGCCGTCATTCCCGCCGAGAAGAAGAACACGAAGATCCTCGGACGGGCGTTTTGCGACGCGGACAACATCCTCGTGGCGACGACCGGCGAGCGTCAGGGGTTCGTCTTTCCCCCCCTTCCGGCGGTGGAGATTGCCACGACCGTCGTGCATGAGACGGCCCACCTCGTCGACGGCTGTGCGAGTGGAGAGGCTCCGGCCCTCGCGGCGGAAGAAGCGTTTCTGGCCGACCTGTGCGCGGCTGTCGAAGCGGGGAAGGAAGGCTGCGAAGGCGCGAAAGGTTATTGCGCAAACGCTGCGCTGCGTCCGTAAGGGCCGGGCCGATCCTGTCCGCATGTCGGCGGGGGGTGCTCGCAATTCCGTGACATTTCGAAAGGTCGCGTATTTTATCTTTGACTTTTTTCCGGTCGAGGCGGCGGAGGAAGGCGAGAAGGCGTTCCGTGACGTCGCAGATGAGGATGGCGCCGGATCATCAATCCACCGTACCTATGCGTTTCTTCCGGTGTCTCCTGCTCGGAGTGACGGGGCTTCTCGGAGTGATGCCGTCGTCCGCGCAGGATATCCCCGTTCCCTTCAACCTGGAAACCGACGGCTACGTAACCGTGGTCATCGAGGATGAGGCGGGAAATCGGGTGCGCAATCTCATTCAGGAGACGTTTTTCCCCGCCGGTCCTCAGACCATCTTCTGGGACGGGTACGACATCGGCATCCCCGTCAACCGCAATCGACCCGACGGCAATTACGACATCGAGCGGAGCCTCGTCGCGCCGGGGACCTACCGGGTGAAGGCGCTTTTTCACGAGGGCATCAAGCTCCGGTACGAGTTCAGCGTGCAGAGCCCGGGCACGCCGCCATGGCACACGTTCGACAACACCGGCGCGTGGTTCTCCGATCAGCAGAGCGCCTGGGACGTGGTGTGGCTGCCGCCGGGCTTCGTCGATCAGACGGACGGACCCTCGATCCTGTATACGGCGAAGACGGGCGAGGCGGGGCACGGCATCATGCTCCTCGACGAGGACGGACGGAAGCTCTTCGGCAAGCAAAGCCTGCCCGGCGGCTTCTTTTCCGGGCACAACGTCGCCCGCGACATGGGGCCGAACCGGAACGAGACCATCGCCGCGTACATCGCCGTCGTGCTCGGCTCGCCGACGCGCCTGCGCCTGCACCGGTATCTGCGCGGCGGCGGCACGCCTTCCAACCCGATGATCTATTCGGTCGATTCGGCGGACGACGAGCAACTCAAGGGGCTGGCCGTCTATAACGGCGTCGCCGCCGTCTCGCTGCACCTCATGAACCGCGTCGTCTTCCTCGACGAAGCCCGCCGGACGGTCGTCGCCGAGCTCGACTTCGACAGCCCCCGCGGCCTCTTCGTCACGGAGGATGAACAGTTGTTCGTCGTCTCCGGCACGCAGGTCAAGCGTTTCGACGCCGACTTTGCCACGGGCACGCTCACGAATGAGACGCTCATCATCAGCGACGGACTGGTGGACCCGCAGAACGTCTTCGTCAGCGGGGAGGAGGTGTATGTGTCCGACTGGGGGGAGAGCCATCAGGTGAAGGTGTTCGACCTCACGGGCAAGCTGCTCCGGACCATCGGCGAGGCGGGCGGACCGCAGATCGGGCCGTACGATGAGCGGCGCATGGGCTATCCGCGCGGCATCACGGTGGACAGCCGGGGGATGCTCTGGGTGGCCGAGCGGCATCGCGCCCCGAAGCGCATCTCGCGGTGGGACGCCGCCTCGGGCGCGCTCGACCGGGTGTGGTACGGCCCGCCCAAGTACGGCGGCGGCGGCATGCTCGACCCGGTGGATCCCTCGCGCTTCTATTATGCCCAGAGCGGCAAGGAGCATATCAAGCGTACCTACGAGTTTGCCCTCGACTGGGACACGGGCACGTACACCGTCAAGCGCATCCTGCTCGACGCCGAACACTTCCCCACGGGCGACACGCTGCGCTTTCGCGGGCCGGAGTTCGTGCGATACGTGGGCGGCCGGCAGTATATGGCCAACAACAATCAGGAGGAGCCCAACGGCAACAGCGTGTGCTCGATCTGGCTGTACGAGGACGAACGTCTCTGGCCCGCGGCTTCGGCGGGCATCGTCGCGGAATGGGACGTCATCCTCGACCTCGGCGACTGGCAGGCCTTCGATAATAAGGCGCGCAAGGTTTTCTTCGTATGGAGCGACCTCGACCGCGACGGCTACGTGCAGGCGAGCGAGGTGCAGTATACCCGGCAAAGCCGTTTTCAGGGGACCTGCTTCGTCGAGCCGGACCTCTCGATCACGAGCATATGGGGCTATAAACTGCCCGCCCCGGAGATTCAGGCCAACGGCATCCCCCTTTATGACATGAACGCGTGGACCACGGCGGCGCCCGACCTCTACGGCGAAGACAAGGACAGCTATCACCTCTCCAACGACAGCCTCTTCATCAGCTTTCTCGGCCCGCTCACGTTTCTGAACCACGGCAAACTCGTCGCACAGTATCATTCGCAGTGGCCGAACCGGAACGTGGGCGGCGCGCCCGTGCCCGTGGAGCAGTACCCCGGGCAGGTCATCGCCACGGCGCGTCCCCTCGGCGACATCCGGGCCCCGGGCGCGGGCGAGACCGGACCCATCTTCGGCATCAATTCGGATTTCGGGCAGGCGTACGTCTTCACGTGGGACGGCTATTTCGTGACGGAACTGCTCGAGGACAGCCGCACGCACCCGCTCTGGCGTTTCCCGGCCGGGGTCATCCAGCGCGGCGACGTCATCGAAGGCGTCAGCCCGAACTGGGAGCACTTCTGGCCCACACTCAATGGTCTGGACTCCGGCGAATTCTATTATGCCGCCGGCAAGGAACACACCTCCCTCCTTCACCTCGACGGCCTCGATACGGCCCGCCGCCTCGATTTCGGGGAGATCACCGTCACGAGCGACATGCTCTCCGGAAAAGCGACCACCCGGATCGACGGGCTGAACCTCCAGGAACGCAAGGAAGGAACCGTCCACATCCGCTCCCAGTCCCCCACGGCCGACGGCGCGATCGTCGAGTGGGACAATGCCGAATGGCTCACCCTCGACGCCGCGCTCGGCATCGAGGCGGCCCTCGCCGTCGACGACGACTCGCTCTATGTCGCTTTCCGCACCGACATGGCCGACCTGCTCAACAACTCCGGTGCGGAAGGGTTCGAGTCCAACTTCGCCACCGGCGGCGGGCTCGACCTCTGGATCGGGGCGCCCGGAACGGATGAGGCGCGCACCGAGCCCGTCGAAGGCGACTTCCGCCTCTTCATCACGCGCGAAGGCGCCGACCCGACGGGCGGCCCCCTCCGCGCCACCCTCTTCGAGGCCGTTCGGCCCGACGCCAACGACGACGAGGCACAAACTTACACCTCGCCCATCGGGACCGTCACACTCGACTACGTGGCGGACGTCACCGGGGCCGTCTCCTTCGGGCAGGTGGCGGGCGACTATGAGGTGGCCGTGCCCCTGACGCTCCTCGGCCTGACGCCGGATAGCGGCCTCTCCATCCTCGGTGATGTGGGCGTGCTCGTCGGAGATGGCGTGGAGACGCAGCGGCGCATCTACTGGAATAATAAAACGAACGTCGTCGTTTCCGACCTGCCGAGTGAAGCCCGGTTCGATCCGGAATACTGGGGCCTGCTCAACTTTATCCCGGGCGGCGATCCGACCGCGGTGACCCCCGGCGACGGGCTGATCCCGGAGCGCTTCTCGCTCGAACAGAATTACCCCAACCCCTTCTCACGGACCACCACGATCCGGTACAGCCTGCCCCGCACCGAGAAGGTGACGCTGGAAGTGTTCGACCTGCTCGGAAGGCGCGTGGCCACACTGGTCAAAGGGGAACGGCATCCGGGCTATTACGAGGTGGTCTGGGAGGCGCACGAGGCGAGCGGGGTATACCTCTACCGGCTCCGCGCCGGCGACTTCATCGATCAGAAGACGGCGCTCCGGGTCAAGTGAGCAAGGCTTCCGGTCCGTACACCTACCGCATCCCCGTGTCGAAGACGAGCCGGAGTTCGGTGAAGGCGTCTTTCGGCACCGTGACGGTCTTTTGCTGGGTGCTCGGGCGAAGGATGGGCGTGTCCTCGGCCGGGACGATGGTGTAGTCGCCCGGGGGGAGGACGACCTTGAAACGCCCGTCTTCGTCGGTCGTGAAGGTGAGCACCTCTTTCCCGTCGGCGTCGAGGACGCGGAACGTGGCGGAGAAGGGAACCTCGGTGGGCTCCCCCTGCCGGACCGGGCCGGGCTTGACGTTGGTGCGGAGCACCTGTCCTTCGATGCCGGAGGAATCCGCAACGGGGCTGTCCATGGCCTGACACGAGAGGGAGAGTGAGACGACGGCGGCGAGGGTGAGGGTAAACATAAGGGTTCGCATGGGGATCACTGGAATAGGAACATGGACGGCTCTCGTGTAAACGAACCGGCTCGGCAATGATTCCCCCGATCCACGGCCTGACGGCTTTTTCACGAGAATGGGGGCCGAAGGGGGGCCGCGTCTCCAGCGTCCAGGGAAGGCGTGGGGACGACCGGCCGGTATTCCCCAAAAAGCACGAGCGCCGGCACGACGGATCGCGCGGCGCTCGTGCCGGGGGTGAAAGCGGAGGCGCTTATTTGATGAGCGTCATCTGTCGGGTCGCCGAGAAACGACCGGCGTCGATGCGGTAAAGGTACGTGCCGCTCGGCAGCCGTTCGCCCGCGTTGCCCGTCGCATCCCACGCGACGGTCCTGACGCCTTCGGCCTGGAAGCCGTCGACGAGGGTGCGCACCTCCCGGCCGAGGAGGTCATAGACCTTCAGCGTCACGTGACCGGCCTCGGGGAGCGTGTACGAGATGAGCGTCGTCGGGTTGAACGGGTTGGGATAGTTCTGGTCGAGTGTGAACGCGTCGGGCGTCTCACCGGCGGATTCGGCCATCATGCGGTCGAAGTCGGAGGCCCATGCGCCCGCGCCCGCGCCGTCGCCCTTGGCGGCGGATTTTTCCCACGTGAAGCTGTCGCTCGCGTCGGCGATGGGGAAGGAGCCGATGCTCGCCGTCTGCGTGTACGTGCCCGCGGGCGCGCCGGCCGGGACGGTCTGCGTGAAGGTGCGGCTGAGGCTCCCGCCCGCGGCGATGGTCTTCGTCACCGGGCCGAGGGTGCGCGAGATGCCGTTGCCGTCGATGGTGATCCAGATGTCGGTCGTGACGGAGGTCGCGCCGCCGTTGACGATGTTGAGGTCGTACTGGAAGCTGCCGCCGCCCGCGTCGATGACGATGGGCGGGTTGAGCGGCGTCACCGTGACCGTCACGTCGCCGCCGCCTCCGCCGGTGGCCGCCAGCACGGCGGCGAGCGCGTCGATGCGTCCGAAGCCGTACGTGTTGTTCGGGATCTGGCTGCCGGGGATGCCGCCGCAACTCTCCGAGGTGGTGCGCGGAATGGCCGTTGACTCGATGATGTCTTCGATGGCTTCGACGTCCCCGGCGAGGTCGGGGTTGGCCGAGATCATGAGCGCCACGGTGGCCGCCACGTGGGGGCCGGCCATGCTCGTGCCGCTGAGGATGGCATAACCGCCGCCAAGATAGCTCGAACGGACGCTCTCACCCGGCGCGGACACGTTCGGCTTGAGCCGCCCGCTCCCGTCCACCGTGACCGAGCCCCGGCTGCTGAAGGACGAGACCACGTCGGAGCCGTTGACCGAGCCGACCGTCAGCGAACCCTCGAAGATGGCCGCCGGCGTGTTGACCGTGTTGCACGAGGGGCCGCTGTTCCCCGCCGAGACGACGACGACCGTGCCCGCGGCGCGGAGCGCGTTGAGGGCCGTCTCCATGTCGATGAAGTTCGACGTGTTGCAGCCTTCGGAGGTGGGGCAGCTCCACGAGTTGTTGATGACGTGGGGCGACATCGTGGGGTCGGGGTTGCCGCCGCCGAGGTCGGTCGGGGCGGTGAACCACTCGAAGCACTCGATGTACGTGCTCAGCGTGCCGTTGCCGCGCTCCATGTTCCGGCAGGCCATCCACTTCGCGCCGGGAGCCACACCGATCTGGTTCGAGCCGCCGTCGTCGCCGATCATGGTGCCCATCGTGTGCGTGCCGTGGCCGTTGTCGTCGCACGGCACGGGCGAGTCGAGGCCGCACGGGTTGGAGCCGCCCCCGATGAGGCTGTGGATGGCGTCGTGCCAGTTGTAGTTGTGGTCGGCGGTTGCGCCGTCCCATCCGCGGTACTTGTTGATGAGCGCCGCGTGCTCCCACATGTAGCCGGTATCCTGGCCGCCCACGACGGCGCCCTCTCCGGTGATGCCGAGCGCCCAGACGTCCGGCGCGCCGATCTGAATGACGTTGTCCTCGATGGCGTTCGTCTTCGCATTCTCGGCATACGGCGCCGGCAGGGGCGCGGGCGCCGAAAGCCGGTCGTCGTGATAGACGTACGCCACGTCCGAGCGCCGCGCCATCGCCTCGACCGTCTGCCGCGTGCCCTTCACGGCGATGGCGTTCGTGATCCAGAACGGACGGTACGAAGCCCCGA
>Ga0256841_1002684_pt1 | contig 13938 bp, 19 predicted proteins | sample 356308metaG_FD_185971 | JGI IMG/M metagenome (GOLD analysis project Ga0256841, IMG submission 185971) | Hydrothermal vent microbial communities from Mid Atlantic Ridge, Atlantic Ocean - 356-308 | ecosystem: Environmental > Aquatic > Marine > Hydrothermal vents | place: Atlantic Ocean: Mid...
ATTTAACGCCGCTACCGAAGTTTACGAAGACTTGTTCAAAGCCGGGGTTATTGATCCTACTAAAGTAACCAGAACTGCTTTGGAAAACGCCGCTTCTGTTTCTTCATTGCTAATTACAACAGAAGCCGTAGTTTATGAAAAGAAAGAAGAAGAAAAAGCTCCTGCTATGCCTGCAGGCGGTATGGGAGGAATGGACGGAATGTATTAATAATAATACGTTTCGATTTAAAAATAAAAAAGGCGGTTTTTACACCGCCTTTTTTTATATAAAAATATACAACCCTTACGAATACATATTTTTAAATTTTTCGTAATGGAAAATTCTTAACTTGGAACCTTCCATTTCAATTAAACCTTTTCTAACAAAAGAATGTAAAGTTCTCGAAATTGTTTCCCTTGAAGTTCCCGCCATATTTGCCAAATCTTGTTGCAAAGGCAATTTTTCAATTTCAACAACACCTTGTTTAATCTTTCCGATATCGTTGGCTAATTGTAAAATAACTGTCGCAACTTTACCTTCCGCATCTTTTAGCGAAAGTGATTTTATTTGCATATCGGCGGATCTTAATCGCTTTGATAATTCTTGCATTAACGCAATCGAAATTTCAGGATGTTCTTTTAGAAATTCCAAGAAGTGATTTCTTTGGATTATAAAAAGTTCCGACTCTTCTAAAGCGCTTACTGTTGCCGATCTTGTTTGACCGTCTAATAATGCCATTTCACCAAATATATCCGATTCGGATAAAATATTCAATATAACTTCCCTGCCGTCGTTACTTGTTCTTGTAACTTTTACTTTACCTTTAACAATTATAAATAATGCGCCCCCAACTTCATCTTCCATAAGAATGATACTGTCTTTTTTATATTTCCTAGTGAATCCAACTTGAGATATTTTATCGATTGTTTCTTCTGGTAAGTCAGAAAAGATAGGAACATATAATAAAAAGTCCGATGAGTTACTCATAAGCCCTCCTTAAAATAGGAATGTAATTCCAAAAGGTTAATATTTAATTTAGCAATATATTGATTTCTATAATTTTTTGAAGAAAAAAATTACTTTTTTTCACAAATTTATAGTTTAATTATTAAGATAAAAATCGTTCAAAATTTGAACAAGTCAAAAAAGACTTAATTTGTAATGAGCTGCAGTTATGAAATGAAATTAACGAAATGTCGATAAATATTATTCTTTTGTGTTTCTAAAATTTTTAAGAGAATGCTCGTATGAAATATAATCGAGTTTTCCGTCTTCTTCGCTAAGGGCAATGCCGCGTCCGAATAATTCAACTTTCGAATAGCTTATTTTTGTCACTTCATCGCCTTCCTTATTAATTATTCCCCATTTATTATCCAACATTACTTTAGTAACGCCAAATTTCCCGTAAAAAGGGAAAACCGCATCATATTTTATTGGAATTACTGTTTCGCCGTTTCTATTTATAAAACCCCACTTTCCATTTTTTTTAATACCGATTAAACCGCCGCTAAAGGATAAAGATACAATGTCTTCATATTCAAACGGAACAATTTCTTCACCTTCATTATTCAATATTCCCCATCTGCCATTCTTTTTTGCTCTCGCAATTCCTTTATAAAAATCGCTAACAAATTCATAAGTTGTTGATGCGATTAGGTCCTCAAATTTAACCTTCATACAGTTCCTTAAATTTTTAGAAGATAAAATTTTTGTTCGAAATTTATCACTTTTTAAGTTTTTAGTTGTGTCCTTGAGCACATCAAAAAATTCAAATATTTTTAAGGAAATGATAAAAGACGGGAAAAAAATAAGAGTATAGAATGAAAACTTATTATAGAGGAATATTACTGATAGGTATTAAACCTGTTGCCCCGCCAGGATTCGAACCCGGAACAAAGGTTCCAGAGACCTCTGTGTTGCCATTACACCACGGGGCAATTAGTAATCGAAATATATTTAAGTTGATTACCAATTGCAATTTGGCTTGCAATGGCTTCAATTTCTAATTTAGAAAAACAGTTTGATAAATAAAAACGCTAAAACTACAAAGTAAACAGTTCCTAAATAGAATTTTATTCTGCTGCTTAATAAATAGTCTGGTCTTGAGTTTAATAAATCTTCAACTTCCGATCTGATGCTAAATTCCCTTTCTGTTTCGTTTTGGGAATAATCAATTGTAACTTGATCGTTCTTTAGCAGCAAAATAGTCTCTTTTTGTTCCATTTTCACAATTTATTTGTTGAAAATGTTTAAGAGAGTGCAATATTAATGCCAATGTGATATAAATCAAAATTCAATAAAATCTTGATATAAAGCAAAAACCGGTGTAAAATGATGGGAAAATTGCTTTATTTCGAAACATCCTTTTATCATTACAATAAAATTGTATAATATTGGTTAATATCAGCCAAAGTTTATCAAAATTTTATTTTAATGCTTTACGTAAAGACAAAATACGGATCTGCCTGAGTGATTGGAATGAATAATGTTCCGGAAATAATTTACCTGAGAAAATGCCGAAATACTTAGTTTAATAAGAGATACAAAAAAACTACGTAAACAATGCGTTATTTTTTATGCAAAGAATTTTGAAAATAATAAATAGTCATTTTTAATCCTTCTTCCCTGCTTATTTTCGGTTCCCAACCTAACAGTTTTTTAGCTTTTGAAATATCGGGCTGCCTTACTTTCGGATCGTCTACAGGTAACGGAGTATAAACAATCTTACTATTCGAATTAGTTAGTCTGATAACTTCCTCGGCAAATTCTTTAATTGTAATTTCGGAGGGGTTTCCAATATTAACAGGTTCATGTATATCCGACATCAAAAGTTTGTAAATTCCGTTAATTTGGTCGCTTACGTAACAAAAACTTCTGGTTTGCGAACCATCCCCGAAAACCGTTACATCCTGGTTATTAAGCGCTTGCGAAACAAATGCCGGTAATGCTCTTCCGTCATTCAATCTCATTCTTGGACCGTAAGTATTAAAAATTCTTACTATTCTGGTGTCTACTCCGTGATATCTGTGGTAAGCCATAGTTAACGCTTCGGCAAATCTTTTTGCTTCGTCGTAAACACCGCGCGGACCAATTGGATTTACGTTTCCCCAATAATCTTCACTTTGAGGATGCACTTCAGGATCTCCGTAAACTTCGGAAGTGGAAGCAAGTAAAAACGTTGCCCCTTTTTCTTTTGCCAGTCCTAAAGCCTTATGCGTGCCAAGCGATCCTACTTTAAGCGTTTGAATCGGTAAATGAAGATAATCAATTGGACTTGCCGGAGAAGCGAAATGAAGAATATAATCAACTTTTCCGGGGACAAAAATAAAATTTGTTACATCATGTTTAATAAATTGAAAATTTTCATTACCAAATAAATGCGAAATATTTTCGATGTTTCCGGTTAAAAGATTATCAATACAAACTACTTCCATACCTTCGGAAATAAATTTATCGCATAAATGCGAACCCAAAAATCCTGCTCCCCCTGTAATAACAATTCTCTTTTTTTTCATCCGTATTTTCCCGTATTAATTAAATTTTTAGTGAAATCTTTTTAGTTGAGAAATAACTGCCTAACATTCCTAATAAAACACCTATAATTAGAAGGACTATACTCAACTGGTATAAATTAATTTGGCCGGTAATTTTGGGATAAATCTTGGTAATAAAATGAATAGCAACATAATAAACACCGAAAGATAAAACAGATGATATAATACCGATTATTATACCGTTTATTACTAACGGAATTTTCATAGTGCTTAGTTTTGTGCCTACAAGTTTCATAATTTCGTAGATATCCAATCTTGATAAAATTGCCAACCTGTTTGTGGTATATACCAAATAAATAGAAATTATAACTAACAAGAACGAGCTTATATAAATTATAGACCGGATGGATTTTAAAAAATGCAATATTCTTATTGTTAATCTGTAATTATAAACAACATCGGTAACTCCGGATAGATGCTTCAAATTATTAACAAAATGCTCAATTTTTTTAATACTTATATTTTTTGAATTGAGAGAAATTACAAACGAAGCCGGAAGTGGATTTACCTTCAAAATCTCAGAAAAGTCCCGTCCCGTTTTTCTTATAAAATCTCGTTTTGCTTGAGTTTTAGAGATAAACTTGATATTCCCAACCATCGCATCTTGTAAGATTTGCTTTTTTAATGTGGTTATATCTTTATGACCAAGTGAATCTTCCAAAAATACCGTTATCTTTATTTGACTTTTTATTGTTTGGTCTAATTTGTGCGAAAGTAAAATTAAGAATAAAGAGAGCGAAACCAGAACAATTGCAATACTTGTAGTAAGAATTGTAACTATTGTGGCAAATTTAGTTCGTTTAATTATGTTAAAAGATTCTGATAAAAGAAATAAAAACATATTATTAAAAGTTTGATTCGTCAATCCAGTTAACTATCTGCCATTTATTTTGGGCATTTCTTTTTAAGTCCATATTAACCCTTCCGTCAACAAAAATAATATCGGTCGGATTAAACGTAACCGTTAAATTAAAACTTCTCACAATATTTGTTGAATCGCCCGTTGCGGAAATAATATTATTCCAAACAAGATCAATTCTTTCGGAATTTGCAAACAAACCGTTTGTAACTCTCATTTCTTCGTCTCTTCCCCAAGCCACATCAATTTCTTTATCATAATCTCTGTAAACAAAAGTAAAATCGCTGCTTAATAATTTTCCGTAGATTGTAGTATCTTTAAATGTATATGCGTATTGAAAATTCCTGAAAACTCCCTCGACTGTTGATTGATCACTAATAAGCGATGCATTAGAGCCGATTGAATTATCCAATTTAGGTGCAAAAGGATTTGTACAACCAAGCATCAGAAACATTATAAAAAGTAAACTCAAAAACGATTTCATAAAAATCTTTTCGATATGGTTTATTAATTAAAATTTACGAAAAATTAAAATAAGTAAAATCTACCTTTTAATTCACTCCAACTGGGAAAATTTTCTTTTTTGAAATCCTGCCATTTAGTAATAACCCATTGGTTATTGGCGTCTAAATTTATTGTAAATTGCGCGCTTCCTTCATATTCATTTGGAATATTCGGATCATCGACAGGGAATGAAATTTTATAATCGAATACATACTGTGCGCTGTCTCCTTGCGATGTATTTTCTTCGTTAAATAAATTTAACACTATCGCATCCTTTTCTTTAACTTTCGAAATCAAATTTGTAAAGTATTGTTTTTCCGCATCGATATCCCAATCCGATAAAATATTATATTTAACAATTGAGCCTGCAGACGGAATAAACACATATTTCTTTTTAAGAAACGAAGTGTCTACAAAACAAACTTCATAATTTCTGAGAATTTTTTCGCGGAAAGCATCTTGCAAATTTTTAAATAATTGCTGCGGCGTAGTTGCAACTATAAAATCGGAACGCTGGGAAACCGGCTTTTCCGCATTACGCGTTTGAAGCAATTCACAACTATTCAAAATAACAATACCGAATAAAATAATTACTAAATGTTTCATTTTTTAAAAATGATTATTAATCGTTCAGATTCATTCTTATTAAAAGAATCCCCCTCGTAATTTCCAAAAATCTTATATGCACTAAACCCAATATTTTCAAATTTTTCAATGATAAAATTTTTATCGTAAAGTTTTACTTTTTCAAAAAAGACTTTTTTCCTATTTCCGTTCATAATTTCTATTTTCTTTACAACCGTATTATCAATTAAGGTTCTTTCTTCCGAAATAGCGTTTCCGTTTATTTTTTTAATACTCTTAGGTACTAAATTATTTTTAACAAAACTTTCGTTGAAATAATCGATAATAAAATATCCGTTAGATTTTAACAGCAAATAAGATTTTCTTGGGAAAAGAAAATTTTCGTCGTCGCTTTCAAAATATCCGAAACTTGTAAACAAAAGAAAAACCGCATCGAATAATTTTTTCAAGCAAACTTTTCTGATATCGGAGCGGAATAATCTAAATTGAATATTTTCCGAACTTAAAGAACTTTTTGCAATTTTTAACAAATTCAAACTAAGGTCGAATCCGTAAACATTAAGATTTTTTTTCGAAAGAATTAAGGAATGTCTTCCTGGACCGCAAGCGGCGTCTAAAACATTTGCGCCTTGGGCAAGATTTATATTATTAAAAATTAAATTTATTAATTTGTTAGCATCGGAAAGGTTTCTATGACTATAGATTTGCAAATAATAATCGGACTCGAACCAATTTTTAAACCAATCATTTTTCATAAACTGATTCTATTCAATACTGCCCTACCTATTGTTGCTTCGTCGGCAAATTCCAAATCGCCGCCCATCGGCAATCCCCTGGCAATTCTTGTTACTTTTACTTTCATCGGTTTTAATATTTTAGCAAGATAAAGCGATGTTGCCTCTCCTTCCGTATCGGGATTAAGAGCAAGTATAACTTCTTGAATAGTTCCTTCGCTTATTCTGTCCAATAACTCTTTTACATGCAAGGAATCAATTCCCATTCCCGAAAGGGGCGAAAGAACGCCGCCTAAAACATGATAAAGTCCGTTGTATTCGTTTGTCTTTTCGATTGCTATTATATCGCTGGCTTCTTCAACCACACAAACTATGCTTTTGTCCCTTTTAGGACTGGAACAAATTTCGCAAACTTCATCAACCGAAATATTAAAACAAATTTTACAAAATCTGAGTTTTCTTTTTAAGTCAAGTATAGACTCCGCTAATCTTTCGACGTCTTCGGTATCGGTTTTAAGCAAATAAAGCGCTAAACGCTGAGCTGTTTTTTTACCGATTGACGGAAGTTTACTCAACTCATCTATTGCCGTTTGTAACGGTTCTGCTATTAACAATTGGAAATCCTGTAAATTTATTTAAATAGATTTTATAAACCGGGAATATTAAAACCGGGAGGAATCATTCCTTTAGTAATATTACCCAATTCATCCTCAGCCATTTTACCGGCTTCTTCCAAAGCTTTATTTACTGCTGCTACAACCAAGTCTTCTAACATTTCTTTATCGCCGCCGTTTATAATTTCGTCTTCAATTTCAAGTGAAATTATTTCTTTTTTACCGTTAGCAACGGCTTTAACCATTCCACCGCCGCTTTCTGCGGAAACGGTTTTATTTTCCAATTCAGCTTGAACTTTCGCCATTTCGGCTTGCATTTTTTGTATTTGCTTCATCATTCCTTGCAAATTACCTTTCATTTTTCCTCCGTCTATACTTTTTTGTATTTATTTGCATTAACATTTTCTCAAATTTAATGAAATTATCACTTACAATGAAATTCACTTTATTTTATATTATTTTAGTAATTTACTATTTTTAATAATAAGGACGAAATGTTTACAAAATACGGATACAATACAATTGGAATAACGGCAATTTTAGTATTTGTTATTATTTCAATTTCGTTCTTTGTAAATAATAATTACGTAAAACTCGGTTTAGTAATATTGGGAATATTAATTTTGGGATTTACGCTTTATTTTTTCAGAGACCCCGAAAGAGTTCCGCCTGATAAACCCAATATTATTGTATCTCCGGCTGACGGGAAAATTATAATAATCAAAGAAATTTTCGAAGATAAATTTATTAAAGCCGATTCTTGGAAAATCTCTATTTTTATGTCACCGTTAAATGTACATGTAAACAGAATTCCGATTACCGGAACGGTTGATTATCTTCATTATCATAAGGGTGAATATTTAGTCGCATTCCATGATAAAGCCGATGAACGGAACGAACGGAACGAAGTGGGAATTTCAGGTAAGGATGGAAAAGTTTTATTTACTCAAGTAGCGGGATTTATTGCCCGCAGAATAGTAAGTACATTACAGTTAAACGATAGCGTAAAAATCGGGGAACGTTTTGGAATGATAAAATTCGGCAGCCGTTCGGATGTTATGGTTTCTAAAAGATGGAAATTAATGGTGAAAGAAGGCGATATTGTTAAAGGCGGAGAAACAATTTTATTTGAAAAAGTAAACGGAAATTAATTTGTTTAAAAAAGCTTACATAGCAAATACCGTAACTGCAATGAATATTGTAAGCGGATTTATATCGATAATTTATGCATACGAGGGTAATTTCTATCTTTCCGCAATTTGGATATTTATTGCCGCAATATTTGATTTGGCTGACGGAATAGTTGCGCGTTTGCTGAAAACCAGCAGCGAATTCGGAGTTCAATTGGATTCCATTGCCGATGTTGTAAGCTTCGGCGCCGCTCCCGCTTTTCTTATTTATGTAAGTTATTTATACAAATATAATGTCATCGGCGTTATTATCAGTTTGCTGCTTTTGTTGTTCGGAGCTTTTAGATTAGCAAGATTCAATGTTCAACTTGAAGAAATTCATAAAAAAGGGGATTTCAGCGGTTTACCCATTCCGCTTTCTGCGGCAACAATTGCTACGCTTGTTATTTCAATGACCGAAAACGGAAACATTATCCATCCGTACGATTATTATGTGATTCCTTTAATCCTTCTTTTATCGTTTTTAATGGTTAGTAAAATCAAATATAATGCGTTACCGCGCGTTCATAAAGATATGTTTAAAGAAAAACCGATTTATTTGGGTTTGATAATTATTGCCTTATTTTTAGTTATAATTACGGATGGTTCAGCTCTTTTTTATTTACTTTTAACTATAATTTTATTTGGAATTTTCAGACATATTTTTAATTTAATTTTTAACAAAAACGTAAGAACGGAAAACATTAAATAAGAGAGAAAAATTTGTACAAAGCAACCGTAATAGTAAAAAGAAGAAAAGATATTTTAGACCCGCAAGGAAAAGCTGCCGAACAAGGCGCAAAATTGCTGGGATTCAATAATGTATCGGATACAAAAATCGGTAAATATATTGAGTTTTTTGTACACTCAAATGATTTAACAGTAGTGGAAAAAGAAATAAAAGAATATGCCGGAAAATTATTGTCAAATCCGATAATCGAAGATTTCGAATTTAAGTATGAAAAAGTAGATGAAACCTAAATTCGGCATAGTTGTTTTTCCCGGGTCCAATTGCGATCACGATTCGTTTTACGCATTGAATAAAAATCTGGGTTACGAAACGGTATTTTTGTGGCATAAAGATTCCGGCTTGCAAAATAGCGATGTTATAATTTTGCCCGGCGGATTTTCGTACGGAGATTATTTGAGAACCGGTTCTATTGCCCGGTTTTCACCCATAATGAATTCGGTTATTGATTTTGCAAAAAAAGGCGGAATTATTATTGGCATTTGCAACGGATTCCAAATTTTGCTGGAAGCAGGATTATTACCCGGCGTTATGTTGAAAAATAATTCGCTTAAATTTATTTGTAAGAATGTTTACATTAAAGTTGTAAATAAAAATACTGTTTTTACTTCGGATATTCCTAAAGATGTTTTGGAACTTCCTATTGCACATGCGGAAGGAAATTATTTTGCTGATGAAGATACCATAAAACAATTGGAAGATAATGATCAAATAGTGTTTCAATATTCTTCTTCAGACGGTAAAATATCCGGGAAATGGAATCCGAACGGTTCTAAACTTAACATTGCGGGAATCGTAAACAAAAAAGGAAACATATTGGGCATGATGCCGCATCCTGAAAGAAATTGCGATCCTCTTTTGGGAAATACGGATGGAACCTTTATATTTAATTCGTTGGTTAGTAATTTAATAACAATCTGAGGTATGAAATGTTTGGGAATATAGGTGCACCGGAAATAATACTAATCGTTTTGGTAATTTTAATCCTTTTCGGCGCTAAAAAAATTCCGGAACTTGCTCAAGGCTTGGGCAAAGGAATGAAAGAATTTAAAAAAGCTATCAAAGAAGTTGAAGAAGACGTAAAAGAGGTAAAAGAAGAACTTACGGACGACGATAAAAAGTAACTTGTCCGTTTTACATTCTTCACCATAACGGAATCATTAACTACAAGCAAATCTTCCATTGAATAGCTATAAAAATTTTTCTGAAAAGTTAGAGAAAGTTCGCAACAACGGGCTTTCTCTTATTGATAACGTGGAATTCTTTCTCGATGCTATTGAGAAGAATAAAGACTTAAATGCGTTTAATTTTATTTTTCCGGACGCAACCGGAGCAGCAAAAAAAATAAGCCAAAAAATTAAAAACGGAACTGCGGGGAAAGCTGCCGGACTTGTAGTTGCAATAAAAGATAATCTCGCAATTAAAGATAAACCCCTTACCTGCTCTTCCAAAATTTTAAAAGATTTCCGCTCGCTTTATACATCAACTGCGGTAAAAAAATTATTAGAAGAAGATGCAATCATAATCGGAAAAACCAATTGCGATGAATTTGCGATGGGTTCATCTAATGAAACTTCCGCTTTCGGTCCGGTAAAAAATCCTTACGATAAAACAAGAGTTTCCGGAGGTTCCAGCGGCGGTTCGGCTGTTGCCGTGGCGGCAAATTTATGCGATGTTGCCCTCGGTTCCGATACCGGCGGATCAATCCGTCAACCTGCTTCATTTTGCGGCGTGTACGGATTAAAACCGACTTACGGCAGAGTTTCCCGGTACGGACTAACAGCCTTTGCTTCCTCTTTCGATTCAATCGGACCCTTTGCTAATAATATTTCAGATATCAAATTGGTTTTGGATTTAATTTCCGGAAAAGATGTTAATGATTCCACAAGCTATCAATTGTTAATTTCCGAACAAAATGAAACAAGAACTAAAACATTAAAAATAGGAATTCCGGATGAATATTTTGGCGAGGGATTGGACCAAGGAATTAAAATCAAAGTTGAAAATGTTATTAACAACTTAAATAAATTAAATGTTGATTTTGTAAGTATTTCTTTGCCGCATACCGAATATGCAATTGCAACATATTATATTTTAACAACTGCGGAAGCTTCTTCTAATTTGTCGAGGTACGACGGTGCACGTTACGGATTTCGCGCAGCTGGCATTTCTAATTTGGACGATATGTACACACAATCCCGCTCTCAAGGCTTTGGAACCGAAGTAAAGCGTAGAATTATGTTAGGAACGTATGTTTTATCTTCCGGTTACTACGATGCATATTACAGAAAAGCTCAAAAAGTAAGAAGATTATTAAAACAAGATTTCGATAATGCATTTGAAAAAGTTGATTTAATTCTAACCCCAACAACGCCGACGACTGCTTTCAAAATCGGTGAGAAATCCGACGATCCCCTTGAAATGTATTTGAACGATATTTATACTACTCCGGCTAATCTGGCCGGAATTCCGGCATTGAATATTCCAATAGGATTGAGCAAAAATAATTTACCGGTCGGTATGCAATTGATGGCTAATCTATTTGACGAATCTAAATTATTTTATGCAGCACAATTAATAGAAAAAATAAAGGAGAACATAAATGAGCGATAATTTAAGTACAAAAGTATGTATAAGTTGTAACAGAGACGAAAATACAATTCCGCTTGTATCAATTACCTTCGCTAAACAAGCGACATGGATTTGCACGCAATGTTTACCTACATTAATTCACGAACCGCAGCGACTGGTAGAAAAATTTAAAAGTATGGATACAAATAATCCCGTAAATAGGCAGATCGATTAATTGATATTTAAAATGCCCAACTTTTTTGAAACGTTGGGCATTTCTACCCCAACGCTTTAATGTCCTTTTTGGTAATCGACTCACCTCTTGATTTTTAATTCCGGCTAAAATTAATCATTACATTTTAAATAGCAGATACTCAATAAATGCATTGAATTTATTTTTGATTTTAGTTTAATTAGTATTTAAAAATAAATTAATTATTTCACTTGGGTGTGAAATGAAAAATTCAAGAGTAAATTTAATCATTCCTATTTTAATTCTAATTTTAATTGCGGGCTGCGATATTGTTGAACCGCCACAACATCAGATAAATCCTCTTAACAGTAAAATAGATTTTAGAGTTATAGAAGCTTATCCTAATGCCGAAAAACCGTCTGAGCCACAAATTTATCTCCAACTTAAAACGGAAAAAATTTACGGATGTTTTAATGAAGAGATAGCTTTAAAGTATAGCATACAAGGGAACAGTATCGATGTGGATATTTTGGGTATAAATACGCCAAACGCTTGTCTGCTTGCTCTAGGTCCCGCACAAGCTACAGTAAAACTGGACAGTATTTCCGGTGTTTATAAACTAACTTTTAATAATACAACAAATAACTTTTCCGACAGTTACAATTTGCTGATAAACGATTCCTTAATAATTGTTGACGGTAAAGAAACTCAAAACATAAAGCCGGTAGATAATTTTTATTGGAGGCATCCAAAAAATTCGTTTGTTTATGTTTGTACCAACAATTCAATCGACCCCGATCTTTGCGATAAGTTTATTTCCACACTTAAAAAAGATATCAGTCTGAGGGAATTTAACTTTCCCGATTTTGGTGTGGACCCTTACAAAAATTGGATTAGCGAAGATGCTACAACCGTAAAATATTTTTATTATACATCAAATCAAGACGTTGGGAAAATGAAAGATATAATGACAAGTTTCAAATCGCATTATTTCCCAATTGGAGACAGCGTAAACATGATGATTATAACATGGCGAAATGATCAAATATTCAGCAATACATTATAAGCGGAAAAATTTATTTATTAAAACTTTTATTATTCTAATTTATAAAAAAGTGCAGATCTCTTCAATGTTTTTCTTCGTTATATTCGGAACCTTTATTTCTTTTTTAGGATGACCGACCACAAGAATTAAAAACGGCTTTTCATTTTTGGGTCTGTTTAATAATTCGTTAAGAAAATTCATTGGACTGGGAGTATGAGTAAGAGTTCCTAAACCGGCATAATGGAACGCATTAATAAGCATACCTACCGCAATACCAACAGACTCTTTAGTGTAATAATTTTTAATTTTATTTCCGTTTGTATCAATATCATATTTCCGTTCAAATATTACTATTAAATACGGCGCTTCCTCAAGGAAGGGTTTTTGCGAATGGGTGCCGAGTGGTTCTAGCGCTTCCAACCATTCTCCGGGTGCTCTATTCGTATAAAATTCCCGCTCTTCCTTTTCGGCTGCAATTCTGATTTTATTTTTAATTTCAATATTTTGAACTACAACAAAATGCCAAGGTTGTTTATTTGCGCCGCTTGGAGCGCTGCCGGCAGCTTTAATACAATTAATAATTATGTCTTTATCAACCGGCGTTGATGAAAACTCTCTTATTGTTCTTCTTCTTTTAGCATAGTTTTTAAAAAAATCGGATCTCTTTAACATCTCCTCATCATCAAACTCAGGAAAATTTTCTAACGGTATAAATTTATTGTTTTCCACTTTTTATCCATTGAATATTTATAATGTTTTAAGTTAAGATTTATTAAATACTGATCGATTAAAAAAGAAACTATCTTCAACAAAAGTGAATGATTAGAGCTTCCCTTAGTTAATAACCTTTGTAATTACAATGCCAATTTTTTAAATAAATATAGCGATAAATACATTCTCTGTTACTTCAAAAATCATTATTTAACTTTTTCATAACACAATGGCAACAAAAATATTAAAGTCCGCTTTTCTTAAGTGTAAAAGTACCATAAATTAACGGCAGATAAAATATTACCAATACAGCCGAGATTAAAATTCCGCCTGTTACACTTAAACTTAAACTTTTCCAAAAACTGGTTTCGGCAGAAATCAAAAGCGGTATTAATGCCGTAATTGTTGTAACCGTAGTTGTAAATATGGGTCGCAGTCTTGTATAACTTAACGATATTATTTTATTAAAATCAGCTTTAGATTTTGCTGAAGTATGCTTATAGTAGGAAGTAATATAATCTATTAAAATAATAGAATTGTTTACGGAAAGCCCGATAAGTAAAAGAAGCCCTGCATAAGCGCCTCTGTCCAAATTATAATCACCGAGATAAAATAAAAATATTGTACCTATAAAAGCAAAAGGAATTGCTATCCATATCAATATTGGTTTT
>Ga0256841_1002685_pt1 | contig 13936 bp, 8 predicted proteins | sample 356308metaG_FD_185971 | JGI IMG/M metagenome (GOLD analysis project Ga0256841, IMG submission 185971) | Hydrothermal vent microbial communities from Mid Atlantic Ridge, Atlantic Ocean - 356-308 | ecosystem: Environmental > Aquatic > Marine > Hydrothermal vents | place: Atlantic Ocean: Mid...
ACCTGTGGCGTATGCCATACGGAGCTGGATGAAATCGAAGGGAGAACTCCGCCACCTAGGCTACCGGTGGTTCTGGGACATCAAGTGGTGGGGAGAGTTGCAGGGAAAGGAAAAGAAGCAAGCAAATTTCAGATAGGAGACAGGGTCGGTATAGGGTGGATATACTCATCCTGTGGAGACTGCGAATTTTGCAAGAAGGGCCTTGAAAATTTATGCCCCGAATTCAAGGCTACCGGGAGAGATGCCAACGGGGGCTACGCCGAATACATGGTAGTTCCTGAGGGATTTGCCTTCCAGGTTCCAGCTTTCTTTTCTGACGTGGAAGCGGCACCTCTTCTTTGCGCTGGCGCAATAGGCTACAGGTCGTTAAGGCTAACAGGGCTCCAAGATGGTCAGAACCTGGGGTTGACAGGCTTCGGAGCCTCAGGACACCTGGTTTTAAAAATGGTAAAGCATCGTTTTCCTAGTTCCAAGGTATTTGTTTTTGCTCGTAGCAAGCACCAGCAAGAATTTGCCTTTGAACTTGGTGCTGCATGGGCTGGGGGTACGGAGGATGAATCTCCAGAAAAATTGCACGCCATTATCGATACAACCCCGGTATGGAAGCCTGTGGTAGATGCACTCAGGAACCTGATGCCAGGCGGAAGGCTTGTCATAAACGCAATAAGGAAAGAGGATATCGACAAGGATTATCTCCTCAAGCTCGACTACCCGTCTCATCTCTGGATGGAAAAAGAAATCAAAAGCGTGGCAAACGTGGCTAAACGGGATATATCGGAATTCCTGGAACTGGCTGCCGAGATCAAGATAAAACCTGAGGTGCAGGAATTCGGGCTAGAAGATGCAAACAGGGCACTGATTGAGCTAAAAACAAGGAAAATAAAGGGAGCAAAGGTGCTGGTGGTTGACAACCGGAACTGAACACCAGTGAGGCGCCTCCCAAATATTTGCGAACAAAAAGCCAAATTACAAGCGGAGAAAGCTCCAAGACCTTTATATTCCAAGGGATTACTTCGTTATCTGCCTTTGGCATGCTCGTCGTAATAACAAATGTTCCAGTATTTTTTGGGAATTGATTACTGGCGACTCTTTAAAACCACATTCTCACCCCCACAAAAATGTCTGTACTTTCGGTGGGCTCCCCTTCCTTGTCAGCGATGCTCGCGGTGCCAGCAAACTTCTTGTGCCAGCTAACGCCAACGTATGGCGCAAATTCCCTCCTTATTTCGTATCTCAACCTGAAGCTAATGTTAACACTGTTTACTCCCGTTCCTATTCCCATTTCCTCTATCTTATTAAACGCAACCAGGGTATCCAACCTCGGCTGTAGAACCAATCGCTGGGTCAGAAGAAGATCATATTCAGCTTCAAAATCGGCAAGAACCTCGCCCTCGTTTGAAACCCTGAGATTCGTATCGATTTCGAAAAGGTAAGGTGCTAGCCCCTTAAAGCCTACAACACCAAAAACCCTGTCTTCCGAGTTTTCCCCGTAAACTCCCTTGTAACCAACTCCCAACCTTACATCCCAGAAAGGAGAAATTAACTTTCCGTACATTACGTCAAGCCTCTCAACTTCTCCGTCACCCGTTTTCGTCTCGTGAACACCTTCACCCTCAATCCATACCCTCTGGTGGTCACCTCCGTACCAGCCGGTAAATTCATAATCGAAGTTCTTCCTGTTATCCTTCTCCAGGACGTATTCTAGCCTGTCAAACAATAGTTGACCGTAATACATGGGCTTCATTGGTTTTACGGGAAATGTCTTGCACCCATTATTTGCTGGTTGAGCGAATGCCCCGGAAACCAGAACTCCTGTCATAATTACTATGCTTAATATCCGGCAAATTATCATTTTTCTTCCTCCAATTTCAGCAAACACGCACTACCCTGAACATGCCTGTATGCATGTGGTAGAGAAGGTGACAGTGAAACGCCCAGTTACCATACGCATCAGCATCGACTTCCACGCAAAGTTTCTCCGCGGGTTTAATGTTAATCGTATGTTTTCTAGGATTGAGCGCATCGTTTCCGTTATCAAGGTACATCCAAGTTCCGTGTAGATGAATGGGATGGTCCATCATGGTATGATTAACAAACACGATTTTAACCCGTTCTCCGTACTTAAGGTCAATTAATTGGTGAAACTCCGACGTGAGAGTCTTCCCGTCATCTGCCCACATCTTCCATACGAACCGTTCCATGTTTCCCGTGAGATGGATTGTTATCGCTCTGTCCACGTTTCTCTTTTGAAAGGGAGTGACGCTCTTCAGATCAGCATAGGTCAATACTTTATGCTTTACATTTTCCAGCCCCACCCCAGGGTCATCCAGCCTGCAAATTGGATTTTTTACTTTCATTGCTGCATCAACCCCGAAACTTTTAGGTATTCTTTCCACGGTGCATCCGCTACAAGGCTCTTTCGCCATTTTAATCTTGTTCCCCTGCATCATATTCATGGCATGTGAACCCTTCATACCGTGCATATCCATTTTCATATCCATGCCCATAGCCTTCATACCCCTTTCCGCCGGCGGTCTCCTGGGGGGCAAGGGCGCCTTCATTCCTTTTTCAGGTGCCAGGGTACCCCTGGTGTACCCGCTTCTATCCATGGATTCAACGAAGATAGTGTAAGCCCTATGCTCAGAAGGTGTCACTATTACATCATACGTCTCGGCAACTGCTATCCTGAATTCATCAACCGAAACGGGTTGAACGTTCTGACCATCTGCCTGTACAACGCTCATCTTTAACCCCGGTATCCTTACATCGAAGTAAGTGTTTGCAGATGCATTTATAAACCTTAGCCTGACCTTCTCACCGGGTCTGAAAATAAACGTCTGGTTTTCCTCAGCAGTCATCCCATTCATTAGGTATGTATACGTAGATGCGGTTATGTCCGCTATATCGCGAGAACTCATCCTCATCTTCGACCACATAAGCCTGGTTTTCATTGCTTTCCGAAATCCCACTTTTTCAATATCGTTAAAAAGGTCAAAGACAGTTCTCTTCTGGTAATTGTAGTAGCCCTCCCACTTTTTAAGGTGCATGAGTACCTTTTCGGGCTCTTCAAAAGTCCAATCAGAAAGAACAACCACGTGTTCCCTGTCATAATCGAAGGGTTCATCGTCTTTCGGTTCAACGATCAATGGTCCGTAATGCCCTAACTGTTCTTGGAGACCCGTGTGAGAATGATACCAATAGGTGCCGCTTTGTACCACCGGGAACTCGTACACAAAGGTTTCACCAGGAGCAATACCAGGAAAAACCACTCCAGGTACACCATCCATCTGGTAAGGCACAATGATTCCGTGCCAGTGAATGGAAGTCGACTCGTGCATTTCATTCCTTACCTTGAGAATCGCCCTTTTTCCTTCCTTCAATCTAATCAGCGGGGCCGGGAAAGAATCATTGATGGTTATTGGCATTCCCTCCTTCAAACCAATAGGAAGAGGATTCCGCTGAATGACAAGATGGTATTCAATGGCGGTATCAGTCTCTTTTCTATCCGCCACCCGGATCCCCGTTCGGCTTGCCGCATAAGCGGGGATAGTCTTGTTAAGCATCCCAATCAATAGCGACGTTCCTACAGCCTGCAAAAAACCTCTTCTGGATAACTGAAAGTCCATTATCGACCTCCAAGAATGAATCTTTTAGTAGAAGATGATTACGAACGCCACACGCGATAAAGAATCCGCTGCATGGCACTAAAAGGCTTGACGTTATTATCCAAAATGCGAATGTAAGAGACATTAGCTTTCCTGCCTAATCAAGCAACAACCATACCACCCAGATTACTTAAAAGTGAGCGCTCACATAACTTGGCATGATGTCTGACAAAATGCAATACAACCTTAAACTATGACCTGAATCCGTGATCTTTTACTTGAACCACAGAGCCTAAAAATATTGCTTAACAAGTGAAGTATATTCTCCGCGGCTCTGTGGCCAAGAATCAGCAATTTAAACATGTTGTATAGATCAGCCATAAAGCACCGTCACGGATTTAGGTTTAAATGAAACCGGCACCAAGCAAAAGAAATTGGCCCCAGAATTGCTTACCCTTATGGGTATCTCTAGCAAGAGCCTATAAATTCTCGGTTCTCTTGCACTGGTTAGCTCATCCCCTGTAACAATCGAGGGTTCTAATGGCTTTGGATCATTTCAAACGGCATCTCGCATTTTCTCTGGCAGGGATGGTACTGGGCTACCTACTCCTCCATCCTTATGTAGTACTAACATATACACTAATGCATCTTCATGACAACAACTTTTTTCACGCACACTGGGGCGAGATATTTTCAAATGCGCTCAAATCTTTCGGCCCAACGATGCTACCTCTTGGAATTGCATTTGCCATCTTTGGTGGGGTCACCGGCTTGCTCATTTCCATAATTTTCGAAAAAAAGCGAAAATGGTATCTGGAAAGACTTCGACTGGAAAAAAGCCGAGTGGCACTTAAGACTCTGAAAGAATTGATGGTCACCTTGGCACATTATCTACTCAATTCCAACATGATAATCGGTGGAAAAGTCAGGTTCTGCAGAAAAAGAGTTACCGACGAAGAGGTCCTCAAGGCGCTAGCAGTAATAGAATTCCACGGGAGGAAGATAGACTCGGTTATTCGCTCTCTTCGCAAAATTACCGAGGTCAAAGAATCTGATTATACGATGGATGGCACCGTTGTGATGATTGATATTGAAAAAGAATTGGAAAAATTCATGAGTTCCAATAATCAGGACAAAGATTCATGAGAGCATTCGGAGACAAAGAATGGAAAGTCAAGGTAGTGGTTTTATCAATCCTGGTTATTTTTATAAGTGCGCTCCATTATTTAACCAGGCAAAATCAGCCCTATCACCACATCTTTTACCGTGAACTCTATTTTTTGCCAATAATCCTTTCCGGACTATGGTTCGGTCTCCAAGGTACAATACTTACAACTATACTAATATTCCTTTTCTACACACCATTTGTTTTAAAGAACTGGCGTGGTTTTTCCAGTAGCGATTTTGACAGGGTTATGGAGGTCATCCTTTATTTTACTGTCGCAATACTGGTAGGAATTCTGGTTGACCGCGAAAAAAAGAACCAGGAACGTTTGCGGGAAATAGAACGTCACGCATCCATGGGAATAGCTCTTTCCGCTGTAGCCCACGACCTTAAAACACCCCTGGTGGCAATCGGTGGCTTTGCCAGCTCAGTTCAAAGAAATCTTAGCGAGAAAGATCCAAACTACCAGAAACTCGGTATAGTTATAGAAGAAGTGGCACGACTTGAAAATATGGTTCAAGAAATGCTCGATTTTTCTCAACCGCTTAAACTGAGCCTGGAGTTAGATGATCCTATTGAAGTCGTTAAAAGCAGCAGGATGCTTGTTGAACCTGAAGCCAGGAAGAAAAATGTCCGGATCACGATCAGTGTGGAAAAAGACGTATGTCCCATTTTTATCGACTCTAAACGCTTGAAACAGGCTATCATAAACTTGCTTATGAACGCTATCCAGGCTTCTGAAACAGGAGAAAGTATTGAGATTTCGATAAGACAAAACAGCAGGCAGGTTTATATTGATATAGCGGATGAGGGTTGCGGTTTATCAACGGGTGAGGAAATTTTTGTGCCTTTTTATACTACAAAAGAAGAAGGCACGGGGCTTGGACTGGCGATTGTTAAAAAGATAATAAGGGCTCATCGCGGAAGCATAAAGGTTTTGAAAAATAGGCCACAGGGAGTAATCTTCCGGTTATGCCTACCCAGAAGACTTCATGGCACCTCCAAATCGTAATTAGAACGTCCTTCATGTTACGACCACCATTTTATACACGAAAACCATTGTGTAACATCGGACGTTCAATCAAGCGGATAAAACGATAAAAACTATTTTGAAAGAAGATTTCAATGGATGGAAAGGAGCTTTCAATCCCACTGACTACTTAATTCATGGTTTCAACCGTGGGGAATAAACATCACCAGAGCTTATCACGTATCGGATTACTCTTGTCTCAAGGCTTCTTAATTTCACATTGAGCCTCACAGTCGATTTATCATTTTGTCTCCAGGGGAATGTTTACATATAAAAGGCACCCCGTTTACACAGTTGCAACATTTAATGCAGAGCTTACCCTCGCAGCGAAAGGTAAAATAGATTTACCTTCAAAACTAAACCATTTCTACCTGCTAAGCACCATCGACTTACTATTTGGCACTCCCTTTGCTCATAAAGATATTGAACTTTACCATTCCTCTTACTAAGCAGAACGCATCAATCCAGGGACCAGTACCATGGATTGAGATACATAAAGGGAAAAAATGAGGATTGTAATTATAGACGATGACATGGCACTGCTTAAAACCCTTGAAATGCTTTTTACTGGCCTTGAGCACGAAGTTATTGCATTTCATGATCCTTATGCAGCGTTTGAGTTTTTCAGGACTAGTCAGGCAGTAGACACCCTGATCGTTGATTACATGATGCCTGCAATGACAGGAGACGAATTTCTCCGAAGGATCAGAAAATACATCCAAAAAGATTGCAAGATAATCCTGATAAGTGGCTATACAGATAAGATTCGGACTTTAGACTTTGAGAAGCTGGGTGTTACGACGTTTCTTCCCAAGCCGCTGGATCTGGACAACCTATATAAGGCCGTAGGATCCGAGCAGAATATTGACGAATTCCCCTAGCACGATACAGATTCGTTTGATCCGGATACGGGATAATGGAAAGCAATAACAAAAATATGGAACACTTTAGATTTATTATCAGTTATTTAATTGTGCTTGTAACATGCAGTTGCGCGGCCTTACCGGTAAGGGGACCAGCGAATAAAGAAGAGTTTGAACGCTTGAGGTTTATCTCGTACAGTGAATTTGCAAGAGCGGCAACCACGTCCCCTGTTTCCGACGACCTGCCCGAAAAACCCGTTCTTTCTGACTACCTCGCTTACGCCGCTCTGCACAATCCCGGACTTGAAGCCGCTTTTAACCGCTGGAAGGCCGCACTTGAGAAAATCCCGCAGGCAACGTCCCTCCCAGATCCCCGGTTTTCTTACGCTTACTTCATACAGGAAGTTGAAACCAGGGTTGGACCTCAACGGCAGAAACTGGCATTGTCGCAAACCTTCCCGTGGTTCGGAAAACTTTCCCTCCGGGGCGATATAGCCTTCCAGGCATCGGAAATGGAACGACAGAAATACGAAGCGGCTAAGCTCAAATTATTTTACCGGGTCAAATCTGCCTACGCTGAGTACTACTACCTGGCAAAGGCTATCTCTATCACGCGGGAAAATCTCTCCCTGATGAAATACCTCGAAAGCGTTGCGAGAAACAATTATTCTGCCGGGTTGGCCTCCTACTCCGATGTTGTCAAGGCCCAAGTTGAAATTAGCAAACTCGAGGATCGAATCGAGACCTTAAGGGAGCTTCGTGGTCCCATCATGGCAAAGTTAAACGCGGCAATGAACAGGCCGGAGAGAGCCCCCTTACCATGGCCTGAATCATTGCCATTTCGAAACATTAGCATAAGTGAAAAGCAGCTTTTTTCATGGCTTAAAAACAAAAATCCGGCACTGAAAGCGAAAGAATTTGAAATATCCAGAGAACAAGCGGCAGTTAACCTTGCAAAGAAGAGTTATTTCCCGGATATTACCCTGGGCGTTGAATGGATTGACACCGACGAGGCACTAAAGTCTGGAACTAAGGACTCCGGGAAAGATCCCGTAATTGCAATGGTTTCAGTCAACATCCCTATCTGGCACGGAAAATATAGGGCTGAAAAGCGGGAAGCGGAAGCCAGATACAGGGCAGCCCAAAAAGAACATCAAAACATCGAAAATAACCTTGTTTCAGAAGCCAAGATGGTACTTTACCGAATCGAGGATTCTCAGAGGAAAATCGGTCTTTACCGGGACACTTTGATTCCGCAGACAAAAGAAGCACTGGATGTTTCGCTGCAGTCATTTAAGGCAGGTGAAGCAACATTTCTTGACATAATTGACGCTCAACGAACATTGCTCGAATTCCAACTTTCCATGGAACGTGCCTTAGCAGATCTGGCAACCAGGATTGCACAACTGGAGATGATAGTGGGAAAAGAAATACCAGGAAGGGAAGATTAACCATGATTAAAAACCATCTTCATAGAATACGTTCCCATCCCTCGACCAGGTACACATATGCGGCTGTAATGTTATTAATTTTCATCTTCTGCACTAGGCCGGCACCTGCCTTGGTTCATTCGACGCACGCAGATTCCAAGATTGCCACGGAACATGGAAAACAACACAAAAATACATTGTGGACATGTTCCATGCATCCACAGATCCAGCTATCAAAGCCAGGCAAGTGCCCAATATGCGGAATGGATTTAATCCCTGTTGCAGGCCAGAATAAAGAACAGAAAGAAAAACCAGGCAGCCTTCGAGAACTTACCCTTTCTCCCTACGCGATGAAACTCGCCGAAATAGAAACATCCCCGGTCATCAGGAAATTTGTTTCAGTAAATGTTAGGATGGTGGGGAAAATTGACTACGATGAAACCCGCGTAGGTTATATAACTGCTTGGGTTCCAGGTAGAATCGATAAACTTTTCGTTGATTTTACCGGAGTGACCGTTGAAAAAGGCAAGCCCATGGTCTACCTTTACAGCCCAGAACTCCTTGCAGCCCAGGCAGAACTTATCGAAGCCATCCGCGCTTCCAGAACTCTTAAAAAGAGTCGCGTAAAAAGTATAAAGGTAACAGCGCGTCATAACATAATCGCGGCACAGGAAAAATTGAGGCTTCTCGGACTTACCGAGGCCCAGATCAAAGAAATCATAAAGAGAGGAAAGCCTTCCGATCACATAACCATACTCGCCCCAATGAGCGGAGTAGTAATTCACAAAAATGCCCTTGAAGGCATGTACGTAAAAACAGGAACGCGCATCTACACAATTGCAGATCTTTCAAACGTCTGGGCAAAACTTGATGCATATGAGTCTGACATCGCCTGGTTGCGAGAAGGTCAGGAAGTAGACTTCAAAACGGAAGCGTACCCGGGAATATCTTTTAAGGGCAAAATCTCCTTTATTGATCCTTTTATAAACCCAAAAACGAGAACAGTAAAAGTGCGGGTAGACATATCGAATGAAAACTACAGGCTTAAACCCGAAATGTTTGTGCATGCCGTAGCAAAAGCCCCTGTATCTGCCGCGGCAAGGGTCATCGAAACACCGGACAAGGAAGTATTACCTCCCCTTCTCATACCTGCTTCTGCACCACTCATAACCGGGAAAAGAGCGATAGTGTACGTTGCAGTTCCAGGGAAAGAGGGGACTTTCGAAGGCCGGGAAATTATCCTGGGCCCCAAGGCCGGTGATTATTACGTTGTATTAAGCGGCCTTAAAGAAGGTGAACGAGTCGTAACCAACGGCAATTTCAAGATCGATAGTTCTCTCCAGATACAGGCAAAACCTAGCATGATGTCACCGGAAGGAGGTGGTGGAGGGGGAGGCCACCAGATGAAACATGGCGGCATGTCCATGGGAAAGAAAGGTGAAAAAAAAGAAGCGAAGATAAAAATGGGAGTACCTCCGGTTTTTATCCCCCAAGCAAAAGCGCTACTCCGAAAATATGACGAAATAGCAAGGGCACTTGATGCCGGAGATATCAACAGAATAAGAACATCTTTTAAGGAGTTCAAAACTCAACTGGATCACATCGACGCAAAAACACTAACAGGTCATCTGCACATGCTCTGGATGGAACTGGCGATGCTTATGCGAAACGACGCAATCCTCGGTAGTATCTCCACTGACTTCGAGGAGGCGACAGATGCTTTTAAATCTCTATCCGGGCATATAACCAGAATGAAAACACAACTCGGAATACCAATGGAAAAGGGTCATAAGAATGGGAGATAAAAATTCTCACATCTCTTCCGAAAATGAATCTTCTTCCTGGATTGGAACCTTAATAAGGTTTTTCCTGGAAAGAAAGATAGTTATGTTCCTTATGATCCTACTTTTCGTGGGCTGGGGAATTGCTGTTGCTCCCTTTGACTGGAATATCCCTGGTTTTCCCAGAGATCCGGTCCCCGTTGATGCAATACCGGACATAGGGGAGAACCAGCAAATAGTTTTTACGGAGTGGATGGGCAGATCACCCCAGGACATAGAGGACCAAATCACGTATCCCCTTACTGTTTCACTGCTGGGCATCCCTGGTGTTAAAACCATTAGAAGTTATTCCATGTTCGGCTTTTCCACCATATACATAATTTTCAAGGAAGACGTCGAATTTTACTGGTCAAGATCCCGGATACTGGAGAAACTCAACAGTCTACCGGCAAACACTTTGCCCAAGGGTGTCAAACCGTCTCTTGGCCCTGATGCCACCGCGCTTGGACAGGTCTACTGGTATACCCTGGAAGGTATGGATGAAAAGGGCAATCCAACGGGCGGTTGGGATCTGCAGGAACTGAGGACCATTCAAGACTGGTACGTCCGTTACGCACTCCTATCAGTGGACGGGGTGAGCGAGGTTGCATCGGTGGGGGGATTTGTCAAGGAATACCAAATTGACGTGGACCCTGACGCAATGAGAGCCCACAAGGTAGCACTGGACGAGGTTGTATCTGCCATAAGAATGTCAAATGTAGACGTCGGGGCTAGAACAATTGAAGTTAACAAGGCAGAATACATAATCCGCGGAATAGGATTCATCAAAAGTCTTACTGATGTTGAAAATGCCGTAATCAAAGTAAATGACAATGTTCCGATATACGTAAAAAACGTTGCACGAGTCACCCTCGGGCCGGCTTTTAGAAGAGGTGCGCTGGACAAAGAAGGGGCCGAAGCCGTGGGAGGCGTGGTAGTTGTCCGCTATGGTGGAAACCCCCTCGCCGCAATCAAGAAGGTAAAAGAAAAAATCAAGGAAATCTCACCTGGACTCCCAAGAAAAACATTGCCTGACGGAACTGTCAGCCAGGTAAAAATTGTCCCCTTTTACGATAGAACAGGCCTCATATACGAGACTCTAGGTACTCTTAATACAGCTCTGATCGAGGAAATCCTGGTGACCATAATCGTGGTTATCATCATGGTTATGCACTTAAGAAGTTCATTGCTCATATCCGGACTGCTTCCTCTGGCTGTTCTAATGTGCTTTATAGCAATGAAAACCTTTGGGGTAGACGCAAATATCGTGGCTCTTTCCGGTATAGCCATCGCAATAGGCACAATGGTCGACATGGGTATAGTTATCTGCGAAAACATCCTCAAGCATCTCGACACAGCGGGAGAAAACGAAAACCGACTCGAAGTAATCTACAAGGCCACAACTGAAGTTGGGAGCGCGGTGATAACAGCCGTCTCAACCACGGTAATAAGTTTTTTGCCAGTTTTCACGATGCAGGCCGCCGAGGGCAAATTATTTAAACCGCTGGCTTTTACCAAAACTTTTGCACTTGTAGCATCCGTAATCGTGGCGATTACCATTATCCCACCCCTGGCGCACATTCTTTTCACAAGAAAAGAGAAAAGAAAAAAGATCAGGACACCACTAGTTTTTACTTTTTACATAAGTTTGCTTCTTTCCGGGATAGTGATCGGCTGGTTCGTAAAGTGGTGGGCGGGAGCAATTCTCGTTCTCCTGGCCCTTTACCAGATGCTCAACAAATGGATACCGGAACGATGGCAAAAAAGAATAATCTACATGGTAAACTGGGTAGCGGTATTAGCAGTAACTGTTGTTTTGGCAGATCACTGGTTGCCCCTCGGACCCGAAAAAGGCTTTATTAGGAATTTTGTTTTCGTCAGCATGTTAATATTCAGCCTGCTACTCTTCTTTCACCTTTTTCAGATAGTATACCCCAGGCTGCTTAGATGGTGCCTTAGCCATAAAGTGCTCTTTCTACTCATACCCACTTTCGTTGTCCTCTGGGGTGGAATCACCTGGCTCGGGTTTGACACATTTTTTGGATGGTTGCCCCGGGGTGTCAGAAACTGGGGTGTCGTGGCTGCTGTGGCGGAGAGATTTCCGGGGCTTGGGAAAGAGTTTATGCCCCCCTTGGATGAGGGCGCCTTTCTTTACATGCCGACAACGATGCCACATGCATCCATAGGAGAGTCCATGGATGCCCTTAGGAAACAGGATATTGCCATCAAATCGATCCCTGAAATCGACTCCGTCGTTGGTAAACTCGGTAGGGCAGAAACACCACTCGACCCGGCTCCCGTTTCCATGGTCGAAACAATTATAAACTACAAGCCTGAATACATAGTGGACAAAAACGGCAAACGGCTTCGATTCAAGTTTTCAGCGGAAGACACAGATCTCTTTCGCGACGAAAACGGAAACCCTGTCCCCGCCCCCGACGGCAAACCGTATGTAGTACAAGGCCGCTTTGAAAGAGACAAAAATAACAAATTGATTCCCGACTCGGACGGGAGACCGTTCAGATTGTGGAGACGTCCTCTTGAGCCAAGATTGAACAAGGGCCGGGAAGCATGGAAAGGAATAAGAAACCCAGACGATATATGGAAGGAAATAGTAAGAGTGGCACAGGTGCCTGGTTCTACGTCATCGCCCAAGCTTCAGCCGATTATCACCAGGATAATTATGCTTCAAACCGGCATGAGAGCCCCCATGGGAATAAAGGTTCGAGGCCCCGATCTTTCCACCATTGAGAACGTGGGAGTTCAATTGGAAAGGTTTTTAAAGGAGGTCCCCTCCATTGAACCTTCTTCGGTTGTTGCAGATAGGATAGTCGGGAAACCGTACATAGAAATAAAAATAAACAGGGAAGCCATTGCCCGCTACGGAATAAAACTCCGCCAGGTTCAGGATGTTATTGAGGTTGCCATAGGCGGAAAACGGATAACAACAACGGTGGAAGGACGGGAAAGATACCCGGTGAGAATCAGGTACATGAGGGAACTGAGGGACAACCTCGAGAGTCTCGGCAAGATTCTTGTACCTGCTCCAGGCGGCGCCCAAATTCCTCTTGGCCAATTGAGCAAAATCAAATACGTTCGAGGACCCCAGGTGATAAAAGGCGAAGACACCTTTTTAGTAGGTTACGTGGTTTTTGATAAGAAACCGGGCTATGCCGAGGTAGACGTCGTAAACGATACTAAAAAATATCTTGATGAAAAAATAGCAAGCGGAGAATTTGTTTTGCCTGCGGGGGTAAGTTATAAGTTTGCCGGTAATTACGAAAATCAGGTGAGAGCGCAGAAGAAACTGGCCGTGGTACTACCCATAGCCCTTTTTATCATTTTTCTCATCCTATACTTCCAGTTCAATTCGGTAACAACAACGGTCCTAGTCTTTTCGGGAATACTGGTGGCATGGGCCGGAGGATTCATAATGATATGGCTCTATGCTCAGCCCTGGTTCCTCGATTTTTCGCTTTTCGGAGTTTCAATGAGAAGCCTTTTCCAGGTTCACACGATAAATCTAAGCGTCGCCATCTGGGTAGGATTCCTCGCCCTGTTCGGTATCGCTTCTGACAACGGAGTCGTGGTGGCTACGTATCTCGATCAGAGCTTCTCCAACCGGAAGATATCATCAAGAGAACAAGTCAGGGACGCCACCGTGGAAGCGGCAGTAAGGCGCATAAGGCCAGCACTAATGACATCTGCCACAACAATCCTTGCCCTTATCCCCGTGCTGACTTCCACTGGCCGTGGCTCAGATATAATGGTCCCCATGGCTATACCTTCCTTTGGAGGCATGTTTGTGGCTCTGATCACCGTTATGATAGTGCCGGTTCTATACTGCGCCATCGAAGAAAAGAAACTCAAAATACGATAACACGGCAAGGATGCTGCGAAACAAGGTACACAAGCCACGGCCCCGGCGCCACACACTCTTACTTTTTCTCACTTTCCTTGAGCAGCTTCGAGTGCTCAATCTTAATACATTTGCTCTGAACAACCTGAAGGCCAGCATCCCTT
>Ga0256841_1002686_pt1 | contig 13934 bp, 13 predicted proteins | sample 356308metaG_FD_185971 | JGI IMG/M metagenome (GOLD analysis project Ga0256841, IMG submission 185971) | Hydrothermal vent microbial communities from Mid Atlantic Ridge, Atlantic Ocean - 356-308 | ecosystem: Environmental > Aquatic > Marine > Hydrothermal vents | place: Atlantic Ocean: Mid...
TGCAACCTGTTCCTCGGTAAAAGGCAGGTCTTTCAGATAGTAATCCCTTTCGTGGGGATCGGTTGATGCGGTAGCAGTTGCCGTCGAATCACCTGCAATGCTGTCGTTTTGGGCAAGGACTTCCTCTTCCTGTGGCACGTATAATGATTTTTTATTTAATAACCACCAGTTGTCTTCCAATTTTCGTTTACCCCATTTTTTTACAAATTCGGAATAACCGTAGCTTTTTGTGGCGGGATTGTAAAAATACCATTTGCCGCCGCCAAGTTGCATTCCGGGCAGGGGGCGCGATGTGGCCTGACTTGTTCCCGGCATCGCATTGTCTCCCATATTTGCCAGAAGTTCTTCCTGCTCTTTAGCCTTTTCTTCTTCTTCTATCAGTTGGGCAATAATTTTGTCTATAACAATGTTTCTTTCTTCCTCGCTCATGGAGGCTACCTTTTGCAGGCTGTCCTGAGTTTGAACAATAACAAGATAGTTAACAAGTTCGGAAAGGTAAGATGCTTTAGCTTTAATCTCCTTATAATTGGGGAAATCCTCCGGCAAAACCTGCACGGCAGTATCGTAATAGGCCTGTGATAGCTGATATGATTGCTTTAAAAAGTAAATGTTTGCCAGTTTCAGTGCGGAAGTTGATTTTTGAAAGTCGTTGGTTACACTTGTTGCTACTGAAAGCCTCAGATAATCAATTGCAAGCGAGTCTTCCCGATTTTTAAACTCAACATCGGCAAGGGCATAATATATCTGATCTCGATAATCTTTATTTTTATCCTCCTTAAGCATTTTCAGCAAGTTCTTTATGATACTTTTACTATTGTTTTCGTAACGTGTATCATAGCAGGTGGCAAGATTAATAGCAGCATTAAACGCCATCTCGTAAGGAGGATTCATTTTAATAACTTTGGCATAATATTCAGATGCTTTATAATAATCCTCTTCCTGTTGGTGTATCTGTCCCAGAATAAATCTTACCCTCGATTCCGTATTTCTTTTTTGACCCACATAGAGTGCCTCTTTCAGCGATTCTCTTGCCTGATTGTACTTTTCCTGTTTGATAAACATATTTGCAGTAACAAGCGGCAAGGCTTTTACAACATCAGGAGGCGGTTTATCCATTTTCTCAAGATCGTTTCTCAGGTTATCAAGTACCGACTGCGCTCTCTTATATTTTTCAAGTTGACTATATGACTTTCCAAGCCAGAGCATAGCTTCATACTTGATTTCGTTTTTCTTATATTCGTTCGTGATAAATTCAAATGTTCTTTTCGCCTGATTGAACTCATGTTTATAAAAGTAAGCTTTTCCGATAAGCATATAGCTGTCGTCAATCCATTTTACCCACTCCTTGTGATTAAAATACATTGAATGATTTTGTATGTTCAGAGATGCCTTTTCAATTGCTTTATCCATAAAGGAGTTCAATTGCTGGGCTTCGTTTTTTGTGCCGTAATTGTAAACAGGCAGAATCTTATTGTAATTATCTTTCACGGTACTTTCCAACTGGGCAACACCTTGTCTGTAGCTTTCTCTACCGTTCCAGAACTGGTTATAATGACCGGTGAGATTATGGAAAACACGGCGGATAAACGTGTTCTTTTTGGTTGAACATGAGTAATTTACCAGCAACAATGTTATTATTGCAAGAATTGTGATATATCTATTTGGTTTTAATGAACCCAACAGTTTAGAATTAAATTTTAATCCGGATTAATACCTATTCAATTATATTTTTTAAACAAAACTACTTTTTTGCAAAAATATTTCATTTTATTCAATTCTTAGGACTAAATATTTAAAATGTCAATACTTTCTTGTTTTTCCGATATATTTTGACTGAAAAATTAATGTACATTTGCACCGTTGTTTGTATATTATGGCAAAGGAACAAAATAAGAAAAAAGAGCATTGGATACGTAAGCTTCGTAATAAATACAGGCTTGTTATCGTAAATGAGGAAACATTTGATGAGAGACTCTCTTTCAGATTATCGCGTCTGAATGTTTTTGTTATCACGGGGACAATAGTTATTTTGTTAATCGTTGCAACCACCTTTTTGATAGCGTTTACGCCATTACGTGAATATATTCCGGGCTACACCGATGTTACTCTTAGCAAAAAAGCAAAATATCTTCAGCATAAAGTTGATTCTCTTGAAGTTGATTTCCGGCAGAAAAGTTTGTACATACGGAATCTTAAAGATATTATAAGCGGAAAGGTTATTGAAAGCGATACTTCACTTCATTCGAGTCAGGGCAAGGATTATGATAATATCAAATATGTAAAATCACCGGAAGATTCCATTTTGCGAGCCGAATATGAAAATGAGAGTTCTTACGACCTGTATTATAATGAGAGTGATGAACTCTATACTCCGACATCTTCCTTAAGCAATTATTATTTTTTTGCTCCTTTAAAAGGAATTGTGACTGATGAGTTCGACCTGACAAAAGGACATTACGGAATTGATATTGTTGCTAAAGACAACGAAGCGGTAAAAGCGACACTTAGCGGGACAGTAATCTTTTCTGACTGGACTGTTGAGACCGGCTACGTCATTGCAATACAACACCAGGGAAACCTGATATCGGTTTATAAACATAATTCGGTTTTGCTCAAACAGGAGGGAAACGTTGTTAAGGCAGGGGATCCCATTGCTATTGTCGGCGAATCGGGGGAACTTACAACCGGCCCGCATCTCCACTTTGAACTGTGGCTTAGTGGCGCTCCGGTAAATCCGAAAGATTATATGGTTTTTTAAATGATAAAAATTAATGGATAAAACGATATTTTGAAAAAACGAATTGCGATATTGGGCTCAACAGGGTCAATAGGAAAACAGGCTTTGGAAGTTCTGGCTTCACATTCCGACAAGTTTGAACTTGAGGTTCTTACAGCTTGGCAAAATGCCGATCTGCTTATCAGTCAGGCTATTGAGTATAAACCTAATTTCGTTGTAATCGGCAATGAAGATTTATATTTAAGAGTTTCGGATGCTTTGTTTTCTCATGATATAAAAGTCTTTGCCGGGGAGGAGTCAATTTCTCAGATAACGGAAATGGGTTCCGTTGATATTGTTCTTGTTGCCCTGGTTGGATTTGCAGGTCTTAAGCCAACAATCAGAGCTATTGAGGCAGGGAAGAGGATAGCATTGGCAAATAAGGAGTCGCTGGTAATTGCAGGGGAACTTGTTACAAAGCTCGTTGTGGAGAAACATGTGGAGCTTATTCCTGTTGACTCGGAACATTCTGCTATTTTTCAATGTCTTTCGGGAGAAAATCCGGATGAGATAGAAAAAATTTATCTGACTGCGTCGGGAGGCCCGTTCCGCGGACGTTCCTATGACGATATTAAGAATGTAACCGTTGAACAAGCCTTGAATCACCCAAACTGGAATATGGGTGATAAGATAACTATTGATTCCGCATCAATGATGAATAAAGGACTTGAAGTGATTGAAGCCAGGTGGCTCTTCGGACTTGAGCCTTCCCGCATTGATGTGATAATTCATCCCCAATCAATAGTGCATTCCATTGTTCAGTTCCGGGACGGGTCAATGAAAGCTCAAATGGGACTGCCCGATATGAGGCTGCCGATACAATACGCTCTTAGTTATCCAGAAAGATTAAAATCGGATTTTCCAAGGTTCGATTTTTTAAATTATCCTCAATTAACATTTGAAAAGCCTGATATTAAAATTTTTCGTAATCTTGCACTCGCTTTTGAAGCACTTGAAAAAGGTGGCAATATGCCCTGTATTTTAAATGCTGCAAATGAAATTGCTGTTGATGCTTTTTTGAAAAGTAAGATTGGTTTCACCAAAATACCCGATATCATTGAAAAATGTATGGAAGGTGTTTATTTTATTGAGAAACCGGCATTGGATGATTTTTTATTAACGGATGAAACAGCAAGAATTAAAGCAACGGAATTAATAAATGATAATAATTAGCCGAATACAGAGTTAGTATTCATTAAAGTAACAAAGAATCAATAAATGGAGATTTTAATAAAGGTAATCCAATTTCTGCTGAGTTTATCAATACTCGTGATTATTCACGAATTCGGACATTTTCTTGCAGCCAAGTTATTCAAGACGAGAGTTGAGAAATTCTATCTCTTTTTTAATCCCTGGTTTTCGATTTTTAAATTTAATTACGGAGAAACCGAGTATGGGATAGGCTGGCTTCCGTTGGGCGGATATGTGAAAATTGCAGGAATGATTGACGAATCAATGGATAAGGAGCAGTTGAAAAAGCCTCCCCAACCATGGGAGTTCAGAAGCAAGCCACCCTGGCAAAGACTTATAATTATGCTTGGTGGAGTAACAATGAATATTTTGCTAGCCATAATAATCTATATCGGAATGCTTCTTGTCTGGGGTGATGAGTATCTGCCGACCTCACAAGTGAAATATGGAATACGGGTTGATTCCCTCGCTATGGAAGCAGGATTGAGGGATGGAGATAAAATTATTTCTATTGATAATCAGCAGATTGAGAATTTTAACAAGATACCGGAGAAAATTATTTTAGATGATGCAAAAACCATTCAGGTTGAACGCAACGGACAGGTTATTGATGTTAATATTCCCGAAGAGTTTGTCAGTAAATTGATAAAACAGAAAAAATCATCCGCATTTATTTCCGTAAGGATTCCATTTGTGGTTGAGAAGTTTACTCCGAAGTCTGCCGGTAAGAAAGCCGGAATAAAGGTTGGAGACCGTATAATAGGTTTAAACGATAAATCCACACCCTACTTTTATGACTTTTATACGGAATTGCAAAAGCATAAGGACGAAGATGTTGCCGTCGTTCTGGTGAGGAATGGCGATACACTTAAGATAAATGCAAAAGTGCCGCCCGAAGGAAAATTGGGCATCTATAACAAACCTCTTGACAACTATTTTGAGTTTAGTAAAGTTAAATATTCCGTGGGTGCTGCTATACCTGCAGGTGTGGTGAAAGCTTATAAAGGTGTCGGTAATTATCTGAAACAGTTAAAATTGCTTTTCAATCCCAAGATGAAAGCCTATGAGTCTGTCGGCGGTTTTATCACTATCGGAAATATTTTTCCACCGACCTGGGACTGGCATAGCTTCTGGTCGCTGACGGCTTTTTTGTCAATTATGCTGGCTATCTTGAATGTGCTTCCTATTCCTGCTCTTGACGGCGGACATGTGATGTTCCTGCTATATGAGATCATAACACGACGCAAACCGAGCGATAAGTTTATGGAACATGCCCAGATTGTGGGTATGGTCATTCTTTTTGCACTTTTGATATTTGCTAACGGGAATGATATTATTAAGTTGTTTAGGAAGTAGGTGTTATTGGTGACAAGCGTGTACGCTTGTTGCAGGACGCTTGTTGCAGGGTGTTTATTGCGAAATGTTTGTTGTGCCTTGTCATATATTTTGGATTAATGTCAAAAAAGTTTTTTGTACCGGTCTTTTTTTTGATTTTTTTGCAGTTTGTATGTTCTGCAAAGAGTGAAAACGGTTTGCAAACATCCGGAACGGAGAACTATTCCGTTGAAATCCCGCAAATAATTATACGAAATATTCCGGTAACAATAACATTAACACCTGAAAATCAAAATTCTTTATTACATTCCGTAACGGTTTTTATTAACGATTCTTCCTTTTTACTTGAGCCTGCCGGGAATACATTATCTTTTAAGTATGTGTTTTCGAAAAATGAAAATGTCATCATTAAGGCCGGAAATACCGTTTATGAACGCGACGTTACTCCTGTTCCATTGTGGATGTCAATTATTCCTCCGTTGATTGCCATTTTAATGGCTTTGCTTTTCAGGGAGGTCTATTCGGCATTATTTACAGGACTGCTTGCCGGAACCACAATCCTTTATTTTTATCAGGGCAAATCTTTTTTTATTGCAATATTTAGCGGTCTTTATTCCATAATTGACAGCTATATCGTAAAATCAATGAGCGATACCGGGCATGTATCCATTATTTTATTTTCGATGATGATAGGAGGGATGGTGACTCTGATAACGAAAAACGGTGGGATGAAAGGGATTGTCAATTATCTGGCTCGCTATGCCGCCAATGATAAGTCGGGGCAGTTTGTAACCTGGCTGCTCGGTGTGGCTATTTTCTTCGACGATTACGCCAATACACTGATTGTTGGAAATACAATGCGACCGGTAACGGATAAACTTAAAATATCACGTGAGAAACTGGCTTACCTTGTTGATTCCACTGCCGCTCCTGTTGCCGCTCTTGCTCTGACAACAACCTGGATCGGAATAGAGATAGCTTATATTCAGGAGGGTATCAACGCGATCGGGATAAATGAAAGTGCTTATATCATTTTTATAAAGTCTTTGACAACAAGATTTTATCCGATTTTAACTCTGATTTTTATACTGATCCTTATTTACAAAGGCAGAGATTACGGTCCTATGCTGAAAGCCGAACGAAGGGCAAGGGCAAAAGAGATTATTGAAGATGCAGAAAATGAGGATGTTGATGTTGAGATTGCAGGAAGAATAGAATCGAAAAAAATCAGATGGTATAATGCCGCTATCCCTGTTTTGGTGGTGGTGTTCGGTACCTTTGCCGGTCTTGTGATCACCGGGTGGAATTGGGAAGTCTGGGATAGCCCTGAATTATCGGGGTTCACAAAGTTTACCGAAATAATCGGCAATTCCGATTCTTATGTCGCTTTGCTTTGGGCTTCGCTTTCGGGAATGTTTGTTGCCGTGCTCTTGACGGTTACCCAGCGAATTTATAACCTGAAAAAGAGTATTTCCTATCTTATCGAAGGATTCGGGACCATGCTGAGTGCCGTTTTGATATTGATTCTGGCCTGGTCTCTGGCATTGATAACTCAGGATATGCACACTGCGGAATTTCTTGCAGGTGTTTTGACAGATATGAATCTAACTCCGTTTCTTTTGCCGGCAATAACTTTTGTGCTTTCCGGTGTGATTGCCTTTTCGACAGGTTCTTCGTGGGGAACAATGGCTATTCTTTATCCGTTGATTCTTCCTGTTTCCTGGGCTATCTCGCAACAATACGGTATGGATTATGATGCTTCGATGGCAATATTTAATAATGTTGTTTCCTCAATTCTTGCCGGGTCGGTTTTCGGAGACCATTGTTCACCAATTTCCGACACAACAATCCTGAGTTCGCTTGCCAGCTCCTGCAATCATATTGAGCACGTTCGTACACAGTTGCCATATGCTATTACCGTGGGTTTGGTTTCCGTAATCTTCGGGACTTTACCTGCCGCTTACGGGGTTCCGTTTTATATTCTTTATCCGGTAAATATTTTTATTCTCTATTTTATTATTATGGTTTTGGGGAAGAGAGTTGTTGTTAGAAGCAGAGATTGATATTTCCCTGAAGTGTCACGCGGCGACACGGTGTGAATTTTTAGCAAAGAAGAAATACCCCGCGCGGCGACGCAACGACGCGGCGAGGTTGCTTTTGGTTTTTAGCTTGAAATTTTACCGTTGCGACGTAGTGTGAAATTATTATTGCGAAGAATAAAGACCTCACGCGGCGACGCAACGACGCAGCGAGGTTGCTTTTGGTTTTTAGTTTGGAATTTTACCGTTGCGGCGTAGCGGCGTAGCGTGAAAATATTATTGCGAATAATAAAGACCCCACGCGGCGACGCAACGACGCAGCGTGAAGTTTTTGGTTTTTAGCGTGAAATTATTATTGCAAAGAATAAATACCCCGCGCGGCGACGTAGCGACGCAGCGAGGTTGATTTTGGTTTTTAGTTTGGAATTTTACCGTAGCGGCGTAGCGTGAGAAAATATTGCTACTTTTGCAACCTAAATGACGATAACGGAAATAACAATACTGGTTTTATCAGGGCTGCTGGTCGGTTTTATCAATACTCTTGCCGGAGGAGGTTCCATAATTTCCCTTTCAATACTGATGTTTCTCGGGTTACCCGCCAATGTTGCCAACGGCACAAACAGGATTGCACTTTTGATACAAAATATCGGTGCCGTCGGAAATTTTAAAAGGCAGAAAGTACTTGATACCAAAAAAGGAGTTAAGCTTGCAATACCTGCTACCATAGGCTCTATCGGAGGGGCGTTTGTGGCCGTTGATCTTAACAGGCATATAATTGAAATCGCTATAGGAATAGTGATGATAATTATGATGTTCGTAATTTTATACAAACCCGGACAATGGCTTGAAGGGAAAAAGGAATTACGCGACAAAGACGTTACACTCGCTCAAATGATCCTCTATTTCTTTATCGGTATTTATGCCGGATTTTTGCATATGGGAGTAGGGTATGCACTGCTTGCGGCACTGGTTCTCGGTTCGGGTTACGATCTTGTGAAAGCAAATGCGGTAAAAGTTTTTATTATTCTTTTATGGACACCAATTGACCTCGTTATTTTTATAATGCACGGACAAGTTAATTTTGCTTACGGATTCACACTTGCCATCGGTAATTTTGCCGGAGCATTGATAGCATCACGAATGGCGGTAAAAAAAGGAGCTGCATTCGTGCGATGGATAATTATTGCGGTTATAATCGTTACGGCACTCGAAATGCTCGGTGTTATTCATATTAGGGAATTACTCGGCTCAATATGATGTTAAGATGCTATAAAGTCAAAGTAGTTATTTCTGTTAATCACTTCCCATGATGCTTCCGGATATGTATCGAGCCACAGCTGCGGCACTTTGTTGTTTTTTGCACTCCACTTAATTTCGTATCCGTAAAGCTTACCGTCACGTTCTTCGATGAAATCAACCTCTTTTCCCGACCAAGTCCTCCAAAAAAAATTATTGGAATAAATATGGGTGTAGGACTGTCTTTTAATACGTTCCAAGATGATGAAATTTTCCCACAATTGTCCCTTGTCATTGCGTAAATGAATCGGATTAAAATTAGCAATTACGGCATTTCTGATTCCGGTGTCATAAAAGTAGTACTTTGATTTTTTTGCTATCTCTTTACGCAAATTTTTACTAAATCCGCGAAGGGTGAAAATGATAAAGGATTTTTCAAGTAATTCTATATATCTCTTTACCGTTTTATTATCCACCTTAAGATTTTGTGATAACTCGTTGATTGATACTTCGCTACCTATTTGAAAAGCAAGTAGTCTTAAGAGATTGATCAATAGTTGCGGACTTTTTAATCTTTCAAACTCGAGGACATCTTTGAATAAATAGGAACCGACCAGTTCGTTTAAAATATTAATTTTTTCCCGTAGGGTTTCCGACGTTATAACATCCGGATAGCTCCCGAATATTAAAAACTCATCAAGTTTTTCAGTCAGTTCATACTTGTTTAGGTGATGAAGCATTTCCATTTGTGCAATGGGATAAAGCATTAGTGTTGTTTTGCGTCCTGTTAGAGGTTCTCCCGTTTGACCGGAAAGTTCAAAGGACGATGAGCCTGTTGCTATAACTTTTATGTTTGGGATATGGTCAACCATTAGCTTCATCCCAATACCTATATGTGGTATTTTTTGTGCTTCGTCAATGGCAATAATGTCATAGCCTTCACAAAAAGATGTTATTGTTTGTAATGACCTTGAACTTAGAGGCTCATGAATCATTATATCATCTCCTGTTACTTTTTTAACTTTTAATCCGGTTGATGACAGATAATCTTCCAATAATGTTGTTTTTCCAACTTGACGGGGACCCATAATTAAAAGAGCTTTGTTTGGCTTAAGATATTTATCCAAATCCTGATAAGTCCGAAATATTTTCATGTTTTTTATTTGCAAAATTATGCTATTTGAAACTAAACTCCAAATAATACTGGAATTTTTTGGAGTTTAACTCTAAAAAATAACAGGATTTTTTTGCGGGCGCTCTGTCATACCATACTCATACTCCTTCGTGGCAATCTTTTGCTTAAGACAATAAATTATTGTTAAGAAAAAATAAAACAGTCCAAGTTTTATAAATATAATCTTATGATTAAAGGTGTTAATAATAATGTAAAGTTAAAACCGTAATCGGCAATCTGAATTCTTGATGCATTAATTCTTGTTCCAATCTCAAAATGTTTTGTAGTAACAAGAAGAGAGGCAAATAAAGAATTATAAAAAGTACCGCATTCTTCACAAATGTTATTTTCTCCGAACATTGCAAATGCACCCTTATAACCTAATTCAAAGCCAAAGTGTTTCCAAACTAAATAATCACCATAAAGAATAACACTTGCATAATCACCAATTACTTTAGGGTAATTTTCAGGTTTATAAACAAATAATCCGAGAGACTTTCCTATACCTATTCCGCCTCCTATTGAAGCAGTGTTACAAATATCTCTTTAATAGATACCTTTAAAACTTAAATAGTCCAGTTCAAATCCAAAATGATTTTTCCTGGGTTTATGAAATGAACTATTATTTTGAGAAAACACAGTAATTTGAAGAAAAAATATTGCCCACAAAAAGAATAATAATTTTTTCATAATCATTTATTTTTTTTATCAATTTTCTTTTCCAATTCAATGACATAGAGCGTCAACTCTTCCACTTTTTGCAGCAGTAATGCATTCATTCGGGCGAGCTTGATACCGTTTTGCTTACGATTTTTCAACCTTTCAATTCCCGGCCGCACGGGCTGTCCTCTAATTGAAAGGTTTCTGCCCGTATTCAACGGGTGACTTGCTATCGCCATAGCTTTCGCCGAGTCACCCGTTGAATTGCGGGGGCTTGGTCTTGCGTGCAGTTATCCGTTGAATTGCCTTCGAATAGTTATTGATTATCATATTTCAATGTATCTTCGGAAAAGAAATCCAGTTTTACACCGGCTTGTTTGAACATTTCTTCCGATTCCTGACCTGCATGATATTTCATTTTGCAAACCACTCTTTCGATACCGCAATTAATTATTAGCATTGCGCAGGTGCGGCAGGGAGTCATTTTAACATAAATGGTTGATCCTTCAAGAGCGATACCGCGACGTGCAGCTTGCGTAATGGCATTTTGCTCGGCATGAACGGTACGAACACAATGTTGGCTCACTGTACCGTCCTCGTGAATTACCTTTTTCATCAGATGTCCCACATCGTCGCAATGGGGCAAGCCCCTTGGCGATCCCACATATCCCGTTACCAATATCTGTTTATCCCTGACTATGACACATCCCGCTCTTCCCCTGTCGCAGGTTGCACGTTTTGCAACCGCTTCCGTCATATCCATAAAGTATTCATCCCAGGAAGGACGAACATATCCCGATTTTTTATCTGTTTTATCTGACATTTAATACTTTTTTATAATCCTTAACTTTTCAATATTTTCATTAAAATACTTTCGACCTGCTCATTAAGTTTTCTGATACTATTATTATTGTAGATAACGAAATCAGCCATCTCAATGCACTTTTTAAGATTTTGCTTATTTGGGTCGTCGGAGCTCATTTCGCGTTTTTCATTTTGAATAAAAGTCAGAAAGTCAATATGATCCGTCTCCGAATTTCTTTTTTTAATCCTTTCGTAACGTATCTTCGGGTCTGCATCAACTGCAAAAAGGAAGAAGTTAGACTTTTTTCTTAAAGATACTATCTCTCCGGGAGTCCTGATGCTTTCAATCACTGCATTTTTGCCCGATTTAACAGCTCGCCGGTAAAGTTCGTCGGTAATATAGGAAGGAGAGTTTTTTGCTCTTAAGTCATTGGCAACTATAACCATACTGTCCCTGTTTTCAGGCAAGCCCCTCTTTTTTATCTCCTCAAGAAGAAACTTCCTGACCGAATAATGTGCAAACCCTTTACTGTTTACAAGATAATCAACAATGGTGCCTTTTCCTGCTCCGAGGGTTCCCGTTATTCCGATTATTATCATTGATTCAATATTTTATTCTGTCCAAACCTCCAAACTTCCAAACCTCCAAACTTCCAAACCTCCAAACTTCCAAACTTCCAAACCTCCAAACCTCCAAACCTCCAAACCTCTTAATTCTCCGCTTCCACTTTAATATCTTCTATCCATTTGCCGATATGAACGGGTTGATACTTTTCAAGGTTGTTTAACAATTCTGCCGGATTATCAGCCGTAATAACATTTTTTCGATGTTCTTTTCTTACAAAACCTTCGCCGACGGCGTGGTCGAAGAAGTTCAGAAGCCCGTTAAAATAGCCATCAACATTCAGAAGCCCCAAGGGTTTGTCACATATTCTCAATTGGTTGTAGGTCAGTATTTCCGACAGTTCGTCCAGAGTTCCGAATCCTCCCGGCATTGCAATAAAAGCATCCGACAACTTGGCCATCATCTCTTTTCGCTCAGCCATTGTATCCACGAGATATAATTCCGTGAGATTGTTGTGAGCCAATTCAAGTTTGGCAATGCTCTTTGGCATTACTCCTATTGTTTTTCCACCGGCTTCGATCACAGCATCGGCAATAATTCCCATCAATCCCACATTTCCTCCTCCATAAACGAGGGTGATTTTATTTTCAGTCAACACTTTTCCGAGTAACCCGGCATTTTCTCTGTAAGAATCCCTGATGCCCGTACTTGAACCGCAAAAAACACAAACACTTTTCATTAATAAAATTTTTTATGTGCGCAAAAGTATGAAAAATGTCGGGTGGTTTTTTAATATTCACCTCTTTAGTTAATTTTAATATTATTTTTGCACTATGGAAACGACAAGACAAAGTAAAGTGGCAAGGTTACTTCAACGCGACCTTGGTGAAATATTTCAAAGGGAAACCGGCAGGTTGTTTGGAGGTGCAATGATAACCGTTACAAAGGTTCAGGTTACACGCGACCTTGCAATTGCAAAGGTATATCTGAGTCTTTTTGCTACTGAAGATAAGGATAGTTTGATAGAAAATATAAGGATACATACCAAAGAGATTAGGTATAAACTGGGGCAGCGAATAGGTAAACAGGTACGGACAGTTCCGGATTTGAAGTTTTTTCACGATGATTCGCTGGATTATATCGAAAATATAGAAAAATTACTGGATGAGTAACTCTATAGGGTATATGGAAAGTAAAGATACAACGGACGTGTATCCCGGTAGTGAAGCGTAAAATTTCACATAAACAGATTAGTTAATAAATTGATAAGTAAAACAATATGCAATACGATCCGATAAAAAAAAGTCTCGGTAATGTTTTTAACAAAACACCATTTTTAAGGAAGCTTTTCTACAGACTGTTAGATTTGTTACTTTTACGAACCTGGCATATTAAAAAGGAGATAAGAAAGTGGGCAAAAGGAAAGGGCGATGATTTGAATATTCTGGATGCAGGCTCAGGCTTCGGGCAATATGTATTTTTTATTTCGTCAATGAATAAAAACTGGAAAATAACGGGTGTGGATGTGAAAAATGAGCAAATAGAGGATTGTAACGGGTTTTTTAGCCGGATTGGAAGAAAAAATGTCTCTTTTGCTGTTGCCGATCTTGTAAAATACAGGAAGCCGGAAGCATATGATTTGATTCTTTCGGTTGATGTTATGGAACATATTCTTGAGGATGTGGAGGTTTTTAAAAACTTCAATGCTTCATTGAAAAAGGGTGGAATGTTGCTGATATCAACACCTTCCGACCAGGGCGGTTCCGATGTTCACGATCACGACCATGAAAACGGCTCTTTTATTGACGAGCATGTCAGAGACGGATATAATATCGGTGAAATACAGGAAAAACTCAAAGGTGCAGGTTTTTCGCATACCGAAGCATATTATAATTACGGAACACCCGGAAAAATTTCGTGGAGGCTCTCTATGAAATATCCGATATTGATGGTTAATGCTTCAAAAGTATTTTTTGTTTTGTTACCGTTTTACTATCTTTTAACATTTCCTTTTTCGCTGATATTAAACTGGTTTGATGTTATATTAACTCATAAAACGGGAACGGGATTAATTGTTAAGGCCCGGAAATAAATTATAGATCGAATTGAACTTTCCGACGTACATAGCAAAGCGGTATTTGTTCTCAAAGAAAT
>Ga0256841_1002687_pt1 | contig 13929 bp, 12 predicted proteins | sample 356308metaG_FD_185971 | JGI IMG/M metagenome (GOLD analysis project Ga0256841, IMG submission 185971) | Hydrothermal vent microbial communities from Mid Atlantic Ridge, Atlantic Ocean - 356-308 | ecosystem: Environmental > Aquatic > Marine > Hydrothermal vents | place: Atlantic Ocean: Mid...
AACCGACACCGATTTCGACATTGATGTTTCGGCGTTGTCGCCCGGTTTTCATACTGCCTATTTTCGCACGAAAGATGCAGATGAAAAGTGGAGTTTGACACACTATTCGGTTCAAAAAGTTTTTATTGAAATCCCTGCTTCCGTTCCGGGAACAATTTCCGACATAACGGCAATAGAGTATTATTTCGACACCGATCCCGGCTTTGGAAACGGCACACCCATTTCCATCACCGCCGATACAATAACCGACACCGATTTCGACATTGATGTTTCGGCGTTGTCGCCCGGTTTTCATACTGCCTATTTTCGCACGAAAGATGCAGATGAAAAGTGGAGTTTGACGCACTATTCCGAAATGAAGGTGTTCATCCCGGAACCTCCGGTAAGCCAGGCATCCTATCCCGATATTGTTTCGATGGAATATTTTATTGATCCCGATCCCACATTCGGAAACGGAGTTAATGTTCCGTTGGTTGCGGGACATGTAATTGATACAACCGTAAATCTTGATGTTTCAGGTGTTTCAGCCGGTAGTCACGACCTTTACCTGAGCATTAAGGATGAAAACAATAGCGGTTCACTGTTTCATATCAGTTCATTTGAAGTCTCGGAAGTATCTTTGAAAGCATTTCTTGAAGGTCCGTATGACGGAACTGAAATGAGCACAATACTAAATGCGGCGGGGGACCTTCCGTTAAGCCAGCCTTTTAATGTTGCTCCGTGGAATTATGCGGGTAACGAAAGTGTTGTTTCCATACCCAATGCAAATATTGTTGACTGGGTGTTGCTGGAAACACGAAATGCCGGTAATGCAACTTCCGCAACAGCCGGAGCCATAAGTTCGCGTTATGCTGCATTTGTACTTAATGACGGTACCATTGTTGACCTTGACGGCTCAACTTCGAATTTGAAGTTCAATACCCGTAGCGACACCAATAATTATGTTGTAATATATCACCGTAATCACCTCGGAATACTCTCGGCAAATGAATTGAATAAATCCGCCGGAAAATACAGCTACGACTTCACAACATCTGCAAGTCAGGCTTATAATTCGGGACAGAAAAACCTCGGGGGAGGTGCATACGGGATGACGGCAGGTAATGCCAATGGTGACGGAGCTATTGATGATGCCGACAAAACTGTTTGGCAGGGTCAGGCCGGTACGGCAGGTTACAGATCTGCCGACCTTAATATGAACGGGCAAGTAACAAACCAAGATAAAAATGAACTCTATATTCAAAATGAAGGAGTGAGTTCGCAAATACCGGAATAAGATTTTTACAATACGTTCTTTCAATTGTATCTTCGCAAATATTGTGAGACTGATAAGGTTTTGTCAAACCTGTCATAGTCGAAGATATACCGCAATTCAATTGGTTTTATAATAAAAGCGGTATAATATCCAAATTTTTTCCGGCGGGCAGGAAACGGTCTGCCGGATTTTTTGCTATTAACCCGGATATTGAGAATGCCGTTTCTTGACCGGAACCTTTTTTCAAAACCGATATTTTGAAGTCAGGGATACAAATATATATCAACGTACATACTGGTATTTTCGTCAATAGAGGGCGTACTTGATTTTGAAAAACCCTCTTTTTTTGCTTCATTTCTCATTTATTTTTTAACAAAGGATCAATAGTAGCCAAAGTTCGTTCTCTTCCTGAGGAAGAACGGGAAAACTAAAGTATAAAATTATAGTAGTATCTCAAAATTTTTAAAAGGAATTTACAAATAAAGAAGTTGTTCGTACTTATGAAAATGTAATAAAATAATTTGCCAGAAAATTCCAGATGGTAACAACTCCTATGGCAAACAGTTTGGAAAGATAAAAATGCTTATTGTGTTTGCTGACAAGTGTCCAGAGTATCAGTGTGTTGATTCCGAGACCTATTAATGATATCAGTAAGAACTGTGTGTATTCGAGACCTATTTTCGGGTCGTGACTGTGGAATGTCCATACACGGTTCAGGAAGTAGTTTGTTGTTGCCGCAAAGGTGAAGCCTATTGCATTTGCAAGATATTTAGGCACCCCGAACCACTCTTTAAAAACGTATGTCGTTCCGAAATCAACAAATAATCCTGAGAATCCGACAACTCCGAACTTCACGAACTTCCACAAGAAATCCCAGGTTAAATATTGTGACATAAAACTTGAATTTTGTGCAAAACTAAGAATAATATTTTCTTCCGTAAAAAACGGTTAGAATCCGGAGCCGCTGTTTTGTTTGTCAACGGGTTTTGTCGGCTTTTCATTAAAGACGTAGATAAACCTGAATGCCAAAACACTATTGTATTGGTCGCGGGTTGTAACATATTCGCCATACCAGTCATAAAAGTCACGTGTACGGATTTTGAAAATGGAATAAGAGTAACGAATATTGAATTTCAGACTTTTGTATATTCTGAATCTCAGGTCAACAAGAACTTCAACATCATTTTTATTATAAGTGCCGCTGTTTAACGTTGTTGACTCCACCCGGCGGTCGTGTTCCCACTCTTTAATCCCAACAAGCTGGCCGTATGAAAAACCAACTCCGGCGGTAATCCTGTCGCGATCGGTGTACTGAACTAATACCGGCACTTTTACATAGTTTAAATTTAGCTTATATGCACCGTTGAAAACATTATCAAAATATATTGTATCATCGCCAACTATTGTGCTGTCGGGGATATGAACATCATTATATTGTGGTTTTTGCTTTGCACCCTGCTGGCTGAAGAGTACCTCAAGACTGACAGACCAGTTTTTGTTAAACGGGAAGGTAGCACCAAGACCGCCGTTGAAGCCGATCTTTTTAAATCCGTAAACTTCGTCACCGTCAATCTGAGTGAGGTTCATTCCCGCAATGCCGTAACCCTTTATTCTCTGGCCGTATCCGGTAAGGATAAAGAATGCAGTAAGAAAAAACGCTATTAGTATCCGTAACCCTGTCTTCATAAAATAGTTTGTAATTTCAGAGTACAAACGTAATAAACTTTTGAAAATTTTGCCGGATTAAAAAAAATCATAATGTAAAACCTGTTAAGAATTAGTTTATCTTTAATTAATATTTCTTTTATTTTTGCTGATGATTGAAAAATGAAAAAATGTCTGGCATCAAGCATTATATAATTGCGGCAATAATTTTATTGATTCTGGTAGCCGGCAGCTATTTCGGATATAAGTATTACAAGGTCTTCAAAAACCCTTCGATGAGTTGTATAGCGGCTGTTCCGGAAACTTCAGCACTTATCATCGAACTAAGTAATCCGGTTTCAACAGCCAGTAAACTAACAAATAGCTCGGATCTGTGGAAAGAATTTTCGGCTATTGCGGATATAAATAGTATTAACAATCAGCTTTTATTCTTTGACTCTGTTGCAAATAATAATCCGGAAGTATGCAATATTTTTTGTAATCATAAAATGATTATTTCGCTCCACAAAGGTGATTCGGGAGATCCCGGCCTGCTTTTTATTGTCAGGATACCCCGCGAGATCAGTGATAGCCCTGTTGAATCTTTAGCAGACATCTTTAGCATTAAGTTAAGCAAAGAGGAATATGCCGGTGCTGCAATCAATGAAATTTATTTTCAGGGCGGTAATAGCCCCTTTTATTTCACTTTTTACAAAGGACTTTTAATCGGTAGTTTTAAAAATGCTCTTCTCAGAGAATCCGTTGCAACCCTGAATTCTAACGGCTACTTTGAGAATGATCCGGTTTATTCGAAACTCAAAAAAACGGCAGGTAAAAAGGTAGATGCCAATATTTATGTAAATTATAAAGAGTTAGACAAATTAAAATCTGCTATTTTAAATGAAAATACTGTAAATGTTACCGGCAGCCTGTCGAATTTCGGGCAATGGACAGAGACTGACCTAATTATTAAACGGGATGAAATTTTATTTAACGGATACACGACAGCTCCCGATTCACTGGCGCAGTATCTTTCTTGTTTCAGTCAGGAGCCGCAACCTGTTAAAGCTCCCGAAATACTGCCTTATAACACATCCCTTTTTCTTGACCTTAGCTTCGGAAGCTATGGAAAGTATCTTACAGGATATAAAAACTATCTTAAAAACACAGGCAGACTATCCGATTATGAGAAGAAACTGAAGAAGAAAAATACAAAATACGGCATAAGTCTTCAAAAACAGTTTTTCTCCTGGATTACAAATGAGACCGGTATTGCAATTATTTCCGGTAAAAATAACCCGGAGGGTAGCTGCTATGCATTTTTTCATACAAACGATATTAAGAACGCCGAAGAATTACTAAATATAATAGGCAATAAGGTTGCTGAAAAGTCTAAACGGAAGCAGAACTACGAAAGCAGCTATAATGAGTATGTAATAAGGCGTATTGATATCCCGGAATTACTTTCATCGCTTTTCGGTCCCTGGTTTTCTCCCGTTAAAAAAAACTATTATGTAGCTATTAAAGACTATATTGTATTTGCAAACAGCCCTGAGAGCCTGATGCATCTGATAAACTCCTTTTATATCAGGAAAACCCTTGCGCTGAATTTTAACTATCAAAAATTTTCAGATAATATATCGGAAAGTTCCAACATATATCTCTACTGTAATGTAAAAAATTCCTCTGCCGCTATCAAACCCTTGTTGTCGGAAAACTTGCAATCAGTAATCAGCGGAAATATTGCAACGATAACCACCCTTGAAGGTTTTGCCATACAATTCAGTTATATAAACAAAATGTATTACACCAATGCCTATCTGAAATACAATCCCGATTACAAGGAAGAAAAGCCCACAAACTGGGAAGTCGAGGTAGATGATGAGATATCGGGGAAACCATATTTTATTAGAAACCACAGAACGGGAAAACTTAATATTGTTGTATTTGATAGGAGTAATAATATATACCTGATAGATAATCAGGGATTTGTGAAGTGGAAAAAGAAACTGCGGGAGGCATCCCAAAGCGACATTTTTATGATTGACTACTATCAAAACAGGAAATTTCAATATCTTTTCAATAGCAAAAATTATCTTTATCTTTTTGATTTGCTTGGGAATGAGGTGACCGGCTATCCCGTCAGGCTTAAAACTTCCGCAACCAACGGACTATCTGTCTTTGATTATGACAACGACGGCAAGTACCGCCTTATGCTTGCCCTTGAAGATAACAGAATTTACGATTATAACATAAAGGGTGAGGAGGTGGAAGGCTGGAACAAAATCCAAATGAAAAAAACCGTTCCCTATCCTGTGGAATACATAAGGGCGGGGAATAAAGATTATCTGCTGGTTACGGATGAAAACCAAAATGTTACGATTACAAACAGGCGGGGAGAGACGAGAATAAAAATTAAAAAGAATTTTGCACGTGCGAAAAATTCAAGGTTTTATAAAAATGAAACAAACAGTAAAAAAGGTATCTTCCTCACAACCGATAAAAACGGTAAGTTAACTTATATCACTGCAAAAGGAAAGATTAAAACAACACTCTTCGGCAACTATTCTCCCGACCACTTTTTCCTTTATGAAGATTTTAACGGTGATAACTCAAAAGACTTTATCTATCTTGACAACAAAAAAATTACGGTATTCAATAAATTCAAAAAAGAGCTTTTGAGTTATTCTTTCGACAACAAAATTACAGTACAGCCTGTCATTTTTACAATTGGAAACAAGAAATATCTTGCCGTAACGGACGCAGCATCTCAAAAGGTATATGTTTTTGATAAGAATGGGCCTGCATTTACCGGCCAAAACATTTCGGGCACAACCACTATCCTTGCCGGCAGCTTGAATAATGACGGGAAAACTAATATCATTACCTGTGCCGGAAATAAGGTTATGAATTTTGAGTTGGAATAAAACCCATTTGGGAGAAGTTTTGAAATTATATACTCAAATTGATTTGAAAACAGTTAGCAGGATATATTTCAGGAATAAAGTTGGAATTTGCATTAATAATTTGTTAAAAACATTAAAAAAGTTCGTGTATTAAGAACTTTTTGATATCTTTGCATCAAAGTTGATATTTCTTAAATGAAAAGAATAATTGCGAAAAGGACTTTAAGGGAATTTTGGGAAAAGCATTCCGATAGTGAACAGTATTTAAAAACATGGTATGAAACCGTCAAGAAATCAAATTGGAAAACTCCGAATGAAATTAAAGAGACATACGCAAATGCTACTATTTTACAAAACAATAGAGTGGTATTCAATATAAAAGGTAATTCATACAGATTAATTGTAAAATTTAATTATATAAGGCAATGGGCTTTTATCAAATTTATCGGAACTCATTCCGAATATGATAAAATAGATGCTAATTTAGTTTAAATAATAAAAATATGGAAATACGACCTATAAAAACGGAAAAGGATTACAAAAAAGCACTGGAAAGACTTGAAGTGATTTTTGATGCAACACCTAATACACCGGAAGGGGACGAAGCTGAGGTATTATCGTTGCTAATTGATAATTATGAAAATCAACATTTCTCGATTGAAGCACCCGACCCGATAGAAGCTATTAAAATAAGAATGGAAGAGATGAATATTAAACAAAAAGACCTGGTTGGTATCATTGGGGGGAAAAGTAGGGTTTCTGAAATACTGAATAGAAAAAAAAGATTGACGGTTGATATGATTAGAAAACTGGAGAAGTTTTTACATATATCTGCATCCGTACTGGTAAATAATTATAGATTATTGGAGTAATTGAACAAAAACTACTGATTACGCTCCCATTAGCAGTTATGAGAGTGCCGGACAACGGCCCCTGATTTGAGCTATTATCCGGCATTTATTAGTGAGATTATCTTACAACTATCCTTTTCACTTTTCCGAATGAATCGGAGCCGAGTCGCACCAAATAAATTCCGGGAGTTGTAAACGACATATCAAAATCATATTTATACTTTCCGTCAATATTTTCCACCCTGTTATTTATTAAAGTACGTCCCTGAATATCGTGAACGGTTACTTTCAACGGTTCGCTTATATTTACGGCATTGAAATTCAAAGAAAAACGATTATTTCCCATTGTATAGATTATCAATTCATTGGGTTCGTAAATTTCCGTTATTCCTGTTTGTACCACAATATTTACGGTATAGTCTTCCGTTTCACCGTAATTTGATGCTTCACAAGGGTCGTTCGGTACGGGAGCGTTCCAGTTGGTTTTTATTCTCATCAAATGTTCGCCGGCAGGAGCATCGGCAGGTATATCAAGGTTTGTGGTTTCCGTGTATGTCCCCGAGCCTTGTCCGTTGGCTATTTCAAAATCACTGATAAGTATTTCCTCCGGTTCAAAGACAAAGTTGTCGTTAAGATCAACCCACACCCTGACGTGTTGGCTTCCGTATCCCGTGGTAATTGTCAAGTCGTTGGAGCTACCCTGGTCGAGGGTTGCCGTCAAATCTGTATAATCGCCGTAACCGTCGGGATCACAACCCGAGCTATTGGATATCTCCGCCAAAATAAGGCTTTGGATGCCGTCACCGTATGAACAGTCGGCTTCCGGCTGGCACATTTCGTGAGTTATAACCATATTCATCGTGTCGTTTGAAGTGTCATAATCGCCGGGCAACGATGTTGAAACGGTAAGGTCATAATCTCCGAGCATTGAAAAGTCGGCTGTGGTTGCAAAGGAGTAGCTCAAAGTCTCTGTAGCGTTGATGGATTCTGAAACCGTTTCCGTTACCGGATCCGCATCATTGACAACATAAGTGACATCAAAGTCGGATTGAGGTTCACCTCCGAAATTTTCAATTGTGACCGTAATAACCTCGTCCATGCCGAGTCCGCTCCCGGATACCGGAGTAGAAATAGCACTGATGCCGAGATCATCAGGAAAGAGATATGTTACCTGCGACGAAATGGTATCGTTAATGGGGTTCTCATCACCTGAAAGTTCTGTAAACGCCTTAATTTCATAGGTTTCGCCCATAGTGGAGAAGTCACCGGTTGCAGTAAAGGTATATTGCATATTTTCGCTTGGTGCAATGGGACCTGTCACAATTTCACTAACAACAGTTCCGCCGTTGATGCTGAAATTTACGGGAATATTAGATTGTTCGTCTATACCGAAGTTTCTAACGGTAACCGTAATGTCTTCCGAAGCCGATAAGGTTCCGCTTGTGGGGGAATCAATACTGATAACACCCACGTCGTTGGCAAAATCGGAAGCTATTTTAAAAACACCCACCTGATTCTTTCTCGGGCCGCCGTTAAAATATTCGCCGATAGTCCAGAATGTTTTATCGTCTGTCGGGTCAATGGTCATTTGAGCATAGTCGCCATATCTGTTAGCCGGGTCGGAAGTTGTACCTTCGGCAAAGCTCTCCTCTTCGATGGTCATCGTTCCCAAAGGGTCTGAAGCAAAGCGTCCCGTAAATCTTAACGAAGGATATTGCGATGAACTGACGGTTGTATATGCCAGTCCTATATTTCCGTTCACATCCATACACATATTACCCGAAAAAGCACTGTGTCCGTCGGGTTGTGAATATGTACCCTCCTGATATATTTCCCAGGGGTCGCCGTCGTTTGTCTGACGTAATTCATACCAGCGTATCCCTGCATAATCGTCGTTACCGTCAAGGTCAACCACAAAGTTGAAAACAACCGAATTGTGACCGGAAAATCTTCTATATTGAGCCATATACATTATTGTTGCCTGCAAAGCGTCAATATCGGGACCGGAAGGCTGCGGAAGGTTCGAAAAGCTACCTCCGTCGAATAAACCGTCGAAAGGTTCCGTATTTATAATCTGAGGATCGGATATCTCCGAGTTTGCCGGAGTATTCCAATCAACATTTATATTCCAGATTTTCAAATGGTCTGTTGATACTCCACTCCAGGAATCATCCTGCATATAAACAATGGGTGCATCTCCGGGAGGTGGCATGGTGCTTCCCGTAACATTAAAACCGAGTGGACTGTAAAAACCGCTTGTGGTAATTCCGGGTAGTGGAAATCCTATCATCAAGGCCGAAGGATCACCCACAAGCATCTTATCTCTGTCAACCGCAAAAACCACTTCACTTGTTCCGGCTGAACCGGAATTTTTATTGGCAGTTATGTAATATCCGTCTGACCATAACGAAAACTTGGGATAATCGGGAAAAACATTTGTATTGAACTGATAAAGATACCAGTCGTTATTCACAGGATCTGAGCCCTGACAAACAGCCATTCCGAAACCGTTGGAATAAAACTCGGTTATTATGAATCTGTCTGCAAACTGATCGTACATAACTATGGGGTCGCCGGCATTACCGCTTAATATTGTTCCGAGTGCGGCAGCGGGCACAAGAGGATTTCCCTCCTTATCCCAAATCCTGAAAGAGGAATTCCACGCATTAACGAAATGGTTTGGCCCGACGGCGCCTGTAGGGTCGGTTGGAGTGGCATTGGCACTTGCGGCTTCAAAGGTTAAAATGGGTTCCTTGCCTTTAACCTTTGTAACATTTTGTTGTTTTTTCCATAAAGGATCATTACCGTTTGGTAATCCTTTTCCAGGAACGGGTTTGTTGGGCCCGACTTTTTTCGGATTAAACTCTTTTGCAATGTCTTTGGCGGGAATAAAATCTCCGGATGCAATTTGTTTTGCAATGGACGGTACGACTTTAACATAATCAGCCTGTTTGAAAAATGTTGCTTTTTGAGATCTCCCGACATTTTGGGCACCTGTTGTAACGGCAAATGCCGCCATTAAAATCAGTAAAGATAGTTTTGTTCTCATCTTATTCTAAATTAGTGAGTTATGCAGCTACTCCAATCACTGCAGTTTAGTAAAAAAATAAATCTCGAACTCGATCACTTTGGGATTCTCTCTTAAAAAGAAGAGTGATTTTGTTATTTAGACCAATTCCACATAAGAAAGGTTGCAGCGGATTGAAAATTGCTCAATTTTATTGAGCATTGAGTATTATTTATCCAAATCCCGGCTGTTAGGGATTACAAATCCCATAATATTTATACTAAACGCATAAACTTTACTATGGTGAATTTTTATACCTTGCTGACTAAATTCTGAATGATATAGAGTATTCGTGTTTTCTCGTTCAGTATCAGTTTATTTTCGGATTATCCTGCGCTTTATACCACCGCCAAAATCCGAAAAAGCCACCTAGTCTGCCGCAGATTAGTTATATTATTGCAGAAACGTTAAATGTACATATTTTAATATAACAGTAATGTGATGGCAGGTTTATAATACATTTTTTTATTTCTTTTGTCAAATAGAGGTGCAATACTCTCATCTTTAGTCCATTTGCCGGCAGAATAGATCCAAGACAAACCTTTATCTCTTGTATTGATATAATTTAAATAGGGGGAGTAAATTGTGTATTCAACGGAATCATATTTAAATGTTGATTTGTTTTCAGGAATAACTAACAGTTCAATACCTACAAAAATACCGTTTTTATTGAATGTCAAGTCGTATTTTTCGAGATTAATAGTGACTAATGATCTGTTTTTCTTTACTTTAATTTCAACAGGTTCCGTGAGAAGGTCATAGTCAGGTTTCCTATTCTTATTTGCGGAAAATATTCTTAGTCTGAATAATGAGGGAATTATGAATGTAGAAAGGTATAACCTAATCTCTTTAATCTTTTTATTCTTGTAATTATTATTAAAAGGAAAATAGATAGCTTCAATTGTTGGCTGCTTAGGTCGAAATGGAATCCAGAATTTATTATTTACAGAATCGGCAGAATATTTGATATAGCATTTTCTTTTTTTAAATTTATTCACAATAATTTGTTTGCTCAGTTGAATGCTATCGGCTTGAACATAAACTTCCGGTAATAGGATTACCAGCGGTTTCAAAGTTATTTTGTTTTTTAAATCACAAATGCAAATATGCTTTGAATGATAACCCATATATGAGAACACAACCGTATCGTTTTTTAATGATTGGGGAACTGTCAGTTCAAAATATCCGTTACTATCGGATGTTGTTCCAAAAAAATGATTCAACACCATTATATTTGCCATTTCCAACGGCTTCCCCGTATTATCATTAATTATACCCGTTAGATTAATAGTTTGACCGGATAAATTGCTGCAGAAAAACAAACTAATAATAATATTTCGAATGAAGTCTTTCATAAATATAAAAATTCTATTTTATTGGAAGTTTTGTTAATATAGAAGTGCAATAGTCCTCCAATATATTTAAATTGGTTTCATCTGGGATAAATCCATTTGCAGTATACAATGAACTATTTAATGTGAATAAAAAGCTCTGTGCAACTTTTTTGGATAATGCCAATTCATTTTCTTTACCTAATTTATTTGAAATATTTTTAATCTTAACAGATAATATAATATTTAAAAAAATTAATAAAAAAATAATACTCAAATAGTACCTTTTCATAATAATTATTAGAATTTTACATTATTAATAATAAATCTGCTATAATAGCTGCTGTCATTTTTTGGATAAACTGTGTATATCATATTATTTATTTCGTCAATAACAAATGCCCCCGATGCTATAATTCCTTCATTTAATCTGTATTTGCAAACGGCATTACCGTCCCAGTCAAAAACTTCTATTTCAACATCTTTACTATTATTCATTTCCTTCAATTTGCAATTTTGATTGAGGGCATATATAAAGTTATTTGATAGAAATATATTTGAGTAATAAATTTCCGATTCCTGCGAGAACTCACCGTTTTTATTTATTTCAGGTATAGAGTATTTGTCTTTTCCAATTGAGAATAACAATTTTGTATTTTCGTCATAAATATTAATAAACGGAGAATATATGTAAGATTTTACAAATCTGCTTTTATCGGGTTTTATTTTAATTTTACCCAACCTGTATTCACTCAAAAGGTTATTATTTTTGAGTATTTCGGCAAATTTACTGCTTGTACCACATAGGTCAAACTGTTGCCATCTAATAAAATCGCTATTTATATTATAAACAAAGAATTCACCTTTGGCTCCGGAACCTGTCCCAATCATTATCGAATCATTGAGGGTTATAATGTTTACCGACATATCTATTTCAGGAGGCATTTCAATGGTTTTTTCTGGAGTGCTTTTGCCGTCGTTTATATATTTAAAAATATTAATGTAAGTTTGCTTCATTAAATCCATTTGAAAAAACCACATATAATATGAGTTATCAATTTTTTTTGTTTGTCCCCAGAAAACAGGAGAGCTAATATCCGTGGGGCCTTTGCCTTGCTTTCCGAAATTTCCTAAATTTTCAAAATCAGGTAAATGATAAATATGAAAATGTGGATTGTTTTCATAATCACATAAGATTAACAAACTGTCAATTAACCCCATCTGAAGTGCAAAAAAATCATTTTTTATCTCCGGTATGTCACTGCCTTTTAAAGATTCGATGCGTGGGAAGTTTTTAATAATCTTTATTGGCTTACTACAATTGTTTCGAGTGCAACTTAGCAGGCTGAAAACACTTAAAGATAATATTAAATGGAAACGAATAACTCTATTCATAAAAAAAACGCGTATAAAAGTTTTGAATTATTTTATTATGAAACGGTTCACCTACCAATATTATTTCACTTTTCTCATTAATTAAGAAAACAGATTTTGTATAATTTTCCAAACCGTTTAGTTTAATAAAATCAGAGAATCTATCGTGTAAAATTGTAAATGTGAAATTATTTTTACGAACTTGATTTTTAAAGTAATCATTTTCTTCTCCTAAAACAATATAAAGAATTGGAATATCTGGAAAATTATTGTGAAATTTTTCAACTTCTTTTAATCTAATTATGCAGGGACTACAATTCATATATCCGATACAAATAATGACTTTTTGATTCTTAATATTTTTATAATTTTTATAATCATTATAATTTTTTAACTGGTTTGGGAATATTATTACCTTTCCGTTTATGTCAGAAAAATGACTCATATATTCTCTATAATATTTGTCTGAAAATATATTATCCGAATTACAAGTACTTAATAATAATAGAAGTAATAATAATAATTGTTCGATATATTTTGACGAATACTTCATTAAAAAATTTATATTTTAAAAATAAGGGGGCAATAATATTTGAAACAATAAATTTTAAGAATTATAATATCATTAAAGCATCTTTTTTGTTTAACAGCCCCCTATCACATTATTTAAAAAGAATATGGTTTTAATCAGAACTTCCTGAAGTATAACAAGTGCCGTCTCCTGACATTGATGTGAATCTCACTTTACAAATAGCACAAACACGTTTGAACCAAGGGAACCCACCACCATCAATATTTTTACAATTTTTAATTTCAACTCCAGTATTAGTACTTCCTTCTACTCCTTGAACAACCTGTATGCTAATAATAGTAATAACAAAAACAATACTTAATAGTAATATTTTTTCAATAATTTGATTTTTCATCTCAAAAAATTTTAAAATTAACAGAAAACAAAAATCCATTCATTTTACTGCCCGTCCCATACCTTCCCGGTATAACGGATAGCGGAGGAAATCATCCTGAAAAATGACAACCTGCAACGCTCTCCGCCCGGACGGGCGATGCCGGATGAACTTGTTTTTGCACAAAAAATGTATTGAACATTTTTTAAGATGTATATTGTTATTGTGTGTCGTATCATAGGTTACGGAGGAAAAACAGGCCCATATATTTACAAGAAAACGCCAGGTGTGCCTCCCCCCTCAACTCTTCAAAAGGAGGAAGTCCGTTTCCTTTGTATGGTTCCATTATATCGGCTATGAAATGTTTCACGGCATTTGAATTTTTTCTTTTCGTTTGCAATTATATGAAAGTATTTGTTAATATCCAAACAATTTATGTGGTTTTTTGCAAAAAAGGATCGGATTCCACCATTTTTCCACTCCGGCACAGATGATTACAACCACTATGAACAGAGTTACCACGCTCGGCCTACACTACAACAATGTCATTTTTGTTTCCGTTTAGTCTTTTGAGTTTTCGTGTTTTTAATTTTTTT
>Ga0256841_1002688_pt1 | contig 13928 bp, 14 predicted proteins | sample 356308metaG_FD_185971 | JGI IMG/M metagenome (GOLD analysis project Ga0256841, IMG submission 185971) | Hydrothermal vent microbial communities from Mid Atlantic Ridge, Atlantic Ocean - 356-308 | ecosystem: Environmental > Aquatic > Marine > Hydrothermal vents | place: Atlantic Ocean: Mid...
AGACCCACTATGCGCCTCAAAATCGAGAAAAACTGGCCTCGCTTTCCCACCATGCTCGCGACGATCACCTAAACCCGACAGACTCCTAGCCCATCATCAGCCGGGCGCCAATCAGTAGGGTGACGATCTCGAAACTGCGCTTGATCCAGCGGTTGCCCTTGACGATCGAGAGGTGGGCGCCGACATACCCCCCAAGCAGGGAACCGGCGAGGAGCACCGGGATCCAGGCCCACTTGATCTCGCCGAGCAGGCCGAGGGTGATGGCCCCTGCGCCGTTCCAGAACACCCCGACCAGCACCAGCGTGTGGGCCACCGCCCGCCGGTAATCCATCCCGAACCAGCGGATCAGCCACAGGGTGACGAACAACCCGGTACCGGAGGTCAAGGAACCGTTCAGCATGCCGATAAGAAACAGAATCGTACCGCCGGTGAGATATCCGGGGGTGTCGCGGTGGGCCGGGCGGTAGCGCTGGCCGAGCCCTCGATGAAGGATGGAATAAAGTCCGAGTCCGAAGGTGAGAACGCCGAGGGCCACTTCTGCGGCGCGGTCGGGTACACCGAGGATAAGATTGGCGCCCAGCACCACTCCGGGCAGGCCGGTCGCCAGGATAAAGAGGACGAACCGTCTCTCCAGCGACCGCTCCCGCAGATGGCGGCCGGTGGCGCCGACACCCAGCGCCACCGACGCCACCTTGTGGGTGGCCAGGGCGACTGGAAACGGCAAGCCGAGGAAGATGAGGGCAGGCAATTGCACCAGTCCGGCGCCGCCGCCGGAGAAGGCGGAGAACAGGTTTGCAAACAAAGAGATGATGAAGAGGATGAACTGGTCCACAATGAAGGCATCTAAAGGGCGATGGCACCCGATTATACGCCCCCGACGAGCGCAATCTGGACCGAGTCGATGCTTATGGAATATCGAAAAACACTGAAATTCACCCTGCTGCTTGCGTTGTTCTCACTCATGACGAACGCGGATGCCGGCCGCCTCTACCGATGGGTCGACAATCAGGGACACGTCCATTATGGCGACAAGATCCCGCCCAAATACATCAAACGCGAACATGTGCAACTGGACAAGCACGGCGTGGCGATAAAACGGGTGGAGGCAGCCAAGACCCGGGCCCAGATCGAGCGCGAGGCCGAACTGGCCCGCCTGCGCGCCGAGAAACAACGCCTGATCGAGGAACAGCGGGCTGCCGACCGGGTGCTGCTGCGCACCTTCCGCAATGAGGACGACATCCTCATGGCGCGTGATGGCAAGATCGCGGCCATTGATGTCATCATCCAGGTCACCCGTGGAAACATCCGCCGTTTCAAGGCCAAGCTGACCGAAATGCAGCAGAAGGCGGCCAACCTGGAACGCGCCGGCGAACGTGCCTCGCCCCAGTTTCTCCAGGAGATCGAGAGCACCCGCCGCAGCCTGAGTCACGCCTACGCGACCATCCTGCAGAAGGAGAAGGACAAAGACCGGATTCGGGCCGAGTTCGCCCAGGACCTGAAGCGGTTCAGGGAACTGAAGAACCTGCGCGCCGAAAACGAACGACCGCACGCCAAACAGGGCGTCAAATACAACAACCTGCTGGACAACGTCTTCCCCTGCCCTGCAAACGGCAACTGTGCTGAGGTATGGCCACGGGCGGAGAACTTTGTGAGGACATACGCCACCACGCCTTTACGGATCAAGAGTGAGGCTATCCTGATGACAGGGCCACCACGCAAGGACACGGATCTCAGCATCACCATCGTGCGCCTGCGGCCCACGGCGACGGAACCCGCCCGTCTGTTCATGGATCTGCAATGCAAACAGAGCCCGCTCGGCAGAGCGCTGTGCAACAGTGAGAAGGCGGAACATATCCACCGCGCCTTCCGCCAGGCAATGGCGGGCAAGACGGTGAAAAGGCGCTCAACCAAATAGCGCTGTCCGCATCAGGCGCCACTGGTCGTCCCAATGATCGGTCGGTGAACGCTCGAAGCGGCTGCGCAGGAACTGGTGCATCCGCCCCTCCACCAGCGCCAGCATGAGGTTTGCGCCAATGGCGGGCGATACCCGCCCCGCGCCTTCGGAACGCAGGGCAGACTCGCGCAGGACCTGTTTCAGTTGCGTCTCCACGCGGGAGAAGAACTGTTCCACCCGACCTCGCAGGCGTTCCCGCTCTCCCACCAGCGCATCGCCCATCAACACGCTCACCAGCCCCGGGTTGCTGGCGGCAAAGGCCAACAGCAGATAAAGGATCGCCTGGCAACGCAGTGCTCCATCGGTCTCTTCGGCGAGGATTATGTTCACTCGGGTGAAAATGCTCTCTTCGGCAAACTCGATGAGCGCCTCGAACATCTTGGCCTTGCTGGCGAAATGACGGTAGAGGGCGGCCTCCGAGATCCCAGCCGCCCGCGCCAGACGGGCAGTGGTCATGCGTTCGCCGGGATGATCCTCCAGTTCCCTCGCCAACGCCTCAAGGATAAGCTGACGGCGGGGAGTTTTGGTGCGCGACCGCGGCATGCTCAGCGCGACCTGATCAGCGTGCCCACGCCCTCGTCGGTAAACAGCTCCAACAGCACGGCATGCTCCACCCTGCCGTCGATGATGTGCGACGTGGTGACGCCGCTCTTGACCGCCTCCAGGGCGCAGACGATCTTGGGCAACATGCCGCCGTGGATGGTGCCATCGGCAATCAACTCATCCACCTGTTCACTGCCCAGACCGGTCAACAGCCTGCCATCGCCATCGAGCAGTCCCGGCGTGTTGGTCAGCAGTATCAGCTTTTCCGCCTGCAACACCTCCGCCACCTTACCGGCGACAAGATCCGCATTGATGTTGTAGGAGCGTCCATCCTCGCCCACCCCAATGGGCGCGATCACGGGAATGAAATCGCCCTGTACCAGCATGTCCACCACCGCGGCATCGATACTCTCCACCTCGCCCACGTGACCCAGATCGATGAGTTCCGGCGCCTCCACTTCCGGCGTCCGGCGCTCGATCTTCAATTGCCGCGCACGGATCAAGTCGCCATCCTTGCCAGTCAGGCCCACCGCTGCGCCGCCGTGGCGGTTGATGAGGTTGACGATCTCTTTGTTGACCAATCCGCCGAGTACCATTTCCACCACGTCCATGGTCTCACTGTCGGTCACCCGCATCCCCTGGATGAACTCGGTGTTCTTGCCCAGCCGCTCCAACAGATGCCCGATCTGCGGCCCCCCCCCGTGGACCACCACCGGATTGATACCCACCAGTTTCATCAACACCACATCCCGCGCGAAGCCACTCTTGAGACGTTCGTCCACCATGGCGTTACCGCCGTACTTGATCACGATGGTCTTGCCACTGAAGCGCCGGATATAGGGCAGCGCCTCGATCAGAATGTGGGCAATGCTCTTCGCGGATTCCGTTTTCAGGGTCATGGCTCTGGGGTCCTCGGGTCAGAATGGCAACGTCAGGCCAGGTTGAATCCGTTCGATCTGCTGGTGGAACAAGGCCTGGATACGCGCCACCGCGGCCTCGTCGTCGCCTTCGAAGCGGAAGGTCAGGCTCGGCGTGGTGTTGGAGGCGCGCACCAACCCCCACCCATCTTGGTATTCCGCCCGGATGCCATCCAGAGTGACCAACTGCGCACCACCGAAGTCGGCCTGTGCCGCCAATCGCGCCATCAGCGCCTCTGGCTCCCCCTCGCCCATGGCAAGCTGCAATTCCGGGGTGGTGGCGCTCTCCGGCAATTCCGCAAACACCTCGGCGGAGGTACGCGGCTCCATCGAGAGAATCTCCAACAGGCGGGCCATGGCGTAGATGCCGTCGTCGAATCCGTACCAGCGTTCCTGGAAGACAATATGACCGCTCAACTCGCCCGCTATCAAAGCGTCGATATCATGCAGCTTCTGTTTCAGCAGCGAATGGCCTGTCTTCCACATCACGGGACGCCCGCCGTGCATCAACACGTCGGCCGCCAGATGTTGAGTCGACTTCACGTCGTAAAGGATGTCACCCCCAGGCTGCCGGGCGAGAACGTCCCGCGCAAACAGCATCAGGAGGCGGTCGGGCCAGATGATCTTGCCCATGGAATCGATCACCCCGATGCGGTCCCCATCGCCGTCGAACCCGATCCCCACGTCCGCCCCCTCGCGGCCCACGGCGTCGATCAGATCCCTCAGATTCTCCACCCGGCTCGGATCTGGGTGGTGGTTGGGAAAATCCCCTTCCACCTCGCAATACAATGGGATCACCTCGCAGCCCAACGCCTTCAAAAGCTCGGGGGCCACAGGGCTGGCCGCGCCGTTACCGCAGTCCACCACCACCTTCAAGGGCCGCGCCAGCCGCACATCGTCGGTGATACGCTTGATATAGTCGGCGATCACGTCCTGGCTGTGAAGGGCACCCTCGCCGTGACTCAGGTTACCGTTCTTGAGGCGCTGATAGAGCGCACGGATACGCTCGCCGCTGAGCGCCACCCGATCCAGCACCACCTTGAAACCGTTGTATTCGGGTGGGTTGTGGCTGCCGGTCACCATCACGCCCGATCTGGCGTCGAGAAAATGGGTGGCGAAATAGAGCACTGGCGTCGGCACCTCGCCGATATCGACCACATCGCGGCCACTGGCGCGCAGGCCACGGATCAGGGCCTCCGCCAGCGCGGGCGAACTGCTGCGGCCATCCCGCCCCACGATCACCGACTGCTGGCCGAGCGCATGCGCCTCGCTGCCGATCGCACGGCCGATCTCGTGGGCGATGTCCGGGTCGAGGTTCTCACCGACGCGGCCGCGGATATCGTATTTGCGAAAGATGGCCTCCGGCAGATCAACCGCGACCTCCTCGGTTGTGTCTTCCAGAACGATATCCGCCGGACCGGTCGGCCGGTCGGGCGCCGCTGACGGTCCCCTTCCCGCAGCGACGGACGTCGCCGCCTGTTTCGTGGACGGAGACGCCGCCGATGCCTTGGCCGCGCGCGGCGGCTGCCCTACCTCCCGCAAGCGCTGCGCGAGCAACTCCTGAATGGCGCCCGTTTCACGCAATTGCATGGGGTAGCGCTTGACCCCATTGCCAGAGACAAAGTGGTCGTTCATCTTCACCAAATTACCCAGATCCCGGTTCAACGCGCGGCGAAGGCGCGACATGAACCACCATACCGCCAGCGCACTCAGCAACGCCAGAGCGCCCATGATGCCCCACAATGTCATCATCTGCGGCGAGAAGGCCGCCACTGGGGTATGCCAGCCGGCGACCCGCCAGATGCTGTGGGCGATGGGGGCGCTGCGATCCGGCGTCCGCCCCCCGGCGTCGGGGCCGTTGGAGGCGAATACCAGCACCTTGCCGTTTTCCACCCGCTGCTGCAACTCCACCCGCCCGCCGTAGTCGTGGCGCTCGCCCAGCCGCGTCACCAGACTGGTCAGGGGAAAACTCACATGGATCAGCCCCTTGACACCCCCCGATGCCGACGCCACCCCCGCGGCCAGTGCGATATGGGCCTGTCGGGTGCCGTATTGGTGCACCTCCGCCGGCATCACGTCCCCGGACCGCGCGGCGCGTTGCAGCAGGTCGATGGAGGCGAAGCTGAGCTTGGCCGCAAGCGCACCGCCGGGTCCGATCGCCTCGGGGAGGATCAGGCGCACCCGGTCCGCCTGCGGTATCAGCCGCGTGAGTTCACGGGCGCGCCGTTCCAGTCCGGCCGCATCACCGGTATCGAACAAACGGCCGATGGAAGGATCTCTGGCCAACCCCTCCAGGATGTTGGCATAGAGGGTGGAGAGGTCCGAGAAGCGGGCCGCCAGCAGCTCCACGCTGGTGCTTATCCGCGCCATTGCCCGCTGTTCCGCCTCCGCCTGCTGGCGGAAGTAGAGCAATGCCGCAGCCAGCGCCAGCAGGACCAACAGCACGGCGAGAATACGACCGAGATAAGCGCCCACACCCGGTCCCTGCTTCGGCAAATCCGCTACACTCATCCGTTTTTTTTCCGTCTTTTTCATCATCGGTCCATTCCCAAAATGATATGCGTCAATTTTGGCTCAGTGCCGTCCGGAAGAGCCGAACCCCCCCGCCCCCCGCGCGGTCGCATCGAAGTCATCGACGATCTCGAAGCGCCCGTGCACGACCGGCACCAGCACCAATTGGGCGATACGCTCCCCCACCTCGATACGAAAGGGCGCACCACCCCGGTTCCAGCAGGAGACGAAAACCTGCCCCTGGTAGTCGGAATCGATCAACCCCACCAGATTGCCGAGCACGATGCCGTGCTTGTGGCCAAGCCCCGAGCGGGGCAGGATCATGGCCGCCAGCCCAGGATCTCCGATGTGCATGGCCAGCCCTGTGGGAATCAATTCCGTGGCCCCCGGCGCCAGCGCCAACGGTTCGGGCAACATGGCGCGCAGATCCATCCCCGCCGACCCCGGGGTGGCATAGTCCGGCAACGGGAACTCTTTCCCCAGGCGCGGATCAAGAATCCTGATCTGAATGGTATGCATGGTAACGTTCCGCAATCTGTTTCACGAGCTGACGCGCGAGTGTCTCCTTGGGCATCATCGGCAACTCCAGCCGGCCCCCTTCCCACAACAGGGTGAGCGCATTCCGCTCGCTCTCGAAGCCCCCTTCGGCGCCGCCCACGCGGTTGGCGGCGATCATATGAATCCCCTTGGCGCGGCGCTTCTCTTCCGCATGATGCGCCACCTCCTCCGTCTCCGCCGCAAATCCGACGCAAAAGGGCGGCCGGGGCCGCGACGCCACCTCGGCCAGGATGTCCGGGTTGCGCACCAGCTCGATGCGAAGGCGTTCCGACGATTTCTTGATCTTCCGCGCCGCCGGCTCCGCCGGCCGGTAGTCCGCCACCGCCGCCGCCGCCACGAACAGATCACACCCCTCCACCCTCGCCATCACGGCCCGCCGCATCGCCTCCGCGCTTTCCACCGGCACCGCCTCCACCCCGACCGGCGCCGCCAGACTCACCGGCCCCGTCACCAGCGTCACCCGGGCGCCCTCCCCGGCGAGCGCCGCCGCCACCGCGTAGCCCATCTTGCCCGAACTGCGATTGCCGAGGAAACGCACCGGGTCCAGTGCCTCGCGCGTCGGCCCCGCCGTGACAAGGGCCCGCACCCCCGTCAGAACGCCCTCGCCGCCACCCAGCCGGGCTGCGATATCTTCCGGCTCCAGCATCCGCCCCGGCCCCCGCTCGCCGCAGGCCTGCGCGCCCTCGGCGGGGCCCCATATCCCGATTCCCCGCGCCCGCAGCCGCGCCACATTGTCCTGGGTCGCGGGGTTCGACCACATCCTGTGGTTCATGGCCGGCGCCAGCGCAATGGGGGCCTCGGTGGCCAGACACAGGGCCGTGAGCAGGTCATCGGCCATCCCATGGGCCAGGCGGGCCAGAAAATCGGCGCTGGCCGGGGCCACGATCACCTGGTCAGCCCAGCGCGCCAGCTCGATATGCCCCATCGCGGCCTCGGCATCCGCATCCATGAGCTCGGTGGCGACGGGGTGGCCGGAGAGGGCCTGAAACGTCAGCGGCGTCACGAAGGCCGCACCGGCGCGAGTCATCACCACCCGCACCTCGTGGCCCTCCTTGCGCAACGCGCGCACCAGGACCGCCGCCTTATAGGCCGCGATCCCCCCCGTGATTCCGACAATAATCCGCTTACCTGCCAAGTCCCGCCTGCCCCTTTTAAATAAGGAAGTATATTCCAGAGTCCCCCCTGGCTGCACCATTTCGATGCGGCGGCCGCCCGGTCGGATTGCCAGGGCGAACGCTCATCCAGTATTCTTCGGCAGGAAGGATGGGAAATAAAGGACTACCGCGATGGCAATCACCGACTGGCCGGCGGAAGAGCGGCCCCGTGAAAAACTGCTTCAGGCCGGACCCCAGGCCTTGTCCGACGCCGAACTGCTGGCCATCTTCCTGCGCACCGGCGTACGCGGCAAGACGGCGGTGGACTTGGCGCGGGAACTGCTCGTCGAGTTTGATGGCCTGCGCAACCTGCTCAACGCCTCGCAGCAGGCCTTCTGCGCGGGGAACGGTCTCGGGGTGGCAAAATACGCCCAGCTCCAGGCGGTCCTGGAGATGGGCCGCCGCCACCTTCGCCAGGAACTGAACCGGGGCGACGCCCTCACCAGCCCCGCCGCCAGCCGCGACTTTCTCCATGCCCGGTTGCGCGACTACCCTTATGAGGTGTTCGCCTGCCTCTTTCTGGACAACCGCCACAGGGTGATCGCCTTCGAGGAGCTGTTCCGCGGCACCATCGATGGCGCGAGCGTTTACCCGCGGGAGGTGGTGCGCCGCAGTCTGCACCACAACGCCGCGGCCCTGATCCTGGCCCACAATCACCCGTCGGGCATCGCTGAACCGAGCAACGCCGACACTCATATCACCCGCCGCCTGCGGGACGCCCTGGCCCTGATCGACGTGCGGGTGCTCGACCATTTCATCGTTGGCGACGGTCCGCCCGTCTCCTTCTCCGAACGCGGGTTGCTTTAGCAGGCATGTCGGTCAACTCGAACTTGCGCCGCGGCTGCGCCTCTGGTATAAATCCGCCTCTTCGTTGCCCCGTTTTCGGGGCCAGAGCCAATTTCGAGGATTTGACCATGTCGAGAGTTTGCCAGGTAACCGGCAAGCGCCCGGTTTCAGGGAACAACGTCTCCCACGCGCACAACAAGACCCGCCGGCGTTTTCTGCCCAACCTCCACCACCACCGTTTCTGGGTGGAGAGCGAGAACAGATGGGTGCGGTTGCGCGTCTCGTCCAAGGGGATGCGGATCATCGACAAGAAGGGCATCGACGCCGTGCTGGCGGAGATGCGCGCCCGTGGCGAAAAGGTTTGAGGAGGCCGAATCATGCGTGACAAGATCAAACTCGTCTCCACCGCCGGTACCGGCCATTTCTACACCACCACCAAGAACAAACGCAACCAGCCGGGCAAAATGGAGATCAAGAAGTACGACCCGGTGGTACGCAAGCACGTGATCTACAAGGAAGCCAAGATCAAATAACCGACTCTTTGCGTTTGGTTGGCGCAGGGACTTCAAAGCCGCTTTCGGGCGGCTTTTCTATGTGCGGGTCAGGAGCAGATTACCGGCCCGGTCCGCCTCGCAGGACCAGCCTGGGGCGAGCCAGGTGGTGGCGACCGTCTCCGTGATCAGGGCGGGGCCGTGGAGCCGGGCGCCGGGCAGGAGCCCCACCCGCGCCGTCACCGGCACCGGCCGCCCGATCCCCCACGCCTGGGTCGTGGTGTCCTGCCTGTCGCCCGGCGCCGGCGGTTCCGTCTCCCAGGTGACCGGCTCTCCCCGCGCCTGCAGGGCCACCCGCAGATTGACCACCTCCAGGGGCAGGTCGAGGCTGTGGCCGTAGCGCTGGCGGTGGCGCTCCCTGAACCCCTGGCGACAGGCGGCAACCCCTTCCCAGGGCACATTCAGGGTGGCTGACTGGCCGCAGTAGCGCACATCGAGACTGTACCCGGCCTCCATCGCCCCGTCTGCGATGCCTTCTTCGCGCAATGACTGGCGGCCCTCGTCGGCGAGGGCGTCGAGACGGCGCGTCACCTCTGCGTCACTCAGGACGTCCAGCCGCCGCAACCAGGTGCGGAAGAGCTGCCGCCCCGGCTGGGTGACCAGCATCCCCAGCGCCGACAACACCCCGGCATGCGCCGGCACCAGCGCCCGCCTCATGCCCAGCGCGTCGGCGAGGGCACAGACGTGCAGTCCGCCTGCGCCGCCAAAGGAGACCAGGGTATGGCCACGGGGATCGATGCCGCGCTGCACCGAGATCACCCGCAGGGCGCGCGCCATGTGCGCGTTGGCGACCCGGATCACCCCTGCCGCCGCCTCTTCCGCGCTGCAACCCATGGCCTGGCCCAGCACGGCGAGCGCCGCATGCGCCGCCGTCCTGTCGAGATGCATGCGCCCACCAAGGAAGGCGTCGGGCAGCAGACGGCCCAGCACCAGGTTGGCGTCGGTGACGGTGGGCTCCGTCCCTCCCTGGCCGTAACAGACCGGCCCCGGCGCCGCGCCGGCCGATTCCGGCCCCACCTGCAACATGCCCCCCTCGTCGAGCCGGGCGATGGAGCCGCCGCCCGCGCCAATAGTGTGCATGTCCACCATGGGCACCGCGACCGGCCACGGACCGATGCGCCCGGCGCTGGTGAGGCGGGGCGCGCCCTCGATCAGGGCGACATCGGTGGAGGTGCCCCCCATGTCGAAGGTGAGCAGCCGGCTCTCGCCCGATCGTCCCGCCACGAAGCGCGCACCGGTGAGCCCGCCAGCCGGGCCGGAGAGCAGCAACCGCACCGCCTGCCGACCCGCCAGATCCGCCGCGATCGCCTCGCCGGAACTCTGCATCACCGCGACCCGCGCCCCCGGAAGGGCCTCGATGAGACGGCGCAGATAGCCGGACACCAACGGTCCCACCCAGGCATTCAACCAAGTGGCGATGCCCCGCTCGTATTCCCCCGCCACTGGCAGAACCGCCGAGGAACGGGCGACGAACACCCCCTCGGGCAACACCGCCTCGATGGCGCGCTCGAAGCGGTCGTCGAGATAGGAATAGAGCAGATTGATGGCCACCGCCTCGGGCCGCAACGCCTCTACCGCCCGTCGCAGACCAGCAAGATCCGTTTCCGTCAGCGGCTCCACCACGGTCCCGTCTGCGGCCAGACGCCCCCCCGTCGCCAGGCACCGGTCCGGCGGCACAGGCGGCGCCGGAACGGGCGGCTGGAGATCATAGAGATCACGCCGGGCCTGGCGGCCAATGGCGAGCAGATCCTCAAGCCCGCGGTTGCCGATGTACAGGGTGCGCACGCCCTTGCCTTCCAGCACGGCATTGGTGGCCACGGTGGAGCCGTGCACGAGGCGCAGGCCCCGGGCATCGAGTCCCAGGTCGGCGATGCCTTGCAGGATCGCCGCCTCCGGCGCATGTGGCGTGGAAAGCACCTTGTGGATACGCACCCGCCCGTTCTCGTAGAGCACAAAATCGGTAAAGGTGCCGCCGGTATCAACGCCGAGAAGCTTCATGGAGGATTTCGCCCGCCTCTGCCGCAAAAGGGCAACGATACGGCCTGCGGCGCGTTTCGTAAATGACCGCCGGGGAGTTGAATTCCCACCGGCTCACCCGGTATGGTGGCCGCTCCATGAGCATATTGATCGAAGTCCAGGATATCACCCGCCGCTACGGCGACCGCTGCGCGGTGGAGGGCCTCACCTTCCGGCTGGAGGCGGGCGAGGTGCTGGGACTGCTGGGGGTCAATGGCGCAGGCAAGTCCACCACCCTGAACATGCTCGCCGGCTGTCTGCCGCCCTCCGCGGGGACCCTGCGCATCGCAGGCCATGACATGGCCCGCGCGCCGGTGGCCGCCCGGGCGGCGCTCGGCTACCTGCCCGAGGTCCCGCCGCTCTACTCCGAGATGCGGGTGGAGGGCTATCTGCGTTACGCCGCCCGGCTGCGGCGTGTGCCGGCCGCCGCCTGCGCCTCTGCCGTGGAGAGGGCCATGACGTTATGCGGTCTGGTCGATGCCGGGGGCCGCCTGATCGCCCACCTTTCCAAGGGATACCGTCAGCGGGTGGGCATCGCCCAGGCCATCGTCCATGAACCGGCGGTGGTGATCCTGGACGAGCCCACGGCGGGGCTCGACCCGGTGCAGATCCGCGAGATCCGCGCTTTGATCTCCCAGCTGGGCGAGCATTGCAGCGTGATTCTCTCCAGCCACATCCTGCCCGAGGTCCAGTCGCTTTGCGACCGGGTGCTGATCCTGCACCGGGGACGCGCCCTGTTTCAGGGACCACCGCAAGGCTCGCCAAAATCGGGCGCCTCCGTCGAGGTGGCCTTCGACCGCCCACCCGCGGCAACCGCCCTCGAAGGCGAGGAAGGCGTCGCCCAAGTAGAGTCGCTCGGGGACGGTCGTTTCCGGCTCGTCCCGATCGGGGATCAGCCACTGCCGGACCTGCTCGGGCGCCTCGCCCGGCAACCCTGGGGACTGCGTGAATTCAGCCCACTGGAGGACGATCTGGAACAGGTGTTTCTGGAGATTGTCGCGGGGGAGGCGGCCTGATGACCGGCGTCATCGCCAGCCGCGAACTGGGCCATCTGCTGCGCTCGCCGTTGGCCTGGCTGTTGCTCGGCGTCCTGCAACTGCTGCTGGCCTGGCTCTTCCTGCTGCAACTGGAGGGATTCGTGACAGTGCAGTCGCGGCTCGCCACGCTGGACGCCGCCCCCGGCCTCACCGACCTGGTGGCCGCACCGCTGATGGGCTCTGCGGCCACCCTCTTTCTGCTGGTGGCGCCGATGCTCGGCATGGGCGCCCTGGCGGGCGAGCGTCAGGGCGGCACCCTGCCGTTGCTGCTTGCCTCGCCCTTGACGCCGGCGCAGATCGTGCTCGGCAAGTACCTTGGCCTGTTCGCATTCCTGTTGCTGGCCACGGCGCTGACTCTGCTCATGCCGCTGGCATTGCTCGCCGGCGGCCGCCTCGATGGGGGTAAGCTCGCCGCCGCCACCCTCGGCCTGACCCTGGCCAGCGCCGCCTTCGCCGCCATCGCCCTATGGGTATCCAGCCTCGCCGACACCCCGCTCACCGCTGCCCTCGGCGGCTTCGGCCTGCTGCTCCTGCTCTGGCTGCTCGGCCTCGGCGGCGGCACGAACGGCGGGGTGTTGCATTGGCTCTCGCTTCAGAGCCACTTGACCCCTTTTCTGCAGGGGGTGGTGCGCCTCAGCGACCTGGTCTACTACCCCGCGCTGACCGCCGCGGCCCTCCTCCTCGCCATCCACCGCCTGAAGGATCTCTGACCCATGCGCCACCGGCTCCGCTTTCGCTTTCCGCTCCTCATCTTTACTCTGCTACTGCTCGGCGCCTGCGCCAGCCCTCTGCCGAAACCCGTCGACAGTCCCTGGTTCCGCACCGCGGCAGGCGGCTTTATGATGGATCTCGCCGACGACCGGCTGACGGTCCGGGACCTCTACTACCACCTGGTGCTCGAACCCGTCAAACCGCTCACCCATCCCCTCTACCTCCACACCCGCTTTCCTGATCCGGCATCACCCGGCCGAGAGATTCTGGTGGACCAGCGCGTCGCCGCCGGCGCCACCCAGGTGGTGATCCGGTCGCCGCGACTGAAGCGTATCGAACGGGGTGCGACCTATCGCGTGCGGGTGGAGATCTTCGCCGATGCCGGCCACAACCGGCAGCTCGGGGTGCATGAACAGGCGGTCTATGCCGGCGCCGATGTCGACGACAAGGTCCATCTCTGACCATGGGCGGGCGGCGCAGCCTCCCGCGGCGGCTCCTGACGCCGCTGGCGATCCTGCTGGCCTTCACCGCCGCCGGTATTCTCAGTAGCCGCTACGACCGGCAGTGGGACTGGAGCGAGGGTGGCCGCAACAGCCTCAGCGGAACCACATTGGCCTTGCTGAAGCGGATCGAGGACCCGATCCGGCTGACCGTCTTCATCTCCAGCAACGAGGCGCTGCGCGCGCCGGTACGGACATTCCTGGAACGCTACCAGCGCGCCAAGCCGGATATCAACGTTGAATATGTCGACCCGGCCCGGGACCCTGCCCGCGCCCAGGCGGCGGGCATCCGCACCGCCAGCGCACTGGAGGTGGAATACCGGGGACGCAAGGAACTGCTCGCCCGGCTCGGCGAGCGGCAACTCACCAACACTCTCTCCCGGCTGGCGCTGGGCAAACGTAGCTGGATCGCTGCCCTCACCGGCCACGGCGAACGGCGTCTGCACGGCAAGGCCAACTTCGACCTCGGCGACTTCGGCGCGCTGCTCGAAAATAAGGGCTACGGACTGATCGACCTGGACCCCGGCGGCGCCATCCCGGACAATGCCCGTCTGTTGGTGATCGCCAGCCCCCAGAGCCTCTACCTGCCGGGCGAGGTAATGGCGGTCCGCCGCTATCTGGCACGCGGCGGCAACCTGCTCTGGCTCACGGAACCCGCGGGCGACACCGGTATGGAGGCCCTGCTGCAGG
>Ga0256841_1002689_pt1 | contig 13928 bp, 16 predicted proteins | sample 356308metaG_FD_185971 | JGI IMG/M metagenome (GOLD analysis project Ga0256841, IMG submission 185971) | Hydrothermal vent microbial communities from Mid Atlantic Ridge, Atlantic Ocean - 356-308 | ecosystem: Environmental > Aquatic > Marine > Hydrothermal vents | place: Atlantic Ocean: Mid...
GATCACCACGAACACGTCGAGAAACCGCCGCTTCTCCGCCGCCGTTGCCTGCGCGCCAAGGCCCGTCGCCCGCATGGCCTCCACCGCCAGCCGCCTCAGCGCCGCCTGGATGTCCGCCTGCGTCGTCCCCAGGCTCAGCAGCACCAGCGCCACGCCCGCCGCCGCCAGCCCGGCCATCCACAGCAGCAGCCGCCCTTCCGGGTACCATTCGTTGCCCGCCGCATCCACCGGCTCGCCCTCCGCCATCGCCGGCTGCGCCCCGGCGGCGGGGCGATGCTGCAAGGCCAGATACGACAGCCACACCACCGGCAGCCCGACCATGACGAAGTGCATCAGCCCCGCCTTCGCGCCCAGCATGCCGGCCAGCAACACCAGCGCCGTGAAGGCGCCGATGCCCGCCGCCAGCCAGCCGAACGACAGCCCGGCCATGAACAGCGGCGCCGGCACCAGGAAGAACAGGATGAAGGAGAGGATGGAGGGAGTTGCCAGCGACGCCATGAACACGGCGGACAGCGCGCCGGCGGAAATGGCGATCATCAGCCACGGCATGCCCTGGCCATTCCCCTGCCCCGCCCCTGTTGGCGGCAGGCGCGAAGACCCCTCCTCCCCGTCCGGAGAGGGCGGCGAGACGGCAGGCGATGCCTGCCAGCCAAGAGAAATGCCGTGTGCCAGGTTCATGTGGCTGTCCCCGGTTGCCGGGTTAGAGGCGCGCCAACCTTTCAGGCCACGCGCCCCAACCGTTTCGCCGCGCCCGCCTGCTCCCTTTCAGGAATGGCGGCGGGCCGCGGCGCTGATCACTTCACCACGAAGGGCAGCAACGCCAGGATGCGCGCCCGCTTGATGGCGCGGGCCAGCTCCCGCTGCTTCTTGGCCGAAACGGCGGTAATGCGGCTCGGCACGATCTTGCCGCGCTCGGAAATGAACCGCTGCAGCAGGCGCACGTCCTTGTAGTCGATCTTCGGTGCGTCCTTGCCGGAGAAGGGGCAGCTCTTGCGGCGGCGGAAAAACGGCCTGCGAACCGGTGCGCTCATGGTCTTGTCTCCTGAATTGCGGAATGCTGTTGGAGCGGCGCGTCAGCGGCGGCGCGGGCCACGCTCGCGCTCGCGCATGATGGCGGAATCATCCAGATCCAGCTCGTCCACCCGCACGGTGAGGAAGCGGATGACATCGTCCGAGATGCGCTCCACGCGCTCCAGCTCGTCCACCACTTCCGCCGGCGCTTCCATCTTGAAGCAGACGTAATGCGCCTTGCGGTTCTTGCCGATCTTGTAGGCCAGCGGGCGCAGGCCCCATTTCTCCACCTTCGCCACCTTGCCGCCGTTGTTCTCGACGAGCTGCTTCATCTCGTCGATGACGGCCTCCGTCTGCGCCGGGCCAAGATCCTGGCGCATCAGGAACACGTGCTCGTAGCTGCGCATGAAACGTGCCTTTCCTTCAGATGCTCGCACATTGCTCTCGCCACATCCCTCCGGCGCGGAGCCTCCCGCCGGCCCGGGAAAGGCCGAAGCGGGCTTGGCGACAGAGCGGAGACTCTCCGGCAGTGCGGCGGCCACCCGACAGATTCGAAACGGGCGCCCACCCGATGCGCTCCCACACCACAAACCGGCTGGCGGAAGACGCACCCTGCCATCAGCCCCCGACCGGAGCGGATGCACGCACGGCTCATATGCCAAAACCGCCCGCCACGCAAGCATTTTCCCCGCCTCCGGCGCGGCTTCTCCCTCAAGCCCGTCCCGCATCCGACGGCACCAGCCCCCCATCCTATTGACCAGCCCCTCGCTCCCCCCTATTTTCCCGCCACGCATTTCAGGCGGGCCCGTAGCTCAGTTGGTAGAGCAACTGACTTTTAATCAGTGGGTCGGAGGTTCGAATCCTCCCGGGCTCACCAATGAAATCGACGCGGCGCAAGAATACATGCGAAACCACGAAGGTGCTTGCAAATTGGATGGCACCGGGGTCCTTTTCCCTGTTGCGCGCCTCACCCCCGGTGAACACCCGTAATGATCTGTCGTGACGGTCCGTCATGGAAGAGATGGCCGTCATCTGCCGTCTGGTTCCGGAGGGCCGGCCCTGACACACCTTCCTGCAGGTAGGCAACGCGCCCCTGATCGCCTTCGTTTTCTATAGGCTCGCCATCGCGGCGGCATTATTCGTTTCGGTTTTCGCGATCATGGGCCGCCTCGACACCCCGAAGGCCAGGCATCATCCGTTCATCATCGGCAATGAGGAGAACATTTCCCTAGGGCAATCTGCCGGCCATCTTTCCTCTCATGTCGAAAACAATCCATCCTGTCGCGATGAGAGAGACAGGCCGCCAGCGTCGCCAAGGAAATCGACGATGGCGTCCACTCCCGTGCCACCACGCAGGCTGGCCATGACATGAGGACGCGCGCCGCGCATGGCCTTCACATCCATGCGGTATTGCTCCAGCGAAACGCCCACATGGGGCGCCAGGTCACACTTGTTCACCACCAGCAAATCGGAGCGGGTCAGCGCCGCTCCCCCCTTGCGGGGAATATCCTGCCCCGCCGCTACGTCGATCACGTAAATGGTCAGGTCCACCAGCTCGGGCGAGAACGTGGCGGCCAGGTTGTCACCACCGGATTCGATGAGCACCAGGTCGAGATCGGGAAAACGTTCCCGCAAGCCGGCCAGCGCGGCGAGGTTGATCGAGGCATCCTCGCGAATGGCCGTGTGGGGACAGCCGCCGGTCTCCACCGCCCGGATGCGCTCCAGTGGCAACACCTGGGCGCGCATCAGGTATTCGGCATCTTCGCGGGTGTAGATGTCGTTGGTGATCACGGCCATCGACAGCCGCCCCGCCAGGGCGCGACAGAGCTGCTCGGTGAGGGTCGTCTTGCCGGAGCCGACCGGCCCGCCAACACCCACGCGCAAGGGGCCATGCGATGCGTTCATGAGCGAAAGATCCTCGGTTGCAGGGTTTCGTGTTCCATGCTGGCCATGTCCGCGGCCAGGGCACAACCACCCAGGTCATCAAGGCTTGAGTGCATGGCTTCCCCGGCCAATTGCCGGATCAGCGGAGTAAGTTCCGCGAGAATCTTCTGCCCCTCGCTCTGCCCCAGCGGAACATGGCGAATGGCGATGGTGATCAGGTTGGTGGCGAAATTCTGCAGATAAAGCAGCAGCACCTCTTGCAATGGCAGCCCGGCCTTGCGCGTGGCGGCCCCCACCACCACCGGCAGGGCCCAGGCAGGCAGCTCATGCTCACCGGCGGATTTCAGGGTGGCGGCAAAGGCAGCTCCCTGCGCCAGGGTCTCTGTGGCACGCTCCGCTCCAGCGGCCAGGGCCAGCGCCAGATCTGCCAGTTCGGCGCGTTCCTCTTCACTCCCTGCCCGCCAGCTTGCGGCCAGCAGAATGGCGTCATTACGCCCGCTGCCGTGGGCCAGAATGGCCGCAAGCCAGGCATGCACATGTTCAGCAGACGTGATCCTGCGCGCCGAAACTTCCATCTCCAACCCATGCGAAAAGGCAAACCCTCCGGTCGGGAAAGCCGGAGACAGCCAGCGGTTCAGCGTAAGCAGGGTGTCTGCCTGCATGCCCGGATCTCTCATTTCTCAGTGGCTGTGCCCGTGGACGCGGCCATGGCCATAGGCCCCGCCTTCCGGCGCAAAGGGCTCGCTGACCTCGCGCACCGATCCACCCAGCCCTTCGATCATCTTCTTCAGCACATGATCATGCTGGATGAGCAGGCGATGCGGCTCTATCTGGCACGGAGCGTGGCGATTGCCGATATGCCAGGCCAGCCGTGGCAGATCCCCGGTGATCTCCAGCAATGGTTCGACGGCGGCGACCACTTCGATCAATCGGCCATCCGACAGCTCGAACGCATCGCCATGCGAAAGGGAAACCGCCTGCGGAAGATCGACAAGGAAGCGCATGCCACGTTCCGTGGCAAGCACCTTGCGGCGCAGGAAACGCTCCTCATAGGTGAGAATGACCCGGTCTGTTGCGCCCGACCATGTCCCGACGGCGCGCAGGATGGTTGCCGAGGGAGATGACATGGGCACAACTCCTCAATACATGAAATAGCGTTGCGCCATGGGCAGCTCCTCGGCTGGCTCGCAGCGCAGCAGCTCGCCGTCGGCGCGCACCTCGTAGGTTTCCGGATCCACCTCTATCTTCGGCAGGGCATCGTTCAACATCATCTGCGCCTTGCCGATGCCGCGGGTGTTGCGCACTGCCACGGTCTGCTTGCGCAGGCCAAGGGTGTCGGCGATTCCCGATTCCTGCGCTGCCTGGCTGACAAAGGTAACGGCGGAAGCCTCGACAGCGCGCCCCAGTGCCCCGAACATGGGGCGGGAATAGACCGGCTGCGGCGTGGGGATGGAGGCGTTGGCGTCCCCCATCTGGCTCATGGCGATGGAGCCGCCAATCAGCACCATATCGGGTTTCACGCCGAAGAAGGCAGGATCCCACAACACCAGGTCGGCCCGCTTGCCTTCCTCCACGCTGCCCACCTCGTGCGCGATGCCATGCGCGATTGCCGGGTTGATGGTGTATTTGGCGATATAGCGGCGCACCCTGCAATTGTCGTTGTCGCCCCGCTCCTCGGCCAGCCGTCCCCGCTGCTTCTTCATCTTGTCGGCAGTCTGCCAGGTACGGATGATCACCTCCCCGACGCGACCCATTGCCTGGCTGTCCGAGGCGATGATGGAAAAGGCGCCGATGTCGTGCAGGATGTCCTCGGCGGCAATGGTTTCCCGCCGGATGCGGCTCTCGGCAAAGGCCACGTCTTCCGGAATGTTCGGGTCGAGGTGATGGCACACCATCAGCATGTCGAGATGCTCTTCCAGCGTGTTGATGGTGTAGGGGCGGGTCGGGTTGGTGGAAGCGGGCAACACATTGGCCTCCCCCGCCACCCTGATGATGTCGGGCGCGTGCCCGCCGCCCGCGCCCTCGGTATGGAAGGCGTGGATGGTGCGCCCCTTGAAGGCGGCGATGGTATTCTCGACGAAACCCGACTCGTTGAGCGTGTCGGTGTGGATCATCACCTGCACGTCCATGTCATCGGCCACCGACAGGCAATTGTCGATGGCCGCCGGAGTGGTGCCCCAGTCCTCGTGCAGCTTCAGGCAGCAGGCGCCTGCCTCCACCTGCTCGACCAGTGCGCCGGGCAAGCTGGCATTGCCCTTGCCGGCGAAGCCGAAGTTCATCGGCAGACCATCAGCCGCCTGCAACATCCGCCCCATGTGCCAGGGGCCCGGTGTGCAGGTGGTGGCGAGCGTGCCGTGGGCGGGGCCGGTGCCTCCGCCCAGCATGGTGGTCAATCCGGAATGCAGGGCGTCGTCCACCTGCTGCGGGCAAATGAAGTGGATGTGGCTGTCGATGCCGCCTGCCGTCAGGATCTTCCCCTCTCCGGCAATGGCCTCCGTACCGGGGCCGATGACGATGTCCACGCCGGGCTGCGTGTCAGGGTTGCCGGCCTTGCCGATCCTGGCGATCCGCCCGTCCTTCAGCCCGACATCGCCCTTGTAGATGCCGGTGTGATCCACGATCAGCGCATTGGTGATGACGGTATCCACCGCCCCCTCGGCGCGGCTGGCCTGCGATTGCCCCATGCCGTCGCGGATCACCTTGCCGCCGCCGAACTTCACCTCTTCTCCATGAACAGTCAGGTCGCGCTCAACCTCGATGATGAGGTCGGTATCAGCCAGCCGCAACCGGTCGCCGGTGGTGGGACCATACATGGCGGCGTAGGCGGCGCGGGAAATCCTGGCAGGCATCACAACTCTCCCATGATCTGCTGATTGAACCCGAACACCCGCCGCGCGCCGGCCATCGGCACCAGCCGCACCATGCGCCGCTGACCGGGCTCGAAGCGAACTGCCGTGCCCGCCGGAATGTCCAGCCGCATGCCCCTGGCCGCCTGCCGGTCGAACTGCAAGGCCGGATTGGTTTCGGCGAAGTGGTAATGACTTCCTACCTGGATGGGCCTGTCGCCGCTGTTGGCCACCTCCAGCTCTACCGCTTCACGCCCGCTGTTCAGTTCAATCTCGCCCTCGGCGGGAAAAATCTCTCCGGGTATCATGCTTCCTCCTCACCAGACCGGATTGGCCGATGCACCGTAACCAGCTTTGTGCCATCGGGAAAGGTTGCCTCCACCTGCACATCATGGATCATCTCGGCAACCCCCTCCATGCACTGCTCGCGCCGCACCACGTGGGCGCCGGCTTCCATCAGGTCGGCCACGGAGCGCCCTTCGCGCGCGCCCTCGATGACGAAATCGGTGATCAACGCCACCGCTTCCGGGTGGTTCAGTTTCACCCCGCGTTCAAGGCGTGCCCGCGCCACCATTGCCGCAAGGCTGATCAGCAGCTTGTCCTTCTCTCTCGGTGTCAGAAACATCGCCTCCCCTTTCAGGTCTGCCAGACATGTGGAGCATCCATGGAGAAAACCTCCGCCAGAAAGCGTTTCAGCGCCTTCTTCAGCGGCATCAGGTCAGGCGCCAGCCAGCGCACGATGAGGCGTCCGGGCATGGCCGAGGCCGCGGCCCGCACCTCCCCATCATCCGGCAATGCCGCGCGTGCTGCTTCCAGTGCTGTTTCCGCGCCGGAGTCTGCCAGCACTAGGGTAGCCAATGCCCGATTGCCATCCAGCAGGGCGGCATGACGCAGCAACGCGCCGGCCTCTTCCCGCAGCCGGAAGGCCTCCGCATGGACAAGACGCCCGCCACGGCGAATGCGCCAGTTGTCCGCGACATGCGCGTGGATGATGTCTTCTCTCATCGCCTTGCGTCCCAGCACCAGCATTTCGAGACCGAGGAAACGGGCGTCTTCCGCCATCTCCACGCACAGGGAGCGTTCAAGGCCTGCCCGGTCGAACAGTATGGTTTCCTGCGGAAGCCAGTCAAGCTGCGCTCCGGCGGCCAGTCGCAGCTTGTTGGTGATCCGCGCCAGCCCGCCAGCGCTGCGATAGATGCGTTCCGCTGCCTGCGTGCTGACGGTCAGGCGGGCGCCCGATGCGAGTTGCGCCTCCACTGCGAAGCGATCCCCTCCCGTAAGACCGCCCGCGGTATTGATCACCACCGCCACTGGAGCGCCGCCATGCGTGGCAGGCATCAGGCAGCGCCCGCATCCTTCCTGGCGCAGGCGTTGCAGCCCGCCCGCACCCATGCCCAGCGCAATTCGCCCGCGAGCAGACTGCGGCCCTGCCGCCCGGACATCAGACCGTGAGGTAACGCTGGACATCTGCCTCCACCATTTCATCCCGGCTGCCGGACATGACGATTTCGCCGCGGTCCATGACGACAAAGTCGTCCGCAAGATCCCGCGCGAATTCGAAATACTGCTCCACCAGGATGATCGCCATGTCCCCCTTCTCGCGCAGATAATCTATGGCGCGTCCAATGTCCTTGATGATCGAAGGCTGGATGCCCTCGGTCGGTTCGTCAAGCGCCAGAAGCCGGGGGCGGGTCACCAGCGCGCGGGCCACGGCAAGCTGCTGTTGCTGGCCACCGGAAAGGTCTCCTCCCCGCCGCGCCAGCATGTCGCGCAGAACGGGGAAAAGCTCGAAGATTTCATCCGGCAGGCGGCGTTCCCCCTTCGGCAGGCAGGCATAGCCTGTTTCCAGGTTCTCGCGCACCGTGAGCAACGGAAAGATCTCCCGCCCTTGTGGCACATGGGCAAACCCGCGCCGCGCCCGCGTCGTTGGCGAAAGGCTGCTGACATCCTCCCCCTGCCAGAGGATTTCACCCGCGGCAATCCTTTGCCGGCCCGTGATGGCGCGCAGGAGGGAGGTCTTGCCCACGCCGTTACGCCCCAGCACAGTCGTCACCTTGCCGGGCCGGGCCGTCAGGGACACCGATTTCAGCACCCGGCTGGCGCCGTAGAACAGGTCGATGTTCCGGACTTCCAGCATGATCAGCGCCCCAGGTAAACCTCGATGACTTCAGGATCCGCCGACACGTGCTCCAGGGAGCCTTCGGCCAGCACGCGCCCCTGGTGCAGTACCGTAACCTTGCAGTCGAGCGCGCGCACGAACTCCATGTCATGCTCGACGACAATGACGCTGCGTTCACCGGCAATGCCGCGCAGAAGCTCGGCGGTGCGCATGGTCTCGGCATCGGTCATGCCGGCGGCAGGCTCATCCACCAGCAGAAGCTCGGGATCCTGCGCCAGCAACATGCCGATCTCCAGCCATTGCTTCTGCCCGTGCGACAGATCGCCGGCCAGCTTGTCGCGCACTTCCGCAAGCCGCACCAGTGCCAGCAAGCGGTCTAACTCTTCCCGTTCCCGCCCGCTGATGCGCGCAAACAGCGCTGCCCACACGCCGCGCGGGGCCTTCAGCGCCAGATGGAGATTGTCGACAACGCTGAGACTCTCGATCACCGTCGGCTTCTGGAACTTGCGCCCGATGCCGAGGCGCGCCACCTCCACTTCATCCTTGCGTGTCAGGTCAACCGTGCCGTTCCAGTAGACCTCTCCTTCATCGGGGCGCGTCTTGCCGGTGATGATATCCATCATCGTCGTCTTGCCGGCGCCATTGGGGCCGATCACCGCGCGCAGCTCGCCATGGGCAATCACCACGGAGAGATTGTTGATGGCCTTGAAACCATCGAAACTCTTCGAGACGCCATTGAGATACAGTTGCGTGTCCTTCATCCCCCGGCCTCCGCCTTGCCGTCGCCAACGCGCATCGCGCGCAGTTTGCCCAGCCCGTCTTCCAATGCCCCCAGAATCCCGCGTGGCATGTAGAGCGTTACCAGGATGAACAGCGCGCCCAGCACATAGAGCCAGGCGTCGGGCAGCCAGCCGGTCAGCAGCGTTTTCGCCAGTGCCACCAGAATTGCGCCCAGCGCCGCCCCCACCAGCGTGCCGCGCCCGCCGAGCGCCACCCAGATGACGATTTCAATGGAATTGGCGGGCGAGAACTCGCCGGGATTGATAATGCCCACCTGAGGCACATACAGAGCGCCGGCAATGCCGGCCATGATGGCGGAAACGGTGAAGACGAACAGCTTGTAATGCTCCACCCTGTAACCGAGGAAGCGCGTCCTGTCCTCGGCATCACGCACGGCGACGAGCACTTTGCCGAGCTTCGACCGCGTGATGGCGCGCGCCAGCAGCAGCCCCAGCACCAGCGCAACCGACGAGGCCACGAACAGCCCGGCGCGCGTGGCGCCGGACGTGAGGTTGAACCCCAGGATGTCCTTGAAATCCGTCAGGCCATTGTTGCCACCGAACCCCATCTCGTTGCGGAAGAAGGCCAGCATCAGCGCATAGGTCATCGCCTGGGTGATGATGGAGAGATACACGCCGCTCACCCGGCTGCGAAAGGCAAACCAGCCAAAGATGAAAGCCAGCAACCCCGGCACCAGCATCACCATCAGCGCCGCGAACCAGAACTGGTCGAACCCGTGCCAGAACCAGGGCAGATCTTTCCAGTTCAGGAACACCATGAAATCCGGCAGGACAGGGTCGCCATAAACACCGCGTGTGCCGATCTGGCGCATGAGGTACATGCCCATGGCATATCCCCCCAGAGCAAAGAAGGCACCATGCCCCAGGCTCAGAATGCCCGCATACCCCCACACCAGATCCAGCGCCACGGCCAGCAGCGCATAGCATAGATATTTGCCGATCAGCGGCACCATGTAGGCTGGCACCAGTTGGCCGCTGCCCATGAGCACGACGACATCCAGCGCCAGCAACCCGGCAAGGAACAGGGCCATTCGCCGGTCGATCAGCCCGGCCAGGGCACGCAGTACTGTCATCTTCCCGTTCATGCTCAAGCCTCCACTGCGCGCCCTCTGAGCGCGAACAGGCCACGCGGGCGCTTCTGGATGAACAGGATGATGAACACCAGCACCAGGATCTTGCCCAGCACGGCTCCGGTGAAGGGTTCGAGGAACTTGTTGGCGACACCCAGCGTGAAGGCGCCGGCAAGGGCGCCCCACAGATTGCCGGCGCCGCCAAACACCACCACCATGAAACTGTCGACGATGTAGTTCTGACCCAGGTTGGGGCTGACGTTGTCGATCTGGCTCAGGGCAACGCCAGCCAGTCCGGCGATGCCGGCGCCAAGGCCGAAGGTAAACGCATCCACCATGCCGGTGTTGATGCCCATTTCCGCGGCCATGGCCCGGTTCTGGGTAACCGCGCGCATCTGCAGGCCCAGCATGGAGCGCCGCAGCAATATCAGCAGCCCCGCGAACACCAGCAATGCAAACAGCAGGATCCACACCCGGTTCCAGGTGATGGTCATCTGCCCCAGTTGCATGGCGCCGGACATCCAGGACGGATTGCCGACTTCGCGGTTGTTGGGCCCGAACAGGGTGCGCACCGCCTGCTGCAGGATGAGACTGACGCCCCATGTGGCCAGCAGGGTTTCCAGCGGACGGCCATACAGGTGGCGCACGATCCCGCGTTCTATCGCAATGCCCACCCCGCCGGACACCAGAAAGGCCAATGGCAAAGCGATGAATAACGACCAGTCGAACAGCCACGGCGCTGTCGTGCGAATCATCTCCTGCACGACAAACGTGGTGTATGCGCCCAGCATCACCAGCTCGCCATGCGCCATGTTGATAACTCCCATCACGCCAAAGGTGATGGCCAGCCCGATTGCCGCCAGCATGAGCACCGACCCCAGCGAAAGCCCGTACCAGACATTCTGCGCCAGTTGCCAGGCTCGCTCGGAGGCCTTGACGGCATCAAGCGCCTTGCGCACCTCCGCGCCTATGTCCGGATCATCGGCATGCTGTTGCAAAACCGTCCGCGCCGCGGCATCTCCCTTGTTGCGCAGCACGGAAACCGCCGCCAGCCTGTCCTTTCTGGCGGCATGGGCATCATTCAGGATTGCCGCCGCCCGTGCCTGGCGCAGCGCGGTGGCAACTTCCGCGTCGGTTTCCGCCGCCAGGGCGGCGTCGAGCGCCTTGATCCTGGAAGGATCGCCCTTCTTGAAGATGGAGCGTGCGGCGGCAAGGCGCGTCGCCTTGTCAGGACTGCGCAGCGAAAGCGCGCCTATTGATACACGCAGGATACTCCGCAGCCTGTTGTTGACCTTCACCTTCTTCGTGCTGCGCGGTGCGACAGGGCCAAGCGCCTTGCCAGTCAGCGGATCTATGGCAATCTTGCCACTGCCCTGCTTGCGGATGATCACCACGCGCTTGTCGGCCTTGCGCTGGTGCAATCTGCCCTTGAGCAAGGCCTGCAGAATGGTTGCCGCGCGCGGATCGCCACTGTTCGCAATCTTCGCAATGACCTTGGCCCGGGCGCCATAGCTGCCCTTCGGCAACTGGTTGACCAGCTCCGCGAAATCCCCGGCAAGCGCCATCATCGGCAACAGCAGGAGAAAGGCCAGTATTGTCAGGATGCGTCGCATGCGGAAACCCGCTCATCATTGCCGGCACGCACCTCGCCCGCCGGCACGACGGCAGGCAAGGATGTGCGCGGTCAACGCCAGGATACGAGAAGACAGGATGCCGCCCGGCGCCAATTGACGCCGGGCAGGTGCATCAGGCGCCTCCACACTTGCCGGTCTTCACGTTGAAGTTCCCGCAGGACAGGGGAGCGCGCCAATCCGAGATCAGCTTGGCGCTGTCGGGCAGGTAGTCGGACCAGGCATCACCCACCACCAGGCCGGGCGTTTGCCACACCACGTCGAACTGCCCGTTTTCCTGGATTTCGCCCACCAGCACCGGCTTGGTGATGTGGTGGTTCGGCATCATCGTGGCATAACCACCCGTCAGGTTGGGAACGGACACGCCGACAATGGCATCGATGACCGCATCGGGGTCGGTGGTGCCAGCCTTCTCCACCGCCTTCACCCACATGTTGAAGCCGATGTAATGCGCCTCCATCGGATCATTGGTAACCCGCTTCTCATCCCCGATGAACGCATGCCACTTCTTGATGAAGGCCGCGTTCTCCGGCGTATCCACCGACATGAAGTAGTTCCAGGCGGCCAGGTGACCAACCAGCGGCGCGGTGTCGAGACCGGCCAGCTCTTCCTCGCCCACCGAGAACGCGACGACGGGAATATCTTCGGCGGAAATGCCCTGGTTTCCAAGCTCCTTGTAGAACGGCACATTGGCGTCGCCATTGATGGTGGAGACCACCGCCGTCTTCTTGCCCGCCGAACCGAACTTCTTGATATCACTGACGATAGTCTGCCAGTCGGAGTGGCCGAAGGGCGTATAGTTGATCATGATGTCCTCGGCGGCAACGCCCTTGGACTTCAGATAGGCCTCCAGGATCTTGTTCGTGGTGCGCGGATAGACGTAGTCGGTGCCAGCCAGAACCCAGCGCTTCACGCTGCCGCCGTCCTCGCTCATCAGGTAATCGACCGCCGGAATGGCCTGCTGGTTGGGCGCCGCGCCGGTGTAGAACACGTTGCGCTCGCTCTCCTCACCCTCGTATTGCACCGGGTAGAACAGCAGGTTGTTCAGCTCCTTGAAAACCGGCAACACCGACTTGCGGCTGACAGACGTCCAGCAGCCGAAGACGGCAGCCACCTTGTCCTTGCTGATCAGTTCGCGCGCCTTTTCGGCGAACAGCGGCCAGTTCGACGCCGGATCCACCACCACCGGCTCCAGCTTGCGCCCCAGCAGCCCGCCCTTGGCGTTCTGCTCCTTGATCAGCATCAGCATCACGTCCTTCAGGGTCGTCTCGGAAATCGCCATCGTCCCCGAGAGCGAATGCAGCACGCCGACCTTGATCGTGCCGCCAGGCGCGGCCCGCAGGATGTTCGGAGCCGAGAGCGCCGCGGCCCCGGCCACACCCATTTTCAGAAAGTTTCTGCGATTGAGCATTTCTCCCTCCTCTCCCCGTTTGATTGCGCGCAGACAAGCCTTGAATGCCGGGAGCAGGCCTCCTCACGGCGGCCAGTCCTCCTCGTGCCTTCGCGGCCTGTATTGTTTGAATGCAGCGGCAGAACCCACGCCAAGCGAATGCCACCGCCCCCTCCCTCGCATGACCACATGGCTTGGATGTCACGGGCCAGACAAGGCCATTTTACGCAAACGGCATGCCAATTTTTGCCCGGCAGAAAAGGGAATGAACAAATAATTGAATTTACGTGACATATTTTACACCAAGCCTTGCATGCCGGAAGCGAGCAACAATTGAAAGCCGCAATGATTGAGTAATTTTTTTGCAAAAAATTCATGCATGCCTTATTTTTAGGCAAGGCCCATAATCTCAGCCACCCTCTGTGAAAACCGCCGTTTCCCCACAAGGCACCACGACGCAATGAAGTTGTGCCCCCAATTTTGATGATCCCTGTGCCTGTCTTCAGGACCACGCAGTAAACTGGCCTGCAAATGAAACGCCCGCGGACACCGGCGCATGACCAATGGCGGCCAACGTGAGGGCAATGCGCCGATGATGTCGGCAGCACATGCCTTTCCTGCAACCGGCACTGCCGGCCCGCCGGATATTCCATTGCATCCTTCAGGCCGGAAACGATCTCCTGCGGTGAGAAGGCGTCAGTAACGGCAATCTTGTGCATACATTCCTGCGGCGCCAGCTTCCGCACTGCTGCTTCGAGAGCACCGTATCGCGGGCCACTGCCTCCCCCGGAAGCCAGCATCATCAGCACAACGACATCCGCCAGCACCTGCCCCGCAGCCCAGCCCACTGCCGGCCAATCTTCCGAGCAGGGCCGGCATGCCAGGCAATCCCTGCCCCGTCAAGGCGCGGCGCAGCCTGACCACAACAGGGCGATGCGGGTTTTCTCCTCCTTTTACCCGATGCGTCAGCCGCCCCGCCCCGGCAAGTGCCGGCGGCGGGGCCATTCGCGCGGTCATTCGCCACCCCATTGATGCGCGCATCGGGCACGGAAGCCACCTTGCCGCCATATCCGCCCAAAGAGCAGACCGGCAGATAAAGCGGCATGGCCCTGCAAGCACATCTTCAGACAGTCTGCCCCACGCCCATGGTCCTCCATCCCTTTTTCTTCAGGGCTGA
>Ga0256841_1002690_pt1 | contig 13924 bp, 14 predicted proteins | sample 356308metaG_FD_185971 | JGI IMG/M metagenome (GOLD analysis project Ga0256841, IMG submission 185971) | Hydrothermal vent microbial communities from Mid Atlantic Ridge, Atlantic Ocean - 356-308 | ecosystem: Environmental > Aquatic > Marine > Hydrothermal vents | place: Atlantic Ocean: Mid...
TTTAAATTCTTTTCCTTTAAATGTATGTGTAGCTAAAACAAAATTAAGTTCAAGTTTAAATTCATCAAATAAAAATTTGTTTATTTTATTTTCAATTTCTGAAAGCTTTGTTCTATTTTCTTCAGTGTTTGCTACAAGCAGTTGAAACTTACCACTACTTATATAGATAGCATTTGTTAATGGATATTCAAGTTTATCAAGAATGTATCTTGCAAATATTTCTGTTAACATTGCTAAAAAGAAAGAACGACCTCTTAATGCTTTAGCTATGGAAAACTCTGCCTCTGAAGATTCGCTTGTTTTGTATATGTTAAATAAAAATTTTTGAATTCCTCCAACGTCTCCTTCTATTAATAAAAAGGCTTCCTCATTATCAAAATCTGAAGTAGTATTTTTTTTAGGTAATATATTCTTTTCTAAAGAGTAATCATATAAAGAGGTAGCAATAGCTGATAAAACCCTTGAATGGTCAAAGAGTAAAATATCAGGATAGTGATTATTTTTATCTTCTCTTGACCATATAGAAGCTGGAACTGACCAAGTGTATTTATACAGTAAATAGTAGCAAAAATTAAAAAACTGCTCTAAAGAGTTTTGAAAACTTAATGATAAATTTTTAAATTCATCTTCAAATTTATTAAATAATGCTAAATATTTATCTTTGAGAGAACTATTTATGTCCTTACTACTAACAACTCCAAATAATTTTTCTACTTGTTGATTTTTATCAAAATATGTAACTATATCTTTTTCTGTATTAGTTTCTTTTTGTATTGTTCCTGTTAAAATTTCAGGGAAAATTATGTTTTTTTCTAAATTTAATACTGATGGTAAATATAATCCAAAATTTTTTTCTCCTCCCTCTTCATACTTTGCAAAAGAAATTCTTTCAAACACAGAATGAAGAATATTTAGTCTATCCTTAAGTATATTTTCTCTTTCATGGGCAGATGAATACCAATCAGCAATTTGCATTAATCTACTTTCTAATTCTTTGGTAGGATTGTGATGTTTAGCTCCCCAAAAAATAAGTTTATAAGTTAGATTACTATCTACAGCATCAAATATATTTTTATATTTTTCAATCCATTTTGCAGATAAAGCTGCATGTGCATATTTAAATTCTTCTTTTTCTTCTTGAGATACAGTTTCTCCTATTGCCCTCTGATAAAACTTACCAATATCATGAAAAAGACCAGCTAAAGCTATTATATATTTTTCTTTTTTCATCTGTATCCCCCATAGATGATTTTTAAATTAAATCTCAAAAAAAATCCCATGTCAAATTTATATCTAACATATTTAGTTATAAAAATGTTTATCTAAAACTTCTATCCAGTTTAGAACAAGTTTTTTGTCTTCAGTTTCTTTCCAGTAAATTAAAACCTCATCATTTTCCTTTAACTCGAGTACTTTAAAAAGAATTTTTCTGGGAACTTTTAGAGCTAACTTCACACCATTTATCAGTACAAGAATTTCAAGATTAACTGACAATGAATAAGGGTCTTTTTGAGAATTTTCTAATTTTAAGAAAACTCCAAAATCAATATTTTGTTTTGTAAAAGTTTTCATTAAACCCTCCTAAAAATTTATTTAATTTAATAAACGAACAAAAATCAATTTTCTGACATAAAAGCTTTAAATTCATTTGTGTTAATATTTGAATAAATACCGTAATTTCCCATATTCTTACTAAATAGCAGGCCAATTGAATAAAAAACGAAAATAAAATTTAAAATTTTTGGTTATATCACACTACAAATATATCAATATTTTTGTTATAATTTTTGTTTATCTATTGAAGAATGTTAATGTAACTAAAGGAGGTTATCAAATATGGCTGTTCCAAAGAGGAAAAAATCTAAAGCTAAAACTTCAATGAGAAAAGCTCAATGGATGAAAAAACTAAACGTACCTGGCTTATCTCTATGTCCAGAGTGTGGTCAACCTAAACCACCTCACAAAGTATGTCCCCACTGCGGATATTACAAAGACAAAGAGGTTGTAGAGGTTATTTAATTGTATATAGCTTTAGATGCAATGGGAGGAGATAATGCTCCTCTCTCTAATGTAAAAGGGGCTATCTTATTTGCTAAAGAATGTAAACAAAACATAGGTATTTATTTAGTTGGAGACAAATCAAAACTTGAAAAGCTTCTAAAGAAATATGGTGGTGAAGATTTACCTATTGAAATAGTCAATGCTGAAGAAGTTGTAGAAATGGACGAACCACCATCAAATGTTATTAGAAAAAAGAAAAAATCCTCAATGTACATTGCAGCAAAACTTGTTAGAGAAGGAAAAGCTCAAGCATTCGTAACAGCAGGAAATACTGGAGCAGCTATGGCTGCATCAAAATTTATAGTTGGTGCTGCCCCTGGAATAGAAAGACCAGGGATTGCTGTAGCTTTTCCAACAAAAAAAGAAAAACCAACTGTTTTAATAGACGTTGGTGCTAATGTTGATTGTAGGCCGAGACATCTTGTTTATTTTGCAGTAATGGGACATACCTATATTAAAGAAATATTGAAAACAAATGATAATCCAAAAGTTGGAATTCTAAGCATTGGTGAAGAAGAAGGAAAAGGGAACGAACTTGTAAAAGAGACTTATCCTTTACTGAAAATGACAAAACTTAACTTTGTTGGAAATGCAGAAGGAAGGGACATTTTTACAGGTGATTTTGATGTAATTGTGTGTGATGGATTTGTTGGAAACATTGTATTAAAAACCAGTGAAAGTTTAGGAACAGTAATAGTTGAAATGATAAAAAAAGAAGTAAAGAAAAGTATAATTTCCACAATTGGGGCACTCCTTATGCTTCCAGCCTTAAAACGTTTTAAAAAGAAAGCAGACTATAAAGAATACGGAGGAGCTCCTTTACTTGGAACAAAAGGTGCATGTATAATAACCCATGGAAGTGCCGACGCTAAAACTATAAAGAATGCCCTCAAAGTTTCACTTGAGTTTGTCGAAACAAATTTTAATGATAAATTAAAAAATAACTTAGAAACTTTACTTCCTGAAGAACTTAAAAAAATTAGAGAGGAAGAATATGGCTTGTGAAATAACTGGAATGGGAATGTACGTTCCTCCAAGAATTCTTACAAATCACGACTTAGAAAAATTCCTTGATACTTCTGACGAATGGATTACAACAAGAACAGGAATAAAAGAAAGAAGAATAGCAGATGAATGGGTTAAGGCAAGTGATTTAGGGACTTATGCAGCAAAAGAAGCAATAGAAATGGCAGGTATTGACCCAAAAGAGATTGGAGCTGTTATATGTGCTACATCTACTCCAGATATGGCATTTCCTTCAACTGCATGTTTTATTGCAGATAGGGTTGGATGTTCTTCAAAACCAATGGCATTTGATATTTCTGCCGCATGTAGTGGTTTTATTTATGCTTTAACTATTGCAAGGTCATTCATTATTGCTGGACAGGCAGACCATATACTTGTAGTTGCAACAGAAGTATTTTCTAAAATAGTAGATTGGAGCGATAGAACCACTGCAGTGCTGTTTGGAGATGGTGCTGGGGCTATTGTTATTTCAAGGACAAATAGTGATAGGGGAATTTTATCTGCTGTAATGAATTCAGATGGAAGCCACTGGAAACTTTTACACAGTCCAACATGTGAGAAACTAAGAATGAGTGGTAGAGAAACATTTAAACTTGCTATTAGAAATATGGAAAAAGCATGTATCCAATCTTTAGAAGAATCAGGGCTAACTATAGATGATATAAAATTAGTTATTCCACATCAGGCAAATATAAGAATAATAAATGCTTTAGCTGAAAAATTAGGAATTCCAGAAGAAAAAGTTTTTGCAAACATCCATAGATATGGAAACACAAGTGCTGCTACAATTCCAATAGCTATGTATGAGGCTTATAAAGAAGGTAGGTTTCAGCAAGGAGATAATATTCTCCTCACTGCTTTTGGAGGTGGCTTAACCTGGGGTGCAGCAACAATAAGAGTTTAATGCTCTATTGTTTTTTTGAAATCCTCAGGTTTAATTGATTCTAACCATTCTGATAAATCTTCTTCCTGTGGTCTTTCTTCTTCTTCTATTCCAGCGGCAGATAAAACATCTTCTGAAACATAAATTGGTGCATTAAATCTTAAAGCAATATTAATTGCATCGCTTGGTCTTGAATCAATTCTAATTTCTTCACCATTTTTTTCTATTGTTATTTCTGCGTAATAGGTGTTATTTTTTAGACTGTGGATGATTATATTTTTTACTGATGATGACAAAGAACCAATTATCGAAGTAATTAAATCGTGGGTTAATGGTCTGGGTCTTTCCACTTCTTCAAGTTGCATTGCAATTGCATTTGCTTCAAAAATCCCTATCCATATAGGAAGAATATCTTCTGTTTCCTTTCCTTTAAGAACTACAATAGGCATGTTTGTTACAGGATCTAACGTAACTCCCTGTACGTACATTTCAATCATAACTATCCTCCTCGGACTCTATTAAATTGTTATTTTTTCTTCTATTTTTCCTTCTAAGCTAAATCTGTTTGCTTTAGTTATTTTAACTTCAACAGTCTCTCCTAATAAATTATTCCTTCCTTCTAAATGAACAAGCTTATTTGTTCTTGTTCTACCTACCAGACTACCATCTTCTTTTTCTTCTTCAATTAATACTTCAACAATTTTTCCTTCATAAGCTAAATTTCTTTCAAAGGTTATATCTTTTTGCATAATTATCAGGTCATTAAGCCATTTACTTAATGTTTTCGGGTCTTCTGTCATTGGAAGATTTTCTGCTGGTGTTCCTGGTCTTGGGGAATATTTGAATGCAAAAACCTGGTCGTATTTAACTTCTTTTAAAACTTTTATTGTTTCTAAATAGTCTTCGTATGTTTCTCCAGGAAAACCTACAATTATATCTGTTGATAAGGCAATATCAGGAATGTATTTTCTTAATAAATCTATTTTATTTAAATATTCTTTTTGTGTGTATCCTCTATCCATTGCTTCTAATATTCTGTCTGAACCTGCCTGTATTGGTAAATGTAGAGCTTCACATACTTTAGGTAAGTCAGCCATTGCTTTTATAACATCTTCAGATAAGTCCCTTGGGTGTCCAGTTGTAAATCTTATTCTTTCTACTCCTTCAATGTTATTTATCGCATAAAGGAGTTCCCAGAATTTTACATCACCTAAATCTTTTCCATAAGCTGTGACATTTTGTCCTATTAAGTGTATTTCTTTTACTCCATCTTCAACTAAATATTGAACTTCCTGTAGTATTTCTCCTATTCTTCTACTTCTTTCTTTTCCTCTTGTTGTTGGGACTATACAGTAAGTGCAGTTTTTATCACAACCTCTTATAATTGTTACAAATGCTGTGTATTTGTTTTCCCTTACAACAGGATATTTATCAAGTTCTGTCTCATTTTCATCTATATTTTCTATTATTTCTACAGCTTTATTTCCCTGTTGGGCTTCTTCAAGAAGTTTTGGTAAATGGTGGATGTTTGTAGTTCCAAATACCATATCTATGAAAGGTGCTTTTTGTAAAATTTCGTATCCTGCCCTCTGTGCAAGACATCCACAAACTCCAATTATAGCGTCAGGATTTTTCTTTTTAATTTTTTTAAAATCCCCAAGGGCTGAAAGAACTTTTTGGTCAGGTTTTTCTCTTACAGAACAGGTGTTAACAAGGATTACATCTGCGTCTTCCCAGTTCTCTGCTGGTTCATAACCAAGGGTTTTTAATATTCCACCCATTTTTTGTGAGTCGTTTATATTCATCTGACAGCCAAATGTTCTAATATAATATTTTTTCATAGATTAACCTCTTTAAATTTTTACTTTAAACTAACAATTTATACTAATTAGTGTGATTATTCAATGGATGAAAGGTTATTTTTTGTTGATGATTTTGTATCCATATTTAAAACTTATTTCTTCTTTCGGGTTAAGGTAAAATTCCCATATAACTTTTCCATCAGGAGTTATTTCTTTCCACTTAAAAGTAGAGAAAGGTTTTACTTTTGTTTTGTCATTTTTTGAAACAGGAACTTTGTCAACTAACGTGATTTTTGTTTTAGAATCGTGGTTATTTTTTATTATGTATTTCCATTCTTTTTTATGGGTTTTTTTACCAAAAAGGCTTTCTTTTTCATAATCTTTTAACATTACTTTTGATGTTTTTACAAAAACATCTTCACCAAAATAGATTTTGTTGTATCCGTCATCTGAAATTGTTTTTAATTCTCCCTCTCCAAGAAAAACACCATCTATAAAGTAACTGGCTCTATGAGATTTAGGATAAATTTTTGTACTTTTAAATTTAGCCATTAAAAATGGTGTAACAGTATCATACCCATCAATAAATATTTCAAAATCTGCTTTATAGGTATCGTGAGATAGAGTTATCTCTTTAAATCTGTTGTTTGGTAGCGATACATTTTTCACTGAAAAATAGGTTTTTGTTTCTGTTTTTTCATAATCCCATCTTTGCGTTCCACCTATTCCTTTTAGCATACCCCTTGTTTTACTTTTTCTTTTTATATTAAATGGTGAAGGTTCTATTTCAGCAATTTTTCTATAAGTATAATAATTAATTTCTATATTTTTTAAATCTCTTCCTGTTTCCTGTTCAATATAAAGCTTATTGTCAATAGAAATAGTTTTATCATCTGTGTAGCCTGAAATAATATATTTATGTATAAAAAAAATTTCTTTTGGAGATGAAGTAAAAATTAGTTTTAAGTTTAAGTTTGAAGGACAGCTAATTTTTACTTTAAAAGGATATCCATTTTTAATCTCAAAATCATCCAACTCATTTTCTAACTTTGATAATTGTTTTTCTAATTTTCTTTTTTCCTCTAATTTTTGAAAATAACTCTTATCTAAAAAAATTAAAGTATTATTCAAATCATTTTTGTTATTAAAATCTAAACTTTCTAATCTTTTTATTTCAACTTTTAATGTTTCTATTCTATTTTGTAGAGAGTTTATTTTATCTTTTAACTGCTCAATATGACTTTTAACTTCTTCTTTTGGTTCTAACTCTTCAATGTAATCAATAAAACAATTTTTGTTATCAAGGTTTATGTTAACAGAATTCCAATATCCCTCTTTATAATCTATGTTAAAAATGGAAGTTTTAGATACTTTTACAGGTAAATATTCAACTAATTCTACATAATGTCTATAAAAATCTAACCTATAAGGGATTGGAGTTAATGCAAAGGCAGATGTTGAAACTAAAATAGCTCCTGCAATCAGCTGTTTTTTAATCAATCTGTTATCCTTTTTATATAAATAGATTTCATTTTATCTGGTATTTTATCAAAAATTTTCATATTCTTTATTTTTTCAGGATTTTTTATTCCATTTACATTAATAATTATAATCCTTCCTTCCCCAGAACCATAGGCATTTATAAAATCATCAACAGCACCAACTATTGTAAGTTTTCCTTCATCAACTTCTTTTTCATACTTCTTCAAAGCTATTTCAACCTGATAATCTACATTCTTTTCAACACCTTGTAACCATATCTTTTCAAGATTATTTCTATTGAGTTTAGGTTTTAATGAAGAAAGGGGAATAAATAAATGGTCTAATTCTCTTATAATATCAAATGTTTCGTTCCTGTAATCACCTAACGCAGCTTTAACAGCTCCACAATGGGTATGACCTAAAATAAGTAAAATTGGAGTGTGTAAATGATGAACTCCATAATCTATAGAACCAAAACTTGTTAATAACTGGTTTCCTATGTTTCTTATTGAAAATATTTTATTTATTGGGTCTTTTTCAAGGATATTTTCATGAACCCTTGCATCTGAACAGGTTATCATTGTTATATAAGGTGATTGTTTATTCTGAAATTTAGAAAAATATCTGTGTTTGTGGGTTTTTGCAAATTCATTATCTATGCTGATTATCTCTTTTATAATTTCATCTGGTTTTTTAGTTGAGTCCTGCGTATTGTGTCCAGCTAAAGAAATACCAAAAATAAAAAGAACAAGAACTGTAATTAAATTTTTCATTGATTTCCTCCACTTCTGCTTTTTATATTTTTATATAAGATAATTTTAAACTAAAAAATTTTTTATGTAAAAGTTTATGATGCTGTAATAAGTTTAGATAGTTCTTCAAATGTAAATTTTTCAGGCATAATGTCTACCTTTAACCCTTCTTTTTCCACAGCTTTTTTAGTTGTTTCGCCAATTACAGCAATTTTTACATTTTTAAAAATTTCTTTATCAAAGATTTTCAAAAAATTGTAGAATGTGGAAGGACTTGTAAATACTACAGTTTCAATCTGTTTACTATTTAACATTTTTCTAACTTCTTCTTTGTTTTCAGGTGTATTCCCAATTGTTTCATAAACCGGCACAGTTTTTATATTTATTTTTTTATCTTCAAAATGTTTTAAAATGATATTCCTTCCTACCTTTGCCTGTGGGATTAAAATAGATTTTCCTTTAAATCTATCCCAGTTATCTTCAATTAGTTTTACAATTCCTTCTGCTTTAAACTCTTTAGGAATCATCATTTCTTTAAAACCAAGTTCTTTTAATCTTTGTGCAGTTTTCTCTCCAACTGCTATTAATGTTTTATTTTTAAGAAGGTCAGGTTTTACTTTTTCAAAGAAGAATTTTACTGTATTTACACTTGTAAATATAAAAAAATCGTAATTCTTTATATCTATTTCAAATGGAATCGGAACTATTTTTATTGTTGGGAAAGGTATTATTTCCTTATTTTTTATATATTTATCAAATTCTTTATACCTATTTGTCGTAATAAGTACCTTTTTCAATTTTAAGCACCTGCAGGTAGTAAGAAAACAAAATCATCTTTTTCTAAAATAAAAGTGTCTCTTGGGTTCATTATAACTTTCTTTCTCCTTTCTATTGCAATAGGTAGATAATTTTTCCCCCTTGAAAATCTAAGTAATTCACCAAAGTTCGTAAACTTTCCTAACCTTGAAACTTTTATTTTTTTAATTCCCTGTTCCTCACTAATAAATGTGTTTACGAGATTTGTTAATCCCGGGTTCAGTAAACTGTTGAACATTAACCTACCCATCAACTGTCCGTGTATCAACACCTCTCTTATTCTTAACCTTTCTTTAAAAATACTGGCATCTTCGTCTAAAAGAACCTCAACATAAAGATTTGCTTCTGGATTTAATGTTCTAATCAGCATAGCAGCCAATGCAGTTCTTGCATCTATATTTCTTTCTGTAAGTCCTTCTTCCCTTTCTCCTACAATAAGGACATCTGATGCTTTTTCAATCCCAACATCAAGTAAAATACTTTCATGGATAAATTCACCTTTTTTGTAAAGGATAAAGTCTGATAATTCTATATCTAACTGTTCCTTTTCAAAGGAAGTTATAAGAACTACTCCTTTTTCTTTATCAATTTCGTGAGCCATGATTTGCTCTAAAACTTCTTCTGAAGTTTCGTTCCATCCACAAATTACTATATGATTTTCTAAGTCTGGCATTTTTAACCCACCTTGTTTTAATGTCATAAGTCTGCTGACAAGAGCAGCTGAAAATGTACCTGTTAATGATGCAACTAAAATAATACCACCACCAATCATAATAGATGTAGCAATCCGTGCCTCATCAGAAACAGGTGCAATATCTCCAAAACCTACGGTTGATATTGTAACAATTCCCCAGTATATTGCATGCCACATTGATTTGAACTGTTCTGTATTTCCTGCGTTGTATTCAAAAATATAAACTATCAGGGAGAAAATGATTATCCACGCAAAAATTGAAGTAAATATAAAGGCAAATAGAAAACTCTGTTCTTTCAATGCTACAAATAAGCTTCTAATTGCCCCACCATATCTAATAATCTTTAGAAGTCTTAATACCCTTAAAATTCTAAATGCTCTGAGAGGTCTGATAATTGGTAAAATAGCCAGTAAGTCAATAATTGCATAAGGGGTAATCATCCATTTAAGTTTAGCCTTTAAAGCAAACATAAAAGCCTTATAATGAAGTTTTATAGGATTTGTTTCTTCGGAAGTATCTAAAAGTTTTCTATAATCATCTATAAAATTTGATATTACCCACCATCTTAGTACATATTCAACAACAAAAAACCATAGTGCGATATATTCGTAGTCGTCTATAAAATTGTTAAGGTCTGGTGGAAGTTTTGGTTTTAATCCCGGAACATACTCAATTACAACACCTATTGAAGATGTTATAACAACAAAAAGTGCGAAAATATCGTAAATCTGTTTATACGGGCTGTTTTCATTTTCAAGGACATTGTATATCCTTATTTTTACACTTCTGTATATAGTTTTTAGTTTGTTTAATTTAGAATCTGCAAAAGGGTCCCATCTTTGTTTTAACATCTAATCTTTAATACTTCCTATTAGTTCTTTTATAATATCATGCATAGATATTATACCTTCAAGTTCATTATTATCGGTAACTAATAACCTTTTAATTCCCATTTTAATCATCAATTTTGCTGCGTGCTTTACTTCCAATTCTTTTGAAATACTTAAAGCAGGTTTTTTATAAATATCGTACACATTAAGTAAATCTATATCTCCTTCTTCGGCAAAAATAGCCTTAATAATATCTGTGTAAGTAATCATTCCATAGGCATCGTGGGGATTTTTTTTGTTTACAACTATAGATTTTACGTTTTTTGATTCCATTAATTTTAAAGCTTCTTTAAGTGAAGCGGTTGGCTCAATAATGACAACTTCCCTATTCATTAAATCCTTTACAAGCATTGTTTCTCCTCCATTTAAATTTCTTTTTCTAATTCTTTTTGGAAAAGCTCAACTTCTTTAATATCTATTCCTGCAAGATGCTCAATAGGAATTGTAAATGCGAACCCTCTTTCTTCCCTGTCCAGCTCTAATTCTTTTTTCAAAGCTTTTAATACTTTAACTGAAAGTTTTCTTTCTAAAACAAAAATTAGAACAGACTCTCTACCTTCTAAACTTAAACCAAAAAATGTCTTTTTCTCTTCTAATCCCAATCCTCTTCCATTTAAAATTGTTACACCACCAGCACCAGCATTTTTTGCAACATCAATTGCCCTATCTTCACAATCTTCTGAAACTATTGCAACAAGTACTGAAAATCTCATAGTCTTCCCTCCTTATTTTTAAATTTAGAAACAAGTTCAGAAAGTATCCCGTACCCCATAACTGTAACCATTGGAAAAAGAGAAGCAAACGCTATAAGTCCAAATCCGTCTATTAATGGGTTTCTTCCGGGGATATTTGTTGCAAGTCCTAATCCAAGGGCAGCAACAAGAGGAACTGTTACAGTAGAAGTTGTTACCCCTCCAGAATCGTAAGCAATTGGAATAATATAACGAGGTGCAAAATAAGTCATTATAATCACAACTATATAACCTACAATAATGTAATAATGAATTGAATCACCTGCAACGATTCTATAACACCCTAAAGCAATCCCAATAGCAACACCTATTGCAACAAAAACCCTCAGTAAAAAGTCATTTATTTTTCCAGATGAAACCTCTTTTGCCTTTAATGCAACTGCTATAAGTGCAGGCTCTGCCATTGTGGTAGAAAATCCAATAAGAAATCCAAATATATAAATTAACCAGACATTATTCATTTCGGTTAATTGTAGTGCCATTGTTTCACCAATAGGAAAAAGTCCTTCTTCAAGACCAACTAAAAAAGCATATAATCCTAATATGACAAGTAAAATTCCAAATGCTATTTTATGTAAATGGGGTATTTTTTGTTTTATTATCAAAAACTGGAATAAAAATATTACAGTGAATATTGGAATAACATCTTTTACAACTGCAACTAAATCCAATATCATTTCTAAAAGCCAATGATGTTCTGGCTCAATCTCAGAATAAGTGACCTCAGCCTGTGGTAAATTTGAAGCCTGTTCAACTAAAGAACTATCTCCTGAAGCTAAAGAATAAACTAAAATCCCATATGCCTGAACAAATATCATCGGAGTTAAAGATGCAAAAGCAATAAGACCAAAACCATCAATAACAGGATTTCGCCCTTTAATACTTGAAGCAAGTCCAACTCCAAGGGCTGTAACAAGAGGAACAGTAACGGTAGAAGTCGTTACCCCTCCAGAATCATAAGCAAGACCAACAATTTCTGGTGGTGCAAAGAAAGTAACTGTTACAACGATAATATATCCTACAATTATATACCAGTGGATAGGATGACCAAGAATAATCCTTAAAACACCAAGTGCTATTGCAAAACCAACAGACAAAGCCACAGTAATCCTTAACCAGAATGCATCTATTTTTCCCGAACTAATAGCAGCAGCTTTATCTGCAATTGCAATTAATGCAGGTTCAGCAACAGTTGTAGAAAATCCTATGAGAAAAGCAAATAATAAAAGCCAGAAAAGAGAACCTTTTCTTGCAAACTCATACGCTAAATTTTCACCTAACGGGAAAATTCCTACTTCTAATCCTTGAATAAAAATGGCCAATCCAAATGCAACAATTGAAAGCCCAATAATTATTGAAAATAAATTTTCAGGAATTTGCTGTATTATGGCTATTTGAAAAAATGCAATTACTACTATAATTGGTAAGAGGTCTCTTATAGAACCTTTTAATAAATTTAAAAATAGTTTTAACTGTCCCATCAACCCCTCATATTTGATTATATAATAATGATATCAAATTTCAATTAGAATTTAAAAAGAATGAATATCTGTTTTATTAAAAAGAACCATTAACCATCTATCAATTCCCAAAGATGCACCACTTGAATCAGGTAAATTAGAAATAGATTTTATAAATTTTTTATCAATATAAAACTCTTTTCCTTTTTCTCTTTTCTTTTTTTCAATATCGTCTAAAAGCCTTTTTTCTAATTCTACTGGGTCATTTAATTCCCAATAACCGTTAACAAGTTCTATTCCATTTATATAAGCCTCAAATCTTTTACCTTTCCCATCAATTACTTTTGCCATTGCAGATAGTTCTGGTGGAAAATCGTATATGAAAGTCAGTTTTTCTTTCCCTAAATTTGGTTCAATGTAAAATGCATAAATTCTAAAAAATAATTCTTCCCAGTTTTCAGAATATTCAAAGTATTTTTCATTTTTTTTGAGAAAATCGTTCATTTTTTGTATGTTATCTGGATAAATTCCTGTAAATTTATAGAAAGCTTCACCTACTGTTATTTTTTTTGATTTTCTTAAATCAAAAACCTTTCCTTGGAAATTAATAACAGGTTTTTTATTTAAAGAAATTGCTGTTTCAATAAATATGTTCTGGGTATCATCTATTAAATCATCTAAATTAAAGTTTACCCGATACCACTCTAACATTAAAAATTCTATTTTGTGCTTTGGAGAACCTTCGTAATTTCTAAATACTTTTACAATCTGGAAGATATCTGTTTTTATCTCGGAAAGGATTTTTTTCATTTCTAATTCTGGGGAAGTGTGGAGGTATTTTTTTAATTTTTCATTTTTTTCGTTAAATACTTCTAATTCAACAGGATAGATATTACTGTCTAAATTTGGAAAATCATTCATTATATCTGTAAAAACTTCTATAGCCCCTGTCCTGTAAAAATATTCTCTTATTGTTTTTATTATTTTTGATTTGTTTACTAAAATTTTAGCTCTACTCAAAAAAGTCTCCGAAAATATCTTTTGAGTAAATATTTTACTATTAGTGTAAGTTATAATCTTTAGGGTTTATTTCTTTATGCTTCACTGCACTACCTTCCTACAAAAAACACAGATATTAAGATTATTACTTTTGATATTTTTTTTACAAAATCTTTTGGATTTAAAGTTATAGAAGGAATTTTGGAAATTTTGGTTGCGGGGGGAGGATTTGAACCTCCGACCTCCGGGTTATGAGCCCGGCGAGCTACCAAGCTGCTCCACCCCGCGTCAAAGATTGGGTCTTAA
>Ga0256841_1002691_pt1 | contig 13914 bp, 14 predicted proteins | sample 356308metaG_FD_185971 | JGI IMG/M metagenome (GOLD analysis project Ga0256841, IMG submission 185971) | Hydrothermal vent microbial communities from Mid Atlantic Ridge, Atlantic Ocean - 356-308 | ecosystem: Environmental > Aquatic > Marine > Hydrothermal vents | place: Atlantic Ocean: Mid...
AAAGAGATAATATCTCTTTTGTGGGCAGATATGGAATCTGCCCTTCTACAATTTATCTTTTGCGCTCTTTAGAGCATCTATCACTTCACCAATATTCTCTTTTGGTATATGCACTTTCCAATCAGGTTCTTCATTTTTGGCATTAAGTGATATAGCTATGCTGACTACACTGTCAGATCCATCGCCGTATGGTTCATCTATGATGCCTACTGATATCTGACCATTTTTTGTTCCGCTAAGTGGGAATTGTTTTAATATTTTCATAAGTATCTCCTTGTTTGTTTTGTATCGCGATCTATTATATAATTGTAAAGTAAATGATAAATCAATGAGGGTGTCGGGATATATCCCGACTTGTTGTTACTGTTTTTTTGTGGAAGGTAATAGCTAATTTTGGGAGTTTGGCTTAGAGTGCCTCTTCGTCCTTTTCGCCTGTTCTGATACGAATAGTATGACTAATATCACTCACAAATATTTTACCGTCACCTATTTTACCTGTGTAAGCCGCTTTTTTGATAGCTTCTATTGCAATATCTGCATACTCTTGGCTACTTACTACTATCTCTATTTTAACCTTTGGAATGAACTCTACCACATACTCTGCACCTCTATATAGCTCAGAGTGTCCCTGCTGACGACCGTAACCTTTGACCTCAGATACAGTCATACCCTCTATATTTGCCTCTACCAAGGCATCTTTTACCTCTTCAAGTTTGAATGGCTTGATTATCGCTTCTATTTTTTTCATCGTTTCTCCTTAGTGGGGGTCAGGCGCTGAATATTTACTCTCCGAGTCAACATTACAACGTCAGATCCCTGTTGTTGTATGTCAGGCATTGAATATATATTCTTTCGAGTCAACATTGCAACGCCAATCTCCTATTATTTATAGGTTCATAGCCTTTTCGCCGTGAACTTTTTCATCTAGACCAATAAGCTCTGTCTCTTCATCTACTCTGCCACCGCCTGTAAGGATGCTTGCTACAAAATAGACTACTGCTGTAGCAATCGCACTATAAACTATGGTCAATCCTATAGCCTCAAGCTGAGATACAAGTTGAGAACTGATTGAATAATCTTTTGCCTGAAGGTATGGAGCTACAAAAAGTGCAGTTGCGATTGAGCCCCAGATACCTACTAGACCATGCACCCAAAAAGCATCCAGACTATCATCTACCTTGAAGAGCTTTTTGATTTTAGATACCCCAATAAATCCAAGAGCACCGCCAACAAGACCTATAATGATAGCTCCGACTACTCCCGCTGAACCAGACGCAGGAGTGATAGCAACGAGACCAGCTACGGCACCGGAAGCACCACCGATAAGTGTAGGAGTTTTATATACTAAGTATTCCATAAAGATCCATCCTATTACACCAAGTGCTGCAGCTACATTTGTAACCAAAAATGCATTGCCTGCTACACCATCAGCTGCTACTTCAGATCCGGCGTTAAATCCAAACCAGCCGAACCAAAGAAGCATTGCTCCAAGAACAGTCAATACAGGAGAGAATGGCTTTAATGGCGCTTTGCCATAATCTTTTCTCTTGCCAAGTATCATAGCAACAACAAATCCTGCTACACCTGCATTGATGTGAACGACTGTTCCACCGGCAAAGTCCATTTCGCCAAAGTTAAATGTGCTTCCACCTCCCCATGCCCAGTGAGTAATAGGTGCATAGACTACAAGTATCCAAAGAGCAGCAAAGATTGTAAATGTAGAGAATTTGACTCTCTCTATCATCGAGCCACTTGCAATCGCTACCGTGATAGCAGCAAATGTGCCCTGAAATGCTACAAATAAAAGTTCTGGTATAGTACCAGAGAGTGTTTTGTCGGTAATACCATCAAGCATTATCTTTCCACTACCAATAAAATCACCACTACCAAAAGCAATAGAGTATCCGGCAACTACCCATACAAGTGTACCTACCGCATAGGCTATAAGACTCATTCCCATTGTGTTGAGCACATTTTTGCTACGAGTCATGCCGCCATAAAATAGTGCAAGACCTGCCGGTGTCATTAGCATTACAAATGCAGTAGCTACCAGCATCCAAGCAGTATCACCACCGCTAAGCTTGTCATCCGCTGATGCAATAGCCGGCAGTGCCAACATTGCAAGAAGTGTTAGAAATCTATTTTTCATAGAGAATCCTTTTGTTAATTTGTGAGTTTATTTTAGTAAATTTTTTTAAAAAATAAAATATTTAATTGTATAAAAAATAGGCAATTAGATAGCGGGGATCTCTAAAATAGTAGAATTTTCAGTAAATTTAAGATCTATATGGTTTTCTACTGCTATCTTTCTGAGTTTTTCATCATTGACAGAAATGCGTTTGTCACCTTCTATTTTTAAAATAAAAATAGGATAACGTTTATTATTTATAATTATTTTTGAACCAATCTTGACCGTGAGTGTGATATTGAGTCGGCTATTTTCATGTAGTTGAGAGAATATTTTTCTGAGCAACATAGAAAAGCTGTTTTGATGTAGTTTAATCTGCGGCATACTATAGTCCGTCATGAGAGAGATTTTGCCGTTAAAATTTATCTTGAATAGTTCAATATTGGCTTGTAACAGCAGGTTAATGTCAGTTGGTGTATAGCCTTCAAAGCTCTCATCCGAGTTTGTTTTGGGTCTGGGTCTGCTGTAGAGCTGTACAGCTATCTCATTTTCATTTTTATACATTATGTTTATACCGTAAAATTCATAAGACCCATAAGAGAGTTCCATTAGGGCAACTCTGCTACCAAAGCTCTGTGGTGCGTGTAATAACGCTAGATCATAAATTTTTTTTTGACTTTCCATAGTAACAATAAACTCAGCACTTTTGTTAAGATACTTTATAACTCCTTTGTGAGAGAAGACAATAAAAGGATTAACATCATGTTCAATAAAAAATTTAAAATCAGTCGAGATTGTGTTCATGCATCTTCTTTCTGAGGGTATTTCTATTTAGGCCAAGAATTTCCGAAAGTTTTAGCTGTGATTTATACTTTGAAATCCCTGCTTTTATAAGTGGTCTCTCAAATATACCAAGTAGATCTCTATATGCATTGTTGCCTATAATTCTGGGTTCAAGAAATCTATACAGTAGATCCTCCAGTGCCTGCTGATTAAGATCTCCGGTTACAAGTATCCTATATATGGATGCCTTGAGGGATCTCATGTTGTCACTTATATCAAGCTGACTGATATCGATATCTGTATCTTTTGTGATCATCAGCTCCTCTTTAATCTTGCTGCATAAATGCTTCTTCAACAATGGGATATCTTCTATTCTTTGACTAAGTGAAGGCATTTCATAAACAAAGGCAAAACGGCTCTCTGCTCGAGATATCTCATATGGAGTATCGGCGATAGCGATGACTCTCTTGTTTGAAAAATCGGGTATTTCATTATCTTTTAGATGTTCAAAATGAGTGATGATCAGCTCATCATGTTTTTGCAGTATAGCTCCCATGTCACTGCTATCTCTTGCATCAATGATGGAGGCTTTTGGAAATATACTTTTAGCCAGGTATTTTTTGCCTGTATATGGTTCTCCTATCAATATAGATGAGACAAGCAGAGATTTGCTTAGACTCAAACCTCTAATAATATGCTCTACTTTTGGAGAATTGCTTAAAAATTGTTCATTTTGCATATAAAATTATAGCATATTTAAAATATAGTAGGCTGTATGTTGCTATTGTCAACACCTCCGTCGGCATTGACATTATTCATCTGATCCCATAATTTTGCAGCTATCTGTTGATATCTTTTGGATATTTCACAATCTGGAGCTATGGCAGTGATAGGCATACCGCTATCCCCTCCTTCTCGGATAGCAGGCTCGATTGGTACTTCGCCGAGTATTTGTGTGCTATAGGCATCTGCAAGAGGTTGGGTGGTACCTTTGCCAAATATATCATACTCTTTGCCGTTGTCAGGGCATATGAAGCCGCTCATATTCTCCACTATTCCTGCTATTGGGATATTGAGCTGCTTAAACATATCCATGCTTCTGATTGTATCATCAAGTGCAACTTTTTGTGGAGTGCTTACGCAGATACCGGAAGTGACTGGAAGATTTTGTGCCAGAGCAAGTTGTGCATCTCCTGTGCCCGGAGGCATATCAAAAAGCAAAACATCCAAGTGACCCCACTCTATATCCTCAATCATCTGCTCAATAGCCTGTGTAACCATAGCCCCTTTCCATATCAAGGATGCCCCGCGTTCTACCAGTGAGCCTATACTCATCACTTTAATTCCGTGAGCTTTGATGGGCTTTATGGTCTTGCCCAAAAAAATAGGCTGCTCACCCTCAAAACCCATCATTCTAGGGATATTAGGACCATAAATATCGGCATCAAGCAACCCGACTCTTTTGCCTTGCCGCGCTAAGGCTATGGCAATATTGACGGTAGTTGTTGATTTGCCGACTCCACCCTTGCCGGAGCTCACCATTACAAAATTTTGGACATTGGGCAGCATATTTTTGCCATATGAGCTTGTAATTTTTGGTAGGGGTGGCTTTGTTATTTCAATTATTAGTTTATAGTTGGGATCAAGAGAGAGTCTCTTTTCTATCTCAAGTCTTAGTTGCTCTTCTACTTCGGCGGCATTTGAAGGGATATCAAGTTTGATTGCGACTATATCATTATCTATTTTGATCTCTTTGACAAAATCAAACTCTATGATACTTTTTTTAAATCCTGGGTAAATAGTCTTTGAGAGTTTTTCCTTGATATATTCTAAAGTCATATTTTTCCTTTGTTTCATATAATAGTACTATTCTTAAGAAAAATTCTATTTATTGCTAATAACTACATATAAGCTTAATTAATAAATCACCTATTCACAGTCTTTATATTTGTGTATATTATCAAAATTATTTAAAAAAATTAACTACAAAGGCAAGAAAAAAGAGTTCTATAAGCATATCTTCTTTATCATATAACATAGATTGATAATAAGGACATTTTTTGTCTGCTTTGTCAGCTAAATAAAACAAGGAGGCAGTGTAGATGGAAGTCGAAATTTCCAGACGAAGGTTCTTGCAGGGATCAGTGGCTATGACGGTAGTCGGTGGAACTGTGGGAGCTACAAGTCTATTATCGGCAGGTCATGAGGGTGAACATAAAGCTGTACCCGGTATACCGTCGACAGTAACTACAAAAACCAGTACCGGTAAAGCCGAAGAGATTCCTTTTCTCTGTGGTATATGCGTGAACAAATGTGCAGGATTTGCGCGGGTAGAGGATGGTATCGTTACCAAACTTAATCCTAATCCGTATTTCCCAAAATCTAGGAACATGTTGTGTCCAAGAGGAAATGCGGGTATTCAGACTACCTATGATCCTGATCGATTGAAATATCCCATGATTCGTATAGGTGAAAGAGGCGAAGGGAAGTTTAAGCGTGTAAGCTGGGATGAGGCATATGATGCAATTCTTAACGGGACAGATAGGTTCAAAGGTCTCAAACAGATACTTGAAGAGGAGAAAGATAACCGTGCAACCATTGGATACTGTAATGGTGAAGGGCTCTCCAAAGAGGGCTTTGAAACGTTAGTTGGCCAAAAGCTTGGAAGTCCAAATTATGTGGATGAGGTAAGTATTTGTCTTGAGACGGCAGGCGGTGGTTTTTTTGCAACACTTGGCGTTTATCCTGAAATTGATTTTGAGCATACTGACTATTTCATTATATTGGGTGCCAACCGTGCTGAGGCAATCATTACTCCAGATACTCAAGATATGTTTAAGCAAACTAAGCGAAGAGGAATTAAAAAGACGATCTGTATAGACCCTCGCTTTACTAACACAGCTGCCAAATCGGATAAATGGCTTCCGGTCAATCCGGGAACAGATCTTGCATATGTATTAGCAATGACATATGTAGCATTTAAAGAAAATCTTCATAATGAAGCATTTATGAAAAAATTCGGTGTAGGGTATGAAGAGTATAAGCAGCATATTCTCTCTCACAAATATACTCCGGAGTGGGCAGAGCCAATATGTGGTATCAAGGCCAAAGAGATATACACAATGGCCAGAGAATTTATGGATGCTGAAGCACCAGTGATATATCCAGGGCGAAGGTCAGTATTTAGTCCAAATGACTATCAGCTTCGTCGTGCTATGGGAATTTTCCAGGCAATGAGTGGCAATATAGATAAAAAAGGCGGATATATTTATGGTAACCCTATTATGCTCAAACCAGAATATGTAAACGCCCCAATATATGCTCAAGCCGAAGGTCGTTTTGATACGGAAGGAATCGCGTTTCCTACATTGAAATCCGGCTCTTGGATAGTCTTTAGAAATATGGTCTTGGAGGGCAAAAATCCATATCCGGTAAGAGCAATGTTAATGCGTAAACACAATCCGATGATGAGCGTGCCAAATAGTGCTAAAACAGCTCAATTCCTCAAAAAAATGGATCTCAATGTGATGATAGATATCCTGCCGAGTGATACTGCTATGTATGCAGATGTGATTTTGCCGGAGGCTAGTTATCTTGAGAGAACTTCTCCTGTCAAGTCTTATGGTTTCTTGGAGCCTGCAATTGTTCAAAGAAGAGCAGCCATAAAGCCATTATATGAAACCAAAGAGCCAGAGGTAATCTATAAAGAGCTTGCCGAGAAACTTGCAAAACCACTATTTGAAATCAGCAAAAAGTATGATAAGGATCTACAAGCAGAGATAACAAAAAGAGGTGAAGAGAAGGTATTTGAAGAGGATGGTTGGAATCTGGCAGATGCCTGGGAGAAACCAGTGCATGAAGCTAACCAAGAGGCTATTGAGTCTCAGTTTGGTAAAAAGGCTTGGGAAATTCTTAACGAAAAAGGTGTTTACTACCCACATATAGAAGAGTATCACAAGCAACTCAATCCAAATGAGTATCAATATTATCCAAAGAGTAAAAGATTCTATTCAACAATGGGCGATAACAAAAAAGTAATTTGTAAATATGATCATCTTGCAACCAAGGGAATAGATACAATGCCGACTTGGCATGATGAGTGGAAATTTTCAGTTCCTGAGGGTAAATTTAGACTTATTACCGGTCGTCACGCTCAGTTTACTCAAAGTGGCACCACAAACAATGCTATGTTAAGAGATTTGATACCTACCAACTACCTATGGATCAACAAAAGAGTTGCCAAAAAAATGGGTATAGAGTTTGGCGACAAGGTTGAAGTCAAGAGCGAAGTGGGCAAGGTAGAATTGTTGGCATACCCGACAGAAAAGATAGCACCAAATCAAACATTTATGCTACATGGCTTTGGCTCTCATAGTGAGGGATTGGAACTCTCTTATGGCAATGGTGCCAATGATGCTACAATCATAAAAGATGATATAGAGCCTACATTTGGTGCAGCAGTAATGCACAGTACAAATGTCGAAATAAGGAGGGTGTAATCATGGCTAGATATGGAATGGCACTCGATTATAAAAATTGTATCAACTGTAAAGCATGTGAAGTTGCCTGTAAGGAAGAAAACGGCGTTTTGCTTGGAGCTGATAAGCATCGTATTTGGGTCGGCGTAAATGAAGTGGAGGGAGAGTGGCCAAACTTGGATATCATCTCCAACACATTCCTCCCGTCTCAATGTCAGCAATGTGAAAGCGCGCCTTGTCAAGAGGTATGTCCGACTCATGCAACATATTATGATGAAAATCATGTCGTTCGAGTGGATAGTGATAAGTGTATTTTGTGTAGCTATTGTATGAACGCTTGTCCTTACGATGCTAGATATGTAGATGACAGGACAATGACTGTGGATAAATGCACATTCTGTTCTGATACCAGATTGGCTCGAGGTGAGACGACAACGGCTTGTCAAAATACTTGCCCTACAAAAGTCAGAACCTTTGGTGATCTGGATGATCCAAACAGTGAGATTAGTATTCTTTTGAAAACAAGAGAGCACTTTAGTCTCAAGACACACTTGGGCACAAAACCTAAGTTGTTCTACCTAACATAAGGAGTCCGGTATGAGTATAAAAGAATTTATTACATCAATTCCTGTGAATAAGGTGGGAGTGAAGGATCTTTTGAATTTTGAGAAGAGTCCAAGAAACTTATTGGTTGCCGGATTGACTCTACTCTTTTTGGCATTTTTTGTCATAGGCGTAGGAAACTATTTGATACATGGTCATGAGGCATATGGAGTGACTAGACAGCATCCTTGGGGTCTTTTGATTGCTGTTTATATCTTTTTTGTTGTTAGCTCAACTGGAATGTGTATAGTAGGTTCACTTGGTGATGTATTTGGCTTCAAAGATTATGAGGCAATCTCCAAAAGAGCGATATTTACATCTATAGTTACAATTTTGGCTGGATTTGCCGTGATTGCTTTTGAGATAGGTCATCCTGTTAGAATGATGATCTATAATGTATTGACGCCAGGTCTTACCTCAGCAATATGGTGGATGGGTACTCTGTATGGACTCTATTTGACCTTTATGATTATAGAGTTTGTATTTTTATTAAAACATGACATGAAAAAGGCAAAGGTTTTTGGCTTGATAGGTTTGTTGGTAGGCCTTGCAGCCCACTCCAATCTTGGTGGAGTCTTTGGTTTTCTTAATTCAAGAACCATATCAAACGGAGTGTTCTATCCTACATATTTTATCCTAACCGCATTTATTACCGGTATATATATCGCTTTTATTATTATGGGCTTTAGATATAAACTTGATTTTCCTGAAAAGATAAGAGTTATGTTGGTAAATTTAGCAAAAATACAAGGTTTGCTTTTGTCAATTCTAATCTTTTTTGAGACATGGAAGATGCTAACAGGTGTTTATGGTGGTATGCCTGGTCGTGCAGATGTGGTCAAAGAGATTATATCATCATGGCCATTCTGGGCAGAGGTACTGTTTGGCATGGTGATACCATTGGTTATTATACTTAAAAGTATGGGCAAAAATGTGATTGGGATGTATTGGGGATCATTCATTGGAATGATTGGTATATTCTTTATGAGATACGACCTGGTGCATGATACGCAACTCAAGCCTCTACAAATGATGAAGACAAGAGAGTATATGCTGCCACCTGAGTGGGTTCACTACTTCCCAAGTGCTACCGAAATAATGATCTCTCTGGGTGGACTTGGTATAGCGATCCTACTTTATTATATAGGTACCAAGCTTTTTGAGCTTGATGCTGATGAGCATTAATTTATGAAAGGAGAAAGAATAGTATGAAAAAACAAATATACTTTTTTGTGATGGTAATGTTTTCAATAGTGCTGCTCAATAGTACGGTTTCTGCTGATCCCGGAAAAGGTGAGAAGATCTTAAATAAAATATTTATGCGTGCTGGAGGATGCGATGTCCTTGCACCAAGAGTGGCTTTAGCTCACTCTTCAGCAGAGTGGAAAGTCATTTATGAGTCTGGCAAGATGGAGGCGGAGATACAAAAACTTTGCCCGCATATGCAGCCAATATCAAAAATTTCAAATAGTAAGTATGCCAAAGATGTATTTGAATATTTGGAGCATTATGCCAACGACAGTGGTGCTATACCTGCTTGATAAGTTGATTTAAGGAACGCGGAGCGTTCATACAAAAGTTGAATCAACTTTATTCTTAAAAGTGCTCTTGGGATTGCCCCGAGAGTGCAACACAAATTCTCTTCTAATCCAAATCCACTAATTTTGCGACTTAGGCAATTTGTAAGACAATTACATTGGTGTAATAGTAAAGTTAATGGAAGATAATAATAAATACAGAAAGATAAGGCGTTCTTGGGCATTATGCCCAAGAATCTTAGTGGTGTGATTTGACGATGAGGACTGTCATTTTGAGATTGATCCAAAGAAATTGAATAATCTGCCAGATGACACATCTTCTTAAAAATAGTGTAAACTTACCTGGTACCGGTGTGTAGCCGCTTTGCTCATACTGTTCTATATGTCTCATAGTTTCTCCTTCTATATTTTGTAATTCTATTTAATACATAGTTGTATTGTTTAGGACATCACCCTTGTTTTTATTCAGGGATTAGTGTCCAGCCCGGCTTGAGTTTTGCTTTCCATAAAAAACCAACATGCAATAGCATTTTAACCCAATGGCCAGCAAGACCTATAGTTCCGAAAGTTCCATTTAAATCTCTTCCAAACTCATATTTTTTGTAGTTAGGAACGACAGGATACATAGTCATAGACACGGCGCTACCATTTAAAAGACCCTTTCCTGTACTAGCCACACATGCTGCACCCATCTCTGCCATAGAAGCAGTGTGCGTAGGCTTGTCAGTTACGCCATTGATCATATCTCTAATAGAAGATGCAACAGCCTTACCCATCATAGCACTTGGCATACCTGTTCTTGGTGGAGTAGGGTTGATAGGAGTGCCGTTTGGCGACTTCATAGGTTTGGAGATGAAGTGAGGAGGTGCAAATGCGATACCAACAGCAAACATATTAGAATAAGTTGGATTTTGCAATGTTTTTGGCCAATCTTCAGGACTCCACTCTTCAAAAGGTTTTGGTGTATAATCTGCATCAACCTTCATCATTGTATTGGCTGCAAAGATTACATCGCTCATATCTTCGCCGTTTTTGTCGATAGCTTTCATACCTGAGCCTGCAAATGGAGGTATAAGCATTGCAAAATCATACTCCTCTTCTCCATATGTTCCATCAAGTCTTTCATAGTGGACTCTATCAGCCTCTACTTTGTTGACATGAACTCTTTTGATCCATCTGATGCCTCTTTCTGTATAAAGAGATTCAGCAAATACCTTTCCGCTTGTGATGTATCCACCAGATTTGATATGCATACCACCCACACCAAAATCACCAAGTTCATACTCATTGGTAATGTATGTGATAGTAGCCTTATCTCTAACGCCTTGCTCTTTAAGATAGTGATCTACATTGAAAATATACTCAAACGCAGCTCCCTGACAAGTACACATGCCATGTCCAAGACCGATAAGGAATTTTTTGTGTGCACCGGCTTTCATCTCTTCCACTACAGCCTTTAGTTCTTGAGCAGCATGAACAGCATGATCTGCGGTACACACTGATACAGTATGCTCACCAAGTTGCCCATTACCATCGCCTAGTCCAGGAGTAGCATCAAAGTTGAGCTTTGGCCCTGTTGCATTGATAAGATAATCATACTCTATCTCTTCTGTTTGACCCTCTTTGTCTTGTCCTGTATATTCTATCGTTACAAAAGGAGTATCACTACCCTCTTTGCCCTCTGGGTGTATACTCAAAGCTTTTGCCTGTCTATAGTCGATACCGGCTTTTTTGTAAATCGGAGCCAAAGGAAAAGTAACATCTTTTTTGGTCATCTCTTCAACCCCAACAAAAATATTTGATGGTATCCAATTCCATAAAGAATTTGGTGTTACCACCACTACCTCATGTTTGCCTCCTATCCATTTGGCAAGGAATGTGGCTGCTGTATGCCCAGAAACACCACCCCCCAAAACTACTACTCGTGCCATAGTTGTCCTTTCTTGATTTTTTAGATTGTTTATTTTAAGACAAAGATAATTAAATTAAGTTAAAAACAATGATATTTTATTATTAAGTTTTCTAATATGTAAATAAATGTTACTTTTTTCTTGCATAGTTATAGCTAATGTGGAAAATATATTATGCTACAATTCTCTTTATGATAAAAAATAAAATTATACTATTTGATTTAGATGGTACGCTGATTGATTCTACTGAGGCAATTCTGGAAAGTTTTAATGTTGCATTTGAAAGTTTTGGCGTAGATGTGCCTAGTGATGAGATGATCAAATCACTCATAGGTTATCCTTTGGATAAGATGTTCACATTAATGGGGATAGATGCGTCAGATATTGAAAAATATGTTAGAGCCTATAAAGAGCATTATCGTAAAATAAGCAGCCAAAAAACGGTTTTGCTTCCTCACGCTAAAGAAGCAGTAGAGTTAGCTAGTAAAATTGCACATCTTGGAGTAGTGACGACAAAAACTTCACAATACTCCAGAGAGCTGTTAGAGCATTTGGGTTTAATGAAATATTTTGATCTATTGATAGGTCGGGAAGATGTGGTAAATCCCAAGCCGGATCCAGAGCCAATAAAAAAAGCTTTGGCAAAGTTACCAAAGGTTACACACGGCATATGGATGATAGGTGATACCTGCATGGATATGGATGCTGCGTACGCAGCCAATATCGATAGTATCGCTGTTTTGTGCGGATATGCCGATAAGCAGACTCTGGAAAAATGTAGTTCTTTAATATTAGAAAATGCTTTTGAGGCGATACAAAAAATAACACTTTTATAACTATTGGCACAAAAAAAATTATTTTCAACCTCACTTAAGAGAGTAGCCATTACAATACCTCATAATTGACATACTTACCAAGGAGATAACATGGTAGAAATAAGATGGCATTCTCGTGCCGGTCAAGGTGCTGTAACAGGTGCAAAAGGTCTTGGCTCTGTAGTAGCAACTACAGGCAAGCAGGTGCAGGCATATGCACTTTATGGCTCAGCCAAAAGAGGTGCAGCGATGAATGCATATAATAGAATAGATGATGAACCTATCACTAATCAGGAGACGAAAATGTTTCCGGATTATGTATTTGTGATCGATCCGGCTTTGGCATTTACGGATGATATTACAAAAAACGATAAACCAACTACAAAATATATCATCACAACACACTTGAGCAAAGATGAACTAATATCTCAGATCCCTGCGTTACAAGACAAAAAAGATAGGGTATTTGTAGCTGATTTTATGAAAATATCATTGGATACAATAGGCAGAGCAATGCCAAATACTCCGGTTCTTGGCGCGTTTATGAAGGTTTCCAAGATGTATGATCTGGATTTTTTCCTCGATAATATGAAAAAAGTTCTTGCTAAGTTTCCTCAAAAGATCATAGATGCCAACATGGAAGCTATTACAAGAGCATATAACGAAGTAAAATAGGAGAATAGTATGAGTAGAGGCGTATTGGCAACAGAAAAAAGAGGCGCTAGAGAGCTTGGTGCTGAGGAAAAAGTTGGCTGGGACGAGGTAACACAGGGAGTTGTTTTAAACTCATTTGAGGGCAATGCTTCTGGCATAGCTCACAAAAAGCCGGAAGAGAGAAATTATTCAGATTTTAACTCTTATACTGCGACAGTGGCATCGTGGAGAGTAGTAAAGCCTGTATATAATAGAGATATCTGCATAGATTGTCAGAACTGTTGGGTATGGTGCCCTGATACATCTATAGTATCCAGAGACAAGCAGATGTTAGGAATCGATTATGATCACTGTAAAGGGTGCGGAGTATGCGTAGAAGTCTGTCCTACTAATCCAAAATCACTATTGATGTTTACAGAGGCAGTAGCCAATGATGAAGCTTTGTCAAACTGGCCAGAGAAAAAGAAAAAAGAGAAGAAGTAGAAAGGATCAATATGGCAAAAGAATTTGAACTCAATGAAGTAGAGGTCTGGGATGGTAACCATGCTGCTGCACAGGCTTTGAGACAAGCTCAAGTTGATGTAGTAGCTGCATATCCCATTACGCCGTCTACGCCAATTGTAGAGGGGTATGGAAACTTTATGGCAAATGGCTATGTAGATGGTGAATTTGTAATGGTTGAATCAGAACACGCTGCAATGAGTGGTTGCGTAGGTGCAGCTGCAGCAGGCGGTCGTGTAGCTACGGCAACCTCTTCACAAGGATTTGCCTTGATGGTAGAGGTGCTTTATCAAGCCTCTGGTATGCGTATGCCGATCGTTCTAACCGTATCAAATAGAGCTTTGGCGGCTCCTCTAAATGTGCGAGGAGATCATTCAGATATGTATCTTGGTCGTGACAGTGGCTGGATACAGCTTGATGCCTTTGATGCACAACAAGCATATGATTTGACGCTTTGCGCATTCAAGGTAGGTGAGCATTTGGATGTAAGACTTCCTGTAATGG
>Ga0256841_1002692_pt1 | contig 13911 bp, 7 predicted proteins | sample 356308metaG_FD_185971 | JGI IMG/M metagenome (GOLD analysis project Ga0256841, IMG submission 185971) | Hydrothermal vent microbial communities from Mid Atlantic Ridge, Atlantic Ocean - 356-308 | ecosystem: Environmental > Aquatic > Marine > Hydrothermal vents | place: Atlantic Ocean: Mid...
TTTTGTAAATTGTAAACCTGATGAAATTAAAAGTTACACTTGTAGCCATTATTGTATTTAGCCTTTTGGGCATGTTAAGTAATGCTCAAAACAAAACGTATTCAAAAGAATTTGGTCTTCCTTTTGTAACCAAATACACCCCTGATTTGTATGATGCTGATGCGCAAAATTGGGGAACTGTTAAAGATTCGCTAGGCAATATGTACTTTGCAAACGGAGATGGTGTTCTAATTTACAATGGTGTTACTTGGGAGTTAGTTGTTCTTCCTAATAATGATTATGTCAGAACAATTGCTATAGACAAACAAGGTAAGGTTTATGTTGGATCATCTGGAGAATTTGGATATTTAGTACATGATAAATTTGGCAAATTTGATTACATCTCATTAGTTCCAAAATTAGAAGAAAGGTATAAAAACTTTTCTTCTGTTTTCGAAACTATTGTTACTGACCAAGGTGTTTATTTTAGAACTCGTGAATATTTATTTAGATGGTCTGGAGAGAAATTTAAAATATGGGAGATTCAAGGTGAAAAATTCAGGTCTATATCGTATGTAAATAATACGTTATATACTTCTATCAAAGGAAAGGGCTTAATGAGCCTAAAAAAAGATAAATTACAATTAGTAAAAGGTGGTGAACAGTTCTCAGAAAATTACATACATTTTATTTTACCATATAATGATAACTTATTGATAGCTACACCCAATAATGGGCTTTTTTTGTTTAAAAATGGCAGAAAAAATAATTTTCAGACATCGGTTGATAAAGCATTAGTTAAAAATATACTTTATACTGGTAAATTATTGTCAAATGAAACCTATATTTTAGGAACAATAAGTGGAGGTATCATGGTCATAAATAAAAGGGGCAAACTACTCCTTACAATGGATAATTCTGAGCTACTATCTTCAATTAGAATTAATAATTTGTTTATTGAAAAATCTGGTATTATTTGGGCTTGTACAGGAAATGGTATATCCAAAATAGAGTATCCCTCTCCATTTAGTCGATTTAATAAGATAAACGGAATTAATTCCATGATTAATTTTGTTGAATCATTCAAAAACAAAGTGTATGTAGGAACACTAAAAGGATTATTTGTTTTAGATAAACAATCAACCGATTCTATACCTCAGTTTAATTTAATTTCAATTAAGAATAGACAATTTAAGGAGAACCCTAATATGCAACAAATCCTTAATATGGTAATTCACGATGATATTATTTTAATAGCCTGTACATTAGGAATTTATCAAATTAAAAATAATATTGTATCAAAAATAGCAATTGATGATGATATTTTTCCAATTAAGATTTTTAATTCTAAAATAGATAAAAATAGAGTTTTTATAGGAATTTCTAATGGCTTAATGTCAATTTACTACAAAAATGGTAGCTGGATAGATGAAGGAAAAGTAGATGGTATCTCTGGAGGTATTTATAGGATGGCGGAAATGAAAAATGGTGACCTATGGTTAAAGACTGATAAAAGTTTTGTGTGGAGGGTTCATTTTAAAAATACAAATGACGCAAAAATTTTGAAAAACCCTTTTTGCACTAAATATGGCCAAAAAGAAGGATTACCTAATGATAGTGGTCAATTAAAAAAATTCTTAAATGAAATATATTTTGTAGCAAACAACCTTAGATACAGTTACAGGTTTAATGAACAAATAGAAAAATTTGAATTGGCTACAAATTTAAATCAGATATTGAACATAAAAAGTGAAATTTTAAGTATTGAAGAAGTTGATGAGCAAAATAATATTTTTTTTAGTACTTCAGCCATTGATACTGATGAGCAACGTTATGTAGGATGGAATCGAAATGGTAAATTCTATGTTGAAAATTTGCATCAAGACAGAATAATTGATGAAGTAGATGGAATGTACATAGAGCACTACGATGTTAGTGATAGTTCTTTATGGTCATCGGGAGGAAAGAGCCTTATCAAGCATAACTTATCAAAACCTCCATTAAAAATTGAATCTTTCAATACCACAATTAACAAAGTAATTTATCAAGCAGATTCTACATTAATAAGCGGTCCATATCACACAGCAACAGCAACACTACCCTTTAAAAACAATAGCTTCAGATTTCAATATGCAAGTCCGTTTTTTTGCGAAGAAGCAAAAAACCAATTTCAACACATACTCGAAGGCTTTGACAACACCTGGTCGTCATGGAGCAAAGAAACCAAAAAAGACTATACCAACTTGCCGGAGGGTACCTATACCTTTAGGGTAAGGGCTAAAAATATTTTTGGCAATATTAGTAAAGAAGACCGTTATATCTTTACCATCTTAGCCCCTTGGTATCGTACCCGGTGGGCGTACTTAACATACCTGCTTATGGCGGTATTTACAATATGGCTTTTTGCCAAATGGCAAAACAAACGCTTGGCAATTAAAAACCTAGCCTTAGAACGTATGGTAGATGATAGAACTACTCAAGTAAAAGAAAAAAACAAACAGTTACAAAAACAAACCCAACAATTACAGTCTCAAACCAAACGTTTAAAAGAGTTAGACACCATGAAAACACGTTTGTTTGCCAATATTTCGCATGAGTTTAGAACACCATTAACCCTAATTAAAGGGCCCATAGAAAAATTAGAACAAACCAAAAAAAATACGCTTAGCACTACCAATATTAAAATGATTCGCCGTAATGCAAATCGATTGCTTAATTTGGTAAATCAACTCTTAGACCTATCAAAAATTGATAGTGGTAAACTTGAACTCAATCCTGCTGAAGGCGATATTTTTAAATGTTTTCGAGCCGTGGCATCTTCGTTTAGTTCACATGCCGCTCAACGAGATATTGACTATCAAATTAAAATTCCACCACATTCGCTTTGGGTATCTTTTGATAGAGACAAAATTGAAAAAATATGCTATAACCTATTGAGTAATGCCTTTAAATTTACTTCAGACCATGGCAAAATTATTTTTAAAATTTCTTATAGAAGTAATAGAATACAAATATTGGTTTCTGATACCGGCCAAGGTATTGAACAAGAGAAAATTCCACATATTTTTGATCGTTTCTATCAGGTTGATGATAGTTATACCAAAGAAAAGGCGGGTTCGGGTATCGGACTTTCTTTAGCCAAAGAATTGGTAGATTTATTAAAAGGTGAAATTTATGTAGAAAGCGAATTAAATGTAGGTAGTATTTTTAAAGTGGTATTTTATATTGAAGAAATTAAAACTCGTAAAAATGAAATTGACGAACAAGAATATATTCAAATTTCTGAAAACCTGATTGAATATCAACCAACAGTACTACAAAAGCAGCCCGAAAAAAACCATACGGTTTTACTGGTAGAAGATAATATTGATATGCGTCATTTTATCAAAGAACAACTGGTACTAAATTATAATATCATTGAAGCTTTTAACGGTAAACAAGGCTTAAAAAAAGCCAAAGAGCTCATTCCGGATTTAATCATTACAGACTTAATGATGCCGCAAATGGATGGTATTACCCTATGTAAAACATTAAAAACCGATGTTGTAACCAGCCATATACCCATAGTTATGCTTACGGCAAAAGCGGGTATAGAAAATAAACTAGAAGGATTAGAAACGGGTGCTGATGATTATTTGGTAAAACCATTTCATACCCGAGAGTTACAAGTACGCGTTAAAAACTTAATTACAGAACGCGAAAAACTACGAGAACTTTTTAGCACGAAACCCTCTATTCATCCAAAAGAAGTAACCGTAAATTCTATAGATCAAGAATTTTTAGAAAAAACACTTGAATTACTGGAAGAATTTTATACAAATCCTGAATTTGGCATCTCGCAAATGCAACAACAATTAGGCATGAGTAAAACACAATTGCACTGTAAACTAAAAGCCTTAACCAACCAACCTCCGGGAGAATTACTACGTAATTTTAGATTAAAAAGAGCGGCACAGTTATTAATTAAAGATAGCGGAAACATCTCGCAAATTGCTTATGATGTTGGTTTTAACAGCCTCTCTTATTTCACCAAATGTTTTAAAAAGTATTATAAAATGGCACCTTCTGAATACATTCAAAAAAATACCTAACCTGAACTATGGTTATAGTATTTAGAACTATTGTTCAAACAGTAGTATCATTAGTTTACAAATTTTGTAAGCTAAAATGATAAATGATGAAAAAAACAATTGTATTTATAGGCCTGTTTTCTATTACTTTTTTTTGTGTTGCACAACAAGAAAGTAGCCCCAAAAAATTTAACGAATTAAAATTAAATGCTTTCAATTTGGCAGTTTATCAAGCAATAGACTTGTCTTATGAGTATGTACCGCATGAAAATCATAGCTTTGGCATAAGTCTGTTTTTTAAAATAAATGGAGTTGATGGCGTAGATACTTACCTACGGTTAGAAGTGCAAGACCATAGAAATTTTTCAATAACACCATATTATAGACGATATTTCTCTAAAAAATATGGAAAAGGTATTTATTTAGAAAGTTTCGGTATGTTATCTTCCGGAAAGTATGCTAATTATATATTTGATAATATTTTAAATTCTAATCAAATAAAAAATTACACCAACTTCTCGGCCGGGTTAACAGCCGGTGTCAAGTGGGTCACTAAAAGTGGTTTTATAATAGATAGCTATTTTGGTCTTGGAGCACCCATATTAAACAATGGAGAGTTCGATAGTGGCGTCACTCATGGCGGTATTTCTATTGGGTATCGTTTTTAAAAACTTCTCACTTTAATTTAGAACTATTGTTATAAAATTTAGAACTATCGTTAAAATTAAAAGCTCAGTAATACCCTAATTTTACTTTATAATATTAGCTTCATGCAGGTTTCAAATTAAGTTTACCCTACACTTATCTTGCAAATGCTTACTTACTGTTTACTTAAAAAAAACCATTATGAAAACCAAAAAAAAACTATTCTCTATCTTAAAAAAAATGCCCGTTAGTATTGCCGGCCCTCTATTTAGAAAAAGAGTACTGTTAAATGACGACAGCACTAAAGACATTGAGTTTAAAATTGCCGATACCAAAGATGAATTAGAGCAGGCATACAAACTTGTTTACAAGGTGTATGCAAAAGAGAACATCATCAAAAGCACACAAGAATCACTTCGATTAAAATTGGTAAATGCCAATCCGCATACCACGGTTTTTATTGCAAAAAAAGAGAATCGGGTAATTATGACCATGAGTTTATACCCGGATTCTGCCTTAGGTTTACCTATAGACCAACTTTATAAAAAGGAAGTAAACAAACTAAGAAATCAAGGAAGATATATTGCAGAAGTAGGTGCCTTTGCCTCTGCCATTGCCTATAGAAAAAACAATCAAACACTCCCTTTTTTAATGAACAAAATAATGCATACTTATGCTGCCGAATACCTTAAAATAGACGATTTATTAATTGCTGTCAATAAAAAACACGTGTGGGTATATAAAAACCTACTTCTTTTTAAACAAATTGGCAAAGAAAAATATTATGCAGACAAAGATATTTGTCAATACCCGCTTATACCATTGCGGTTGGCTCTAGAAACATCAAGAGATAGATATAGAAAAGCTTATAAAAACTATCCAAGCCATAATAATTTATTCCATTTCTTTTTTCATAAAAATAATACCAATATTTCGTTACCCAATGAAAGAAGGCCTTATTATATTTGGAGTAAAGAACTGCTCTCTTATTTTTTTGAAGAAAAAACAAACCTGTTACAACAAGCGCCACAACTTATAAAAGAACATATTTTATCGCTTCATCTACAAATTAATGAATTAAAATCTTTTTCGGCTTAGATTTTATGTTGAACCAATTTAATATGACAAAACACGAACATACCTTTGCAAAAAGATGGGCTATATTTGTATTAAAATACAAGTGGCAAACCCTATTGTTGACCCTTATTATTGCATTTGTAATAGCAAGTGGTGTACAAAAACTTACTTTTAATAGTGATTATCATGTGTTTTTTACCGATGTAAATCCGCAATTAAGAGCCTTTGACGAACTTCAAGAAAAATACACCAAAGACAATAATATATTTATTGTACTCGCTCCAAAAAATAAGAATGTATTTACTAAAAATAATTTACTAGCACTTGAACAGTTAACAGCCAGGGCATGGAAAACACCTTACTCTTCTAGAGTAGATGCACTAACAAATTTTCAATATACCCGAGCTGTTGATGATGATTTATATGTTGAAGATTTGGCAGGTGATATTGCCCAAAAAAGTGATAGTGTAATACAACATATCAAAACCATAGCATTACATGAACCTTTACTAATCAATAGATTAATTAATAAAAATGGTAGCGTAACGGCATTGAATATTACGGTAAAAATACCCGGAAAAACAGCTACAGAAAAAAAGGAAGCTACTACTTATGCACGAAAAATGGTTGCTCATTTTTTAAAAGAGTATCCGCAATTTGACGTTTATATGTCAGGAATGCTCATGATGAATGCCGCTTTTGTTGAATCTACAAAAAAAGACATGACTACCTTGGTGCCAATCATGTTTGTTACCATTCTACTTACTATTTTACTGTTAACAAGAAACTTTTATGCTACCTTATCAACATTGATAATTATGGTGTTATCCATTATTACGGCAATAGGGGCTGCAGGGCATTTAGGCATAAAAATAACACCGCCGTCATCAATGGCACCAACTATTATTTTAACCTTAGCTGTTGCTGATAGTATTCATATAATTATGTATATGCTATTAGGCTTAAAAAACCAACATACAAAAACAGAAGCCATAAAGCAAAGTATAGTAACTAATTTTAATCCGGTAGTTTTAACTAGCGTGAGTACTATTATTGGATTTTTAGCCATGAATTTTGGCGATGTACCACCCTTTTGGGATTTAGGAAATATAACCGCCATAGGTATGGCCGCTGCCCTGTTGTATTCTTTGACTATTTTACCCGTTTTACTTTCTGTTATGCCTATAAAAATTAAAGGCAATTCATCCTTAAAATTACAACAATCCAGGTATGAAAAATTGGGAATTCTAATCTCAAAAAACCCTTATAAATACAGTATTCTCGCTATAGTTGTAATTGTAATATTAGGTTATTTTTCTCAAAAAAATACCTATAATGACGAATTTGTAAAGTACTTTGATACCTCTATAAAATTTAGAAATGATACCGATTTTATCAGTCAAAATTTAACCGGAATTTACAATGTGGAATTTTCAATACCCTCAGGTGAAAGTGGCGGAATTAACAAGCCCGGCTATCTAAAAAACTTACAAGCATTTGAAAATTGGTTACAGCAACAACCCGAAGTTATTCATGTAAATTCTTATGTTGAAATTGCCAAACGTATCAATAAATCAATGCATGGTGATGATACCTCCTTTTACAAAATACCAACAAGCCGAGTGGAGGCTGCTCAATATTTATTACTCTATGAAATGTCATTGCCTTTCGGTTTAGACCTAAACAATCAAATTAACGTAGATAAATCTGAAACAAGATTTACCATAACTACCCAAAATCTTAAAAGTCCTGATTTAATTGCATTTTCTAAAAAAGCAGAAAAATGGCTAGTTAACCATACGCCGAAATCTATGCATTCACTTAGTACAAGTCCTACTTTAATGTTTTCCAATCTCGGGTTTAGGCAAGCTGACGAAATGCTAAAAGGTAATATCATAGCCGTTTTTTTAATTACCATACTTCTTATCATAGCCTTTAAAAGTTTTAAACTCGGCTTTATTAGTTTAATTGCCAATCTTACTCCTGTATTTATCGGGTTTGGAATATGGTATTTTTATAACGGAGAAATTAATACCGGAATGGTTATCGTTTTTGGGATGACCTTGGGTATAGTAGTGGATGATACCATTCATTTTATTTCAAAATATTTAAAAGCAACAAATGAACTCAACTACTCATCAAAACAAGCGGTACAATACGCATTTAAAACGGTAGGCCAAGCCATGGAAGTTACTACCATTGTATTGGTATTAGGGTTCTTTATTTTATCATTATCTAGTTTTACCCTTAACAATTCTATGGCAAAAATAACCATCATTATTATTATTGCTGCCCTCTTGATAGACTTTATTCTTTTACCTTCTTTATTGCTAATTTTTTCAACAAATAATAATTCTAAAAATAAAAAATATGAACAAAGTTAATTATGCCTTAGTAATGATCTGTTTTATTAGCTATACAAGCGTACTGTCTCAAAATAAAGGATTGGCTATCGCTAAACAGGCAGATGCTGCAGATAGAGGCTTTCACAGTTCTAGTGTAGATATTTTGATGATTTTAACGAATAAAAATGGCCAAAAAAGCACAAGAAAATTACACAATAAAACATTAGAACTGCAAGATGATGGCGATAAATCTTTGATAGTATTTTTGAGTCCTAAAGATGTTAAAGGTACCGCAACACTCACTTTTACACATAAGCAAAAGGCAGATGACCAATGGTTGTACCTACCTGCAATTAAAAGAATAAAAAGAATATCATCTAGCAATAAATCAGGCCCATTTATGGGAAGTGAATTTGCGTATGAAGATTTATCCTCTCAAGAAGTAGAAAAATATACTTATAAATTTAAAAGTGAAAAAGAAGGTTTTTTAGTAGTAGAACAATATCCAAAAGATACCAAATCAGGCTATACAAAAAGAAAAGTAACTTATAATAAAAATAAAGGCTATCGCATTGAAAAAATAGAATTTTTCGATAGAAAAAATGCCCTTTTAAAAACACTGACTTATACAAACTATAAGCAATATTTACACAAATATTGGCGAGCCTCAGATTTAGAAATGGTCAATCATCAAAATGATAAAAAAACAACCTTACATTTTTCTAATTATACCTTTCAATTAAATGTAAGTGATAGTGATTTTTCACAAAATGCCTTAAAAAGATTCGGTCAATGACCAGGCTTGCTACTTATACTGTTAGAAAACAGATTTACATCCTCTTTTTTTTTGGATATATACTCCCAAACTATGCTCAAAATAGGCCTGCTGTACATGATTTTCAAGTAGCATTAGAAGCGGAATACCGCCATTTTTTTGAAACAGGAAAGTTTCCTAATCAAGAACAACAGTTTCCTTCTTTTGCCATAAAACCCTCTTACAGTCTTGGTTGGAATCATCAAAAAAATATTCTAAAATTTGAAGGCTTTTACAGATATGATATTGATAAAAAAAGAACACATTATGATATTAGAGAATTCTATTATCAGAAAGTAATTCAAAATTTTGAAGTGAATATCGGGGTAAAACAACTCTTTTGGGGTGTCACCGAAAGCAATCATTTGGTAGATATTATCAATCAAACCGACCAAGTTGAACGTTTTGATGGCGAACAAAAATTAGGGCAACCTATGCTTCAATTTTCATATACTACCCATAATTTAGGCACATTTGATATCTTTTATCTGCCCTATTTTAGAAAACGCCGTTATTTAGGTGAAAAAAGTAGGTTGCGATTTTCTACTGTTATTGATGATGAGCTTATTGGTTTTGAAAGCAAAACAAAAGAATGGCATCAAGATTTTGCGGTACGGTGGTCATATAGTTTTTCAATGATAGATTTGGGTATTTCTCACTTTTATGGAACGGGCAGAGAACCTGTTTTATATTTTAATTCTAACGGAACTATTACAGGCTTGTACCCAATCATTAACCAAACAGGTTTAGACCTACAACTTACACACAATGCTTGGCTATGGAAACTAGAGACTATCTACAGAACGAGTAAATTTCAAGATATGTTTGCCCTTACTGCAGGATTGGAATATACCTTTAACAATATTGCCAATTCAGGGCTAGATATAGGGTTGTTAGGAGAATACCTTTATGACAATAGAGGAAAACTTGCCTTAAGTACTTTACAGAATGATGCGTTTTTGGCCACTAGAATTGCTTTTAATGATACCCACAGTACACAATTGCTTTTGGGAGGTATTGTAGATATAGAAAGTTATGCCAAAATTTTTAGCCTTGAAGCCTCACGACGTTTGGGTAATAATTTTAAAATAGCTTTAGAAGGACGAGTATTTACAGCTATTTCTGACAAAGATTTTATCTTAAAAAATATTGAAAATGATAGTTTTTTAAGACTTAGCCTGTTTACCTATTTTTAGAACTATGGTTCAAGTATTTAGAACTATAGTGATAAGATTCAACACAACAATGTTATAGTTTTGACCAGAAATACAATCAATTTTTCTTCAACCCAGATTGTATTTATTACAAAGAAGGTTGTTGCAGTAAAGAGCATTTTCAACTTAACTATACTAATAATCAACAATCTTGACTCAAGAGACAAGTCATGTTGACTCAATTTAAAAGTAAGCCTTACGCAATAAATTCACAAAAGGGATTAAAAAAAGTTTGAATTAAAAAATTCGAAGAAAATAAATAGATATTTAACTAAAACAAAAAATATTATGAGTGAATATAAGAATGTTAGAGGAACTGTGAGTAAAAAAACTAGATTGAGCCCCAAAGGATATTTAGATATAAAATTTAATCCAAGGGCAGGAAAAGTTACCATTAGTGCTTTTGTAAAAAAACCTGGGACTCCTGTGATTACCGGAAAACCTTCTGCTGACCCAGATGACCCAGACTTCGATTTTTTTGAGGTAAAAGGTCTTCCAATACTGGTTGAGATTTTAGCACCAAATGGCAATATCTATAAAAGGTTTCCTGTTATAGATACTACGGTAACAGGAAGTGAGGATTTAAAATTAATTGGAAGTATTATCGTTCCACAAAAATTGGCAAAAAAAACCTGGAAGTGTCGCTTTAGAAATACTCAGTCTAGCAATGTTGTGTGTACGGGTCTAGTAAATTATACTAAAAGAAAACATCTCATTCATGAATCAAAAATCCCATTACGGGTACTGAATGGAGCTGCTAGAGAATTTTTAAAAGGATTACAGTTACAAATTAAATTAGATGGCAGCAATTCATTTATTGACTTTTCTTCGGCACTGAAACATCATTCAGGAGGAGCTCTAGAACGGATAAAATTCGATGTACCATTTATACAAGATGTCAATTTAATGGCTTTTTCTGTTGAGGCTAAGACCAAGGGTGCCGGAAGGAATAGGGAGAAAATCATTGAAGTGGCTGGCAGTTTTGAACAAGAGGGAAAAGAATTTAATATTAAAGGGGTACAAGGAGACATTTATAATATTGGATTTAAAATTATTTTCACGCTCTCTATGTCCAATACTTCTTCTAGAATAAACTATAGTGCCAAGGTAGAAACGGGCATTTATATTGAAAGAAAATTTGTACCTATTATAAAAGCTTTTGAACTAGGATATTTAATCTATTCCTTGGGAAAAGCTTTTGTTATTGGTACATATAATTTATTTAAAGGTAAAGTAAAATTTTCTTCTTCGCCAAAAAAACTAAACCTTAAAAATTTGGATGAAATATTGATTGAATATGCTGAAAAGTTTTTAAATAATAGAAGTAATAGAAAAAAAATCAGGGCATTTTTAACAGACGGTATAACACATTTGGTGCAAAAAGGACATACTTTGCATAGGTTAGAAGCAGATGATCATAACTTTATTGTAAAGCACTATAATGCTAATATTGAAGAAGAAGAGCAAAAGGTGGTTAATACACCACCACCCATTCCAGATAGATTGCCAACAGCATCTGAAAAAAAAGGAGTTCAACTTTTAAAAAAGGTAGATCATATTGTTTTTCTTATGATGGAAAACAGATCATTTGATCACCTATTCGGCTACTTATCTTTGCCTGTAAATATGGGAGGAAAAAACTTAACGCAGATTGATGGATTGCGGGGTACTGAGTCAAATAAATCCGGACCAACAGGAGTAGTGGGTATCTCAGAAGAAAAACAAAATACAACATTTGTAAAAAGCCCAGGTCATGATTATTCTGATGTTTCTGAACAAATGAACGATGGAAAAATGGACGGATTTCTGTCAAATTTTGTTAAGAAATTTGGAAGAGATGAGTTTTTAGATATTAAGAATAAGGTTAATCCTTTGGCTTACTACACGAATAAACTTTTGCCTACTTATGATTTTTTTACTAAGAATTTTTTGATTTGTGATCATTGGCATGCTAGTCATCCTGGTCCTACTTGGCCCAACCGTTTTTGTACATTAAGTGGTAAAACTCCTGAACTGGATAACCTTGAAACATCGGATCCTAGAGTGGGCTATTTGACATTAAAAACTATTTTTGATTTACTCCCAAAATTTGACTGGAAGGTTTTTGAGAGTGATATATCATTTCTAAGAATGTATGATAAATACAGGCTTGAAGATGACAACATTGTGCCTGTTAATGAATTTTTCGAACTTGCAAAAGCAGGGAATTTACCAATGGTGTCAATGATTGAACCGAATTACGCAGATTTTTTACCTGATGATTTGTTAGCCAATGATGATCATCCTCCAGCCAATCTTTATCGAGGACAGATTTTCATGGAGCAAATTTACAATGCATTACGAAATTCAGTGAAATGGGAGAAAACAATGTTTATTATTACTTACGATGAACATGGTGGTTTTTTTGATCATGTTCCTCCTCCAGGTACCTCTGAATCTCCCAATGATTCAGTACCTAAGGTACATCCAAATGGCCCTACTTTTCTCGGACCTAGAGTACCTGGTATTGTTATTTCACCTTGGGTAGGTAAGGAAGGATCGGCAGTAGATGTAAATCATACCATCTTTGATCATACTTCCTTTATTAAAACAGTTTTACTTAAGAAATACGGAGCACCACATCCCAAAATGACGGAACGTGTAGAGCAAGCAAATAATTTAGGGATTTTATTAACAAATGATGTACCACGCTTAGATATACCTGAATTAAAACCGTTAATCAAACCAAAGTCAATACCTCGGGGTGTTAATCCCGTTGATGATGGTTCCATTATTGGTCCTAAACGAAATAATCGTGATTTTCATGAGGCGATGATGAAATTTGGATTGCCACGATAGCAGATAAACTTGGAGATAAATGTTCTGTAAAGTTCAACTCAAGTAACCTAGAATGATGAGATAGAAACTATAAAAATAGATGATGACAATAAAAAGTATACCATTTATGGAAGGGTTGATATTTTCTTGAACACAAGATTAGTTTTGAGTTTAAAGATTTTATAAAGCTAAAAAATAGTGATAAAAAAAGAGGTCTGTATCTAAGCCATTACACTTTTAAAGTACTTGTTTTCTTAATCATTCAACAAAATCATTTAGAACTATTTTACAACTATTTAGAACTATTGTGAAAATCATTCCTCAATAAACACGCTAGTTTTGAACCGTATTAATTAAAAAAAATCAATATGAAAACCATTGTAAAATCAATAATCTTAGGTATTATAATTACAACCTTGTTGAGTTGTAATAAAGACAATGCTGACCCAACACCCGAAAATCAAGCCCCGGCAGGGTTTAATTTAATAGCCGTTGCCAATGGCAATACAGATACCGATGTAACCCCCATCTTAAGTTGGGAAACAGCTACTGACCCAGATGGAGATACCGTAAGTTATGATGTATATATAGATGATACCCAAAATCCAAGTACCTTAGTGGCCGAAAATATAACTACTACCAATTATACATTAGAAGAACGCCTCTCTTTAGTAAAAAAATACTATTGGAAAGTCATTGCCAAAGATAGTAAAGGCAATAGCACCACAAGTACAGACACTTTTAGTTTTACTACACGTAATTTAAACATACCTACAACCCCTGTAACTGCTCATGCACAGTTTTCTGAAAGATATTTTCATACTTGTACAGTCTTTAATAATAAGCTTTGGATTATTGGAGGAGTTAATACAAATATACTTTACAATGATGTATGGTACAGTAGTGATGGTATCAATTGGGTACAAGCAACAGCAAATGCTCAGTTTTCA
>Ga0256841_1002693_pt1 | contig 13910 bp, 13 predicted proteins | sample 356308metaG_FD_185971 | JGI IMG/M metagenome (GOLD analysis project Ga0256841, IMG submission 185971) | Hydrothermal vent microbial communities from Mid Atlantic Ridge, Atlantic Ocean - 356-308 | ecosystem: Environmental > Aquatic > Marine > Hydrothermal vents | place: Atlantic Ocean: Mid...
CCGCACGGCTTCGTCCCGCTCCCGCACGGCTTCGTCCCGTTCCCGCACGGCTTCGTCCCGCTCCCGCACGGCTTCGTCCCGTTCCCGCACGGCTTCGTCCCGCTCTCCCTGGATAGCCTTCAGCTCTTGGTGGAAATGGAAACATTGCCACCGGTAATTCTCCGCCTCCAAGGTTAATGGATCGATGGCATCTAAAACTTTCTCCACCGATTCTCCAGACCAGCCGGTAGCTACCAATTCTTCCAGGCAAGCGTATATCTCCAGAAGTCCCGGCACATCCTTAGCCACCTGCCGCACATCTTCCCTAAAAGAAAGGGAATGACACATATCGGAATCTACGAATTGCTCCAGGAACCACCGCTGTGTGGATTCTCGTTCTGTATCTTCATTATCCAATTCAAGAAAACTCGCCAAACGGATGAGTTGGCTGTGGGGATCTGCAATAAACTGTTGGTAATCTACGAACAAGGCATTCTGGGACTCAGCGCATGCGCAAAGATTCTTGAGCATCCGATAATTGTAGGACCGCCACAAAGCCAATCCCTTGCGCCTGTCGAAACCGTTACGCTTTTGCAGTGAGATCGCCACATCGACAGGATTCCTCACCGATACGAGAAAACGAACACGGGTGGTCGAATGGTCAACCAATTCCAACCAAAAGGGAAGAGTAAGACATAACCTTGGATCCTTAATTGCATATACGGGATACTCCGCCAGTCTTTTCCGAAGATACATAGCGGCACGCGACCTCAGTGGAGCCAAACCATAACCCGACAGATCCGTGACGGGAAGCACGGTGGGAAAGTCCCACCGAAGCCCCAGTTCCTCCATGATCCCCGTATTAATATTGAAAACCTCTAGGTCTTCCCAGAATCCTTTGGGGTTGTCCTCACCAGGTGGCAACAGATTTTCCCCAAGACTTGCTCCCGCCGTTTCTGCGGCCTTGGCCAAAAGGCTGGTACCGGAGCGATGCATGCCTAAAATGAAAACCAGCGTTCTTTCCATTTCCAATATGTTATCAGGAACCTTTAGTTTTTACTTTCCGACACTGTTTCACTTCCGCCTCCAAGATCGCCAGCCGCTGGATCAAGCGCCGCAGACAGCGTTCCTGACGGGAATGTTCGATGTCCATGATCAGGATCTTGACCAGCAGCACGCCGATGGCGGCCACCAGAGCCAACACCGGCGGATAGGCGACGCCCAGACGCAAACCGAGCCAGTCGACGAGATGGGGAAAGAAGCCGAGCACGAACACCGTGACGGCAATGGCCAGCCACCAGAAGGCGTGACGGGTGTGCATGTGGTCCTTATAGATCAACCACAGAATCACCAGCGCCAGGCTGAAGCCCAACAGCGCGGAAGTCAGTTGATAGGTCATTCGGCCTTGGGACGGCGGCGCCGATGCGAGAAAGAAAGCAATAATAACACCGTCTGCACCATGTACAACCCCACCCGCCACCAGCTGGCGAACACCCGCGACTTGCCGTCGAGGCGCGGGCGCATGGTCACCGGCGTCTCGGCGATGACCAGACCCTGGGCGCGCAGCAGCAGCAGGACGCCGAGGTCCTGATACTCCAGCAGGGTGGCACGCGGGGAGGCCAGCAGGCACAGGGCGGCGTGATCGTACAAGCGAAACCCCGAGGTCAGGTCGGCGAAGGAAAAGCCACTCAGCAGCCGGAACAGGCGCCAGGCCAGGCGGCGCAGGCGGCTGCCGCGCTCGGGATAGGCGCCGATGATCACGTCGGCCCCGGTAGCGCGGCGGGCCTGGAGCAGTTTGGGAATCTCCTCGGCCCGGTGCTGGCCGTCGGCGTCCATGGTGATCACGGTGTCACAGCCCAGCCGTAGGGCGTAGCGCATGCCGGTCTGGGCCGCCCCCCAGGCCCCTAGGGAAACCGGCAGACGCAGGACGACGGCGCCAGCGGCCTCGGCCACGGCGGCGGTGTCGTCCCCGCTGGCGTCGTCCACCACGATCACCACGGCGCCAGGCAGGCAGCGGCGCACCGAGGCGACGACGGCGGCGACGGCGGCGGCCTCGTCTTTGGCGGGCATCACCACCGCCAGGCGGGATTCGGCAACGGGCTCGGGGACTTCCCGGGACGATTCCACAATCCGAACGACCGCGTTCATATCAGCCACGTCCCCCGGCTGGACGAACGCCGGCGCGCTTTTTCGGCCGCCACCTGGATCGGAAACTTCAACCGCCGTGTTCGAGATATCACCCGGGCAGATGACTCAGAAACCATTCCAGCAGCCGGATCAGGGCGATGATGGCACCGATGGACCCGATCACCCACAGGGTCTGACGATGAATGGCCTGGGTAAGCCGCACTTCCACCGCTTTGACCTCCAGGCGGACCTGGTCGATTTCCTTTTGCAGTTCCAGCCGTACTTTCTCGATCTCCTTGGTCAGCCGCAATTCCGTTTCCTTCTGCTCCCGCCGGGTTTGTTCGATCTCCAGGGACAACTCCGCCCGGAGCTGCTCGACCTCCCTGGTCAGATCGGCGCGCACCTGCTCGACCTCCTTCGTCAAATCCGCCCGGACCTGCTCGATCTCTTTGCTCAGATCGGCGCGGACTTGCTCGATCTCCTTACTCAGATCGGTACGGACTTGCTCGATCTCCTTCGTCAAATCCGCCCGGACCTGTTCGATTTCCCGGGTCAGATCCGCCCGGACCTGTTCGATCTCCTTGGTCAGTCGCAATTCGCTTTCCCGCAGGTCTTGCCGGGTAGCCACGTCGGAAAGATTGGGATAGCGCTCTTCGAGCGCCTCGAAGGCTTCGGCGATGATGCGGGCGCGGGTCTTGTCGTCGGGAGCCGTGGAAAGCTTTTCGTAGAGGTCGATCACCGAGGTCATGGGAGAACGAGATCATGGGACGAAGGAGGGTTCAGTATACCATCGAAAGAGCCACCTGCCCCCGAAGCGATCGTCCTGCCGGTCACCCACATACCTCCCGATAAATCGCGGCGAGGGATCGAGCACAGGTTCGGATGTGGTATCGCCGGCTCAGCCTTACCCGCCCGGCCTCTCCCCTTCGTCGCCGCTCGACCGGGCATCGCCTCACCGCCTGAAGCACCTGCGCCAACGCCGCCGCATCCCCCGGCGGCACCAGCCATCCGGTCACACCCGCCTCCACCACCCAGCCCATGCCGGAACCGGGCACCCGGGTGGCGATCACGGGCTTGCCGTAGGCCATCGCCTCCAGCAGCACCACACCGAAGGCCTCGGTGCGCTCCACCGAGGGCAGCACCAGCACGTCGCAGGTGGCCAGCAGGGCGTTGCGGCGTGCGTCGGACAGGGCACCGGTGAAGTGCACGTCCAGACGTCGCTGCCGCGCCCGTTGCCGCAGCGGGTCCAGCCTTTCCCCGGCGCCGACACAGATCAGATGGATGCCGTCGTCCGGCCGCAGCGCCGCCAGCAACACCGCGTGGCCCTTGTAGTAGGTCAAGCGGCCGACGCAGAGCAGCCGCAACCGGCCATCGCCCCATTGCCGCACCGCCCAGGCCAGCTCCTCGTCGCCCGGCGGCGCCAGGCGGGCGGGATCGATCCCCAGGGGCACGACCTCGGTCTTGTCGCGCCAGGGACGCAGCGGCGCGCTGGCATCGCGGTACGGGGGCGAGGTGGCGATCACTTTGACCGCCCGGCGCAGCAACGCCTGCTCCCAGGGCCGGTACAGCCGGTAGGCCAGAGCCAGGCGGGGATCGATGGTCGAGGCCACCACGTCGGCGTGCCAGTGGATCACCCAGGGCAGCCGGCGCGCCGCCGGCAAGGCCAGGACCCAGAAGGCCGAGGGATTGGGCAGGTGAAGATGGAGCAGGTGGGGGCGGAAGTGCCGGATCATCCGTGCCAGCCACAACGGGAACGCGGGGCTGACCGGGGTGTAGAGCAGCCGCCCGTAAGCGGGAACCCGCCACACCGGAAAGGGATGCTCCCGGCGCCCGGGACGGTCGTGGGCGTGGACCAGAGCGGCGGGCTCGACGCCTTCGGCCGCCAACGCCGGCAGCAGGTCGCCGAGAAACCGCTCCATGCCGCCGGCGAAGGGCGGGTAATACTTACCGAGATGCAGGACGCGCACGCCGCCTTTCCAGTTGGGCCAGACGCCGGCGCGCCACGGGAAGAGCGGTACCGGGCGCGGCACCCAACCGGTTCGTGGTCATCCTTTCAACCATTGATCCCGTGTGACACCGGCCTGCTTCAATAGGCGGACGAGAAGATCCGGACTGATGGGATTTCGATGCGGATTGGGTATCGTCAGGCGGCGGTTTCCCTTGATCATGAACAGATGCCTGCCACCACTGTAAGGGCCTTGGAAGCCGAGTTCCCTGAGCCGTCGCACCAGCTCCCTGTGCGTGACGGGGCTCAGCTTTCCCACTCGCTCGCCACCTCATGCGGCTCCGCTATCCGGATTCCATCGAGTTCCGGAATCTCCAGCCCTTTCCGCAGACTCAGAACGATCCATTCCTCCAGCACGCTTTTGAGATTTTCCCGGCACTCCTCCAGGGTCTTGCCCGTGGCCCAAACGCCGGGCAAAGGGGGTATTTCGCCGTAATACGGCTCTTCGTCCTCAATCAGTTCGTAACGCGCCCGCCGCATCGCTTCCGCCAAATACGCCTCCAACATGGTTCCACCTCGGGAATGGGCATCGGGGTATTTTCTCACAGTCCCGCCGGCCTGCACCAATGCCACCAGACCATGGATCCGAGCGCTCACCGAGATGCAGGACGCGCACGCCGGCTTTCCAGTCGGGCCAGACGCCGGCGCGCCAGGCGGTTTCCGGGCTGCAGCGCCAGCACCTTCTCGTAGGCGCCGATCGCCTCACGATAGCGCTTCTGGGCCAGCAGCGCCTCGGCGAGATAGAGATAGATCCCGGCGTCCGCTCCCAGGGCCAGGGCCCTGCGGTAGTCGGCTTCCGCCTCGGCGTAACGGCCCTGACGGTGGTGCACGTTGCCGCGCAGCAGCAGCAGGCGCTGCTTCACCATGGGAATCCGCGCCTGCTTCAGACCCGCCGCCACCGCCTTCAGGGCCAGATCGTGACGTCCGGCGACGAAATAGGCCGCCGCCAGATTGGCGACGACACTCTCCGGCAGATGCGCTTTCGGCGGCCAGGGCGTGGAGGCGGCGATTTCCCGACCCAGACGCAGGGAATCGGCGACTCTCCCGGCGTCGAAATATTCCCGCGCCAGTTCCAGTCTGGGACGCAGGGCCCCGGGCTGGCGCCGGACGTTGTCCTCCCAGAAGCGCACCGGATCGCGCCACAGTTCGTTGCGCTGCCAGGTGAGAACGGCCAAAGCCGCCAGCACCGCGGCCGTGACGGCGGGGGCCAGCCGCGGCAGACGGGGCGGCAGCCACACGGTCAGCCCCCAGGCCGCCGTCAGGGCCAGTCCGGCGTTGGGCAGATAGGTACGGTGCTCGAACACCAGATCCTTGATGGGAATCACCGACGATTCCACCAGGTGGGCCGCATAGTAGAAAAGGACGCCGAACGCCGGCAACGGCCAGCGCCCCACTCCCCGAAGCGCGGCGGCCAACACCGCCAGGTGACCGGCCGCGGCGGCGACCACGCCCGGATCGGACCAGGCGGGCGGCCGGTGGAAGCCGTAATCCAGGCGCAGCCCGACCGGCCAGAAGAACAGGCGCAGATACCACCACAGGGCCTTCATCTGCGCCGCCAGGTAGTCGCCGCGCCCGAACCAGCGGGTCTCCCGGGTCAGGGCGTCGAGCCGCCGCAGCCAGCCGACCTCCAGATGGCTGGTGGCCCACAGCAGTCCCAGGGCGCCCGCCAGCAGCGCCGTTCCCGTCATCCAGACCCAGAACCGCCCCCGAGAGAGGAAGGCCAGTTCCAGCAGCCACCAGGCCAGCGGCAGGGTGAAGGCGTTTTCCTTGGTGAAGAGCGCCAGCAGCGTCGCCGCCGCGCAGACCCCGGCCCATCCCCAGCGCGCCGGGCCGGTGGCCAGACGCAGCTTCACGTAGCCCAGCAGGGCCGCCAGGTACCAGAGGGCGGTCAGGGAGGCGAGGCGCTGGACCACGTAGGTGACCGCCTGGGTCTGCAGGGGATGGAGGGCGAAGATCAGGGCCGCCGTCAGGGGCAGGGCTGAGCGCGCCCCTTCCGGACAGCGATCCCGCAGCGCCGGCGTGTCCAGCAGGGCGCGTGCCAGCCCCCACACCAGCCAGGCGGCACCCAGGTGGATCAGCAAATTCACCAGATGGTAACCGGCGGGATCGGAGCCGCCGAAACGGTAATTGAGCGCCAGGGTGTAATAGCCGACGATCCGGCGGGGGCTGTCGTGCCACAGGGCGGCCGGGTCCAGGGTGCGGAGGGCGGGATTCTTCTCGATGGAAAGATGATCGTCGAGATAGAAGGGCACGTCCAGGGTATGGCCGTAGGTCAGGGCCACCGCCAGGGCGAGCACGAACAGTTGGAAGGCGGGCCGCCGCCCGAGACGCTTGAGCCGGTGCATTTCAGGATGGAGCCGGAAACGGTAGAATGGTACGCAGCCGCACAACGAACGGAGGGCATCAGTATGATCCATCACCGGCCGACTTTCAAACGCCTGGTCACGGCGTCGCTTCTGGGATTCCTGCTCTGTCTCTCCGTGCCGGCGACGGCGGGGCCGGGCCACGGCGCCCAGACCTATCCCGTGCGCGGCCCCGCCCCGCAGGCCCGCTCCACCAACGTGGCCACCGACCTGCTCGCCGGTTTCGCCAGCTTTCTGGTCACGCCGGTCTACGGCGCCTTCAAGCTGACCTTCGCCGGACTGGGGGCGCTCACCGGCGGCCTGGCCTGGGCCTTCACCGGCGGTGACCAGCGAGTCGCGCGGGAGATCTGGCGGACCACCATGGGCGGCACGTACGTCATCACCCCCGATCATCTGGCCGGCCGCCGGCCGATTCGTTTCACCGGTGATCCCTGATCTTCCGTACCGATCCAGATCGACCGCGTCCCCCTCGCACCGCCCCATGACCCCCAACGTTCCCCTGGAACGCCACACCCCCATGATGCAGCAGTACCTCCGCATCAAGGCGGAGTACCCGGACAAGCTGCTGCTGTACCGCATGGGGGATTTCTACGAACTGTTCTTCGACGACGCGGCCGAGGCGGCCCGTCTACTCGACCTGACTCTGACCTCGCGCGGGGAATCCGCCGGTCAGCGGGTGCCCATGGCCGGCATCCCGTATCACGCCCTGGAGAACTACCTCGCCCGTCTGCTCAAACTGGGCCGCTCGGTCGCCATCTGCGAACAGATCGGCGACCCAGCCAAGGCCAGGGGGCCGGTGGAGCGCAAGGTGGTGCGGGTGATCACCCCCGGCACCGCCACCGACGAAGCCCTGCTGGAGGAGCGGCGCGACAATCTGCTGCTGGCCGTGGTTCCCGCCAGCGAGCGCTTCGGCCTGGCTCACCTGGAACTGAGCTGCGGCCGCTTCCGCCTCCAGGAGGTGGCGGGCGAGGCCGCCCTGGCCGCGGAACTGGAGCGCCTCGACCCGGCGGAAGTCCTGGTGCCGGACGACCGGGACCCGCCCGCCTGTCTCGGGGATCACCCTTGCGTGACCCGGCGTCCCGCCTGGCATTTCGATCCCCGCAGCGCCCGCCGCCTTCTGCTGGAGCAGTTCCGGACCCGGGACCTGAGCGGCTTCGGTTGCGAGCACCTGGAGGCGGCCGTCGCCGCCGCCGGCGCCCTGCTGACCTACGCCCGGGAGACCCAGAAATCCGCCCTCTCCCACCTGGACGGCCTGCAGGTGGAAAGCAGCACCGACACCATCGGCCTGGACGCCGCCAGCCGCCGCAACCTGGAACTGGACCACCATCCCTCGGGAAAGCGTGAATTCACCCTGCTGGGGGTGCTGGACACCACGGTCACCGCCGCCGGCGGCCGCCTGCTGAAACGCTGGCTGCACCGCCCCCTGCGCCGCCATGACGCCGTCACCGAACGCCTCGACGCGGTCACGGAGCTGCTCGAGGCCGACCTGGCCGCCCTCGTGCGGGAGCGGCTGCGTCAGACCGGAGACATGGAAAGGGCCGCCTCCCGCATCGCCCTCCGCACCGCCCGCCCCCGTGACCTGGTCCTGATCCGCCAGACCCTGGGACGGCTGGCGGAGATCCGCCCGCTGCTCGAATCGTGCGCCAGCCGTCGGCTCCGGCGTCTGCACGCGGAAATGGCCGATCTGCCGGAAGTGCTGGAACCGCTGCGCCGGGCCATCGTCGACGATCCCCCGGCGCTGATCCGCGACGGCGGGGTGATCGCCCCCGGTTACGACGCCGAACTGGACGAACTGCGGCGCCTGAGCCAGCACGGTGACGACTGGCTGCTGGAACTGGAACGGCGCGAACGGGAGCGCAGCGGTATCGCCAGCCTCAAGCTGCGTTACAACAAGGTCCACGGCTATTATCTGGAAGTACCCCGAAGCCAGAGCGACGCCGTCCCCGCCGACTACGTCCGGCGCCAGACCCTCAAGAACGCCGAACGCTTCGTCACTCCGGAACTCAAGGCTTTCGAGGACAAGGTCCTCAGCGCCCGGGAAAAGGCCCTGGCGCTGGAAAAGGCCCTGTACGACGCCCTCCTCGACCGCCTGACCCCGCTGGTGGGCGAAATCCTGCGCCGCGCCCGCGCCCTGGCGGAACTGGACGTCCTGGCCTGCCTGGCGGAGCGGGCCGGGACCCTGAACTGGTGCCGGCCGCAACTGACCGACACCCCGGGCATCCATGTCGAGGGCGGCCGCCATCCGGTGGTGGAGGGCCAGGTGGACACCTTCGTCCCCAACGATCTCCACCTGGATCCGGAAAGGCACATGCTCATCGTCACCGGCCCCAACATGGGCGGAAAATCCACCTACATGCGCCAGAACGCCCTCATCGTCCTGATGGCCCACCTGGGCAGCTACGTCCCGGCGGATCGGGCGGTCATCGGACCGGTCGACCGCATCTTCACCCGCATCGGCGCCTCCGACGACCTGGCGTCGGGACGTTCCACCTTCATGGTGGAAATGACCGAGACCGCCAACATTCTCCACAACGCCACCGAGCACAGCCTGGTGCTGCTCGACGAGATCGGCCGCGGCACCAGCACCTTCGACGGCCTGTCGCTGGCCTGGGCGGTGGCGGAACACCTGGCCCGCAAGCGGACCCTCACCCTGTTCGCCACCCATTACTTCGAGCTGACCGCCCTGGAACAGGCGTCGCCGGGCGTGGTCAACGTCCATCTGGAAGCGGCGGAATACGGCGACCACATCGTGTTTCTCCACGCGGTGCGCCCGGGACCGGCGAACCAGAGTTACGGGCTGCAGGTGGCCGCCCTGGCCGGCGTTCCCCCGGCGGTGATCGAACGGGCTCGGGAGAAACTGCGGGAACTGGAAAGCCGCGGCCGGAACCGGCCGGATCCGCCGCAACTGGACCTTTTCACCGCCCGGGAATCACCGGTGGTGGCGCGGCTGCAGCAGATCGACCCCGACGACCTGAGCCCGCGTCAGGCCCTGGCCTTGCTCTACGAACTGAAAGCGATGCTTTGAAGGCACGGGCCCGCGTCCGCGGGCCCGGATCGACGGGATCAGCGACGCCGGGTCCGCCGGGTCTTGTTGGCGCGCTGCCGGTTGGTGTGGGCCAGGCTGGCCACCGCCGCCTCGGCCAGCTCCTCCAGCTCCTCTTCCGCCTCACCGGCGTCATCGTCCGGCGACGCCTCCGCTTCCGCCGTTCCCGTCGCGGCCCCGGCATCACCCCCTTCGGCGCTTTCCTCGGCCTTGGGGGACCTGGCCCGGCCTGACCACCAGAAGGCCAGACCGATGACCCCGAGGGCGAAGACCAACATACCGTATGGCGGACTGACGTCGGAGACCGGACCGCCGGAGGCGTTCGTCTTCGGGGCGGCCGCCCGGGGGCGTTCCGGTTCGTCCGGCACGGCGGCCGGCGGTGGGACCGGCTGGGCCCGGACGCTCTCGATCAATTCTGGATCCTGATAGATGACCTTCGGTTCGAAATGGGCCGCCGGATAGTCGGCCTCGGTCGTCGGGGCCGGGGATTCGGCACTCGAGACCGCCTCTGGCGCCTGATAGATCACCTCGGGCTCGAAATTCGCCGCGGGATACGCCTCCTCGGCCGCCTGGGATTGGGCCCATCCCAAGGTCAGACCCAGGATCGTCGCTCGCAACACGATTGAATGACGCATGGACTCGAACTCCCTCGTTGATGACATGGGCATAAATGAAATGCCATCCAAGGATACGGTGCCTGCGCTTGCGGCGCAACGCCTGCAAAACCGTGATCTTGATCTACACTTGGCAGTAGAGCAACCGAGGGAGATACGCCGCCATGCGCGAACGACCGGTACCGAAAGATCAGGAAATCAAACTGGGCGAGGAGGAGTTCATCGTCAGCAAGACCGACACCACCGGCAAGATCACCTACGCCAACCGGGTGTTCATGGAGATCTCCGGCTACGGCGAACGGGAACTGCTCGGCGTCCAGCACAACATCATCCGCCATCCCGACATGCCCCGGGCGCTGTTCAAACTGCTCTGGGACACCTTGAAGGAAAAGAAGGAATTCTTCGGCTTCGTCAAGAATCTGTGCAAGGACGGGTCCTATTACTGGGTGTTCGCCAACATCACCCCGGATATCGACAACGAGGGCCGGGTGGTCGGCTACTACTCGGTGCGGCGCCAGGCGCCGATCTCCGCCATCCGCACCGTCGAGCCCATCTACCGGGAAATGGTGCGGATCGAGAAGGGTGCCGGCGGCGTCAAACAGGGCATCGCCAAAGCGCAAGGCTACCTGCAGGACCTGTTGCAGAGCAAACGGACCGACTACGAAAAATTCGCCCTGGAACTCTACGGCTGAAGGGAAAGCACCATGACCGATCGCTCCGAACGTTACGCCTACAAACCATTCCTGCGCACCCAAATCAACCTTCTCTGCAGCGGCACCGTTCTGCTGCCTGCCGGTTTCGCCGTCTGGCAGGGCGTCGCCTGGGGCTGGCACTGGCAACTGATCCTGTTGCCGCTGGCCATGGCCGCCCTGGCCGGTTACAGCCATTTCGCCCTGCACCGTTATCTTGATGCCATCGGCCGCATCAAGCACGTGCTGAAGAAATGCCGCCGCGGCGAGTTCCATCATCGGGTCACCCGGGTGCACGCCATGGGGGAGGTCGGTCAGATCGCCTGGGAGCTGAACGAGTTTCTCGACCTGTGCGAGGCCTATTTCCGCGAGATGACCACGGTGTTCACCCGCGCCGGCAACGGGGAATTCCACCGCCGCGCCCTCGGCCACGGCCTGCCGGGCCAGATGCGCAACAGCCTGAAGTACGCCAACCTGGCCCTGGAAACGATGAAGGAGAACCACGAGCAACAGCTCGCCACCCGCCTGTCCCACAGCCTCCACGACCTCAACACCGGCAATCTGGTCAGCAATCTGAAGCTGTGCCAGAAGGACATGGTCCAGGTCACCGAAATTCTCGAGGACGTGGTCGCCATCGCCGACGCCAACGCTAACGCAGCTTCGGAAAGCAAGGCCGGGGTGGACGAGGTGCGCCGGTCGGTGCGCGACATCGCCGCCAAGGTGGCCTCGGCCGCCCGCATCATCGAGGACCTGAGCGCCAACAGCCAGCAGGTGATCAATTCTCTGTCGATCATCACCGAGATCGCCGACCAGACCAGCCTGCTGGCCCTCAACGCCTCCATCGAGGCGGCCCGCGCCGGCGAGTACGGCCGCGGCTTCGCCGTGGTGGCCGACGAGGTCAAGGCATTGTCCAACCGAACCAAGGAGGCGGCGGTGGAAATCTCCAAGATCCTGCAGAGCTTCGGAGACAGCGTCGACGCCATTTCCAAGGAGGCGGGCGAATCGGTGGCACTGGCCGAACGGATGCAACCGCTGGTGGAAACCTTCAGCACCCGGTTCGGGGAGTTCGAACAGGCCTCGCACCGCACCATCGTCCAGGCCACCAACGCCCAGGAAACCTCCTTCAGCACCCTGGTAAAGGTGGACCACATCATCTACAAACAGAACGCCTATCTGGCCGTCAGCGATCCCGAGGCCAACGTCGACGAGGGCAAGGCGATCGCGGTGGACAACCATTCCTGCCGCCTGGGCAAGTGGTATTACGAGGGAACCGGCAAGGAGCGCTTCAGCGGCCTGCCCAGCTACCGCAAACTGGAAAAGCCCCACGAAGGGGTGCACCGCTCCGCCCACCGGGCCCTGGAACTGGCGCACCAGGACTGGAAAGCCAACCGCCATCTCATCGACGACATCGTCGCCATGATGGAGAAGATGGAGAAAAGCAGCCTCGAGGTGATGGAGATTCTCAATCAGATGAACGAAGAATCCATCGCCCGCCGCGAGCGGCAGGAACAAGAATCGTCCCAGGCGTCGTCCTGAGCCTCAGAACTCGACACCCTGCTCGGCGTCGATGCCCTGCCGGTAGGCGTGCTTGACCAGGCGCATCTCGGTGACGGTGTCGGCCGCCTCGATCACTGCCGGCGGGGCGTTGCGGCCGGTGAGGATCAAATGCAGCCAAGCCGGCCTGCGCTCGCGGACGAAGGCGGCGATCTCGGCGCCGTCGAGCCAGCCGTAGCCGCAGCAGTAGTTGATCTCGTCGAGGACGACGAGATCGTACCTTTCGCTGAGGATCTTTTCCTGGCTGAAGCGCCAGGCCTCCCGGGCGACCGCGCGATCACGGGCCGGGTTCTTCGTATCCCAGGTGAACCCCTCGCCTTTGACGTGCCATTCGATGTTGTCGAACCGGGCCGCGGCCCGCTGTTCGCCGGTCTGCCAGCGCCCCTTGATGAACTGGATCACGCACACCTGCATGCCCCAGCCGGCGGCGCGGAAGGCCACTCCGAAAGCGGCGCTGGACTTGCCCTTGCCCTCGCCGGTGTGGACCAGGACCCGGCCTTGACGGCGGTGTCGGGGTTTCATCGCCCGCCCGTCTCCTCCAGGTGGCGCGCCAGGGTGTCCGGCGGCACGTAGCCGGGAAGGATCTCACCGGTTTCGGTGACGATCATCGGGGTTCCGCGCACCCCGAAGGATTCGGCGAGTTCCATGTGCCGATCGACCGGGTTGTCACAGGTGCGCATTTCGAGCTCCTTCCCCTGCTTGGCCGCCGTCAGCGCCTTGCGGCGATCCTTGGCACACCACACGGCCACCGCCTTGTCGTAGGAACGCGAGCCCCGGCCGGCCCGGGGATAGAACAGATAACGCACCCGGATGCCCCGGGCCAGATATCGATCGATCTGGGAATGCAGGCGGCGGCAGTAACCGCAGTCGATGTCGGTGAACACGGTGATGGTGTGCTTGGGGCGGTCGGGGGAAAAGATGATCATGTTGTCCTCGCCCAACTCGGCCAATGCCTGGAGGCGGGCCTTGGCCTGCTTGGCTTCGGTGAGATCGGTCCGGGTTTCGAGATCGATCAGATGACCGCGAAGAAGATAACGCCCCCCTTCGGCGACGTAATAGATATGGGGGCCGATGCGCACTTCGTAGAGCCCCGCAACCGGGGTCTTCCGGATCTCGTCGATGCGGGCGCCCGGCAGGTGTTTCTCCAGGCGGCGGCGCAGCGATTCGGAGGGATCGGTCCCCGCCAGGGCGGCGGTGGTCAGCAGCAGCAGGGGCAACAGTTTTTTCATGACGACCTCAGTGGAAAAGGCGCTGGATGTCCAGGAAGAAGGCCAGCGCCATCAACGCCAGCAAAATGGCGATGCCGATCTGTTGGGCGACGGCGACGGCCTGATCCGACAGCGGCCGCCCGCGCACTCCCTCGATCGCGTAGAACAGCAGATGACCGCCGTCGAGCACCGGAATCGGCAGCAGGTTCAGCACTCCGAGGCTGATGCTGACGATGGCCAGGAACTTGAGGAAATAGCTCATGCCCATGGCCGCCGACTGGCCGGCGTACTGGGCGATGCTGATCGGACCGGACAGGTTCTTCACCGA
>Ga0256841_1002694_pt1 | contig 13909 bp, 10 predicted proteins | sample 356308metaG_FD_185971 | JGI IMG/M metagenome (GOLD analysis project Ga0256841, IMG submission 185971) | Hydrothermal vent microbial communities from Mid Atlantic Ridge, Atlantic Ocean - 356-308 | ecosystem: Environmental > Aquatic > Marine > Hydrothermal vents | place: Atlantic Ocean: Mid...
CCTGCGGGTGATCGCCGCAGGGGAGAAGCCTCCCACCAGCGGGCCACCCCGACGGGTGGGCTGGATTCAGCTGAGCCGGGTCAAGGTCTCTGTGGACCCCCAGAGCGAGTGGGAGCAGATGTTCCGGGAGGCCTGGCGGCTGCAGCGGGACCAGTTCTGGACCGAGGACATGTCGGAAGTGGACTGGCAGGAGGTCTACCGGCGTTACTTCCCCCTGATCCAGCGGGTGAGCAGCCGCAGCGAGTTCAGCGACCTCATGTGGGAGATGCAGGGGGAGCTGGGCACCAGCCACGCCTACGAGTTCGGCGGCGACTACCGGCCCCGGCCCAGCTACCGGCAGGGCTTCCTGGGCGCGGCCATCCGCTGGGACGAGGCGGCGGGGGGCTACCGGGTGGAGGAGCTGATCCTGGGGGACCCCTGGGACGCCAAGGCCCACTCCCCCCTGGCCGCGCCGGGGGTGAACGTCCAGCCCGGGGACGCGATCCTGGCGGTGAACGGCCAGCCGGTGAGCCGGGAGGTCAGCCCAGGTCAGCTGCTGGTGAACCTGGCGGACGAGGAGGTGCTCCTGACCATCCGCCCGGCCCAGGAGCAGGAGGCCGAACCGGAGGGAGAAGGGGCTGAGAACGAGGAGCAGAACGCCCTGCGCACCGTCACTGTCCGCACCCTGGCCACGGAGACCCAGGCCCGCTACCGGGCCTGGGTGGAGGGCAACCGGCGGCACGTCCACCAGGCCACGGAGGGGCGAGTGGGCTATGTCCACATCCCGGACATGGGGCCCCGAGGCTACGCGGAGTTCCACCGGGGCTACCTGGCCGAGGTGGAGCGAGACGCCCTGATCGTAGACGTGCGCTACAACGGGGGCGGCCACGTGAGCGCTCTCATCCTGGAGAAGTTGGCCCGGCGGCGTCTGGGCTACGACGTGACCCGTTGGGGCGGGGCCAGCCCCTACCCCACCGAGTCCGTGGGCGGGCCGCTGGTGGCCATCACCAACGAGTACGCGGGAAGCGATGGGGACATCTTCAGCCACAGCTTCAAGCTCATGAAGCTGGGTCCCCTCATCGGCAAGCGCACCTGGGGCGGGGTCATCGGCATCTGGCCCCGGCACGCCCTGGTGGACGGCACCATCACCACCCAGCCGGAGTTCAGCTTCTGGTTCGAGGACGTGGGCTGGAACGTGGAGAACTACGGCACGGAGCCGGACATCGAGGTGGACATCACACCCCAGGACTACCGGGCGGGACGGGATCCCCAGCTGGAGCGGGCCATCCAGGAGATCCTGCGCCTGCTGGAGGAGAAGCCGCCCCTGCCCATCCCGGACGTGAGCCAGCGCCCCAGCCGACGGTTGCCCAAGCTGCCGCCCCGGAATCGGGGGTGATCGGCAACGCGGCGACTGGGCTGCGGGGCGTCCAGGGATGCCAGAGAGATAACGAAGAGACCGACAAAGACGAGACAGAGGCCGGAGATTGGGCGGCAAGCCCTCATCTCCGACCTCTGCGCTTTGTGTTGCCCAATCCCGTCCTACCCCGTTCTATCCCATTTTACTGCCCCAGGGCCTGTTGGACGATGGCCGCCAGCTGCTCGTAGCTGGGCGGGGCCGGCAGCAGCTGGCCGTTGACCACAAAGCTGGGCGCTCCCCGCAGGCGCAGACGCCGCGCCTCCTGCAGGTTGGCGTCCACCTTGCGTTTCATGACCCCATTGTCCAGGCACTCGTCGAAGGCCGCTCGATCCAGGCCCACCGCGGTGGCGTACTGCTTGAGCTGACCCACATCCAGCCCGGCGAAGTGCTCGTAGACGTAGTCGTGGTACTCCCAGAACTTCCCCTGGGCCCCGGCGCACTGGGCCGCCTCCGCCGCCTTGGGGGATTCCGCGGTGATCACCGGGAAATCCTTCCAGATGAACTGGACCTGGTCCCCGAACTGGGCCACGATCTGGGCCTGGATGCCGGCGTTGTGCCAGGCCCGGCAGGAGGGGCAGCCGAAGTCCGAGAACTCCTCGATCTTCACCGCCGCGGTGTCCGGCCCCACCACCGGATCCGGGACCTGCGCGGCGGAGAGGCTGGGGCTGCCGGCCGTCTGCTGCCAGACCACGTAGACCAGGGTCAGGGCGAAGAGGGCCCCCACCAGGCTCAGGATGGTGCGTTGACGCCGTTGGGCCCGTTGACGCTGGGCTTGGCGCTCTTTGCGGCTCAGTTTGGCCTTCGTCTTGCTGCTCATGATGGCTGGTTCACTCCTCACGATGAGACGGTTGATTGATGAGAGCTGCTCCGGGATCGACAGCCGGACAGGCGGGACAGGCGCCCATGCGTACACTCTTTCGATGCGAAAAACAGCCCGTTGGTGACACCTGAGGACACCCTACGTCAGGTCTGCCAGCCCCACTGTGAAGGCCCCTACACAAAGCGCCCCAACGCAAAGGCGGGAACCGAAGTCACGATTCCCGCCTTGCCTGTTCGATGTTCCTGTTTCGCCCGCTTTCTCACCCGGTCCGGTTGCCCTCATCCCGGGTGTGGGCCGGATGGGGAAGCGGAGTCCGCTACTGGCACTGGGCCTGACGCTCCCGGAACTGGACATCCACCACGGCCAGGATGGCCACGTTGATGATGTCCCGCACGTCCGCTCCGGTCTCCAGGACGTGGATCGGCTTGCACATCCCCACCAGGATGGGGCCGATGGCGTCCGCGTGGCTCAAGCGGTTGAGCAGCTTGTAGGCCGTGTTGGCCGCGCCCAGATCCGGGAAGACCAGCACGTTGGCGTTGGAGACCTGGCTGAAGGGGTAGTGGCGCTGCATCAGCTCCGGCACCACGGCCACGTCCGCCTGCATCTCCCCGTCCACCTGGAGCTGGGGATCCCGGGCCTTGACCAGCTCCGTGGCCTGGCGCACCTTCTCGGACAGCGGATGCCGGGTGCTGCCGAAGTTGGAGAAGCTGAGCATGGCCACCCGAGGCTCCACCTCGAACTGCCGGGCCACATCCGCCGCGTTGAGGGCGATGGCCGCCAGGGTGTCCGCATCCGGATCGATGTTCACCGTGGCGTCGGAGAAGAAGTACATGTGGTCTTCCACGATGATGAGGAAGACGCCGCTCACCACCCGCCGCTCCGGGTTGGGGCCCACCGCCTGCAGGGCTGGGCGCAGCACCTCCGGGTAGTTGTAGGTGAGGCCGGAGATGAAGGCGTCCGCGTCCCCCTGGTCCACCATCATGGGGCCCAGGTAGTTGGGCTGACGCATGAGCTCCCGGGCCCGGGAGCGGGTCACCCCTTTGCGCTGGCGACGCAGGTAGAAGATCTCCGCGTACTCCCGCCGTTTCTCGAAGTCGTAGGGGTTGATGATGGTGGGCGAGTACTCCACCCCCAGCTCCTGGATCTGGGCCTGGATCAGCTCCGGCCGCCCCAGAAGGATGGGCTTGGCGATGCCCTGGGCCTCCAGCGCGTGGGCCGCCCGGATGATCTTGGGCTCCTCCCCTTCCGCGAAGACGAGGCGTTTGGGATCCTGCTTGGCCTTCTGCTCCATGAAGCGCATGACCTGCACACTCTTGCCCAGGCGGCCGGCCAGCTCGTTCATGTAGGCGTCCAGGTCCAGATGACGCCGGGCCACTCCTGTCTCCATGGCCGCCTTGGCCACGGCCGGGGCCACCCACATGAGCACCCGGGGATCCAGGGGTTTGGGGATGATGTACTCAGGGCCGAAGTGCAGGCTGGTCAGTCCGTAGGCCCGCAGCACGCTGTCCGGCACGTCCTCCTTGGCCAGGGCGGCCAGGGCCTTGGCCGCGGCCATCTTCATCTCCATGTTGATGGCCCGGGCCCGCACGTCCAGGGCTCCCCGGAAGATGAAGGGGAAGCCCAGCACATTGTTGACCTGGTTGGGGTAGTCGCTGCGGCCCGTCCCCATGATCACCATGTCATCCCGGGCCGCGACCGCGTCCTCGTAGGGGATCTCGGGATCCGGGTTGGCCATGGCGAAGATGATGGGGTTGGGCGCCATGCTGCGCACCATCTCCGGGGTGACCACGTTGGGCACCGAGAGGCCGATGAAGACATCCGCGCCCTTCAGGGCGTCCTCCAGGGTGCGGGCGTCCGTCTCCGCCGCGTACTTCTCCTTGTAGGGGTTCATCCCCTCCTGGCGCCCCTTATAGATGACCCCCCGGGAGTCCAGCATGAGGATGTTCTCCTTGCGGACGCCCAGGGCCACGTAGAAGTCGGCCACCGCGATGCCCGCCGCGCCGGCCCCGCTGACCACCACCTTGATCTTGGAGATGTCCTTGCCCGTGATCTCCAAGGCGTTCAGCAGGCCCGCGCCGGAGATGATGGCCGTGCCGTGCTGGTCGTCGTGGAAGACGGGGATGTCCACCCGCTTCTGCAGCTCCTGCTCGATGTAGAAACACTCTGGGGCCTTGATGTCCTCCAGGTTGATCCCCCCAAAGGTGGGAGCGATCATCTGGCCAAACTGGACCATGGCCTCGGGATCCAGGCTGTCCACCTCGATATCGAACACGTCTACATCGGCAAAGCGCTTGAAGAGCACCGCTTTGCCCTCCATCACCGGTTTCGCGGCCAGGGGACCCCGGTTGCCCAGTCCCAAAATGGCCGTGCCGTTGCTGATGACGCCCACCAGGTTTCCCTTGGCCGTGTAGTCGAAGACCTTGCTGGGGTCCTCGGCGATCTCCAGAACCGGGATGGCCACACCCGGCGAATAGGCCAGGGAGAGATCGCGTTGGGTGGCCATGGGCTTGGTGGGCACCACGGTCAACTTGCCAGGCCGCCCCTTGGAATGGTACTCCAGTGCATCTTTCTTGGTGAAAGCCATGATCTCCTCTCTTTCTCGGGTCTGCCTCAGGCCCTTTTCGGAAGGTATTGGGAACGCTGAGCACCGTGCTCCGCGCCGTCGCCGATGTCGTTGTAGCCGATGTTGTAGCAGCCGATGTTGTAGCAGCCGATGTCGTGCATCTGTCCCCAACTTGGAGGGCAGCATCAGGCATCGCTCTGTATTTTATAGCAAAAGCCAGAATAGTTGTAATCCTTTTCAATGCCCACCTCTGGCCGATCCCCAGGCAGAAGGCCGGGCGACGATGCCTGCAGGCCTTTTCATGGCTACGCGAAAAGACCGCCCAGGAAATCCCAGGCGGCCGGGTATGGACCGTGGTTGCTTTCGGTTGGTGCGGCTCCTTCAGCCGCTCACTGGATCACCCCTCCTGCGGGGTCCACTCGATGAGGGCGGTGGCCACCCAGGTGGGCGGGGGCTGTTTGTAGAGCTCTGTGGCGTCGCTGTAGGTCAGGTCCAGGATGCGGCCGGTCATGGGCCCCCGGACATAGCGGAAGACCTGCCCCGCGTCCCGGGCGTCGCTCTTGCCCACCACGCAGTGCTGGTTCCAGCCCCAGTAGTCCCCCTGGCCCAGGGTCCGGAGGCCGTGTTCGATGCTGCGCCGGGCCATCTCCAGCCCGCCTTCGTGGGGGTGCCGGGCAATGGCCGGAGAGTCTCCGTAGCCGATGCCGTGGTGGAAGGGATCCTCGGTGGAGACCACCACCGCGTCCTCGCAGAGGCGGGCCAGTTCCTGGATGCCGGGCAGCCGCTCGGGGTGGCCGCCGGCCAGCCAGGGATAGCGCTCGATGACCTGGGGCCCTTTGATGCCCCGGCGCTTGGTCTCCGCTTCCCAGAAGTGGCGCCAGCTGATCAGCGCGTGGTCGTGGCGCCAGGTGTCGGGTCCGTCGATGCCCGGCCCCTGGATGCCCCACTGGGCCTCCTGGGCCGGATCCCCGCCTCGGCTCACCCGGATGCGGGCGTTCTCCATCTCCTGGGTGAAGGCGTGGAGCACGCTGATCACCACCACCCGGTCCGCGCCGCTGTCCAGGCAGGCGTGGACCGCGGCCGCGATCTGGTGGCCGCAGTCCGCCACCCCCGCGTGGGGGAAGACGATCACCCCGCCTGCGGCCAGGACGCCGGAAAGATCCCACTGCCGGGCCTGGTCCAGCAGACGCAACGTGCCCTCCTCGCCCAGGGCCGCGTGCTCCCGGGCATAGAGGGCGTGGATCTCCTCGCGCAGCTGCATGTACTTGTCCATGGGGTCTCCAGAAACTTGACGCTGGCGGGCCCGGCAGTGGGCAGCGGCGAATGCTCCCACCGTCTGCCGTCGAACCGTTTACTGTCTATCGTCCTCCAGCCCGCTCACAGCTCTTCCAGGATGGCCAGCTTCACCTCGCCGATGGCCTTGGTCACGTCGATGTCCCGGGGGCAGGCCTGGACGCAGTTGAAGACCGTGCGGCAGCGCCAGACCCCGTCCCGGTCGTCCAGGATCTGGAGCCGTTCCAGCGCGCCTCGGTCCCGGTCATCGAAGATGAAGCGATGGGCCTGGACGATGGCCGCGGGGCCGATATAGTCCTGGTTGGCCCAGTAGCTTGGGCAGCTGGTGGTGCAGGCCGCGCAGAGGATGCACTTGGTGGTGTCGTCGAAGCGCTCCCGGGCCTCTGGGCTCTGGAGCCGCTCCTTCTCCGGGGGCTCTTCCTCGTTGATCAGGTAGGGGAGGACAGCCCGGTACTTGGCGAAGAAGGGCTCCATGTCCACCACCAGGTCCTTGACGATGCGCATGCTGCGCAGGGGCTCCACCTGGCAGACCTCTCCCACGTCCCGCATGAGCACCTTGCAGGCCAGGGCGTTGCGGCCGTTGATCACCATGGCGTCGCTGCCGCAGATGCCGTGGGCGCAGGATCGGCGCAGGGTCAAGGTGCCGTCCTGGTACCATTTGATCTGGTGCAGGGCGTCCAGCACCCGGTCCGTGGGCTCCACGTCCACCGTGTACTCGCCCCACCAGGGTTTCTTGTCCTTTTCCGGGTTGAACCGGCGGATTCGCATGGTCACTTTCATGGCTATTCGTCCTCGAAAGAAGGGGGGGTGGGAGTCAGTAAGTGCGTTCTTTGGGCTGGTATTTGGTGATGACCACGGGCCGGTAGTCCAGCTCGATCTTGCCGTCCTTGCGGGTGGCGAAGGTGTGCTTGAGCCAGTTGACGTCGTCCCGCTCCTTGAAATCCTCCCGGCTGTGGGCGCCCCGGCTCTCCTGCCGGGCCAGGGCGCTGACCGCGGTCACCTCGGCCAGGTCCAGGAGACAGCTCAGCTCCATGGCCTCCAGCAGCTCTGTGTTGAAGCGCTTGCCCTTGTCCATCACCGTGATGTCGGTCATGCGCTCCTGGAGCTCCCGCACCTTGTCCAGGGCCTGCTGGATGCCTTCCGCTGTGCGGAAGACGCCCACGTGCTCCATCATCACGCTCTGCATCTCGCTGCGGATGTCCGCCACGTGCTTGGAGCCGGTCTGGGCCAGGAGCCGGTCGATCTGCGCCTGGACCGGCTCCCAGGTCTCCTGGGGCAGCTCGGGCCAGTCCGTCTCGCCGCAGTAGGCTGCGGCGGCTTTGCCCGCCCGTTTGCCGAAGACCACCAGGTCCACCAAGCTGTTGGTGCCCAGCCGATTGGCGCCGTGGACGCTGACGCAGGCCGTCTCCCCTGCGGCGTAGAAGCCTGGGACGATCCCTCCGTGGGCGTCAGCCCGGACCTGGCCGTGGACGTCCGTGGGGATGCCGCCCATGGCGTAGTGGGCGGTGGGCTGCACGGGGATGGGCTGGGTGGCCGGGTCGATGCCCAGGTAGGTGCGGCAGAAGTCCGCGATGTCCGGCAATTTCTTCTCGATGGCCTCCCGGCCCAGGTGAGTGGCGTCCAGGTAGACGTACTTCTGGCCGTTGATGCCTCGGCCGGCCTTGATCTCCAGGTAGATGGCCCGGCTGACCACGTCCCGGCTGGCCAGGTCCTTCAGGTTGGGCGCGTACTTCTCCATGAAGCGCTCGCCCAGGTCGTTGCGCAGGACGCCCCCTTCGCCCCGGACCGCCTCGGTGATGAGGATGCCCATCTTGTAGATGCCCGTGGGGTGGAACTGGAAGAACTCCATGTCCTCCAGGGGCAGCCCCTTGCGCAGGACGATGGCCGGGCCATCCCCGGTGAGGCTGTGGGCGTTGCTGGTGATCTCCCAGATGCGGCCGAAGCCGCCGGTGGCGAAGATGACCGCCTTGGCGTGGAAGACGTGCAGGTCGCCGGTGTCGATCTCGTAGGCCACCACACCGGCCACCCGGCCGTCCGGGCTCATGAGCAGATCCAGCACGTGGAACTCGTCGTAGAAGCGGACGTTGCGCTTGATGCACTGCTGGTAGAGGGTCTGGAGGATCATGTGGCCCGTGCGGTCTGCGGCGTAGCAGGCCCGGCGCACAGGCTTTTCGCCGAAGTTGCTGGTGTGGCCGCCGAAGGGGCGCTGGGCGATGCGGCCGTCCGGGGTGCGGTTGAAGGGCAGGCCCATGTGCTCCAGCTCGTAGACCACGCCAGGAGCCTCGTAGCACATGACCTCCACCGCGTCCTGGTCCGAGAGGTAGTCTCCCCCCTTCACCGTGTCGAAGGCGTGCCACTCGGGGCGATCCTCCTCCAGGTTGCCCAGGGCCGCGCCGATGCCCCCCTGGGCCGTGCCTGTGTGGCTGCGGGTGGGGTAGAGCTTGCTCAGGACCGCGGTCTGGCTGCCCTGGCTGGCGTAGAGGGCCGCCATGAGCCCGGCCCCGCCGGCCCCCACAACGATGGTTTCGTATCTGTGGTGATGAACCATGAGTCCGTCTCTTCCTGGGAGAGTGGTTGGATGAGTCGAGTCTAGATGAACTGGGTTTGGATGGTCGGGCGGAAGGGCCGACCAGAGGGGCCCTCGTCCAGGCTGGGCTAGCGCAGATTGCCCGGCCCGCTGATGAGCACCATGAGCCCGGCGGTGATGAAGATCCCGCCCAGGATGTAGAGCAGTATGCGCAGGGCCAGGTTCCAGCCCTTGTGGTGGACGTAGTCGTTGATGCTCCAGCGCACGCCGTTGTAGCCGTGGAGCAGGCCCAGAAGCAGCAGGGAGAGGTCGAAGGCCTTCCAGAGCAGGCCGTAGGGGCCGTTCCAGCGCTCCACGATGTTCTCGAAGGTGATGTTCTCCACCCGCACCACCATGTGCATGTAGAGCAGGTGGAAGGTGACGGACAGGAACATGATCAGGCCGCTGATGCGCATGAAGAACCAGCTGTAGCGCTCAAAGTTGCGAGCGCCGTACTTGCGTTTCACGTTGGGGCTTGTGACCACACCCATGATCGCTTTCCTCCTCGCCGCCCGGTGCATCGGGCGAGCGTACGCTAGTGGGATGGATGAAAACAGGAGAGCCGCAGGAAAAAAACCGAGAGATCGGGCCCTGACAGGGCGACTAGAAGAGACTGGCCAGGGTGATGATGGCCGCCGGGATGAAGACCAGAATGACGATGACCAGCTCGACGCGCACGATGAGCCGCTGGTACTTGCCCAGGGCCGGGAAGAAGTCGATGATGATGATGCGCATGCCGTTGGCCGCATGGTAGAGCACCCCGAAGATGAGGAAGACCTCCAGGACCTTGGCCGGGGGCGAGACGTAGAGGGTGGCGTGGACCCATCCGTAGGCTTTGGGTCCGATCCCCACCAGGAAGATGCTGACGATGTGCAGGGAGAGGAAGAGGGCGATCCCCAGGCCGCTGACCCGATGCAGGATCCAGGCCCAATGCCCCTCGTTCCCCCGATAGGTGATGCCCCGATACAGGGACTCCAGAATCGCTGTCATGGGCGGGAACCTCCTTTCGTAGGCAAGATGGCACAGAACGTTTTGGTCGCTGGTCGCCATGCAGGAACAGCGCTCCACGATGATAGGCCAGACCTACCTCCACCTGGGTTCGGCGTCGTGGACACTGTGTGGAGACCGCGTTGTACGAGGTGAGATCCGCTTCCCCTCAGGAGGAGCAGGGAAGCCGAGGAATAGGGGCGTTCATCGACGCCGGTGCCCCATTGTACGGCCCATCATCTTGCGTGTCAACAAAGCTGGGGAAACGAGCGAAACCGACACACATCTCTGGGATGAAGGGACGCGACCGGGGCGGCTAGAAACAGGAGCTGGCAGGCCTGTCGACCTGCCAGCTCTGGGACGTCAGTCCATGTTGGCGATGAGGGCCTGGCCAAACTCGCTGCACTTGACCTTCGTGGCCCCTTCCATGAGCCGGGCGAAGTCGTAGGTGACGATCTTCTGGCTGATGGTCTTCTCCATGGCCCGGATGATCAGATCCCCGGCCTCGTGCCAGCCCAGGTGACGGAACATCATCTCGCCGCTCAGGATGACCGAGGAGGGGTTGACCTTGTCCTGGCCCGCGTACTTGGGCGCGGTGCCGTGGGTGGCCTCGAAGATGGCCAGGCCGGTCACGTAGTTGATGTTGGCCCCCGGCGCGATGCCGATGCCCCCCACCTGGGCCGCCAGCGCGTCGCTGATGTAGTCGCCGTTCAGGTTCAGGGTGGCGATGACGTCGTACTCCGCCGGCCGGGTGAGGATCTGCTGCAGGAAGGCGTCGGCGATCACGTCCTTGATGACGATGCCGTTGGGGAGCTGATGCCAGGGCCCACCGTCCAGAGGCGTGGCGCCGAAGTTCTCCCGGGCCTCTTTGTACCCCCAGTTGCGGAAGGCCCCCTCGGTGAACTTCATGATGTTGCCCTTGTGCACCAGGGTCACGCTCTTGCGGTCGTTGTCCATGGCGTACTGGATGGCCGCCCGGACCAGGCGCCGGGTCCCCTCTTCGCTCACCGGCTTGATGCCGATGCCGCTGCTCTCCGGGAAGCGGATCTGGGTCACGCCCATCTCGTTGATCAGGAAGTCGATGACCTTGCGCGCCCCCTCGGAGTAGGCCTCCCACTCGATCCCGGCGTAGATGTCCTCGGTGTTCTCTCGGAAGATGACCATGTTGATGAGATCCGGCCGCTTCACCGGGCTGGGCACCCCCTTGAAGTAGCGCACCGGCCGCACACAGGCGTAGAGGTCCAGCCGCTGGCGCAGGGCCACGTTGATGCTGCGGATGCCACCGCCCACCGGCGTGGTCAGGGGGCCCTTGATGGCCACCAGATACTCCCGAATGGCCTCCAGGGTCTCCTCGGGCAGCCAGATGGGCTCTCCGTAGACCTCGTTGGCCTTCTCGCCGGCGTAGACCTCCATCCAGACGATCTTGCGCTTGCCGCCGTAGGCCTTCTCCACCGCGGCGTCCAGGACAGGCTGACTGGCTCGCCAGATGTCCGGCCCGGTGCCGTCTCCCTCGATGAAGGCGATGATGGGCTTGTCCGGCACCTGGAGCACCCCATCCTTGATGGTGATCTTCTCACCCTCCTGTGGTACGACGATCTTCTGAAATGCCATGCCAAATGCTCCTTGCGAGTGGTTCCTCGGCCCACAGGGCGAGGAATGATTCCGGTAGAATATCCGCTGAATGTCCGCGCAAATCTAGGCGATGGCCTTCTCCACCTGGGCCCGCCAGGCTGCGTCTCGGGCAGAGAAGATCACGCCGTTGTAGCCCTGTCCCCAGGGCCCCACCATCCAGAAAAGCAGCCGAGCCACCTCGTCGGGGGTGAACATGCCCTGACGAGTGCGGTAAACTTCGTGGTAGCGAGAGAAGTCCAGGCGAGTGCCGGTGGTGTCCACGCTGCGGATGTCCGCCTGCATCTCCGTGTCCACAATGCCGGGGCGCAGGGCGTTGGAGGTGACGCCTGTTCCCTCCAGCTCCTGGGCAGTGACCCGGGTGAACATCTCCAGCCCGGCCTTGGCTGCGCAGTAGGCGCTCCAGCCCGGGACCGGGTTCTCCGCCGCGCCGCTGCTCATGTTGACAATGCGCCCGTACTGCTGATCCAGCATCACCGGCAGCACGTTCCGGACCATGTTGAAGGCCCCCACCAGGTTGACGTGGATGTTGTACGCCCACTCGTCCGGGTCCGCCTCTGCAGTCTCGTCGATGGGCCAGAGGATCCCCGCGTTGTTGACCAGGATGTCCACCCGGTCGAACTGGGTCAGGGCCGCCTCCACCACCTCCTCCACCTGGTCAAAGTCGCTCACATCCCCAGGGACAGGGATGGCCCGACCGCCATCCTGCTGGATCGCCTGGGCCACCCGCTCCAACTGGTCCTGGCTGCGGGCCGTCAACACCACCGCCGCGCCGGCCTGGGCAAAGAGCCTAGCCGTAGCCGCGCCGATGCCCCTCCCTGCGCCTGTGACGATGGCCACCTGCCCTTGCAGCTTCTTGCGCACCATGGATACGCCCCGCAGAGGGCCACACCCTGGAAAACGCGGCTCCAAGATACGGCCGTCAGAAAATTACAGTGAATTACAGTCGCCAAATCGAACGGAAAATACCGGCGCTGAAAGCGACGCCAGAACCGCCCCCAGCAACTGGAAAGTGTACCAGAGGGGTGGAAAAAGGTCCATTTTTTCGGCCCCCCAGGGTGCAACCAAGCCTGGAAGCCAGCGCGCCTCCCCAGGCCGGGAGCCGCCCGAACGCCTCTCACCGGTGTGGCTGGCTTTCGCCTGCCGCTCGGATTTGACAGGCCCTTCCCTCTCGGCTACAATGGTCTTTAATTAGTCAACTTTGACTATTCGGGACTGAGCAACAAACTCAACAGCGGACGCCGAAAGAGAAAAGCTGAAAAATCGAGCAGAAAAGAGGCCACCATGGAGATGGACAAACAGACACGCAACCGGCTCATGACCGTCCTCTTCCTGGGCGTGCTCATGGGCGCGCTGGACATCGCCATTGTGGGGCCGGCCCTGCCGGCCATCCGCAGAGGCTTCGGGGTGGACGAACGGGCCACGGCCTGGATCTTCACCATCTACGTGCTCTTCAACCTGGTGGGCGCGCCCCTCATGGCCAAGCTCAGCGACCGCTACGGCCGCCGCCCTCTCTATCTCCTGGACATCGGTCTCTTCGCCCTGGGCTCCCTGATCGTGGCCCTGGCTCCCCTCTTTCCGGTGCTGCTCCTGGGGCGAGCCATCCAGGGGCTGAGCGCAGGGGGCATCTTCCCCGTAGCCAGCGCGGTCATCGGGGACAGCTGGCCAGAGGAGAAGCGGGGCAGCGCCCTGGGGCTGATCGGCATGGTGTTCGGTCTGGCCTTCATCATCGGCCCCATCCTGGGAGGCATCCTCCTGCGCTGGAGCTGGCAGTGGCTTTTCCTCATCAACCTGCCTGTGGCCCTGGCCGTCATCCTCCTGGGGATGCGGGTCCTGCCGGCCACCCATCCGCCCCGGCCCAAGCCCTTCGACTTCGCTGGGCTGGGGGTGCTGGCCATTGGCCTGGCCGGCCTCACCTTGGGGATCAGCCAGCTGGACACCACCCACTGGCTGGCCAGCCTGGCCTCCACGGCGGTCTGGCCCTTCCTGCTGACCGCAGCGGTGAGCGCTCCCCTCTTCGTCTGGGTGGAGCGCCGGGCCGCCGACCCCATCGTGCACCTGGGCCTGCTCTCCAACCGGCAGCTCGCCCTGGCCTACGCCCTCTCCAGCGGCGCCGGCACCGGGGAAGCCTCCATCGTCTTCCTGCCGGCCCTGGCCGTGGCCGCCTTTGCCGTCAGCGAGAGCACCGCCAGCTTCCTGATCCTGCCGGTGGTCCTGGCCCTGGCCGTGGGCGCCCCCACCGTGGGCCGTCTCCTGGACCGGGTGGGCCCCAAGCCGGTGGTCCTGGCCGGGACCAGCATCCTGGCTGCCGGCATGTTCCTGCTGGGGAGCCTGGGGCAGACCTACTGGGCCTTCCTGGCCGGCGGGGCCATCGTGGGGCTGGGGCTCTCCAGTCTCCTGGGCGCCCCCATCCGCTACATCGTCCTGCGAGAGGCGCCGATCACAGAGCGGGCCGCGGCCCAGGGGATGATCACCCTGGCCACGGGCGTGGGCCAGCTGGTGAGCGGGGCCCTGGTGGGCGCGGTGGCGGCCAGCCAAGGCGGCGGGGTGGGCGGTTACCGCTTCGCCTACCTGGTGGTGGGCACGGTGACCCTGGTCCTGGTTCTCCTGGCCTTGGGGGTGAAGAACCGGCCGGAGAACCCAGCCCTTGCCCCC
>Ga0256841_1002695_pt1 | contig 13907 bp, 12 predicted proteins | sample 356308metaG_FD_185971 | JGI IMG/M metagenome (GOLD analysis project Ga0256841, IMG submission 185971) | Hydrothermal vent microbial communities from Mid Atlantic Ridge, Atlantic Ocean - 356-308 | ecosystem: Environmental > Aquatic > Marine > Hydrothermal vents | place: Atlantic Ocean: Mid...
TAGGATACTTAAAACAAGTTGGTTTCCATAAAATTGTTTTATGCTCTACTTAGGGAAACCAAACGGTGCTTAGCATAAGCTTTTACTGTTTCCTATAAAAAATATTATTCACGTGTTTGTTTTTCTATTGTAACTTCTTCCATAATAATCTCATTTACCGGAGTATCAAAAGGTTTTGATGTTTCCGTATTTCCAATCTTTTCTACAATATCCATTCCGTTTATTACTTTACCGAAAATAGAATGTTTTCCATCTAACCAAGGCGTTGGAACTAACGTAATAAAAAACTGACTGCCATTTGTTCCGGGTCCGGCATTTGCCATAGATAAAATTCCGGGCCCAGTGTGTTTTAAGTCCTGATGGAATTCATCCTCAAACGGATGCCCGAAATAACTTTCGCCGCCTCGTCCTGTTCCGGTAGGATCTCCGCCTTGAATCATAAAATCCTTAATTACTCTGTGAAAAATTACTCCGTTGTAATATCCCTTTGTGGCTAATCCTACAAAGTTTTCAACTGTTTTCGGAGCTTTATCGGCAAATAATTCTATTTCGATATCGCCTACATTAGTTTTAATTTTTGCTAATAGAAATTCGTTGTCTTTTAATGTCATTAGTTCTTTCATTATATCCTCTATTGTATTTAATTTTTGTTTACTAATTTACTCTTCAATAAACCAACAGCAAATTGGTTTTTCTGTAAAAATCTGCAATCGGATTATTTTATTATTATAATTCTTCCCCCCAAAAGTCTGGCAGTACTCGGAGCAAACCAATTCGTTTAAGGTATAAAAGGAATCCGTTAAAATTAGTTTTGTTTTTATTTTAATTTTTCTAATATCTTTATAACTTCCATATCAAATTTTGAGAAAGCAAACCATTTTTTCCCCAAATCCTTTAAACTTGCACCTAAATGATATATTTCATTATTGTCAATTATCATAAACCTATCGTGAGATTTATTAAATTTATTTAATTCAATTGGTTTATATTGTGAATTATATTTTTTTAGATCTAACCGTAATTGTTTAGTGATATTGTTCGTAAATATTTTTACTTTGATATTTTGATTTTTACTAAATAAAGTAAGAACTGTTTCATCCACATAATTATCTATAAGTATAATAGATTTTTTTGATTTCTTTATTAAACCGGAAACAAATTCATAAGCATCAAAAATTTGTCCATCAAAAAAAATTCCTTGATTCGGTTTTATGTTTTTGCTTTCAATGGCTTTAAATACTTTTTCAAAATTTTCATCGTGTTGTAATAATTTTTGTTCAATATAATTAAATTTTCGGAACACAGTTGCATTTACAAGTAAAAATTCTCTCATTTTTGCAAAAGCTCTAAAAATTGCAATATTTACATTGATTGCTGTTTTGCTTTTTAAAACCGATGAGAGCATTGATACACCTTGTTCCGTAAAAGCATAAGGAAATGCTCCACCCAAATGTTGTTTAGAAGGTATCACATTTTGTGATACCATAAAATTTATTTCATTTTCGTTTATTTCAAACATAAAATCTTGCGGAAATCTTGTAATATTTCTTTTAACCGCTTGTTTTAACACTCTTGTTTCCACTTGATAAAGTTCAGCTAAGTCTTTATCTAACATAACTTGTTGATTTCTTAATGTAAAGATTTTATGTGATATTTGTTCTACGTTAGCTATCAAGTTATTCATATTTAATTATTTACTTCTATAATTACTCTAATTCAATTAACTTTTTTCATTAACAAAAATACAAATTTTGATTGAAGGAAATATAAATTATTAGTTTTAATTAGTAGCTTGAAGCCAACAGAAAACCAAATCGGGTTTAGAATACTTCAAAATAATTCTACTTAATTTTTTAGTCTTACTTATCTAAGGTTGAATAAAATTTTTCCAAACCAAAAATAAGATTGTAACACCTGCAAGGATTCTATAAAAAACAAAAACATAAGTTGTATTTGTTCTTAGAAACTTAAGTAAAAAACTAATTGTTAAGTATCCGCTTATTAAAGAAAAAAGAGTAGCTACCACAAGTGTAACAGCACCGGAAGAATCTATAAAATCAAGTGCTTCGTAAAGTTCAAGCAAACCACTGCCTAAAATAGCCGGGACACTCAGCAAAAAAGAAAAACGAGCTGCAGTTTCACGTTTAAAGCCTAAAAATATTCCCGCCGTTATTGTTGTACCCGAACGGGAAGAACCCGGAATGAGAGCAAAAGATTGGGCAATTCCTATTATCAATGCATCGTACCATTTTAAGTCTTTCAATTCTTTTTTGAATTTACCGGTCATTTCTGCAATTGCAAGTATAATGGCTAAAACTATTAAACTTATCGCAATAACGTTTAAGCTTTTTGTAAATGCTCCGTGTATTGCATCTTTAAAACCCAAACCAATTATTACAACCGGAATGGAACCGAGAATAATAAACCATCCCATTTTAGAATTGAATGATTGCTGTGTAAAACCTTTTCGCTTAATTAAATTATCTTGTAAAAAATCTTTAGCTATATTCCATAAATCGTTCCAAAAATAAATTAAAATTGCTACTAATGTTCCCAATTGAATTACAGCAATAAACGAAGTCCATTGTTCAGGATGTTCTGCCGAAACCAAGCCCATTAGTTTTCCAACTACTGTTAAATGTCCTGTGCTGCTAATAGGTAAAAACTCTGTTAAGCCTTGAACAATACCTAAAATAATCGCTTGAAAAATACTCATATTATTTCCTTAAAAATGATAAGATACACCCAACTTAAGTCCGATGCTAAACGAATTAAAATTTATTATATTATTTTCCAACGTATGAACTTCACCCGGCAAATCATATCTAATTTCTCCGGATATTGTAGCATAAAAATCACTACTTAATTTTGTATCCCCCTGAGTTTTTAGTAAAAACCCTATTCCTGTGGTCGAATATTCTACCGGTCCGTATATGGATTCTTCCGCTTTCAAAATTCTAACACCAGCCCCAGCTCCGAATTTAAATTTGTATCCGTTTCCGGGGATAACATAATAGGCAACTATTGTAGGTTTATGTCTATCAATACTTAAATTGTAGTTACTTAAATTTAATGGGGAATTAAAAGAATAGATATTAAATGTATATTCTATTGCTACCTGATAATTCTTATTAACATTATAACCAAGTTCCACAAAAAAATCCGCCGAACTATTAAAAGATTTTAATTCATTTGTAGAATTGGAAAATCCGTTGTTAATATAATCACTTAAACCGGGAGAATTAAAAAATGCTAATCCCATTCCTGTGCCAAGGTCAAACTGTGCGGAAACTTTAGTGAGTCCCATACAAAAGAAGAATAATACTAATAAATATTTTTTCATAATGGTTCTGTTTTTGATTTAAAAACCGTTAAAAATTTTGCTACGGGTTTATTTTCTTTCTCTTGCTTTTTATTAATGATAAAAGTTAAAAATATTGTTGATAAAATAAAAAGCACATAGGTTGTTGTGTGAGTAAGAATAGCAAAAGCACTGCTAATTTCGTTACTAAAATTATATAGATTTGTTAAAACAAATATTACAAAAAAATGGTATGTTCCGGTTGCTCCCGGAGTTGGTATTACAACACCAAAAGCGCTTATTGTCATAACTATCCACGCCATAGAAAAAGATACTTCTTTAATAGATTGCATATCTAATACAAAAAACATCACATAAGAAGTACCACCGTACAAAAGCATAATAGCAAAGGAAAGTAAAATAATATAAATATAATTTTTTGTTCCTTCTATGCTTGTAAAACCATCTATTAATAGATGAAATGCTTCCCCTAATCCGTCTGCAATTTTAGTAGAAAATTTACCTACAAATTTGAGGATTGCGTTATAAAAATGTTCTTTGAATTTAACCAGCAAAAACAGAAAAACTATTAAGCCTAAAATACCGGCAAAACCCAAATATATAGTTGAACGTAACCAAGTGATTTCTGAGTACAAATTTCCGGAATAAATTGCAATACTAATCAACACCGAAATGCCTAATACTAAAAGGTCTATTACTCTTTCAATTACAACGGTACCAACCATTGATGTACGGGAAATATCTTCCCATTTACCGAGAAAAAGTCCTCTATACAATTCTCCTAATCTTGGAACCACACAATTTACACCGTATCCAACCATTGTTGCACCGAATAAATTAAGTAAAGAAGTATCTTTTTTAACCGAGCCAATAATAATTTTCCATCTGTAAGCTCTTAGCAAATGCGAGAGGAACCAAACTAATAAAAAAACAAGATACCAGCCAAATGAAATATTTTCCAGAATATTTAGTACAATAGAAAAATTCGTATCTTTAAAAGCAAGATATAAAAATATAGCCATCAACAATAATGGAATTGTATAACTAAATATTTTTTTCAATAAAGATGTATTTGAATTATCTGAGGTCAATTATCTTTGCATCCATATTGTTGCTGAATTGAAATAATTTAGAACTAAGTTTTTTATTAACTTGAATATTATTGAACTTAAAAGAGAATGAACTTCCGTTAAAATCTTCTACTTTAATTTTTTCTACTAAATAATCTTTTGTTACCCAAATTTTTGCTTCTTTAAAATTGAGATCTTTAGTTTTGGGTTTTAATGTAATTATTTTATTATTAGTATTTACCGTACTTTCCGTAATATCACATTTGGGCGGATAATTAAATAGATATTCTCTTAATGAAAAAGCTAAAGGATCATCTTCTATATTTGAAATTATCACACGATTTCTTTTTTTATCATAATTCCAAATTGTTGTGCCATCGGAAATGATTATATTATTTTTTAATTCAATTCTGTAATTATTTTTTTTTCTAAAATAAAATTTACCTTTTAACCCAATTTTATTATTGGATGTTTGAACAAATTCCGACTGAAAATCATTTAAGCTATTAAACTTTGTTTGAACTTTCTCAATTACCGATGTACTTGAAAAAGCGGTAAAACTTATTAAAGCTATTAAAGATGTTATTATTAACTTCATATATTTATCTATCTATTAAGATTGTTATACAAACTATGTGAACGCCGGCATAAAACCGGCGGTTACCTTTATTTAAAGTGACCTTAAAAGTGTTTCTAAAGATTCTTCATTATCTATTAAAACTTCTCTTGCTTTGCTACCTTCGGATGGACCAACAATACCGGCTTCTTCCAGTTGGTCAACAATTCTTGCCGCACGTGAATAACCTAATTTTAATCTTCGTTGCAGAAGAGAAACCGAACCTTGTTGATGGCGAACAATAACTCTTGCTGCTTCTTGAAACATAGAATCCATATCGGTTAAGAAATTATTGCTTTCCGAACTTTTCTTTTCAAACAAGGAAGGCAATAAATATCTTCTTGAATATCCCGGTTGTGTGTAAATATAATTTGTTACCTTTTCTACTTCTTCGGTTGAAATAAAAGCATTTTGCATTCTAATTGGTTTTGGAACACCACCGGGTAAAAAGAGCATATCGCCGCGTCCTAATAATTGTTCTGCTCCGTTAACATCCAAAATAGTTCTTGAATCTACTTTAGTAGCAACTTGGTAAGCTATTCTTGCAGGGAAGTTTGCTTTGATTACACCGGTAATTACATTTACCGAGGGTCTTTGTGTTGCAACTACCATGTGAATACCAACAGCACGTGCTAATTGTGCAATACGTGCAATAGGTGCTTCAACTTCTTTACCGGAAGTCATCATTAAATCAGCCAACTCATCAATAACAACTATAATATATGGCAATTTATAGTGTTTCATTTTATCGGTATCTTGCGGTCTTTGTTTAGGATTCGCAATTTTTTTATTATAATCTACCAAATGCCTAACACCAACCTTAGCTAGTTTATCGTATCTTTTTTCCATTTCTATTTCAACGGCTTTTAGTACAATTAATGCATTTTGCGGACTAGTAATTATTTCTTCATCAATATCCGGTGAAACTGCCAGATAATGTTTATTTAATCTTCTATAAAAAGATAGTTCAATTTTTTTAGGGTCAACAATTACAAATTTCACATCGGAAGGATCTTTAGCATAGATTAAACTTGTAATAAGCATATTGATACCAACACTTTTTCCGGCTCCGGTTGCACCGGCAATTAGTACGTGAGGCATTGTAGCTAAATCGGTTATATATTTTTCTCCAACTATTGTTTTACCTAAAGCGATTGGCAATGCTGCTTTTGATTTATCCAGACTTGAGAGAACAGAACGAGCGCTTACCAATGATGGTTTTGCGTTTGGTATTTCCACACCGATAGCACTTTTACCGGGAATTGGAGCTATAATTCTTATTCCTCTGGCAGCAAGAGCTAAAGCAATATCATTTTCCAAACTAACTATTTTACTAATCTTAACACCTGGTGCAGGAACAATTTCATATAAAGTTACAACCGGTCCGGGTGTTACGGATATATCTTCAATATCAATATCAAACAATTTTAATTTTTCTTTGAGAAGTTCCGCATTTTGCTTTAGTTCTACTTCGGAAATTTTTTGAGTTTCGTCATCAGAGAAAGAAAGCAAATTAAGTGGAGGACGTACAAAATTTAGATTTTCTTCCCATTGGTAAGGTAAATCTTCTTCTTTATCTAAATCCGGAATTGGAGCAAGGTCATCAACTTTTTCTCCTTTTTCTTTTTTTACTTGTGCCGAAATTACTTCAGGATCTACTTGATGTTCAACTTCCAATTCCGTTTCTTGTGTTTTAACAATTCTTATATTAGTTTCTTTTGGTTCTTCTCCGGAAACATTCTCTTTTACCTCTTCTTCTTTAGTGGTTTTTTCTTTCTTTGTTCGCTTTAATTTTTTGATTTTATCTAAATTGCTTTCCGGTTTTTCCGAGGGTTCTTTATTAATTTTTATTCCGGTTGCTTTAGTTTTTTCAATTGATTTATTTAATAAATTAGTAATGAAGTTTCTTGCTGTTTTAAACCTAACATCAAAAGCAATGAATAAAGTAACAAATGTAGCAGCGCCCAGAACAATAATACTACCTAATACACCAACCAATCTACCCAAGGCTCTACCAAAAAAATCTCCGATGTTACCCGCAAGTTCATATTGGGTTTCAAACAATCCGGGGCTGGGTGTTAATCTTAAAACTCCAAAAAGAGTGGCTAAAATAATTCCGCTAACAAGGAAAAAATTGGATAGATTAAGAGCTAATCTTCTATCCGACTCTTTTAGAACCGTATAACCCCAAATAAAAAGCATAATTGGGAAAACAATTGAAAAATAACCCAAAGTAGAGTTTATCAGAAAATGTGATAAGTATGCTCCGAAAATACCAAGCCAATTATGTGTGCTTTCTGCTCTTTGAACAAAATCCGGATTAGTGGAAAAAACATTAAATAAATCTGTAAAACTGAAACTTAATTTTGCTTGGTCATAACGTGAATAAGAAAAAATACTTAATAACATTAAAGAAGCTGTAACAATTAGGAAAAGTCCTATTAATTTTTTCTTTTTTTCTAAGGAAAGAATAAAAAAAGTTTGGTCACTAGATTTCCTCTTACCGGCGGTATTTTTGTTTCTTGTTTTGGCCATCTTAAATTTTAATTTTCATAAAATATATTTTCTATAAAATAGAATTTCGGCTAAATAAAAATATATCTAAAGTTTGTCCCGACAAAAAAGATGGGCAATCCATTTTGAGAAATAACCTTGTTGAATTAATTACGAAGATTCTTTTTCTCCTAAGCGGACTCCTTAGCAAGGTCGTCATTTATTATTTTGCAGAAACTCTAAATATCTTATATTTTAACAACTCCGCTAACATATTTTGGAACAATATTATAAATATTTTCTTGTGCTGCGTATGCTATGTCTTTAACAAATCCTTTTGCGATAAGTGTTTTACCATGGTCTGTTTCACTAAGCATTTTTTTTATTCTTTTTTTGTTTTTATTATACAAAATTAAACAAGTATTAGATGCATCATCTAATTCCACATTTTCCTTTATTTCTAATATTTGTTTAATTATCATTCCGGCACAAACAGAATCTTCCAGACAATACATTCCATTGTTGCCAGAACAAAGTATTTCCAAATTTTCTTTTGTTTTTAGCACTTCCTTAACAGTGGCTTTCACATTTAGAAAAGAAGCAACAAACAAGTTTGTTGAAAACTTTGCACGGACTAAAGCTTTGGAACCATTAGTTGTAAAAAGAATTATAGACTTCCCTTTTACAGTTTCTTCGGTATATTCCAAAGGAGAATTGCCAAATGTAAAACCATCTATTTTCTCTGCATTTCTTTCTCCGCCAAGCAGCATCTGTCCGCTACCGGAAGTTTTCATTGCAAATTCAATAGAACCAACCGGAATAATTTCCTTTGCTCCGTTGTTTAATGCTGTTACAATTGTTGTAGTTGCCCGTAAAACATCTATAACAATTGTGGTTTTCTTAGTAAAATATAATTCTTCAACATTTAATGGCGATAAAAGTGTCCGTATTTTCATAGTAATAATTATTTTTTTAAAAATTATTTTTGTTGTAATGTATTTGTCCGCAGTACTTTATCTATTTTTGCTAAATTTTTTATACAAAAGGTAACTTTGTTATCTTTGCATTTACTTCTTTGTTTCTAATTACCACCTGAACCGTTTCATCCATTTTTGCATATTCAATAGCAACATATCCCAAAGCAATTGGTTTTTCTAAAATTGGACTTACAGTTCCACTTGTAATATGCCCTACTTTTTCTCCATTAGCTTTAATTTCATAGTTATGTCTAGGGAAAGCGCGTTGTTCAAAAATTAAAGGAACTAATTTTCTTTTTACTCCTTCTTCTTTTTGTTTAACCAGAACATCCCTGCCAATAAAATCACCTTTTTTTAATTTGGTTATCCAACCTAAACCTGCTTCCAAAGGTGTTGTTGTTTCATCAATATCATTACCATATAAGCAAAATCCTTTTTCTAATCTTAAAGTATCTCTACTTCCCAAACCACATGCTGCAATATTAAATTCTTTACCTGCTTCAAAAATTGAATTCCATATTTTTTCTGCTGTTTCAACATCGGATTTAAAATATAATTCAAAACCTAACTCTCCAGTATATCCGGTTCGTGAAACAATTACATCAATATCCATTAATTTAGAATTAAAATAATGATAATATTCAACGTTGATTTCCTCTCCCAAAAGTTTTTCTATTACTTTCTGGGAGTTCGGTCCTTGCACTGCCAATAAAGAATAATCATCGGATTCATCAATAATATTTACTCCAAAGGAATTGTTTTCTTTCATCCAGTTAAAATCTTTATCTTTATTAGCACCGTTAACTACAAGCATATATTCGTTATCGGAAATTTTGTAAACGAGTAAATCATCAACAATACCACCATCGTTATAACACATTGCAGAATATTGAACTTTGCCAATTTCTAATTTTGCTGCATTATTAACCGTAATTTTTTGAACAAAATCTAAAGCTTTTTCACCTTTAATAATAATTTCGCCCATGTGTGAAACATCAAAAACTCCCACTGATTGCCTTACGGATTTGTGTTCTGCAATAATTGAAGTATATTGAACCGGCATTTCAAAACCGGCAAACTCTACCAGCTTAGCTCCAAATTGTTTGTGAATATTAATAAATTTTGTTTGTTTCATTTTAGTTTCTCACTTATTAAGTTTTTCCCAGTCGGCTAAAAATTTAGCTAACCCGTTTTCTGTTAAAGGATGGTTGAACAATTTTTTAATTACCGCAAACGGAATTGTAGCAACATCAGCTCCAATTTCGGCTGCTTCCACCAAATGTAACGGATGCCTAATGCTTGCAACCAATACTTGAGTTTTATATCCGTAATTTCTATAAATAGTTACTATTTGATCTATAAGCTGCATTCCGGAATGACTTATATCGTCTAATCTGCCAACGAAAGGACTTATATAAGTTGCACCGGCTTTTGCTGCCAGTAATGCTTGAGAAGCAGAGAAACATAAAGTAACATTTGTTTTAATTCCTTCTGCCGATAAAGCTTTTACCGCTTTTATCCCTTCCATAATTAAAGGAATTTTAATTACAATATTTTTATGAATTTTAGCCAACTCGTGTGCTTCTTTCATCATTCCTTCAAAATCAGTAGAAACAACTTCGGCACTTATCGGTCCATCAACAATTTTAACTATTTCTTTAAGTAATTCTGTAAAATTACCACCTTCTTTTGCAACTAAAGAGGGATTAGTTGTAACTCCATCTAATAACCCCATTGCAGCGGCTTCTTTTATTTCATTTAAGTTTGCTGTATCAATAAAAAATTTCATTTCAAATTTCCTTATTTAAAATAAGTGGTTTAAGAATTTAATAATTTTTATTAAATAAAAATTAGTTTAATTTTTCATCTGTCTTGGCGGAACGAAATTCAAAAACCTGGGGATTTATCTGTTCACTTTCTTCTAGTTTAATTCTCATCAGATATTTGAATTGCAATTTAGTTAGAATAGATATAAATCCGATTCTTAAATCTTGCCCGATAGAGGGATGAACTTTGAGTATTAAACTTCTACATTTCCCTTGTAATTTATATCGTTTTAACCAGTTATCAATATCGTGAATAACAGTAGATTTTTTTGTTAATATTCCGGTGCCTCCGCAATATGGACAAGCTTCGTTGATTGATTGTAAAATGTTTTGTCTTACTCTTTGTCGGGTAATTTGTGTTATTCCAAAATCTGTCATGGGTAACAAAGCAACTTTTGCTCTATCTTTTCTAAATTCTTTTTTCAGTTCGTCATAAATCTTTTTTCTGTTTTTATCTTCTGCCAAATCAATGAAATCTATTACAATTAGTCCGCCGATATCACGTAATCTTAATTGTCTTACTATTTCACGTGCAGCTTCCAAATCTGTTTTTAACGAATTTAATTCTTGTTCTTTTTTAGCAGCATATCTTCCGCTATTAACATCAATTACAGTCATAGCTTCGGTGTGTTCAATAACAATATGACCACCATTTGGTATGGGAACTCTTCTACCGAGCAGGGTTTTAATTTGTTGGTCGATTTTAAAAGTATCGAAAATAGGTGCATTAGATTTATAGTAATTAATTTTATCAACCAATTCCGGTTGAACCAATAAAACGTAATCTCTTATTTCTTTATAAACACTTTTGGAATCTACAAAAACATTAGAAACATCAGGTGTAAACAAATCTCTAATAACACTGGATGTTGTTGTTAAATCCGCATGAATTAATTCAGGTGGCTCAGACTTTTTTATTTTTTCTTGAATTTGGTTCCAAGTTTTTACAAGAAATCTTAAGTCACTTTCCAATGCACTTTCTTCTTGCTCTTTTGCTGCGGTTCTGATAATTAAACCGCAATTATCGGGTATAATTCCTTTAGCAAGATATTTTAGTCTGCGTCTTTCTTTATAATCAGATATTTTTTTTGATATGCCGATTTTATTATCGAAAGGTATAAGGACACAAAATCTACCGGGTATTGAGAGTGAAGAAGTTATACGTACTCCTTTATTTGCAACCGGTTCTTTAATAATTTGAACTAAGATTTCTTGACCTTTGTGCAAACGGGGAGTTTTATTTTCCTTTTTTTCGAATTTGCCTTTTTTTGATTCTTTTCTAACGTTATTTCCGCTATCCGGGTCAATATCTATCTCATTATCTTCATCACCTAAAACGGTTTGAAAATCTTGGAAATAATCTCCTATATCCGAGAAATGCAGGAATGCATCGTGCTTAAGCCCAATATCAATAAATGCGGCTCTAATTCCGGGAAGTACTCTTGCAACTTTACCAAGGTAAATATTGCCAACCATCCTTCTTTTTTCGGGATGTTCTACAAAAAAATCAACTAGTTTACCATCTTCAGTTATTGCTACCCTAACTTGAGAGGCAGACGAGTTAATAATAATATCTTTCTGCATATTAAACTCTTGTAAATAAAAAGTTCTTACGAGCCAACAGAAGAAATATTGAAAAAAATATTTTTGATTTGCTAAATTGGATTATTACTGATTATTTTTACCTAATTTATTGAACCCAAAAAATTAATTATAACAAACTTTTCCTTTTTCTTCTTTGGCCAACCAAAAGAGAACTTTATTTTTAAAATTTTTGTTAACTATTTCTAAGTTTTCTTCAGGATAAAAGCCTGATTTTAATTTTTCTGCGTGATTGATTACTATTTTCTTAATTTCGGTAAAAGTAGAAGCCGAAAATAATTGTTCTATCAAACACCAAATACCATTATAGTTTTTATAATACCAAATAATATTTTTCTTTGCTCTATCAAAGTTTTTTGTAAAACCTTGTTCTTGTTCCAATAATTCAATATGCTGAAGTACTACTTTTAATATTTCACTTTCTTCAGGTTGATATGATATTCCTTTTTCCATAAGATTAAATTGCTTGAAAATAAATGGGTTTCCTAAAGCTCCGCGTGCAATAAGCAATCCATCGCAATTAGTTTTTTCTATCATATCAACAGCATCATTAACATTAAATATTGAACCGTTGCCTATAATTTTTATTCCGCTTATTTCTTTAACTTTGGCAATCCATTCCAAAGCCGGATCTACATTATATTTGTCGCTTCTTGTTCTTGCATGAATTAATATTGCAGAAGCTCCATTATCTTCAATAATTTTAGCTGTTTCCAATACATTAATTTCATCTCTGAAACCTAGTCTGATTTTAACTGAAATTGGAATTCCGTTACTATTTGCTACCATGCTTTTTACTAATTCACCTAATAATTTAGGTTGTGTTAGCAAATACGAACCCATCTTATTTTTAACAACTTTTTCTACAGGACAACCACAATTTAAATCAATTATGCTTACGTTCAATTTAGCAAGCTCTCTAACGGCAGCTCCAAGAATATTTGCATCATTTCCCAAAAGTTGTACTCCAACAGGAGTTTCATTTTTAGAAAATGTTAGAAGACGTAACGTATTAAAGTCTCCTTTTGCAATTCCTTCTGCACTTACCATTTGGGTATAAGTTAATCCGGCTCCGTAATCTTTTGCTATTTTTCTAAAAGCAAAATCCGTAATTTCCGCCATTGGAGCCAGTATAACTTTACTATTAATTTTTAGGTTACCAATTTGCACAAGTAAACTTTTAATAAATAAAAGAACATATTGAATTATATAGAAATAGTCAAATATTATTGAATAAACATAAATTATTCAATAACAATAAACTATTTTTCGTTTTTATTTTCTTCGTCATTTAGTAAAACCTTTCTGGATAAACTGGCCTTACCTCTTTCCATCTTGATTAGCTTAACAGTTATTTTATCACCTTCTTTCAGAACGTCTGTAACTTTATTAACACGTTCTTTTGCAATTTGCGAAATATGCAATAAGCCTTGTTGATTAGGCATATATTCACAAAAAGCACCGAAGTCCATTATTTTAACTACTGTTGCTTCATAAACTTTGCCAATTTCAGGTTCAGCAACTAAACCAAGAATTTTTTCTTTAGTTTTAAGTACATTATCTTTTAACTGACCGGAAATAAAAACACGTCCGTCTTCTTCAATACTAATATCAACACCAAATTCTTTTTGCATTCCTTGAATTACTTTTCCACCGGGACCAATAACCGCTCCGATTTTTTCAGGGTTAATTTGTGTTGTTAATTGTTTTGGGGCATATTTGGATAATTCCGGTTTAGGTTCTGCCAAAACATTATTCATTGTATTTAAGATTTCCAAACGTCCAATTTTTGCTTGTTTCAAAGCATTTTCCATAATTTCCAAAGAAAGACCTTGAATTTTTATATCCATTTGGATTGCTGTTATTCCATTTGCGGAACCGGCAACCTTAAAATCCATATCGCCAAGATGATCTTCATTCCCGGAGATATCCGTAAGTATGGAATATTTATCTCCTTCTGTTATAAGTCCCATTGCAATACCGGCAATTGCACATTTGGTT
>Ga0256841_1002696_pt1 | contig 13906 bp, 12 predicted proteins | sample 356308metaG_FD_185971 | JGI IMG/M metagenome (GOLD analysis project Ga0256841, IMG submission 185971) | Hydrothermal vent microbial communities from Mid Atlantic Ridge, Atlantic Ocean - 356-308 | ecosystem: Environmental > Aquatic > Marine > Hydrothermal vents | place: Atlantic Ocean: Mid...
AGAAGATCCGCGCCGGGCTGGCGGCTTTCGGCGGCGTGCGGCGGCGCTTCACGCCGGCGGGAGAATGGAACGGAGTGCACATCTTCGATGATTACGGCCACCATCCGGTGGAGATCGCCTCGGTGCTCAAGGCGGCGCGCAAGGTGGCCGGGGAGGGCAGGCTGGTGGCGGTGCATCAGCCGCACCGCTATACGCGGCTGCAATCGCTGTTCGAGGATTTCTCCACCTGCTTCAACGATGCCGATACGGTGATCCTGGCGCCGGTCTACGCGGCCGGGGAGAGCCCCATAGAGGGGATCACCCACGAGGCGCTGGCCCAGGCCCTGCATGACCGCGGCCACCGCCATGTGCTGAGCATCGATGGGCCGGAGGAACTGGCGGGCGCGGTGCGCGATATCGTGCGCCCCGGTGACGTGGTGATCTGCCTGGGGGCGGGGTCGATTTCCGCCTGGGCCCATGGGCTGGCGGCGCAGCTCGAGGCGCTGGCGGGGCAAGAGGGGGCGTCATGAACCCGCAAGCGCTGTTGCAACGCCTGCCGCAGGTGCGCGGGCGCTATGAACCTGGCAAGTCCATGGCGGAAATCACCTGGTTCCGGGTGGGCGGGCCGGCCGAGGTGCTCTTCGTTCCGGCGGACGAGGCCGATCTGGCGCATTTCCTGGCCCATGTGGAGACGGATATTCCGCTCACCGTTGTGGGGGTGGGCTCCAATCTGCTGGTGCGTGATGGCGGCATTCCCGGGGTGGTGATCCGGCTGGGGCGCGGTTTCGGGCAGCTTGAACTGGTGGACGAGGTGACCATCAGGGCCGGGGCCATGGTGCCGGATGTCAAGGTGGCGCGCTTTGCCCTGGAGCATGGTATCGAAGCATTAACCTTTCTGAGAGGTATACCGGGCACAATGGGCGGCGCGCTCAGGATGAACGCCGGGGCGCATGGCAGCGAACTGAAGGATGTTCTGGTGGAGGCCCGCGCCGTGGACCGCGATGGCAAGATTCATACCGCGCCGGTGGATGCCCTGGGCATGGGCTACCGCCATTGCGGCGCGCCAGAAGAGTGGATCTTCACCGCCGCGGTGCTCAAAGGCCGGCGTGGCGACAGGAACGAGATCGCCGCCCACATGGAGGAGATTACCGCCATGCGCGAGGCGGCGCAGCCGGTGCGTTCGCGCACCGGAGGCTCGACCTTCAGGAATCCGCCCGGCGGGCGCGCCTGGGAGCTCATCGATGCGGCCGGGATGCGCGGCGTGCGGGTGGGCGGGGCGCGGGTGAGCCCCAAGCACTGCAATTTCCTCATCAACGAGGAGAAGGCCACGGCGGCCGACATCGAGGCGCTTGGCGAGCTGGTGCGGGCGCGGGTGAAGGAGACCTCCGGCGTGGAGCTGATATGGGAAATCCGCCGCATCGGCATTTTTGACGAAGGGGGCGCGGGATGACGCAATTTCTGGAGATGCCGCGGCGCATTCCGTCACAGACCAGGGTGGCGGTGCTCATGGGCGGCTGGTCGGCTGAGCGGGAGGTCTCCATGGCCTCCGGCGAGGCGGTGTGCGAGGCGCTGCGCAAGATGGGTTACGAGATCGTGCCCATGGATCCGAAACCGGACATTGCCGAAAAACTGGCGGAGCTGCGCCCGGACGTGGTGTTCAACGCCCTGCATGGCAAATGGGGCGAGGACGGGCGGGTGCAGGGCATCCTGGAGACACTGGAGATCCCCTATACCCATTCGGGCGTGCTGGCCTCGGCGCTGGCCATGGACAAGCAGCGCTGCAAGCCGCTGTTCGCCGATGCCGGAATTCCGGTGGCCGAGAGCAAGGTGGTGGCGCTGGAAGCGGCGGCGGCGCAACATCCCATGGCGCCTCCTTACGTGATCAAGCCGGTGCGCGAGGGCTCCTCGGTGGGCATTCACATCGTCGGCAGCGACAAGGAGCAACCGGTCGCGGCGCTGGCGCAGGAGCGCGAGGTCTTCGGCGACGAGGTCATGGTGGAGCGTTTCGTGCCCGGGCGCGAGCTGACCTGCGCGGTGATGGGCGATGTGGCGCTCGGTGTGCTGGAGATCATTCCGCGCGGCGGCTTTTACGACTACGATTCCAAATATGCCGAGGGCGGCTCGGAGCACATCTGCCCGGCGGAGATTCCGCCCGCCCTGCGCCGGCGCATCCAGAAGCACGCCCTGGCGGCGCACCAGGCGCTGGGCTGCAAGGGGGCGTCACGGGCCGATTTCCGCTTCGACGAGAGCATGGGCGAAGAGGGCGAGCTGGTGATCCTGGAGGTCAATACGCAGCCGGGCCTGACGCCCACCTCCTTGCTGCCGGACATCGCCCGGCAGGCGGGGCACAGTTTCGAGGATCTGATCATGTGGATGGTGGACGATGCCTCGATCAACCGCTAGGAGCCGCAAGGGGCGCGGTGGCGCCATGCCCGCCTACCTGCGCCAGAAGGGATTTGCCGACCGCTTCGGAGTGCGCCTTGCGGTGCGCGCCTCGGCGGTGGCCTTTCTGGGGCTGGCGCTGTTCCATTCCCTGGACCGGGGCGGGCATTTCGACGATCCGGCCAGCCCCTTCTACAATCTGGAGGGGCGCATGGCCGCGGTCATAGGCCAGTCGGCGGAGCGCATCGAAGTGCGTGGATTGTCTCATCACAAGGCGCGCAACGTGCTGGCGGCCATCGGCATCAAGGCGGGCGGTTCCATGCTGGGGTTCGATCCGCAATCGGCGCGCCACCTGCTGGAGAACCTGGACTGGGTGAAGCGGGCGCGGCTGGCCAAGGTCTATCCCAACGGGCTGGTGATCGACATTGTCGAGCGCGAGCCCATCGCCCTGTGGCAGACGGAAGGCGAATTCTATCCCGTCGATGCCGAGGGAGTGGCCATAGCCTCGCTGCCGGCGGCGCGGTTCAGCCGCCTGCCCGTGGTCACCGGAGAGGGCGCCAACAAGGCGGCGAAGGCGCTCATTAACCAACTGGACACCTTGCCGAGGGTAAAATCGGCCCTGCGCGCCGCGGCGCGGGTGGGCAAGAGGCGCTGGAACCTCTATTTCGCCTCCGGACTGAAGGTGTTGCTGGCGGAAGATGACGGCGGCGCGGCGCTTGCCCGGCTGGAGGCGCTGGACGAGGAGACCGGCGTGCTGTCGCGGGCCTTGCGGGTGCTGGATCTGCGCCAGCCGGGGCGCCTGGTGCTGCGGCCGGTGGTGGATGCGAAGAGTTGACGGGACGCGGATGGGGAGATGCCCGTTCGCGCAAGAGTTGCAAGTCAGGGTGTGTTCATGAAAGTCGTTTCTCTCTATCCCTCCGCATTGAGCGATTCCCCCATGCCGGGCGGCGGCGCCAGGCTCGTGGCGGCGCTTGACATCGGCAGCTCCAAGATCAGTTGCATGATCGGCGAGGTGCGCGGTCTGAGGCGGCGCGGCGGGCATTCGGTACCGGCGGCGCGAATCACCGGCTTTGGCGTGCAGGCGGCACGCGGGGTGCGCGCAGGCGTGATCGTGGACATGGAGGCGGCGGAAAAGGCGGTGCGCCTGGCCGTGGACGCCGCCGAGCGCATGGCCGGGGTGCACCTGGAAGAGGTGCATGTGAATCTCTCCGGGGGGCGGCCGGAATGCGTCACGGTGCAGGCCCGGATCGGGATCGAGGGTGGCGGCCCCATCGGCCGCCAGCATGCCTCGTACGTCATGCACAAGGCGCTGGCGCAATGCCGGATGCAGGACAAGCGCCAGATCGTGCATGTCACGCCGGCGCGCTTCTTCCTCGACGATGGGCCGGGGGTGCTCAAGGTGGAAGGACTGCATGCCGACACCTTGCGGGCGGATGTCAATGTCATCAGCATCGGCCGCGGCGTGCTGCGCAACCTGGAGACGGTGATCGCGCGCTGCATGCTCAGGCCGGCCGGGCTGCTGGCGGCGCCCTGCGCGGCGGCGCGGGCGGTGGTGGTCGATGACGAACTGGATCTGGGCGTCATGGTGCTGGACATGGGGGCGGAGAATACCTCCTGGGCCGTCTATGAAGGCGGACGGATGGAGGCGGCGGGTTTCGTGCCGCTGGGCTCGGCCCACGTGACCCGGGACATCGCCACGGTGCTGGGGGTGTCGATGAAGGAGGCGGAACGGCAAAAGACGCTCAACGGCAGCCTGCTGCCGGCGCTGGAGGACGATTTCGATACCGTCAATCTGCCCATGCTGGGCGAAACGGGACCGGGGGCCATCCAGCAGGTGCCGCGGGCCATGCTCAACAAGATCATTCGCGCGCGGGTGGAGGAGACCCTGGAGATGGTGCGCGAGGCGGCGCGCAAGGCGCTGGACGCCGGCGAGCGCAGGATCGTGCTGACCGGTGGCGGCAGCCAGCTCGTGGGCATGCGGGAACTGGCCGAGAAGATATTCGATTGCCCGGCGCGCATCGGCCAGCCCAGGCAGATCGCGGGCATGCCGCAGGCCATGATGTCTCCGGCCTTCGCCGGGGTGGCGGGATTGCTGCGCAGCGCCATGAAACCGGATGATCAGAGTTTCCTGCCGGAGCGGGATCTGTCCGCGAAGGCCTGCGCCATGACCGGCACGGGGGGGTATTTCTCGCGGGTGAGGCAATGGCTTGGCCAGAGCTTCTGAAGGGATGAGCGCTTCATGAAAGGCGGCGGGCCGGGGGGTCTTTCCCGGCCCGTTTTCGCATCCGTGAAGGGTGTGAAAACGAGTCAAAAAAATTGCATGGTTTAAGAAGCCGTTAACCTTTGCCTAGCTAAACATATCGTTAACAGAAGCCGGGGAAACAACGGGAACAATCATGTCTCATCTCAATCTCAGCGTGCCCAATCTGGCGGAATTGAAGCCGCGCATCACCGTTTTCGGCGTCGGCGGGGGTGGTTGCAACGCGGTCAACAACATGATCGAATCCAATCTGACCGGCGTGGAATTCGTGGTCGCCAATACGGATGCCCAGGCGCTGGCCAAGAGCGCCTGCGAGCGGCGCATCCAGATGGGCAATGCGCTGACACAGGGACTGGGCGCGGGCTCGCAGCCGGAGATCGGCGCGGGCGCGGCCGAGGAGACGCTGGCGGAAATCGTCGATCACCTGGCCGGATCGCACATGGTGTTCATCACCGCCGGCATGGGCGGCGGCACGGGCACGGGCGCGGCCCCGGTGATCGCCCGGGCGGCCAAGGAGCAGGGCATCCTGACGGTGGGCGTGGTCACCAAGCCGTTCAATTTCGAGGGCAAGCGGCGCATGGCCATCGCCGAGCACGGCATCAACAACCTGTCGCAATTCGTCGATACGCTGATCGTCATCCCGAACCAGAACCTGTTCCTGGTGGCCAACGAGAAGACCTCCTTCACGGCCGCCTTTTCCATGGCCGACCAGGTGCTCTATTCCGGCGTGGCCTCGATCACCGAACTGATGACCAAGGAAGGGCTGATCAACCTTGATTTCGCCGATGTGCGGGCCGTCATGGCCGACATGGGCAAGGCGATGATGGGCACCGGCGAGGCCTCCGGCGAGAAACGGGCGCTCGAATCGGCGGACGCGGCCATTTCCAATCCGCTTCTGGACGATGTTTCCATGTCCGGGGCGCGCGGGGTGCTGATTTCCATCGCCGGCGGACCCGACCTGGCGCTTTACGAAGTGGACGAGGCGGCGACGCGCATCCGCGAGGAGGTGGATCCGGACGCCAACATCATCGTTGGCGCGACCATCGAGGAAGAGCTGGAGGGCACCATGCGGGTTTCGGTGGTGGCGACCGGCCTGATCGACGAGGTGGCGCGCAAGACCCCGGCCGAGACCCTCCGGCACATGGAGGACCAGGCGCACCTGCATGCCGGCGGCATGGGGATCGCCACGGCCTATGGAAACACGAGCATCGAGAATTCTGCCGGACAGGAAACCGCGGCGCAGCCCGTGGGCATGCCCCCTGCCGGACAGACCGGGATGGCAGACGAGACGGCGCCGCAGCCTTCCATGCTGCAAGAGGACGCGCCCTCGCTGCCGTTGGACGACTCCGCCAGCGCGCCCGAAGAGGCCGCGCCGGCAGCCCCCGAGCCGGCTGCCGCGAAGGAGGAGACTCACGCGCCGGCTCCGGTGGCGCCGCGCATTCCCAAAATCGAGGAATTTCCCGAGACCATCCGCGAGAATGCCCGGCGCAAGGCGGAGCAGATCAACCACGCGGCGCAACCGAAATCGCGCCGCTCGCTGATCGAACGGCTGACCAAGCTGGGGCGGCGAATCAGGCCGGAAGAGGATGACGGCCATGCTTCCGGCCCGGAACCGAAAGTGGCGAAGAGCGCCGCGGCCCCGGCAACGGCGGACAAGGCGGAAAAGCCGTCGGACAACGTGCATCCGCTGAATACGGCCCAGAGCGCGGAAACCGGGGACGAGGCGGAAACCGCATATGACATTCCGGCCTTCCTGCGCAGGTCCTGACGCGGGGTTGCGGACATCATGACGGAACACCGGCCCGGCGGAACCATATTTCCGCCGGGTTTTGCGTTTCTTTGGGGTGCGGGGTGGCGCGCGGCGGCGAGAGTGGCTATACAGCGCAAGCCGGAACAAGGGCAGGAGCATGCATGTGGCGGTTTGAAGGCAGACGAGGTATCTGGCGGCTGGCGCGCGGGATTGCCGTTCTGACCCTGGGCGGGGCGCTGCTGGCGGGCTGTTCGGGCGGCATGCCCGATCTGGGAGAATACCTGACCGGCTCATCCACCGACGCGGTCTCGCCGGGGATGGAGAAGGTGGATGACGCCAAGCCCATCGCCGAGCTCTACAACAAGGGCCTGGAGGCGCTGAAGGATCGCGAATACCGCACGGCGGTGAAGAAATTCGCCGAGGTGGAGCGCCAGCATCCCTATTCCAAATGGGCCACAAAGGCCATTCTCATGCAGGCCTATGCGCAATACCAGCGCAACCAGTATGACGATGCCATCGCGGCGGCCAAGCGTTTCATCACCCTGCATCCGGGGCACAAGGACACCCCTTATGCCTATTACCTGATCGCCCTGTCCGATTATGAGCGCATCAACGATGTCAAGCGCGACCCCACGGCGGCGCGCAAGGCGCTTGAGGCGCTGGAGGAGGTGGCGCGGCGCTATCCCGATACGCCCTATGCGGCGGATGCCAAGCGCAAGGCGGTGCTGGCGCGCGATCACCTGGCGGGCAAGGAAATGGAGGTGGGGCGCTATTACCTGAAGCGCAAGAACTACCTGGCGGCGATCAACCGCTTCAAGACGGTGATCAAGGACTATCAGACCTCCACCCAGACGCCGGAGGCGCTCTATCGCCTCGTGGAGGCCTACCTGGCGCTCGGCGTGCGCTCGGAAGCGCAGACGGCGGCGGCGGTGCTGGGCTACAACTATCCCTCCTCGCAATGGTACAAGGATGCCTATGCGCTGCTCAAGGGCGAGGGACTGAGCCCGGTGGAGAATGCCGGATCGTGGATTTCGCGGGCCTTCAAGTCGATCATGCCGGGCTGAGGGGCCGTTTCCTCAGTCCCCGGCCTCCAGCAGATCGCGCATGAGCGCGCGGGCGGCATCATGCATGGCCGGAGTCTCCAGGGCAAGGGACATGTTGGCGGCCAGGAATCCCAGCTTGGAGCCGCAATCATGGGTCTGGCCATCGTAGATGACGGCCCGGAACTCCTGGGCGGCCAGCAGGGCGATCATGGCGTCGGTGATCTGGATCTCGCCACCGGCGCCGGGTTGCTGTTTTTCCAGGTGATCGAAGATTTCCGGTTGCAGGATGTAGCGGCCGGAAATGATGTAGTTCGACGGCTCCTTGCCGGGGGCCGGTTTTTCCACCATCGTGGAAATCCGGAAATGATTGCCATCCATCTCGCCGGCCATGCCCACCGCGCCATATTTGTGCACGTCCCGGCGCGGCACTTCCTCCACGGCGATGATGTTGCCGCCGGTGCGCTCATAGACATCCATCATCTGCCTCAGGCAGCCCGGCTTGCCCTGGATGAGCATGTCGGGCAGCAGAAGGGCGAAGGGCTCGTTGACGACCAGCTCGCGGGCGCACCAGACGGCATGGCCCAGGCCCTTGGGCTCCTGCTGGCGGGTGAAGCTGGTCTGGCCGGCCTGGGGCAGATCGCGCTCGAGCATCTCCAGGGCCTCCATCTTGCCGCGCTTGCGCAAGGTTTCCTCGAGCTCGAACTGGCGGTCGAAATGATCCTCGATGACGCCCTTGTTGCGGCCGGTGACGAAGATGAAATGCTCGATGCCGGCCTCCTTGGCCTCGTCGACCACCCACTGGATGACGGGGCGGTCGATGACGGTGAGCATCTCCTTGGGCACCGCCTTGGTGGCGGGCAAAAAGCGGGTGCCCAGTCCGGCGACGGGAAAGACGGCCTTGCGGATTTTCTTCATCGGTTGCCTCGGAAGTCTCGATTGCATGGAAGGATGCAATTTTCCCATGTGTTTTTGCATCCCGTTTACCATTTGGAGTCGCTTGTTGCCGATAATGATGCCGCAAATGCATGAACAAGCGGTTTAGGAGATTGATTTCATGGCGGTTCTGGTGACGGGCGGGGCGGGCTACATCGGCTCGCACATGGTCTATGCATTGAGCGATCGCGGCGAGGACGTGGTGGTGCTGGACAATCTCTCCACCGGCTTCGAATGGGCCATCTCGCCCAAGGCGAAACTGGTGGTGGGCGATATCGGCGACATGGAGCTGGCCGGGCGCATCATTGCCGAGCATGGAGTGGATGCCATCATCAATTTCGCCGGCTCCATCATCGTGCCCGAATCGGTGGAAAATCCGCTGAAGTACTACCACAACAACACCTCCAACACCCGCAACCTCATGGAGGCGGCGGTGAAGGGCAAGGTTGCGCATTTCATCTTCTCCTCCACGGCGGCGGTCTACGGGATCCCGGACGTCAATCCGGCTTTCGAGGATGCCCGGCTCGATCCGATCAATCCTTACGGGCGCTCCAAGCTGATGACCGAATGGATGCTTCAGGACGTGACGAAGGCGCATCCGATGACATATGTGGCCTTGCGCTATTTCAACGTCGCCGGGGCCGATCCGCAAGGGCGCACCGGGCAATCCACCCCGCAGGCCACCCATCTGATCAAGGTGGCGGCGCAGACGGCGCTGGGCCAGCGCAAGGAAATGCATGTCTTCGGCAGCGATTACGATACGCCGGACGGCACCTGCATCCGCGATTACATCCATGTCACCGACCTGGTGGCGGCGCACCTGGACGCGCTGGACCATCTGCGGAAGGGCGGCGAAAGCGCGGTGTTCAACTGCGGCTATGGCAAGGGCTATTCGGTGCTGGAGGTGATCGACGCGGTGCGCCGCGCCGCCGGGCATGATTTCCCGGTGGTCATGAGCGGGCGCAGGGCGGGCGATCCGCCAGCACTGGTGGCGGGAGCGGACAAGATCCGCAAGGAGCTGGGCTGGCAACCCGAACATGCCGATCTCGACGAGATCGTGCAGGCCGCCTATGCGTGGGAAGAGCATCTGATGAGCCGCAACGGCTGACGGCGGGGGCATGGCCATGAACAGAGGCGCAATGACATGGAAATCCGCCCTGGCGGGCCTGCTGCTGACGGCGGCGGTGACGGCCGGGAGCTGGACATCGGCCGCCGGTCCTTCATCCTCCACCCTGCTGGCCAGGCTGGCGCAAAGGGCGGCCTTTGCGCAGTTCGTGGAGGACTTCTGGCCGCAGGCAAGGCGGGCCGGCATCCGCCGCGCGGTCTATGCGCGGGCCATGCGCGGCATGACACCCGATCCTTCGGTTCTGGGGCACTTGCGCCATCAGCCGGAGTTCAGCACGCCGATCTGGACCTATATCGAAAAACGCGTCTCGGACAAGCGCATCCGCCTGGGCCGGGAGAAGGCGCGCAGGCACGCGCGCCTGCTGGGGGCGATCGCGCGCCGCTACGGGGTCAATCCGCGCATCGTCCTGGCCATCTGGGGCATGGAGACCAATTTCGGCGGGTATACGGGCAAGATGAGCGTCATCCGCTCGCTGGCCACCCTGGCCTATCGCGGGCGCAAGAGGAAATATGGCCGCAGCCAGCTCATCGCGGCGCTGAAAATCCTCCAGCATGGCGATGTCACCGTGGCGGGCATGAAAGGCTCCTGGGCCGGGGCCATGGGGCAGACGCAGTTCATTCCCACCACCTATGCGGCCTATGCGGTGGATTTCAACGGCGATGGCAGGCGCGACATCTGGAGCACCACGGACGATGCCCTGGCCTCGACGGCCAATTATCTGGCCAGGCGGGGCTGGAAGGCGGGCAAGCCCTGGGGCTGGGAAGTCGTCTTGCCGCGCGGCTTCGATTACCGGCTGAGCGGCTTCGGCCGCGGCCACAGCGTGCGCTGGTGGATGGCGCGCGGGGTGCGGCCGGTCCTGGCGAAACGGTTCTTTGCCCTCGATGCGCCGGCCTGGGTGATCCTGCCGGCCGGGAGCCGGGGACCGGCCTTCCTGGTGACGGGGAATTTCCGCGCCATCCTGGCCTACAACAATTCCATCGCCTATGCGCTGGCGGTGGGGCACCTGGCGGATCGCATCGGCGGCGGCGGGCCCTTCAAGGGCGCCTGGCCGGTGCGCGACCAGATGCTCAGCCGCGCGGAGCGCATCGAGCTGCAAAAACGCCTGGCGCGGCAGGGATTCTACCGGGGGGCATTCCGGGGGCACATAGGCCCGCGGACCCGCAAGGCGGTGCGCCGCTTCCAGCATACAGCCGGATTGCCGGCGGATGGTTACGTGAGCCGGGCCATCCTGAATCATTTGCGCCAGCGGCGCTGATGAGGCAAACTGGCGCCGATGGCCCGCGCGGATGAACCCCGGGGCGGGCCTTTGCGGAACCGGGAGATTTCAAGGCATGCGCTTTCGTGGCCTGGCGGCGGCTCTTTCCATCCTCGCGGCTCTGTTGGCGGCCCCGCTCGCGAGCCGGGCCCAGACGGGACAGGAGGTGCCGGTGCAACCGGAGCGCCGTCATGTCTTCGTCTTCGGGGACAAGATGGCGACAGGTCTGCTCGCCGGTCTGTGGCGAGTCCTGAAAGACAATCCGAACTACATCGCGCGGGGGCGCATGTACGAGGGCTCCGGCCTGGCCCGGCCCCGCTATTATGACTGGCGGCGCGCCATCCCCAAGGTGCTGGGCTCCAAGCCGGTGGACATCGGCATCATCCTGCTGGGAGCCAATGACGCGCGCAACATGCGGGTGAACGGCAAGACCTTGCTGTTCGGATCGCCGGAATGGAGGGTGGCCTATGCGCAACGGGTGGATGACATCGTCAACATCTTTCGTGAAAAAGGCATCCCGCTGTTCTGGGTGGGGCTGCCGCCGGTGGCCGACGCGGGGCGCAACGAGGCGCTGAAATACATCAATGCCATCTTCCGCGAGCGCACCAAGGTCTCCGGAGTGCGCTTCGTGGATATCTACAAGGCCTTTTCCACCAACAGCGGCGGCTATACGGACAAGGGCCCGGATATCCACGGCAGACAGACCCGTCTGCGGGCGCGCAATGGCGTGCAGTTCATCAAGGCGGGCAATACCCGGCTGGCCGCCATCGTCGTCGCGGCGCTGGGCGAGGGGCTGCCGGAAAAGGACAATGAGGCTGCGCCGGACGCGGCGAAACCGGACCTCACGAGCCTGCCGCAATTCGGCTATGCGATGCCGTCGGGAGAAGCAGGGCTGGTGCGCGCGCAACTGCTGCCGGATCGCAACAGCATTTTCCCGGCCGCTCCGGTGCGCCAGAACGAGGCGGCGGCGGCGGCCAGGCAGGCGCATGCGCGGCATGCGGTCAAACCGGGAACGGCGGCGGCGCGGCTTTTCTCCAGCGGCGAATGGCCGCGTAGCCGAAAAGGGCGCATCGATGATTTTTCGCCGCCGCGCTGAAGGTGGAGTCTTCAGGACTCGTGCTTTCCCTTCCGGGCGACGAGGCCGCCGAAGGCTTGCGCCACCTGTTCATAGACGGCGCGCTTGAACGGCACGATGAGGTCCGGCATGCGCTCCAGACGCTCCCAGCGCCACAGATCGAACTCCGGCGCATGGCCGATGCCGGAGATGTCGATCTCCGAATCCGGGCCGGTAAAGCGCATGGCGAACCATTTCTGCTTCTGGCCGCGGTAGCGCCCGCCCCAGGCCTTGCCGATCAGGTGTTCAGGCAGGTCATAGGTCAGCCAGCCGGGAATTTCGCCGATGATGGTGGCCGAGCGCACACCGGTTTCCTCGGCCAGTTCGCGCAGGGCGGCGGCAGGCGCATCCTCGCCCTCGTCGATGCCCCCTTGCGGCATCTGCCACCACTCGCCGGCGCCTTCGTCGTTGTCCTTGTCCACGCGCCGGCCGGCCCAGACCAGGCCATCGCGGTTGAACAGGGCGACGCCCACGCAGGGGCGGTAGGGCAGGGCGGCCGTTTTCCCGCGTGGCGTCATCGGCCACGCTCCTTGATCTTGTAAAGGGCGGTGAGCGGCACGAAGACGATCTCGCCCCTGGGCATCTGCTCGTTCATCCAGTCGCGCAAGGTGTTCAGGGTGACGGTAAAGGCCGTTCCCGTGCCTATGGCCGCGCCTTGCGCCTTGGCGCGTTCCTTGAGGCGGTCGAGAGCCGCCCGGATGGCCTGCTGGTCCCGCTGTGCGTCGATGCGCAAGGCAGCCTGCCTGGCGGGCAGGTCGATGACGGACGCCAGGGAGGGCAGCAAGGAGCGCGAGGTTTCACCATCGTCGAGGAAAATCAGGCCGCGATTCCTGATTTCATGCAATATGGGCGCCAGGGCCTCGCCCTGGGAGAGAAGCTTCTGGCCGGTATAGTTGATCACGCCCACATAGCCAGCGGCGCGGCTCAGGATCCAGCGCAGGGAGGCGAGATTCGCCTGTGGAGTGGCGCTGACGAGGAGGGTTTTCGGCCCCGGATTGACGGCCGGGTATCCCCAGGGCTCCATGGGCAGTTGCAGCAGGACCTCGTGACCCTTGCGACGGGCCATGTTGACCTGTTTCTGCAGGTGGCGTCCATAGGGGGCATAGGCCAAGGTCACGATGCCGGGCAGATTGTCGACCGCCTGGTGCGTCAGGGAGGCATTGATGCCCAGTCCGCCGATGACGATGGCGACCCTGGGCTTGCCGGATGCCAGGGCCTTGCGCGGCGCGGGGCGGGCATAGACCTGCCAGGGTTTCTTGCCGGAACGGGAAATTCGGGGCAAGGGCCCCTGGCTGGTCCTTTCCGTCACCGGGCGAAGAGGGGCGGGCGGCAGGGGATTGTCCACCGGCAGCCCCAGGGCGGCCATCTGGCGGCGGCGCGCCTCCCGGGGGGTGCGCGGCAGATTGGTGGCATCGGGTATGTCCACGGGAGGTGGCGGGATGACGGTGTAATCCTTCCCCTCGCCGCTGGCGCCATTGACGGGCTTGCTTTCGTTCACGGGAGGGCGTGGCCGGGAGGCGGTGCCGTTGCGGATGATGACGGGAGGTGGCGGGGTGAGCGATCCGGTGGCCGTCTTGTCGACGGGTGGAATGGAGGCCGTGGCCATGGGCCTGGAATCCCGTGGCGCGGGGGTCATGACGGACCAGACCACCAGGGCGCCGAACGCCACGCCGGCGAGCGCCATGGCGGCACGCGATGGCGATGGCCGTTTTTCCCACAAGCGCCGCCAGCGCGAGCGTGGTTTCAAGGGCTTGCGCAGTTCTTCGTCTTGCATGGTTTTCCCGCCGGTTTTCCCGAAAAGTGATTCGCGCGCCATTATATCGTTTTTGGCAGGCTCGCGCCTTATTTGTTTGTGCGCGCAAAAGGAGTTTTGCGCACTCGCTCCAGGGTGTTTTTTGCACGGAAGTGCGTCGCACCGGCCCACGCCCCCACCCAACCACCCAGATGATACGCGAGGCGGTTGGGTGGGGGCATGGGTCTCTTTTTGCACGGAAGTGCGTCGTTCCGGCCCACGCCCCCACCCAACCACCCAGATGATACGCGAGGCGGTTGGGTGGGGGCATG
>Ga0256841_1002697_pt1 | contig 13904 bp, 12 predicted proteins | sample 356308metaG_FD_185971 | JGI IMG/M metagenome (GOLD analysis project Ga0256841, IMG submission 185971) | Hydrothermal vent microbial communities from Mid Atlantic Ridge, Atlantic Ocean - 356-308 | ecosystem: Environmental > Aquatic > Marine > Hydrothermal vents | place: Atlantic Ocean: Mid...
CTAGCCGATCCATTCTTGGCGCAATTGTTCTTTGTGCAGCGCCAGCCATTGCAGGCCCAAAATAGGAATTCCAGAATTGATTTCCCCGCTTTCCACTTTGGCCATGGCTTCCTCGAATGAAACCACGTGGACGAGAATATCCTCGTCTTCATCATCAAGGCCGTGAATCCCGCCGGCCTGGCCCGCCTCCACCCAGGCGCAAAACAAAGTGATTTTTTCAGATGAACCGCCGGGGCTGGTATAAAACTCAGTCACTTGCTTGATTTTCTTGGGTGTACACCCTGCCTCTTCGTGCAATTCCCGGATGGCAACCTGCTCCGGGGTTTCGCCTGGCTCAATGGCGCCGGCGACAATTTCCAGCATCCATTTCGGATCCTCGTTTTTCAGGGTTCCGACCCGGAACTGTTCAATCAGTATCACTTGATCGGTTTCCGGATCATAAGGCACCACCGCCACACAATTCCCCCGCTGGAAAAGCTCTCTCGTGAGCACCCGGCTCCAGCCGCCACGAAACAGGGTGTGTTTCAGTTCGATTTTGAGTAGGTTGAAAAAGCCCTGATAGACCCTTTCTTCCCTGACTATTTGGTACTGATATTCAGTTTTGTTGGTCATGAATCATCTCTCCCAATGGCTAATGAACAAATAAGAGTACGTGGCGGGATACTGGTGAAATATCCGGGCCAGGGAGCCTCGGATTAAGTCAGAGGCTCCCGCGGCATAGGGATGTACCACCAAAGTCACTCACTGTAAGGGATTGACTTGGTGAGAAAAACAAAAATCGCAATTTTTGTTTTTTGCTCTCTGAACAAGCCAAGGATGACTTGTTCAGAGGTTCCCGGCAGTTTCCGCATTTTCTTGAATGGGATGAGGGATAAAAACCTCCCACCGGCACCCTCCCCACAGGCTCTGGGAATAATGCAAGGTGCCCTGGTGCAATTGGATAATTTCATGAACCACCGCCAGGCCAATGCCATGGCCATCGGTTGACTCATCGGCGCGCTTGCCCCGCCTGAGCACTTCCTCCCGCAGAATCGTGGGGATGCCCGGACCATCATCCTCCACAATGAGTTTAAATCCCGCCAAATGATCTTCTGTTGCCGAAACGGGTTTTACAATAACCCGTACTAACTTGTGACAATACTTATAGGCATTCTCCACCAGATTCCCCGCAAATTCATAAAGATCGCCCTCTTCCAGAAAACAATGGCACTCAATGCCCGTAAGTTCACACGCCACTTGCTTGGAGGCATACACTTTGTCCAGGGAATTCACTATCCGCTCCAGGACCGGCACCACTTGCAATGGCTCCACCGCACCCCGCCCGCCCCGGGCCGCCGCCCGCTGCAACTGATAATCCACCAGTTTTTGCATCCGGTCCACTTGGTCCGACAGCAGCGAAGAAATTTCCCGGCAGGGACCCTCGGCTTCATCAATCCCCCGCAACACGGCCAGGGGAGTCTTCAAACTATGGGCCAAGTCCGCCAAGGTGTGGCGGTACCGTTCCATATGGGCGCGTTCGCTTTGCAGCAGGATATTGAGGTTGTTTGCCAAGCCTCTCAGCTCGCTAGGATAACGGCCTTCCAACCGCTGTTTCTTGCCGGCCTCTATGTCCTTCAAATCCTCGGTCATCGCCCGCAGAGGCCGCAAACTCCAACCTAAAATCAACCCTTGCATGATTAGTAGCAATATTCCAGAACCGCCAAGCCACGCCCACAAGGTTTGCCGGAAGTCCTCAATCTGCCGCATCAGAGATTGGGCGTCTTCAGCAACTGCCAGCACCATGGGCATCGGCCGGCCATCCATCGATTCCCAGGTAATGCCATAATAGAGCACCCATAAGTCATGTTTTTGCTGCAAACGAAGAAAACGGCTTTCGCCACTCAATAAAGATTGAGGCGGTATGGTTATTCCAAGCGCGGACGGTGATCGCCAGATAAGCTTATGATCGTTGAAAATGAAGCCATACAGTCCGGAACCAGGCATGGAAAAGCGCGATTCCGGCAAATGGCGGGGTTGTTTGAGATTACCCTGGGGATTGATTTCCACCGAGGCGAGTAAGGTATAGATATGGGCTTGCAGGCGATCCTGGATGGCTTTTTTGGCGGCATCGCCAAAAGCCTTTTCCAAGGCGACCCCGGTAAAACCAAAAAAGGCAATAAGGACAGCACCCGCGGCAACCAGTACGCGCAGGCTTAATGAATCCCGGACCATCAAGGCTTCAAAAGTCAGTCTGCCGCAAGGACCAACGGTAACCCCGTCCGCGCAGGGTTTCAATGGGTTTGAGCGTCCCTTCCGGATCCAGTTTTTTCCGCAAGCGGCCAATGAACACCTCTAAAACATTACTATCGCGCTCGAAGTCTTGGTCGTAAAGATGTTCGGTCAGACTGGTTTTGGAAACCACTTCGCCTTCATGGAGCATCAGGTATTCCAGGACCTTGTATTCATAGGCCGTCAGTTCGATTGGCTCACCATTGAGAAAGAGCTCCTGGGTCACGGTGTTCAACTCAATCGGGCCGTATTTCAATACCGGATGCGACTTGCCAACCGAACGGCGGATCAAAGCATTGATCCGGGCCCAGAGCTCTTCATAATGAAACGGCTTGATCAAATAGTCATCGGCGCCGGCTTCCAGGCCCTCCACCTTTTCCTGCCACCGGCCACGGGCGGTCAAAATAAGAATGGGGAACTCGCTACCGTGCTGACGAAGCCTTTGAATCAGCTCAAGGCCGGAAAAATCAGGCAGGCCCAAATCCACAACCGCCACATCAATGGCAAACTCTTCTCCAATGTATTGCGCCTCCTTGGCAGTCGCAGCGGCATCCACGGCAAAGCCCTTGGCAACGAAAAATTGTTTGAGCTGGTCCAGCAGTGCCTCTTCATCTTCTACAATCAAGATTCGCATGGCGTCCTCAACTTTTTCTAACCCCGCGCGCCAAAATACGATTGTGATTTTATATGGGCGCTGGGCTATAGTTGTTATTCATAAGTATCTTTAAAGAAACGCTGAATATTTCATCCATGAGTTTTCAGCATCCACAATACGACAAACGTGATTTTCGTTTTGCTCACAAAATCAGTGACAGTGCTTTATCATCACGGATTTAGGCGGTACCTCCTTGTACCACAGGAAATAATGATTGAATCATTACTTCCTTAAAGTATGTTTAGAATACAGGAATGAATCGAGGTGACAAGTATGATGGATTACAAAGAACGGCGCCGGTTCATGCGCATGGAAACAGAGTGTAAAATGACCTACCGGCTGCCTCAATCGGATGAAGTCTATTCTGGCGTCTGCCACAACCTCAGCGGCGCCGGGCTGTTGTTCTCCACGGACCGGCCACTGGAAACCGGCAAGGCGCTGGAAATCAATATTTGTCCTGCCAGTAATGTCACGCCGCCATTGGAAGCCTTTGTCGAAGTGCTGCGGGTCGAAGAAAAAAACCCAGGCAATTACGAAGTGGCGGCGGAAATCAAGGCCATCAAAAGTTAATTTCACATAGCCCCATGAGCCAATACTCCGTTACCAAGGAAGTCCGTTTTTGCTACGGCCATCGCCTGATGAACCATCCCGGCAAATGCCGACATTTGCACGGCCACAGCGTGAGGGCCGCCGTCACCGTAACCTCGGAAGATCTGAATGATCAGGGGATGGTTTGCGATTTCGCCGATTTGAAATCCGCCATCGCCTCATTTGTCCGGGAGCGCCTCGACCATAATCTTCTCTTGCATGAATCCGATCCTTTGGTCCCTTTGCTTCGGGATGCCAACGAACGTTTCCTGACTTTATCCCAACATCCAACGGCGGAAGTGCTGGCCAAGTTGATTTACGATCACGTCCAAGGTAAGGGTTATAATGTGATAGAAGTCACTTTATGGGAAACGGACTCCAGCTATGCGAGCTACCGAAATGAATGTAATGAATCATGAGCCACCTGAAGCCAGTCAATAAATTCCTCTGCCTGCAAACCCTGTGCGAATCCAACTTCCGCAAACTGCTGCGCTTGATCCCCCATTTGCCGGCAATCGAAAAAAGCTCCATAGCGCGCATGGGTGACAAACCGGCGCTGCATCTCAATATTCATGAAAAAGCCCCTTATACCCTGATCCTGGAACTGAGCTACTGCTTTGCGGTGGAACCGAAACCGTTGTTCGAGCCCGCACTCAAGCTCCGGGTTTATTTGGATGCGGGTATGGTGGAGGTCCTAAGCGATTGTGAGCGGCCCCACAAACGATGGCAAGGAGCAGTGGACCGGCAAATATTGGAGCACAAGTGGCAGTTGAATTATTTTCTCGATAAATGGCTGGATCACTGCTTGCATCATGGTTATTGTTTTTCGTCCGTTGATGGTGACTTGCAAACGGCTTTTGCCAATGCTTGAGCAGAAAAGGCTTACCACACCCTTGACATGAGAGTGTCGCAAAAGTCTCCATCCTGAGGCTTTTGCAACTCGGCACCGGAAAACAGAATGACGGGCGGCAAGACCAAAAAGCTCAACGATGAATAAAAACAATGAAAGGATGACACCATGAAAAGACGACAATTCATTCGCCACCTCGGAATCGGTTCTCTGGCGGCTGGCGCCACGATAGCAGCCCCTGCGGTGGCGGCAAAGGCGGAATTCAAATGGAAGATGGTCACCGCCTGGCCCAAAAACTTTCCGGGGCTGGGCACCGGCGCCAACCGGCTGGCACAATTGATTACAGAAATGAGCGGCGGCCGGATCAAAGTGAAAGTCTATGGCGCCAAGGAATTAGTCCCGGCATTTGAGGTTTTCGACGCCGTTTCCCGGGGCACTGCGGAATTGGGCCATGCCGGCGCTTATTATTGGAAAGGCAAGGGCGAGGTTTTCCAATTTTTCTCGGCGGTTCCCTTCGGCCTCACCGCCCAAGAAGTCAATGCCTGGCTTTACCATGGCGGAGGCATGGAATTATGGCGCGAACTTTACGACCGTTTCGGCCTGGTTCCTACCGCGGCCGGAAACACCGGCGTGCAAATGGCCGGCTGGTTCAACCGGGAAATCAAATCGGTCGATGACCTGAAAGGACTGAAAATGCGCATTCCCGGCCTCGGCGGCGAAGTGCTCAAGCGGGCCGGCGGCACGCCGGTGAATATTCCCGGCGGCGACCTGTTCACCGCCCTGCAGTCCGGCACCATCGATGCCACCGAATGGGTAGGGCCCTACAATGACCTGGCATTCGGTTTGTACAAGGCGGCCAAATACTATTACTATCCCGGCTGGCACGAGCCCGGTTCGGTCATCGAATGTTTCATCAACAAAAAGGCTTTCAACGCTCTGCCCAAGGATCTCCAGCACATAGTCTTGACCGCCAGCAAGGCAGCCAACCTGGATATGTTGTCAGAACTGACCGCCCGCAACCAGCAAGCCCTGGATACCTTGATCAATCAACACCAGGTCAAGGTAGCGGCACTGCCCGACGACGTTATCCAAAAACTCAAAGCCATTTCACAAGAAGTGGTGGCGGAAATCGCCGCCAAAGACCCTTTGGCGAAAAAGGTCTATGATTCGCTGATAAACTTCCGCAGCCAGGTTTCGAAGTGGTCGGCGGTTTCCGAACAGGCCTTCATGCGGGCGCGGTCGTTGTAGCGTCAAGGATGTATTCCCGATAGGTTGAAGGTTCCGTTTTCAGGAATGAAGGCGGCCATCCAGGCCGCCACCTTCAACCTATTTCTGATACCCCAATTGAGATAGGCGGTAAGTTTTCACCGCTGGATAGCTTATGCCTTGCCCGCCTGGAGCGCGGCCAGCACTTTTTCCAAGGCATTCTTTTTGGCTTTGAGTTGCTCGCGGAAATCCATGGAATCGGTATCGGCAATCTCGTAACGCAAATCGGAGAGGTAGCTTTCCAATGCTTCGATCAGATATTCTTTTTCTTGTGCGTTCAAATCCAGCTGTATCATGATTTTTGCGCCTCTCTTTAAGTTTTTTGGTATTCCTTTTTACCCTGCTTTCCAGGCAGGCGTCAATAACCCTTGATGAGAAGCATTGCCAGCAATGAACGAGATTTTGCCTTCAGTCGTAATAGATTCAGCACCAAGTCCGAACGCTTGTGTCATTTGGCTGCATGGCCTGGGCGCCGACGGCCACGATTTCGAGCCCGTTGTTCCAGAGTTGCGGCTCCCCCCTTCCCTCCCTGTCCGCTTCATTTTCCCCCATGCGCCCCAACGTCCCGTGACTATCAATCAGGGATATGTCATGCGCGCCTGGTACGACATCACGCATCCGGATCTCGGCCGGTTTGTGGATGCCGCCGGTATTCACCAGTCCCGGCAATTGATAAATCAACTAGTGGATCAAGTGGCTGGCGAAGGCATTGCCCCGAACCGGATTATCGTGGCCGGGTTTTCCCAGGGAGGCGTCATCGCCCTGGAGACCGGCCTTCGCCACCATCCCCCCATCGGTGGCATCATCGCTTTGTCCACCTATGTCGCCATGCCCGATGAACTCCCCGGCGCAAAACCCGAATCGCCGCCCATTCTGATGATGCATGGCAGTGAGGATCCATTGATTCCCTTGCCATTGGCTGAAGCGGGCCGTGATTTACTGCTCAACAAAGGCTATCAAGTGGAATGGCACGTCTTTCCCATGCCTCATTCGGTTTGCGCCGAAGAAATTGCGGTAATTCCCCGCTGGTTGCTGGAGCGATTGGTTTGACTGTCTCGATGCTTTTATAAAAGCCAATTACCATGAGCAATTGACTTTGCTTGGAAAACAAATATCACATTTTTTGTTTTTCGTCCTCTGGCAAGTCAGGGCCGGCTTGTTCAGAGAGCCCTTGATTCAATCCCAAAATGCAGGCAATAATCCGTTCATCGGCGCTTGGAAGCAGCGGAAATTGCTGAAACTCTTCCAGAATACGGGGGCCGATGTACTCTTCGCGCTCGATGATATCCGCCCGGATATCCCGCAACAATAATGGCTTGCGGCGTTTTTGCTTGAGCTTTTCGTACCAGACCGGGCGAATGATATCGAGCCAGCGGGCAGCCACTTCGTGCCAATCCGGCTGCTGGAAAGGGTTGGGATTTTTGAACAGATCCAACAACGCCAAATAGCCATCCAACCCTGGTTGATTCTTTTTTTCCCGGCTTTGTGCCACAAAAGCCTCAAGGACCAGCTTCATCTCCTCCAGCGCCCTTTGTTTCTTGCGTGACAGGAGTTGAATTTCGATCCTTCCCAATTTCTCAAGGAATTGATTCATTTTGCCGGCCGCCTTTTGGCCTGGCGGTAAATTTTTCACGCCGTCATGGAGATGTGAGCGAAGCAAGCGGCAAACAGCTTCCAGGTCGGTAACGGGCTTTTCTCTCCCCTCACTCAAAAATACCCAGCGGGGGGCGCCAAAGCCGCAGCCTTTCAAGCACAAAAACGCCCAGCACTCGTTGCTTTGCACCACACTGACCCGGGAAAGCACGGCGCTCTCCAGTCTGCGATAGTGTTCATAGGTGGCCTCATCCAGCAAGGCTTGATCGCCGCTCACCAACATCCGCACAGGCGCGAAGGCGTCCTGAATGCCATCCCAGGTATCTCGTTTTTTTTCCACTTCCTGGATAAAAGCAGTCACATCCACCGGTTTGACAGCGCTGCTTTGCATGGCAACCGGAAGCGGCATATTGGAGCCCAGCAAGACTTCCACCGTTTCATACCGCTCCAGAAAACGCTCGTCGGAAGACAATGCAAATTCCGGTGCATCCTGCGGCCACCACACCGCAATTTCACGGTGGGGGCTATCCAGGCGGTCAATCCGGCCCGCCCGCTGCTCTGCGATCCGCACCACAGTGGGCATATCCAAGTGCAGCAGAGTGGCGGCCTGTTGGAGGTTGACCCCTTCCGACAGACTATCGGAGCATAAGCCGATGATACCGGTTTCTCGAGAACCGGGGCTGAAACAGTTCAAGACATCGCGGCGTCCGGAAGCTTGATCTCCCGTGGCGATAATGACCCGATAACGGTTACCGGCAAGACGCTGGATTTGGCGTTCGATTTCCGCCAAAGAGATCAGTTTGCTATCAAAGGCCAGCAAAAGCCGGTTGTCTTTTGGCATGTCATCCATCAACTGGAGGATAATTTCCGCTTTGCGAACCTCCCGGCCGTCGCTCATCTCTGCCAGTAACCGGTAAATTTGCCGGTAGATTGCCTGATCGTGCTCACAGGCTTTCGCGTGTTCTGCTTGGTCGGCAAGCCACGGTGGCAAAGGAATCGACAGCCGGTTGACCGGAATCCGGCCTTTGTTCCGGTCCAGCTTGGCGAGAATATTCCCGGTGGCATGTTGTTTGCGGAATCTGTCCAAGGCGAATGTCTCCGCCGCTTGGCGGGTGCCGACAATATGCTCGGCCAACGCCGCCCGGGATGAGCGCAGGCAAGCCATAATCTGATAGCCCGCCAGTTTGTTGGCGGCACCCAGGCGGCCTGTCAGGTATTGCTCTTCACTAACTCCTGCTCTTTTCAGGGTTTCCGGCAATTCAACGGGCTGAAGAAAATGGGTAACGCCATAAAGTTCACTTGCCAGTCCACGAATCCGGCGGGCAATTTCCCGGTCGTTTTGGCTTTCATTCAAGGTGTAGATTTGGGGGTTATGGCGGGGAAAACGGCATAAATTACCGTATTTATCCCGGTATTGCTCCGGTTCCCGCTCAATCAAGCCGTTTAATATGTCCTTGGTGCGGCGTACCGTGAAGCGCTGGATCTCCTTGCGCAAGATTTCCACTTCCTCGTCGCTGAAACTGCGGCGGATATGCCTGGCCCCCAGCAGGCGCTTGAATATTTTCTGGGTGACAGGTTCCAGATTGTCCGCCCCGAGCAGATCCACAATCCGCAGCAAATCCTTGACGCTGCGGTTGATGGGAGTGGCGGTGAACAATAACACGTGGTCCGCCATGTGGCGCAGGATATTTTGGGTGCGGGAAGACCCCAGATTGAGGAAATTGTGGCCCTCGTCCACACACAGGATCTGGGCCCGGCGCAGCGTGTCCATGGTCAAGTCCCGCCGTTGGCTGCGGGGATGGCTGAGGCTGCCATGGGAATGAATATCCAGGGCAACGCTGGCATCGTTGGACTCCCACTCCCAGTTCGAAAGCACCGCCGGCGGGCAGATCATCAGGGCTTTTCCCCGGTGAATCCGGCCTTTACTCAGAATATCCTCCATCAATGCGCCAATCAGATGGACTCCCATGCGGGTTTTTCCCGACCCCGTGGTATCGGCCACCAAGACACTGCCTTGGTGGGACAGGATATAAAGCGCCTGGGCAATGCCCTGTTTTTGCGAGGGCCATAGCTGGGTCTCGCTGGCAAAAGAAGCGTTTCGCCAATAGGCTTTGGCCCAGTCGCCTTCCAGCAATTCAGCACAGGCCCGGGCCAGCGCTTCTTGCCAGCTTACCCAGCGCAACAGCTTCTCCAGCAAAGCGATGAGGGCCTGCGTATAGTTTTCACCCATCTGCCAATAATTTTCGGCAATCTGGACCAGGGCCTCGAAACGGTGCCGGTGGCGCCGCTTGGTAAACCGTGCATTGGCCTCAAACTGACGCTCCATGCCGGGCTGGGTGAAATTGCTGGAACCCACAGTGGCCGCTTCCTCGCCGCAATAAATCTTGGCGTGCAAGTCTTCGATATAGCGGGCTTGAGTATGGCCGGATTGCAACCGCTCCAGACATTGGATCAATTTGGCGCTCAGGCGCAGGGAAATACCTCGCTGGAGCCAGTATTTTTCCACTTCTTTGGGAAAGGAAGCAGTGCGCAGCTCGAAACTTTCGCGCCGGGCGGAAAAAGGCTCGTTACCGAACAGAAGGCGCAGCCGGGCCTGATCACTCGATTGGGCGACGAAGTCAATAATCCGGTCCAGCGACGCATAGCCGACGACAAGTAACGGGTTGCGGGATTGGTGCAGATCCTTGAGAACACTGTCTTGAACCCGCTGCGAGCCCAGATTCAAGGGAAATTCATCGGCTTTCGGCCATTCAAACCGGTGGCTTCCATGGCCGGGATGTTCCGGTTGCGCGAACAAATCCAGGCTTTGCCCCCGCAAAGGGAGATTGGTTTTGGATGTCATGGGGTTTTTGCTGAATGATTCGCGGGTTTCAAATCCGCTTCTGCTGTCTCCGCTGCATTCAACCGTTCTTCGACTTTTCTCTTATAGGCCAGCAACACAGCCGTGTGAACGAGCGATGACGACGCCACCCCCAGCAGCCGGGGCGGCACCCCCACATCACTCAGATAAACCGGATAAGTTTCCTGTTTCTGACGCAACCGGCGAATTTTTTTCGCCACCTGGTCAAACACCTTATCACCCCACGCCAATGTCGTGAATTCCTCGCCATTGCAAAGAAGGGTGTAACTCACCTGGCTGTCGCCGACTTCTTCGGCATAGACCCGGACATCAATCGCGGGGATGCTTTCCCGGGGCAGGGACAAAGGCCGGATTTGCCAGTTTCCTTGCAAACCTTCCACTTGGAAGCATTCGATTGCCACTTCGTTGGCGTATCGCTGTTGCAACCGCTGCAAAAACCCAGCGTATCTTTGAATCACCGCGGCCTGGGGCACTTCTTCATAGGATTGGGTGTAGAGCGCCCCCCGCTCATCGAGAATGTAAACCTGGATTTGCTGTTTTTTTTGCCGCAGAAACAGCTGCACCCAACCCTCGCGGTTGTGCTGGAAAAGCTGGGGCAACGGGCTGTCCTTGAGCGCCCATTCATCAAAAACCACCGGCGCGAACTTATCCCGGGGCCGCGCCAAGGCGTCTTCCAATGCCTTGAAATCGCCCGCCTTCCACCACTGCATTCGCCGGTTTTGCCCTTGAAAACAATAAAACTGATCGCCGCCCTGCAAGACAAACCAATGCTCGCGAGCAGAGGAAAACAGCATCGCCATTGACTGGAAAATGGTTTCCACCCGCATCGCCAAAGTCCGGGAAGAATAACAATGGCAGCGCAATTTTAGCTGCTGCCCTCCCTGCTCGAGGGCCTGGCCCAAACACTCAAAAAGCCCTTCCAAACCGTGGTGCTTGCTGACTAAAAATTCTCCCCAAGTATTACGAGAAAGCAGGTCAATGGTTTTCAGCAAGCAGGCTCTGACAGCACCATAACTCAGGGGATCATAGCGCTGGCTGGTGACTTGAAACCCGTCCTGACTGGAAAGGCGGGTAGCCTGGCCAATATTGGCAAACAAATGAACCTCGGCCAGCTGGGGCGGCCGATGAAAATCTTCGAGGGGCAACTCCCTGTGGGGCATCTCAAAAAGGCTCAAAGCTTGCAGCAAATACCTTAATTCCGGCGCTGAAACCGGCGCTGTGGCATCAATTGACCAGCGGGTGGTGGACTGGTTAATCTGATTTAAGATTATCCACGCCACCACTTCCACTAAACTATGGGCCTGTTTCAGTATTCTCTCCTCCCCCCCGGCCACAGAGTCTCCCTTGACTTGCCATAACCAACTGCCCTGGGCATTTTGAAAGCCCCCCAACGTCAGGACACTTTCACTTTCCAGCTGACTCCGGTCGAAGAGAATGATTTCCACCTTGCCAGGCCGCCTTTCCAGGGCAGCGCGTAATTTTCTGCCTAACAAAATCAAGTCTTGATTTTGCTGTCTCTGCCCGCCCCCATGCTCAAGGGCGAACCGGCGCAGACGCTGGTAACTTTGTTCCAGGGTTTCCGTCAGGACATGCCATTCTTCCAAAATCTGTTCGGTGCGCCGGTGTGGATGAATATTCATCCGTTTCAGCCCCTTAACCTCCCAGCCCCACGTTCTCAGCAAATCGTGCAGGATATGATGCGCTTTTGGGTAACCCGGGAGGGAGGCAGTATTGACCTTTTGCAAGAAACAGTGGCGAATCAGGGGCACAAGATGGCGCTGTTTGCCCGCTTGCAAAGCTGATTCCACCTTTTTATAGAGCAGAATGTAAGGATCCAGGGAATCGGGGTCGAGCTCGCCCTGGAATACTGCTTGCTTGATTTGGGTGCTGAGCCATCGGGGCCGGGGGTATTCACTGGCGTAAGATTCCAGCAATTGTACTTTTAACAGCGATTTATAGGGCGACCCCAGGGCTTTGTACAGGTGCCACAAACCGGCGCTGAGAAATTCCTCGGCGGGCACAGCCTCGAGCCCGCCCAAATCGATTACCGAACCGGCATCGACAAAGCGCTTTTGCAGCAAATGATCCACATAACCGGCATAATTGGACTCTTGCTCCGGCGGCACAAGCCACCATAATAATTTCCGCCCGGCCAAATGCAGGGCGGTCCGGTAAAACTCCTCCAACAATAAATAATGCTGGGTGCTGCCGGCGCTTTCCTTGGATAACGGCAGGTTTTGACCTTGCCTGAAGCGCTCAGGATCGATGAGGAAAAAATGGATTTCCAATCCCTCCTCCATTGCCCAGGCTTCAATCCGATGACACTTGTCTTGCAGCCTGGCCAGAGCTTCGGGGTCCATGCCTGGCCGGTGACACAGCCAAACATCCAGATCACTGTGGCGGGAATACGCGACGCTGCCGATGCTGCCCATCAAGAACATGGCCTGGAGCGGGGGATCGGCTTTCCTTAACCGCTCATATTGAAAGCTTTTGACCAACCTTTTCGCGGCCTGTAGCGTCGCCTTGCCAGGGCGATAATCACCGATGCCATAAGGCGTACCGGCATCCATATAGCCCGGTAAAGAAGGGGCGTTATGATGGAACAACAGGGGCAAAATTTGCAGACAATCGCACTGGCGGGGGGTCAACAACGCCTGTAATCGTTGCCTGCGCAAACGGTGCAAATGGAGGAAGCGGCGCAACAGCGCGTTGAGATCCTTCCGGCTTATTTCACCGCCGGGGGGGGCAAGAGAGATGGGACGGAAAGACTTGTGGCGCAAACGTCAGGAGAGCAACGCGCTCAGATTGAGGTCTTGATCTTTTTCTGCCCGTTTTAACAATTTGAGTAAATCGTCCCCCTTTGACCACGCGGCAACGCCATAACGGACCTTCGCTTCACTGGCGCTGAAATCGAAAGCCGCCCGGTCGCTCAGTAACTTGGCCGCCAGTTCCTTCGCATCTTCCAGGGAAGTTTCCGGCAACACTAACAAAAAAGTTGTGTCATCGAGCATGCCCACCTCATCGGCCCAGCGCAATTTGTCTTTCAATGCCGCGCTCAAGGTGCGCATGATTTCATCCCGGCGGGGTTTCTCCACTGACGATTCCAGGGTAAGGCGGATGATAGACAAGGGATTTTCGTATCGGCGGCTGCGGCTGATTTGCCGATTCAATTCCTGCATGATAGCGCGGCGATTCTGCAAACCAGTGGTGGCATCCTTGAGGTCCAGTGCTTCCAGTTTGGTTTCCAGGGCTTGCGTTATTTTTTGCAGAGACACTTGATCTGTGATATCCACAAAATAATGGGCCTGCGAGCCATTGCCCAACTCTGCCTGATGACGTCTAAAGCAACGCGAGATTCCCTCGGCGGTGGCTATTTCCACCGTTTCCTGAAACCAACTGGAAAAGTGGGTATCTTTCACGGCATTGCCCACCAGCACTTCCCGGGATTGCTCCGTTAACTCAGCCAGCGTCCGGTTAATCCAGGCAATTTGCCCATCCTTTAGAACCAACACGCCCATCGGTGCCAGATCCAGCGTCGCAGTCAAGTCGTTTAGGGTCATGACATCCTCCCCCTGTACCTAAGATATCCCGTCAGTATGACATAATTGGTCGAATTTTAGCCAATTACCCTAGCAAAATCACTGAAAAACGATTGAAAAACAGAATTCCTGGGAATTTATTGCCCGGAATGCGAATTTGTTCCCATTTTTAAGGTATCCAGTCCAGTGTAGATTTCCGCAAGGGGCACTTGGGCTTCCACCGAAGACAACCACACGCCGCTGTCTTCCGGTCCGGCAATCTCCACTTCGCCCAGCAGATCCCCA
>Ga0256841_1002698_pt1 | contig 13902 bp, 11 predicted proteins | sample 356308metaG_FD_185971 | JGI IMG/M metagenome (GOLD analysis project Ga0256841, IMG submission 185971) | Hydrothermal vent microbial communities from Mid Atlantic Ridge, Atlantic Ocean - 356-308 | ecosystem: Environmental > Aquatic > Marine > Hydrothermal vents | place: Atlantic Ocean: Mid...
AAATAAAACCCAAAGAGTTTAGAATTCTTTGGGTTTTTTTGTTTTAAAAACGATATATTATCGTAAATGATCTAATCCAAAAAAGAACTGATCGGTTAAATTTGGATCATAATATTCTGTAATGGTATTGCTATTTAGTTTTATTTCCACTAAATAAGAATCTATACTCCCGGCATCGGTAAAAGAAAAATAAAAACTATTGTCACATTTGTCATAATCTGTTTGCGTATAGGCATAATCAAAATTTACCATACTGTACGGATTAAAGCTTAAAGCTGAAGAATTAGTTAAATCCATTAAAGTGCTCACTACCGGATTTGAAGTGTTACTTATATCAATTTTTACCAGTTTTACAGATTGATTTGCAGTTTCCCCTTTAAAAGCGTACAAGGTATTGGCATCTACATATTCAATACCGGAATAAAACACATTATTACTATTAAAAGTATCAATTTGCATAGTTGTTAATGTGTCTGATGAAAGATTGTATTTGTACAGATAAGTATTTGCCAGATAAAAAATATTATCCGTTTTATCTGATGTTGATGAAATCTCAAAGGTATTAAAAACACCGGCATTTGATAGATTAACCGGAAATGTAGAACTAATCGTACTGCCTGATTCATCGGTAATTTCAAAATTAGAAACAACCGGTGGCGAATTAACTAAAACGGAATTAGGTTTCAAAAAATATAAATTACCTGCTAAAAATTCCGGTTGGTTTCTGGTATCGCCATTTGGAAAAACAGTTTGTGTAACAGCTCCATTTTGATAAGAGATAAGCATATCTGCCATTTTGTAAACTATTCTTGCATTGTAATCATCTATTGATGAGCGTACATGTCTTTGTCCTACTAATTGTTGTGCATAAACTGCATTACTTGGCAATTCTTGAATTGTATCATTAAAATTAAACGATGTGGATTTCTGATAACTGAAAATATTAAATTCGGCATTTGGGAGACCATCTGATTCTCCTACAAGCTGATAAAACATTGCTCTACAAGGCACATTTGGGTCGTTATTGTCATTTGTATCACACGAGGATACTGTAAATAAAATTAAGCTTAATAAAGCTAAGACGCTTAAAAAGTGATTTTTCATAATATTGTATTTAAAATTCATTAATAAATACAAAATAGGATTTTATTGTTACCCTCTATTTCCGTCTTTTTTTACGTTTGTTATTTCGTTTTTTATTTTGCGGAAATTCCGATGGCAACGATAATTCTTTATGACGTTTCCGTCCTTTTAAAACACTTTTATATTCTTTTTTGGAAGTTTGTTTTTTGTTTTGTAATAACTTTTCAATTAAATCTGTTCGGTTAACCTTAGACAATACATTTCGTATCCATTTTTGATTTTCCTTTTTATACCAAAAGAAGAAACGATGTTGATCTTCACGTTCTCTTTTTTGTTTTGGCGTATTTATTTTTTCTAAGGTGTACGGATGGTAACCACTGTAATAAATGACTGTTGCCACTGTCATTGGCGTAGGAGTAAACCCTTGAACTTGTTCTAATTGAAAACCCATATCTTTAGTTTCGGCTGCTAGATTAGCCATATCTTCCAATTCACTTTTTGGATGACTGGAAATAAAATACGGAATTAATTGTAATTTTAAATTCTTCTTTTTATTGATTTGATCAAATTTCTTTTTAAAAATATGAAAATAATCAAACGATGGTTTTCGCATCAACTTTAATACGTTTGGCGAGGTGTGTTCCGGTGCTACTTTTAATCTTCCGGAAACGTGTTTTGTCATTACTTCTTCGGTGTATTCGTCTAATTCTTTTTGATCGGCATTTTTGTTAAATTCTTTTACCAACATATCGTACCGAATGCCACTTCCTATAAAAGATTTTTTAATTTTAGGATGTTTATCAACTGCTTGGTAAATTTCGGTTAACGGTTTATGCGACGTATCTAAATTACTACATATCACAGGATTTATACAAGATGGAGCAACACATTTATCACAAATGGCCTGTATTTTTCCTTTCATTTTATACATATTTGCCGAAGGACCTCCAATATCAGATAAATAACCTTTAAAATCGGGCATTTGAGTTACTTTTTCGACTTCTTTTAAAATAGATTCTTTACTTCTACTGGCAATAAATTTTCCTTGATGTGCCGAAATGGTACAAAAACTACAACCTCCAAAACAACCACGATGGATGTTAATAGAAAATTTAATCATTTCAAAAGCTGGTATTGGCCCTCTTTTGTTGTATTTAGGGTGAGGTAATCTGGTAAAAGGCAAATCGAATGATGCATCAATTTCCTTTTCGGTCATTGTTGGATAAGGCGGATTTATTACCAATAATTCGTTACCTACTTCTTGTATAATACGTCTTCCAAATGTTTTGTTGGATTCTTGCTCGATAATTTTAAAATTAGAGGCAAAAGTTTTTTTATCGTTTAAACAAGCTTCGTGTGAGTGTATTGTAACGTCTTTCCAATGCTTGTTTTTTTGAAGGTTTTCATTTTTGCTTTGTAAATAAGCAGTTTGTTTTATGGTTTTTAAAGAAGAAAACGGCACTCCTTTTTGTAATAAACCTACAATTTCACGTAAGGGTTGTTCGCCCATTCCGTAAACCAATAAATCGGCTCCGGACCAAGTTAATACGTTTGGTTTAAGTTGGTCACTCCAATAATCATAGTGTGTAACTCTTCTTAAAGATGCTTCGATACCACCAATAACTACAGGTGTATCCGGAAATTTTTCTTTCAATATTTTAGTGTAAACGATTCCGGCATAATCCGGTCTAAAGCCTTTATCGCCATTAGGTGTGTATGCATCTTTATCACGTTTTCGTTTACTTGCCGTGTAGTTACTTACCATAGAATCCATAGCTCCTGCGGTAACGGCAAAAAACAATCTTGGTTTGCCTAATTTAGTAAAATCTTGTAAATTATCATGTACACTTGGCTGTGGTACGATTGCAACTTTAAGTCCGTAACTTTCTAAAATACGACCTATAACTGCAGCACCAAAAGAAGGATGATCTACATAAGCATCACCGCTAAACAGAATGACATCTAATTCTTCCCATCCGCGTAATTTTACCTCTTTATTAGTAGTAGGCAGCCAAGATGATAATTTTAATTCGTTTTGCATTTTTATTTTAAAAGTAACGGTTTCAAATTTTATTTTGAAACCGTTGTATTTATTATTCTGAAAGCAATTTTAGTTGCTAACTTTTAATTTTTATATTAATTGGTTCCACGTTTCTAAGCCTGCTTCCGGTGCTTGAAATAACCACAATGTCAAATATTTTGACACGTTGTCCTTTTCGCAATTTACTTACGTATTTTCTAGCTCTAGCATCCAGTTTATTACCACGTACTTTAATTTTTTTCTTTCCATCAAAGTTAATAGAAAAGCTTGTCGCTTTATATTTAGTGTTAGAGTCAAAGTGAATAGCACCAATTGTGGCAATACTAAGCGTTCTTTTAGACATAAATAAATAACCGAATTCGCCACGGATGGTACCTGCTAAACGTACTTTTGTTTCATCAAATGCAGGTGTTTCCGGTACATTTGCCACAGGTGCATTTGCCACAGGATTGCTAGGGTCTGTACCTTCGTAACGGTATTTTCTAATTACCGAATAAGTACTGTTAAATCGTATTTGAACCGGTTCGCCTTCTTCCATAACGGTAAAAACTCCGGATAATGGATGTTCCCCAACGCCGGGAGCTCTAAAATTCAATTTAATTTCTCCTTCTTTAATAAAATCGTCTTTTACTTTAACACCGTTTACAATTACGTTTTCCGGTGTAACCGAAGTATCATATCTACCTAAGAGAATTTTACCTCTTACTTTTTCGCCTTCTAAATAGGCATTTTTGTCTAATTGAACAATACCAATAAAGTTACGCAGAGCCAATTCTCTTTCAAACTCACCACTAATCATAGAGGACAGTAATTCTAATTTAATTAACTGTACGTCATTTTGCATTTGCGATAAGTTTGTAACAGAGGTAATTGCCGGAAATCCTTGGAATTTAAAATTTAACCATTTTATTTTTTTGTCATTGGCACCAACCATATCTTCAATTCTAAATCTAGCATTTACCAATGAAGATATTGATGCAAAACCTCGTCCTAAAGCACTGGCAATATCTGTTTTAAATTTATTTATTTTATCTAAAAATTCTTGTCCCTTAGCGGAAGGTTCATTACCTACAAAGAATGTTTCGTCTATAAATTTACTATCCGCAAGTTTGGAGTAATCGGATTTGTCATCTCCGGGTTCGTAATAATGTTGGTAGATTTCATCTTTTAAATCTTCTAAGTAATTGTAAAATTCGGTTGAAATACGATCTACTCTTTCAGCACGTTTTTGAATTGGTTTGTATTTTTTTGGATCTTCTTCAATTTTAGAATCCAATAATTGTTGATATACCTCGTTTCTTACATTAAGAACTTGGTTGGATTCCTCCAGTTTCTCATTCATAAAACCGAAAGCTTGAATTACTTTTTTGTCTTTACAAGACGACAAAAATAACAATGTGAGGGAGAGACTAAGAAGAATAATTTTTTTCATACGGATGAATAGTTATTAATTTTTTAAGTTTGTTTTATTACAAATAAAATATAATCGACAAATCTACAAAAAAATGTAGAATATCTGTGATTTAATATTAAAACCTTAAATCCGCGAAAGTATTTCTACTGCAAAGCCAAACTGCACGTCATTATTGGCAATGCTCGTTTTTCGATACTCACCATAACTACTGCTATGTTTGCGTGTCTCAAAACTGTGCTACACCAATACTAACACACATTTTGACTTTTCGTTACGAAAACCTTTGCGAATTTAAGGTAAAATGTAGCATAGTTTTAACGTTTTAGCTTCTTTTAAATTGATGTTGCTAAATTTAAAATATGTATTTTTGCAGTAAATATAATAAGAATAATAATGCAAGAGGAATCGAATAGACAAAAGAAAATAGCAGGAGTTTTACAAAAAGATTTAGTAGATATATTACAAGGTGAAGCTCGTGAAGCTTTAAAAGGAGTTTTAATTACGGTAACAAACGTATATGTTACATCAGATTTAACTGAAGCGAAGGTTAAAATTAGTGTTTTTCCTAGTCAGCATTTGCAAAAATTAGTAAATGCGATGAATGAAAATATGGCAACAATACGTTATGAATTAGCAAGACGAACAAAACATCAATTACGTAGAGTGCCTGTTTTGCATTTTTATTCGGATGATTCTTTAGATTATATCGAAAAAATTGAATCTGTTTTAAAAGGAAATGTAGATAATCCGTTAAAACCTAATCAAGAAGAAGAGTAGAATTTGCAAATTTCGTATTACATAGCAAAACGTTATCTAAAAGCTAAAAGTTCTAATAACACAATCAATATCATTACAAAAATAGCAATGATTGGTGTGGTTATTAGCACGATGGCCTTGTTTATTGTGCTTTCTGCTTTTTCGGGATTAATTTCATTTAACGAAACATTTATCAATATTGCAGATCCTGATGTGAAAATTTTTCCTTTAAAAGGGAAGACATTTCCGGTAAACGACACTATTCTCAAGGTATTAAAAAATAATGAGATAAAAGCTTTTTCAAAAGTAATTGAAGAACATGCGTTACTTGAAAATAAGGATAAACGTGCTGTTGTGACACTTAAAGGAGTAGATGCAAATTTCACCAAAGTAAACCGAATAGATACAACAATGTATTTAGGTGAATGGTTTACCGAAAAAGAAAAAAATGCTGTTGTTATTGGTTTGGCTGTTGCTAATAAATTAAGAACATTGCCTAACTCGTATGATGAGGATTTAAAAATTTATGTTCCAAAACCCGGAAAAGGACAATTAAATCAAAATTCTTTTAATAAAATTCGCTCTCAAACCATTGGCGTTTTTAGGGTAACCCAAGATATGGATAGTAAATTTGTTTATGCTCCTTTAAGTTTAACACGTGATTTATTACATTATAAAAAAAATCAAATTTCGGCATTGGAAGTTAAACTTAAAGAAGGTATAGACGCAAGAAAATTTGCAAAAAAGATGCAAAAAAAATTAGGAGCTGATTTTGTTATTAAAACCAGAAGACAATTAAACGAAAGTACTTATAAAATGCTAAATATGGAGCATTTTTTCTCTTATTTAATAGCAACATTAATCGGTATTATTGCTTTTTTTAATGTTATTGGAGCAATAATAATGATGATTTTAGATAAAAGGGAAAATTTAAAAACGCTTTTTAGTTTAGGATTAGACATCCATAAAATTAAAAAAGTCTTTTTTTATCAAGGATTGCTTTTAACTTTCTATGGTATGTTTATTGGTTTGTTTTTGGCTGTTGTTTTTGTATTGCTTCAAAGACATTTTGGTTTTATAAAAATAAATCAAAGCATGGCTTATCCTGTTGCATTTAAAATCGCCAATGTGTTTGTTGTGATGGCTACAATTGGTAGTTTGGGTTTTATTGCTTCGTTTATAGCTAGTAGTAGAGTTACTAAAAAATTAGTTAATTAAACGTTCCGGTTTTACCTCCAAAATTATAAGTATCATAAACAATAGAATTCCCGCTGCTATTGATTAAAACCATATTTTCAATAGTAAAAACAGCAACATAAGTAAATGATCCATCATCGTTTTCGGTAATCGTATTATCTACTATTAACTTGCCACTACCAAGCCATTCTTTATTTAATTTAGGTGTACTCGGCGGAATAGCGGAACAGAAAAAGTCAGTTGGAACTGCGGTATTGTAAGTACGATAAAAAATTTTATCGGTTAAAGAGTATTCTTTATGGTCTTGTTCCGTTTTAAAAAAAATATCATTGGTATTATCTTCGTTCAATTCTAATAGTAAAGCCTCACTTTCATTGGTTTTATACAAGATAAGATTACCACAATTTTGAACCGAACTATCTTCAAAATTAAAAGTTGGTGCTTCAAAGTTACCATCATCACAAGAGGTAATAAAAATTAAGGATATTATAATAAAAATGCTTCTCATAAGATAAATTTTAAACAAAACTAACCAATTTATAAGAGTAATAGTCTAAAAAAATCTTAAAATTGTATCTTTGCTAACTAAATGAAGCAAATGAAAAAAACCATTTATTTTGATAATGCGGCAACTACACCAATGGATAAAGAAGTTATTGAGGTAATTGCCAAAACAATGGAATCTACTTTTGGAAACCCGTCTTCTACGCATCAATTTGGTAGAGCCGCAAAAGCAAAAATTGAACAAGCAAGAAAAGAAATTGCTAAATTATTAGGTGTAGATTCTTCCGAAATTATTTTTACTTCCGGAGGGAGCGAAGCCGATAATTTAATTCTAATTAATGCAGTTAAAAATTTGGGTATAACCCGAATAATATCTTCTAAAATTGAACATCACGCTGTTTTACACACATTAGATTTTTTAGAAAAAGAGTATAAAACAGAAATTGTTTACCTTAATATAAATAAACATGGCGAAATAGATTATCTACAATTGGCAGAGTTGTTACAAGAAGACAAAAAAACGTTGGTTTCTTTAATGTACGTAAATAATGAACTTGGTAATTTGTTGGATATTAAAAAAGTTTCTGATTTATGTATTACAAACAATGCGTTATTTCATTCGGATACAGTTCAAGCCATTGGTCATTTTAGATTGAATTTACAAGAAACACCAATCGATTTTATCACGGCTTCGGCACATAAATTTCATGGTCCAAAAGGAACCGGATTTGCATATATTAAAAAAGGTTTTGGCATACAACCACTATTGCTTGGTGGAGCTCAAGAAAAAGGAGCCAGAGCAGGAACCGAAAACGTACCAAGTATCGTAGGTATGGCATTTGCTTTAAAAAAGATATTGGCTAATTTAAAGCAAGAACAAGAATATATTTTAGGATTAAAAAAATATTTAATCGAACAATTAAAAAAATACATTAAAGGTGTAGAATTTAACGGACTATCTGTTAATTTAGATAAAAGTTCTTATGTTATAACCAATGTTTTGTTCCCAAATGAAAAACCAATGTTGTTGTTTCAGTTGGATTTAAAAGGTATTGCCGTTTCCGGAGGTTCTGCCTGCCAGAGTGGAAGTAATAAAGGCTCGCATGTGTTAAATGAAATTTTATCACCAAGCGATTTACAAAAACCGGCAGTAAGATTTTCATTTAGTAAATACAATACAAAGAACGAAATCGATGAAGTAATAAATATTTTACAGCAGCTTGTTTTGTGAGTTTTAGCCATAAATTTGTAAATTGCACAAAAAAACAATTACAATGTTAAGAAGAATTTGGCAAAAGGGAACAAAGCAAAAAATAATGTTAATCGTCTTTTTTATTATTTTGGCTTTTACACTCTTCATTTTTAGAGATGATTTACAACCTTTCCTATTATTTATTAGAAAGCATATTTTTTTAATTCTACTTAGCTTACTTGTCTTTTTTCTTTCTGTTAAAGCTTTGCGGAAGGCAACATCAGCAGGAAAAAAAATAGGCTATTTTATCTTTATGCTACTCTTTTTTGGAGCTTTGTATTTTGTTGTTTTTAAAACAACAATGTACCAGTTTATGCAAAAATATAATATCTATAAAAATTTAGATTTAACCGAAATTAAAAAATTACCAACAACCAGAAACGAACGTATTCAGCCTTTTAACAATATTAAAACAATGGCATACGAATCTATTGGTGAAACCGAAGAAATTTCCGAACCGCAATTAGTACGTGTAGATTCTACCAATCGTTGGACGATGGCAATTCAACCTGCAAAAGAATATGTTTGGCAACGTGTTAGTGATGATATTGAAGAGTTGTTTTCAGTGCCAAGCACAACGGCTTTCCCTAGATTTGCCGGTGATAATCGTGTAAAAGTGAATTTTTCTATTGGAGAATCGCTTTCTTTTAGTAGAAACACGTACAATGCAGTAGTAAAAAAATTTAATTTATGGCAATTATTTAATATGGAACCCGGAGAAGTGTTTTATATGAAAAATGATGCAGGAGATTGGGTGGAAGTTGTAAGTTTAACCAAATGGAAAGGTTTCTTTTTTCCGTATCCAACTTTTGGAGGCGTAATGATTATTAAAAACGGAAAACACACGGCAAAAGATTACGCAGAGCGTGTTTTATTTGGCAAAGGAAAATATGTTAGTCCTAAGCAAATGAAAAACTATCCTTTTTTACAGAAACAAAACACCTTATCGGAAAATATTTCTCGTCTTCAAGCAGAATCCTTGATGTTTTTAGGTGGATTTACCGATCCTCTGCCTTGGAATATGCACACATCAGTTAAAATTCCTGATTTGCCAGATGATCAAAACCAACAACCTTTTATAACTGATTTTAATTTTAGTGATGTCGATAAAAACGCCTATACAGGTCTGTATCATTGGTTTGGATTAGAACCAATTGGTGAAAAACGAACCAGTTTATCGTATTCGGTTTTTATTCCGTCAGACGGTAGCAATCATATGATGTATTACAACCACGTTTCGCATAAAGATGGATTTGCAGGAGTTTCGGCAATGCCGTTAAAAGTTATGGAATCGAAAAAGAACTACGATTGGAACTTAAATAAACCTGTAGAATTTAGACCATACATTAAAGATATTGCCGGTAAAAGACGTATGTTTGTTTTATCTACTATAGCTGCAAAACGTAAAAACAGTCGTAAATTTGATGGTTCGGCAACGCCGGATTTGGCATTGGTAGATATGAATTATCGCGATGTGATTTGGGTAGATGTAAAACAACCCGAGCAATGGAACAATACCATATTAAAACAGCTTGGTACAGTCTGGAAAGAAAGCGAACCAAACAATGATTTTTTTAAATTAAATCCCAACGTTACAGTGTTAAAAGATACAGGTTTAGTAAAGGATTCTTTAAACATAACTAAGATAAAATTAGATTCTGTTAAGATGTTGAATCAAGATATTACGAATAAGAAAAAGCAGGTAAATTTAAAAGAACAAATTAAATTATTAGAAGCCAAAAGGGATTCTTTAAAAATTATAAAACTACAACGCGAAATTGATTCGCTTAAAAATGCAAAATAATACATCGTTTTAATGAAAATTAAAAATTATATCAATGGCGAATTTGTAAATCCGATTTCAAATAATTGGCTACCAAATTATGAACCGGCAACCGGAGAGTTGTATGGAGAGATACCAAATTCTAATGAAAAGGATGTCGATTTGGCGGTAAAAGCGGCAAAAAATGCCTTTGATAATTGGTCTAAAACAGATATTAGTGAGCGAAGTAAAATTCTTACAAAAATAGCAGATTTATTGTTTGAAAATATAGATGCTTTCGCTAAAGCGGAAGCTATTGACAACGGAAAACCATTAGCCTTAGCAAGAACGATTGACATACCAAGAGCAGCTGATAATTTCAGGTTCTTTGCTCATGCAATTACGCAATTTGGCTCCGAATCTTATGAAAGTATTGGTAAAGGAGCGATAAATTATACATTACGACATCCCATAGGAGTCGTTGGCTGTATTTCGCCTTGGAATTTACCCTTGTATTTATTTACTTGGAAAATCGCTCCGGCAATAGCAGCAGGTAATTGTGTAGTTGCAAAACCAAGCGAAGTAACGCCAATGACCGCATTTTTATTAGGAGAAATTTGTATTAAAGCAGGTTTGCCAAAAGGTGTTTTAAATATTGTTCACGGTCTTGGTCTAAGTGCCGGAAATGCAATAGTATCACACGATAAAGTAAAAGCAATTTCATTTACCGGAGGAACCAAAACCGGAGCAGCAATTGCAAAAATAGCAGCACCAAAATTTAAAAAATTGTCTTTAGAATTAGGAGGTAAAAATCCGAATATCATTTTTGCCGATTGCGATTACGAACAAATGTTAAAAACAACAGTTTTGTCTTCGTTTTCCAATCAAGGACAGATTTGTCTTTGTGGTTCTAGAATTTTTGTTGAAGAAACGATTTACGAGAAATTTAAACATGATTTTGTGCAATTAGTAAGTAAATTAAAAGTTGGTAATCCATTAGAGAAAGATACTAAAATAGGTGCATTGGTTTCTAAACAACATTTAGACAAAGTATTGTCATATGTTGAAATAGCAAAAAAAGAAGGAGCAAAAGTATTGTTTGGTGGAAACCAAATTAAAATAAAAGGTTTAGAAAATGGCTATTTTATGCAACCTACTATTTTAGAGGTAAAAACCGATAATTGCCAAGTAAATCAAGAAGAAATATTTGGACCAATTGTAACAATAATGCCATTTAAAACAGAAGAAGAAGTCTTAAAAATGGCAAATAGTGTGCGTTATGGTTTGTCGGCAACAATTTGGACAAACAACTTAAAGCGAACATTAAAATTTTCAACAGAAATTGAAGCAGGAATTGTTTGGGTAAATACTTGGATGTTACGTGATTTAAGGACGCCTTTTGGAGGTGTAAAAGATTCCGGTGTTGGTAGAGAAGGAGGTTTTGAAGCATTACGTTTCTTTACAGAACCGAAAAATGTATGCTTAAAATATTGATTTTAAATTCAATTTAAGAGAAAATAATATCTTGAAATGATAATAAATAAATTTCTTCCATAAGAAGAAATTATGAGAAACTAAGACAAAATATATAAATATGAATATAGATTTAAGTAATAAGAATGCATTGGTTTGTGGTAGTACACAAGGAATTGGAAAAGCCACGGCAATGGAATTGGCAGAATTGGGTGCAAATGTAACCTTACTAGCCAGAAATGAAGATAAATTAAAGAAAGTATTGCAAGAATTGCCAAAAAACGATTCTCAAAAACATCAATTTTTAGTGGCAGATTTTCAAGATTTAACCAAATTAAAAGAGGTGGTTTCTAATTATTTAAAAGAAGTTGAAACAATTCATATTTTGGTAAATAATACCGGAGGACCTGCCGGAGGACCGGTTTTTTCTGCTTCAATTGAGGAATTTGACAAAGCTTTTACACAACATTTAAAAGCAAATCATCTTCTTGTACAAACAGTTGTTCCTTCTATGAAAAAAGGAGGTTTCGGAAGGATTGTTAATATGATTTCCACCAGTGTAAAACAACCTTTAGACGGTTTGGGTGTTTCCAATACAATTCGAGGAGCGGTTGCTAATTGGGCGAAAACTTTGGCTAATGAATTAGGGCAATTTGGTATTACCGTAAATAATGTGCTTCCCGGAGCTACTGCAACCTCCAGGTTAAAGCAGATAATCGATAATAAAGCTTCTAAATTAAATAAAAAAGTGGAAGATGTTGAAGATGTGATGCGTAATCAAATTCCGTTAAAACGATTTGCAAACCCATCGGAAATAGCCAATGCAGTTGCTTTTTTAAGTAGCGAAGCAGCAAGTTATATTAACGGAATAAATCTTCCGGTTGACGGTGGAAGAACAAAATCTTTATAACTCGTATTTATTGTTGGCGTAAAGTCGGATAAAAATAAAAAGTAAAATGGTGAACGCCCAAAAGGAAGAACCTCCATAACTTAAAAAGGGTAGAGGTATACCAATTGTAGGAAATAATCCAATTACCATTCCGATGTTAATTGCAAAGTGAAAAAAGAAAATTGCGGCGATGCTGTAACCGTAAACACGAGTGAATTTGGATTTGGCATTTTCGGCAAGATGAATAATTCGTAAGATTAAAGCGAGGTATAATAAGATAACAAAAGTACTGCCTAAAAATCCCCATTCTTCACCAATAGCACTAAAAATAAAATCGGTATGTTGTTCCGGTACAAATTTCCCTTTGGTCTGTTGTCCTTTTAAGAATCCTCTTCCGGTTAAACCGCCATTTCCTATAGCAACTTGTGATTGTAAAATATTGTACCCTTTACCTTTATTATCTTTAATAATTCCTAAAGTTAAATCGATACGGTCTTTTTGATGTTTTGGTAAGACATTGTTGTAAACAAAGGATATAAAAAATGCGAAAAACGCTACGGAAATGTAAATTAAAATATATTGCATCCAATATTTTCTGAAAAAATATCGATTTTTTTTAAAAACAAAATATAAGAATAGAAGAAAAATTACAAATAAAGTTATTTCTACAGGAATTAAACCAAATTTAATAATCGTTACGGCCAAGGTAATAAAACTTAATCCAACAATTATATAATATTTTGGTAATCCTTCGCGATAAAAAACAAAGAAAAAAGTAAAAAAAACCAAGGCAGAACCCATATCAGGTTGTAAAGCAATCAAAGCTAACGGAATAAAAATTAAAACAAATGCTTTGAGTTGATTTTGAAAGTTGTTAAACTTAAATTGTTTATCACCTAATAGTTTTGCAACGCCTAAAGCGACGCCAATTTTAGCAAATTCAGATGGTTGTAACGTAAAATTACCAATTGCATACCATGATTTTGCGCCGTTTACGGTTTTCCCTAAAATAAAAAGGCCGATTAACGAAAGAATGGCAATTAAGTAAAAAATACTACTTAATTGTATATAAAATTTACTTTCAATAAATAATAAAAAAACAATAATGGCAAATCCGCTAATAATAAATCCGATTTGTTTGCCATAAGTAGCCGAAAAATCCAATATTTTATGGTGTTCGGCGCTGTAACTTGTGGCGTATATATTTATCCAGCCTATAAGTGTGAGCAGTAAGTAGATAAAGATGAGATTCCAATCTACATTAAATAATATGTTTTGATTTCTACTCAATTTTTAAAGAATCTAATTGTTTGTTGTATTCGTTATAAAGAGAAGCATCCATTATTTTTTTTTCTAATGTTTTTCCGGTTATTTTTCCGTTTAGGTATTTTTCAATAACTAAAGATGCAATCGGAGCGGCAAAAGCCGAACCAAAACCACCATTTTCAATAAAAACGGCAACTGCAATTTTAGGATTTTCAACCGGGGCAAAAGCAATAAAAATAGAATGATCTGCAACTCGATTTTTTTA
>Ga0256841_1002699_pt1 | contig 13898 bp, 18 predicted proteins | sample 356308metaG_FD_185971 | JGI IMG/M metagenome (GOLD analysis project Ga0256841, IMG submission 185971) | Hydrothermal vent microbial communities from Mid Atlantic Ridge, Atlantic Ocean - 356-308 | ecosystem: Environmental > Aquatic > Marine > Hydrothermal vents | place: Atlantic Ocean: Mid...
GTGCCCCCACACGGACTCGAACCGCGGACCTACTGATTACAAATGCCTTGGGGAAGATTGTAACCGCTTGTTGGCAAAGTGGTAATCGCGGTGGCGCATTTGCGTTACAAGGATGTTACAAGATCAAAGCGGCAGATTGGGAAGCTACTGCTTCACGATTGAGATACACCCGCTTTCGTTACCGCGTACCATTTCTCACCGCTTTTCAGCAAGGCTAAAAGATGCAGATCGCTACGATGTACCAGCGATAAACTCGTACTTTTTGGCCTCGTCTTCCATCCGGTTCAACTGCAACTCGTTCAACGCTGCGTCGAAAGCACGGCGGTAGGAGTGGCCATGCCGCAACGCGCGATAGAAGGCTCTAGTGAATGCAATGGCGGCATCGTCGCCAATAGCTACGGAACAGCCGATCACCGCCTTTACGTGGTCTTTTACCTGCGTTGCGATGCTCTCGGAGAAGCAGGCGTTCAAGACGAGGCACTCAACACTATCGCTGAGCTTGATAAGTCCTTCGATTGCGGCCGCCGATACTGCTTCGACATTGCCGTTCTTGTCCTCGAAACAAAGTAGTCCTGTGGCACCGTGGCCGCTGAAATGGAGGACGTCCGGTGCATTGTTCATTACTTCCATCTGCACTTGATCGGTCCTCACCGCCCAAGCGTGCGTCACAGCAATGTCTTTCTTAGGATTATCGACCAGTCTGATCTGTTCTTTAAGGTCGCGGGCCTCTTCATCCAGGCGGAGCGGATCACCCGCGTCTTTCGGTGATGCACACATCATAAGCACTTTAAGGATTGGCAATTTATGTTCCTCCATTAGTCGGGCAGTTAAAGGGTCGAGGTCGCCACCGAACATATCGAGTGTGCCCTCCCTGAGGTCGTTTGCTTTTAGCGTTCCAAAGAGTGACGTGCCCTCAGCACCTAGATATAGGCGTTTCTTCAGCGTCTGATCCGCTTCGAATAACTCGAGCGCCTTTTCTCTATACGGACCGCAGTCGGAGCCGTATCGCGCGAAATGCTCGGCTAATAGTTCACGGACACGAGCGCTTGCCTCAACGTCATACCAGTCCAGCGTCACACCCTCTAGACCGTCGTAATACACCGACTGCAAACCCTTTGCGAGGCCTTCCCGTGCCTCGACTGTCTTCAGGTAAGAACCCTTTCGTATGACTTCTTGGCGTTCCTTAAGGTCAGCGATCTTCTCCGCGCCAAGTTGGAGCATCTTAGCTTGCACATTCGAAGGCTCATTTTCGAGATTGGCGAAAGGGATCCCCAAGTCGCTGATGCTTAGCCCGACGTTTTCGATCACTGACCAGACAGCATACTGCTTCACGACTCTGTTGTCGTGCTGTCCCAAAGCCTTCACCAACTCCGAATTGGAGTGCTTGGGATGAAACATATTCTCGTACGCTCTGTTCAGGCCCACCGTGATCAGTGCGAGCTTCAACACCTCGTCGTCGGCTACATCAATGGCGATCTTAAACCCTGCAAGGTCGAGTTTGGACGGCGGGCTAATCTGTAGGGCGGCAAGTGTCTTGATTTCCGGTTGAACCGTCCCAAGAGCATCGCACTCGTCAAGATGACCCGCATAGAGCTTCGCAGCCGCTGCTACCGCAGCAGCAATGATCTCGGGGTCGCCAACCTGCTGGCGAAGCAGCCGTTCCACTGATTGCATAGAAACGGTTCGAGTTCCCATCTGCGCAATGCAGTTGAGACACCAACGAGTCACCTTGGGGTCTTGTTGGCCGCTAAGGAGGCCATTGATCGTGATTTCGAGGCCGTTTCGAATGTCGGTCGCAAAGCGACCGCCGCTTCGGTATATCCGAGCGATCTCTTGAAGCGCTACTTTCTTTCTTCGGTCGTCGCCGTTTTCTAACTCGTACCGAATAAAGGCCGCTTTTTCAGGAGGGACATTTTTGCTTTTCAATCTTCTGTCAATTCACGCGTTACAATTCTGCGCAAGGTCGTCTTACTCCAAGGCTCAAAATCGTCAATGTTATTAGGTTGGATCGATAGGTTCAGCCAGCACGGGTCGTTCAGAGATAACTTTCGTGTTGTCGGCTCAAACCAATCTGGGCATGTCCATTCGAGAACGACTAGGAGAACTGATACACCATCATCTCCTTCGGCCTCGAAGGTAAAAATAGGCGCTGGCTTTTTTAGGTTTTCATCAGGAAATGATTGTGACGACAAATCCAGATCGAGTAACAATACTCGTAGGGCATTTTCGGTCGCCCCATAGTCGTCCTGCGAGAACAGTGACCTGTCGCTAATCGTGACGGCGCCCGGAAAGCCAATGGTTCGTTTGTTTGCGAATGCTTCCCGGTCATCTCGGTATCTTCCAACTCTGTACGAAAGTACTTCGTTGTTTCGCCTTACGAGGGAGAAAGTCCAAAGGGTGGCATAATCGGTATCACCCGATTGGGGCAGGTAGCGAACGGCTTCATGCCGTTCCGCATCGGCGAGCATTTCTACTAAGTCGCCGCTATCCGAACCTTCACGCCACCTTTTCAGAAAGTTTCGACTAATCCCAAGCGCATTCTCGTTTTGTAAGTCGCGCGTCCGTCTCCGTGCCGGAAATATCTCTTTGAACTTTTCCGGTATGTTGGGGTCGGAAATCAATTCGCAAAGAAAAAATATCCCCGGCTCAGTTCTATAAAACAACGAAGAGGACCGATGATGGAGAATATCTTCACTCAATCGAGCTTGAAGGGTCTTATGCTGGGTTTTTCCTCTCAGGTGTTCAGGAACAATTTGCGCACGATACGCAGCATTTAGAATTCCCTTTGCCGACATGGGTCGACGAGAAGCCCTAAGTACTTTGTGCGCAATGTCGAGATACGAATCCAAGTGGGTTACCTTTCTGAGTTCGATTATAGGGCTGGCGGCTGGTTACCTCAAGCGACCACCACAAGGCGTGAAACGTATCACACCGCACGACGCGGACACGACTTGAGCAAACGCCTTGGTCGCCGCCTGCAAGTAATCCTCGCCACGAAACCCCAAGACCATAGACATCGCTGCCGATCAGGTTTCTTCCATCTCATCGAGTAACGCGCCAACTTTGACGCCCAACGCGACAGCCAGTTTGTCCACAACCGTGATCGTAGGGTTGCGGGCACCGCGTTCCAGATCGCTGACATAAGTGCGATGTAGGCCCGCCTCATGCGCAAATTCCTCCTGCGACCAGCCTTTCGACTGGCGCAATCGGCGCATGTTGAGACTTAGACGGGCACGAATTTCCATGCCGTAAAAAGCGGTGCATGTCGTCGATCCGTCTACAGACGATCAGTGACAATTCACTTGACTGCCCGTAGGATAGGTGCGCTTCTTGCGTCACTTATCGTCTACAAATTGCGGCAGGGTTGAAATTGGTCAGCGCGTCGCCAGTTTCGAAACTGGCCGATCATATCGAACAATCAGGGCTTGGATTCCCTAAGCTGGCGGATGAATACCGCTACGCATCATTGCCGCTGTGTGTCGTCGATGCGGTATTTTCGATTGGAGTCCGATACGCGAGCACGCAGAAAGTAGTAGCGAACTTGTGTGAATACACAGGCTGGACACGTTTTGCTTCATCGCGAGACGCAAGAGGTTCGGGTGAGCATGAGCTGCTCGACCTGATGGCCCTATTCGACACTCTCAGCATTGAAGAGATGGCCGATACCGTTTTCCAAAATAGGCAGCGCACGTCGTCCCGGTCCGGTATCCTTAAGGCAGAAGCGGTCCTGCTCTACTGCCGCGCGTTGACCGAAGCCGGGATCAACTCCTTTAGCGATTTCGACCCCGACCGCCGCGAATATGCTGAGGCGACGATCTTGGGCCTGCCCGGCCAATCCAGCGGTATCGCATTCGACTATTTCATGATGCTGGCGGGTGAGGACAACCTGATAAAGCCCGACCGCATGGTGCAACGATATGTTGGGAACGCCTTGCAGTTGGACGCGATTCCACAACCGCGTCAGGCCGCAATTCTCGTCCGATTGGCCTCGCGGAATCTTTGCCAGCGTGGGCACCAATGGACGCCCCTGCACCTTGACTATGCCATTTGGCTTTTTCAGTCAGCGAAGGCATCGACCAAGGACTGAAACAACGGTTGTGGGGTGTTTACCATGCAGATGCGGAATGACATTCGCATTATTGACCCCTAGGCTGACAATATGGATTACGGCGCACTTTCAGTTTCCGATTTACTCAAGACCCATACTGGGGTTCTCGACGAATTGCGTGCGCGCGGAATTCTACGCAGCGCAAACAACCCAACTGGAGACTATTCCGAATGGTTGTTCTGTCGCTCCTTTGGGTGGGAGCAGGCAGCAAATTCCGTCAAAGGCTACGATGCTACAAACGCGGAAGGCAGCCGCTTTCAGATCAAAGGCAGAAGGCTGCACCAGCACAACACATCTCGCCAATTGTCGGCCATTCGAGACCTAGCCGGGTTCGATGTCCTGGCAGGGGTCTTGCTCGACGCTGAATTTGGGGTGGCGAGAGCCGCCTTGATCCCATCATCGGTTGTACGGGACCGGTCCACGTTCACCAAGCACACGAACAGCCATCGGTTCTTGCTCCGCGAGGACATTTGGGATGCCGCTGGTGTCAAGGACGTGACAGGCGATCTGCGAGCGGTCATTTCGCGCGAAACCCTATGAGCGGGCGTCGCTGACGCGGTTTCGTGGGCCGGCGGGTGTGTCCATACCCAAAATCCCAAGGCACCCGTCAGCGCCGCGTAAAAACCGGGTCGCTCGTCAAGCTCAAGGCACATCGTACCCGGGCGCTATCACTCAGCACCGCGAGAGCGTGGGTTAGAACGGTGCTTTTCCGTCATCCACATAGTTCGTGGGTGGGTTGGGTCCGGGCTCTAAATTGAACTTCGCCGCCATTTCCGACGGAATGTATTCATCAAGGCCAAGTGCGAAACCGATCATGACCGTCTTTCGATCCCTGTCGAACTTCTTTTCGCTGATTGGACGCACCGAGCCGCCTAGACCCGCGAACAAATCAGTTTGACCGATTTTGTATTCTTTGCGAATCCGCTCAATGCGATAGAGCACCGACTTTTTGCGTTGCCTGTCTTCTTTGGGATCACCTGTCAGGCCAAACTTGGGCCACTGTTCTCTGTCTTGTTCCATTCCGCCTGTGTCGCAAACTACTGAGGCAAGAGTGTGGCGTCACGCCCACCCGGTCAGGCGGTGTTGCCCACCCTGATATGTGTCGAGGTGGGTCGCGCTGAGATATGCCAAGGCCGTTGCAATCGCGCGGTCAGCGTGATGCCCCTTGCCGCCGCCCTGCAAAACAAGATTGCCCACCGATGTTGATGCCAGTTCGAAAGACGCGATCTCGTTGAGCAAATCCTGCTTGCCGTCCAGATCATGCGCGACGGTCAAAGCCCCGGTTTCGATGCCGACAGCCATGTTTTCCAAAAGTACGGTCTTGGCGCATGAAACGTCTTTGCCTTTACGCGTCAGATTTGATCCGGCGGTCATGACCACGGCGAAGTGGTCAATACCAGCATTGTCGAGGGTCGATGAGAACGGTGCACCAAGGCCCGATGCGTCAATGGCAAGCGTCCAATGCGGAATCTTGTTTAGGCGCTTTGCCAAGAAATCGGCAAGGTCGGTGTAGGAATAAAGCTGGATCGTTTCTTGGAACACGACGGTACAGCGACGTTCTCCCAATTCCTGTTCGAATCCGCGGCCCGTGAATTGCGGATAGCATTCATCGCGGATCACAACGATTGCTGACGGATCGTTGCGTCCAAGGTCCATACCAACATGGTGTTTCAGCCAGCCGCAGACAACGGTGTTCGCTGCCGCCGGATCGGCGTTCGATGGCAGGACCACGCGTCCGTCTTTGAGGTGTTGGTATTGGGTCATGTGAGCTCCAATGCGTTGACGTTCGGGTTGCTTGAATTCTCGAGCGTGTCCCAAGACAGGAGGGGCGTGCCCGAGCCGACAAATTCGCAAAGGTGTTCTCGCCGGAATGTGGTGTCAGACATTGTTGCCTTGTCGAATGCGACTTGAGCCTTGCGGCGCGGTATGTCGATGGATCGCGCGGTGATGCGGCGAACCTTTTTATCCGACGTCCACGTCTCGTAGAAATATCCCTGCCGCAGGTTTGGCGTGGACAGGAGGAATATGCGACCTGTCTCGCGCCTCATTGGGAAGAAAGCGGTCAGGGCGTCGTCATCCAAGAAACATGCCTCATCGGCAATGATCGTGTCTGCGGTCATGCCGCGTGCTTGATCCGTCGCAGGCACAACGATAATCCGTCCACCGTGTGATGGGTGTGCCTCGAGTTCCGTTTGTGTCTGGCGCACGATAGGCGGACAGAACGGATCGGTGTTTTTGAATTCCAGAATGCGCCGGAATAACTCGGTTGATTGCCGCAGGCTGGGTGCGGTCAGGATCACAGTTTTCCCTTGGGAGAAATCATCATATCCAAGGCCACCGGCCGACGTTGATTTGCCCGACTGCCGACCGCATAGGGCGAGCACCATTCGGTCGGCCTCGTTTAAACGCGGATCGGTTTGCAGGAGCGTTTCTTGCCATGGGTCTGGCTCACCAATAGCAAGGCGGAATCGTTCGACGGGATCAAGGCTGACCGTCAGTCCTTGGAGGAAGGAAAGGAGGTGCGGGTCATGGACGGTCATCGACAAGCACCGGCTCTTTGATAACACCCATTCTGTCCATCTCGTCCAGAAAATCGTGTTTGGCGTCGGGGTGACGTTCGAGCACGTTCAGAATGATCTGGCGAAGTTGGATGAATTGCGGGCTTTCGTTCAGGTTCAGATGGATGTCCATCTTCTTGTTCAGCTTGCCGTGCAGGTCGGCCAGAGACATGAGGCTCTGGCGCAGTTCTTTCAGCGCGCCCAATTGCATCATCCGGTCGTCGTCCCCTTTCGCGGATTCCAGAAGCGATTTGAGTTCGCGCAAAACCCATTTGAGGTCCTTGTCTGTGTCCTCACCAAACTCGTTGACGATGGCCGCGTGCTTCATTGCCGTCTGGACTTTGGCATCGTGCATGGCGGTCGCGAGGATCGCCAATTTGTCCTCTTCCGGCAGAGATGTGATGTACCGCGCGACCGATGTGTCAGAAATGTCGAGTTCCTTGCTCGCCTGCCACATCGACATGCGCCCAAGAACAATTTCCCGCGTGTAATGCTCCCGTTTCTGATCCGGGAGCATCTGCATTTTGTGTGGGCGCTTTTTCGGGCTCATTCGTCGGGGACAATCTGGAGCGGCACGCCTTCCTTGTCGGCAAGTGCGCGGGCGTTGCGATACGTTTTCACGTCGCGGGCGTCTGACTTTTTCAGCCGAATAGGATCGCCCGTCTTGCGTGCGTCAAACGTGCCATCTGGGGCAAGACGTGACTTCATGTCGGCTTGGGCGGATTCGATTAGGGCTTTGCCTCGTGCGACGAGGGCAGCTTGCGCCTTGCCTGCTTCCGCAATCTCGCTGTCCTTCTTCATGCTCGCCAGCTTGTCGAGAAGTTCGTCGTTTTTCGAGACAACGCCTTTGATCTGCTTTTCAACTTGTTCGGTGAGTTGTGGGATGATCGCTTCCGCGATCTTCGGTGCCAATGCTGCAATCAGAGCTTGGGCTTGGGTTTCGTTATCATCTGCCATTTCTATCGTCCTTATGAAGTGGAGGCGGATCATGCCCAACCCGCCTCCGTTTCATCACAAGGAGTACAGAAAGGGCCTAACCCGGTCGCTGTGGAATGATTTTCGGTGCTATCAGGCTGCTGCTGCAACCGCAGTTTCAGGTACCGAGGCGAGAAGATACGTGTGGGAATGCGGCTGGACTAATTCGCCCTTTTCAACCCCGATATGCAGGACTTTTCGGATCGTGGTGTCTGACACATCACCCTTGGTCGCCGTGATCAGGTCTTTGAACGAATGGGGCGAGTCCAGAAGCGTGTGGATGATTGAGCGCACCTCTGAATATTTGGTGACGGCGTTCCGATATTTTGGCGTTTGTGGTTTCGGGCGGCGTTTCTTCGCTTCAATCGAGGCTATTCTCGCGCGTTCCGCCGCGCCCTTTTCGTATTCCCAAAGTTCGCGCGCGGTTTCGACGTCCGCCAGTTCATACCGCATGTCCCACTGATCAAGGCCGAGTTTGTCGCCTTCCAAAACACGCACAACATGGTCGCGCATTTCGTCGCTTTCAATCCCCACAGCATCGCAGAGCTCGCGCCGGCGTTTCGCCCATCCGCCGGTTTCCTGCGTCAGGAACATAAGCGCCTCATGCTTTGCAACCGCCGCCTCATCCGCGTTGGCGGTCAGGCCAACCGTGCCGAACAGGTCGAGGATGGCGCGGGACAGGATAGAAAAGATCAACAATACTTCTGGTGGAACGCGGGAATTGTGAATGCCGTAGTCGGGATCGGCTGGTGTCATTTACGCATTCTCGCCTTGGGTTACACCAAAGTTGATGCCGGACGTTTCTTCTTCCGATTCGATCATGTCCCGCTCGTCATCTAAGGCGCGATTGACGTCCATCAATTCGCCCCTCTTGAGATTCATCAAGAGCGTGTCGTGCGAGATTGCGCCGGACTGCCATGCCTTGATCAATGCGGTCAGGATGGTGGGGTCCATCTGGGCTGTGACAAAATCGCGGTGCAGTTTCAGTTTCACATCGTCGGCGGTTCCAACGGCTATCCATTCGGCGGCGAGACGCAGGAGTTTTAGAAGGGCGGCTTCGACCATGTTCACGGACGAATGCAAAAGTGAGAGCTCACTACGGTGGCGCAGCTTTGCGGTGTCGGTCGTCTCGTTACGCCCTTTGCCATCGTAAACCATGCGCGCGCCCAATGTTGCCATCTGGGCGGTCAAGTCGTCCAAGGCGGTCTTTTGTGCGGCGATACCGGCCCCCGTGAATTCCAGCATTCCCGCCTGTGCGCCCTGCGGCAAAACCCAGAACGCGCCGGAGCCGATCTGCGTCGGTTTGTTCTTTTCGTTGATCGAACCCGATACCCAAGGCGTCGGCTGACTTGTCAGGTAAAGCGACCAGAAGTAGTCTGCGCTATTGCGCCAATGCGCAAGATTGACGTTCACAAGATCGAGGAAAGGCGGCTTTTCGACGTCGGCCTTCAGATTGTATGGCGAGACGACGACCGCCGGAATATCAAACAGGAGGGAGCCGTTGACTACCGGTGTGATGTCTTCACCGACCTGCACTTCTTCGACTGACTGAGTGACAGGACCATTGCGTTTCGTCGATACGTGAAACCGCTGCACCGTATATGCGGGCGCGAGGGTCAGAACGAGATGTTGCTCGACGCCCGTGTCTTGGAGGTCGTCGTTGTCTTCGTGCAGGCGCAACATGGTCAGTTTTTGACGCCCGCCGACCAATTCCTCTTTCCAGTCGAGAATTGATTCCGCGTTGAATGTAGAAATGAACGGCGCAGAGCCGGGAGCCGCGCCGTCCGCCGGGTAATCAAGGAGCATTGCCATACGCCCAATGGAAAGAGTTTCGCGCAGGACATCCTCCAGAAGAACGCCGAACGAATTGCCCTCAAACGTCGCCGCCTGCCGCATCCCTTCGATGCGGTCGGGCAGTTCCAGAATTGGTTCGTTGCGCGTTACAGAACCGACCATGCCCCGCAGTGTGCGCTCGGCAACGGCGTAGAAGGATGATCCTTGAACATACCGGGTGTACTGCTTGGTGGTCATGCCTTCGGGTTCAGGAAGATATTGCGAACCTGCTTTCTTCAAGCGGTCTTCGCCTGCAATCACATCGCGGATTTTATCGTAGGATGCGCGATGTTCTTGGTAGGTGCGGTGATTGATGCGCGTCATTTGCAAAGCCCTCGGGCAATGATCGGCCAGGGGATGTCAAAGTGGGCATTGTTTGCAACAACGCGGACACGGACGCCTTCGGGCGTGCGTTCAGCGATCACACCGCTGAGTTCAACGCGTGGATCGAGGTCGTCGGTTTTCGTTGCGGCGGCAATCAAGGCTTCGAGATCGTCCGCTGGGACCGGAATGTCCAGATGGAATACGGTATGGATGTCCTCGCCGATCAGGCGCGAACCATGGGGCGTTGAATGGACTGTTACTGATTTAAGGGGCATTTGATTCTTCCTCTGTAAAGTTGTCGGCGGGCCCAGAGTCGGGAAAAGGTCGTCCCGGTGCGGCGACCCGCCGACAAGGGCCATGCGCGCACAGAACAAATATAGAACATGACGTGGGGCGGTGTTACCGGAGATAAAGGTAGCGCGGCAGGGATTGTTGGCGTTGCAGAGCGCGTCAGAGAAGGCGGTTACAGGATAGTGGGCATGATGGTGGGGTGGACGGGCGGTATGCGCCTGCTTGGGTGGTTACGCTCGATCTTGCTGCATGTTTCGTTGGGCAAGGGGCGTGGTGGTGTATTTGTGGAATTGTAATCTTCTAAATGTCCCCGGGTCCGAGGATCGCTGTCAGAGAAAAGGGGTGGTCGGGGGCGGTATCGACGTATCCCTTGTAAAAACCGGCGCGTTACAAGGATTGCCCGTGGCATTATGATGTAAGATCAATGGGTTGATGCCGTAGACCCACGCATTGTCAATGCCTTGATCAAGGAGATTACGGGCACGGGACGTGCTTCTGCCCCAAGACAGGGCTGGAGGTGATGCACTTTTACGCGCACGCGCACATGTGCATAGAAATAATATTATGTTGGTTTGACCAGAATCGACATAATAATTTTTTCATGCACATGTGCGCGTGCGCGTATTGCTCCCGCAGGGATTTTCGCCCCTGCATCCCAGCACCTATAACTTGGTTATTACCACCCGCCTTCTTGGTCGTCGAACCATCCCTGCAGGCATTACACTGACGTTGCATTGCACCAACGGAGAACGACATGATCCAAGATCGTCCTGGCCGACCCAACCGCTACCAAGTATCGGCGCGTGTCGTGGACGCCATGATCGCCGACAACGCACTCTCAATGCCGGCCGTTGCGTTCGAGAGATGGCTTTCCAAGAACGTGCCCGCGCAATCGCGCATCCTTATACTCGAGATGCGACGCCGCAACCTGATCACCAACCCAAAAAAGGATAACCCGAATGCCTTTTGACATGATGCCCGACATGAACCACCCCGCCCTGCAACTCGCCCGCGAATTGCGCGACCGAGGCCAGCCTTGGACAGCAGTCGCTTGCGGTATCCATTTCAAATGCGTATCGACCGACGAGCGCAACGCTATCGTGCGCTGCGCCGCCTTGGAAGAAGTCTAGTATTTCGTCTTGTGGTAGGCGAACGATACGTCCTCGCGCGCCTCCACAAGCTTCGCCTCAATGCTCACCACCTGACCATCGGTCAACCGACTCGAAGCAGATAGCGTCCGCTCAAGAGACTTGACACGTACTCGAGCAGCACGCAGCTCCTGCGTGTAACTATTGTCCGTGCTCTTGCACCCGTCCAACGCAATCATCCACTCATTGAACCCTTTGTCCCAACCGCGTTTCTGACGTTCGGTCGGCTCTGTCCAATTGACGCCATCGCGTGACACGGCAACGATCTCATCCTCCGTCGCAACACACCGCTTCTCCCGGTCCCAATACTTCGTGTATCGAGTGCGGTAGTGCAAGTCATAAAGAGGCGCGTTCAAATCCTCCGGGCAACCCTCATTGCGGCGATCTCCCCACTGCTTTTCGTCGAACGTGGGTTCCGTATCAAAATCCGGCGGGATGCGGGACACAGCGCATGAGAAATCGCGTTCAATCAGCTTTTCCCACATCTCCCGTCGGAAATAATCATCCCGCTCAAAGTCTGGTTCTTCCGTCGGATCTTGCGGGTCGCTCAGGTCGATGATTTTCCTCGAGAATGAATTGGTGTCGAGAAAAACACCTTCTGCCATGAACCGGTCCCGAACCTGATCAATCGACAACCCGTCTTCAATCAAATCCCTGCACCACGTATCCCAAGACATTGCGTCCCTGCGCAATCCCCAGTCGCGTTCACCGTGGAAATGTCGATCCCGGCCCTCCCTATCTGTAGCGCGTTCGGCCTGATCGACCGCCGCCTGAACACGCGCCCACCAAGCATCGACTTGTTCGCGGACGTCCGGGCGTTCTTTCTTGCCCCGCCCCGAGAACCACGCGTTCAACGTGCTTTCGGACATATTGAGGTCAAGGATTTTGAACCACCAAGTCGCTTTCGCGATTTGCGCCATCCATTTGGCTAGGTCCTCACCGGGGCCTTCTTTCGGCAGGTATTTGCGCGGGTTCGTCTTCTGTTCGTATTGCAAACCCTCGAGCGCCTGCACGATGCCCACATAGGCGTCATGCCCGTTCATTGCACGATGGAAAGACGAGTACGCTTTCTCACCCTCCAGCGGATCGAGTTCCAGTTCCTCGTTGCAAAGATCGACAATGCGTTGCTTCCGCAGATTGAACGCGAGGAGATCGCGGGCAACGTCAGGATGGAGCGTGTCCAGCTCTGCGTCACCAGTGTTCTGCTTTCTGATCCTGTTGCCGACCATCACTGATGCTCCTTAATCCACTCAATCAAATCGTCATGCAAATACCGGACTATCCGAGAATTTGGCTGAGAATATGACGGCCCGACACCGTCCTTGCGCCACCGAAACATCGTTTCATCCGTGACACCAATATACTGGCCAGCCTCGCGGCTCGTCATGATTTGGGGTGGGTGTGACCGGATCAGGTCATTGTGCAGCGTTTCAATACGCGCGGCGAGTTCGTCAATAGTCATAGGTTTATCCTCATGTGAGGCCTATGACCGACGCGCTTCCTGCTCCTGATCGGCGAATGCCGTCGCTTACGCGTGCGGCCTACCAGTCCCGGTCAGGTCATTACGCCCGGGCATGGAGGCGCTTGTCTGTCAAATTTAAGTAGCGTTTCGTTTCATTTCAATAACGGATGAAGGTGTTATCCCGAATTGGGAGTTTATCGCCGACGCAATCGCCTCTGCCGACCGCTTCTGTTCGTCATAACTCGGCGCGCCATAGTGCCCGAGCATACGCAAGTCATCGTCGGTCATTGTCTGTTGTGCCAACCACCTGTGAACGTGACGCGGTGCAACCTCTCGCGCGGTTGACATCCAAAGGTGGCGCAAATCACCTGCTGCTGTTAGGGGCAATCTGTCCAGTACGTCTAAATGCCCGCGTGTGCCGGACACGACCCGCCTGCTTGGGAACACCCAATCACAGTCGTCTTCCGAAATTTCGTGCAGGCGTTTAAACAGCCTGACCACATCATCGGCCAGCACGATCTCCCGCTCAACTTCCTGACGTTTCAACCTATCGAAAGTCACGGTATCGGCATCGAGATCAATACGGTCCCATGTCAACGCCCGCAGGCCACGACCACGAAAGCCCGTGTACCAAGTGATCATCCACGCCAGCCGGATTTTCTCATTCTTGATCGCGTCGATTTCTGCTTTCCGATCCGACCAACGCACCGACATGTCGAGCTTGCCCGTTTGAACACGCGACTTCATCCGTGTGCCATCAAGCAGCGACGGAATCGGCAGCGCAAGAGCGCAAAGCCTGTTGATGAACCGAACAGTGGCCCCTGCCACCGATGCCGCAAGATGTGCCGCGTTCGGCGTGTCGATCTGCAAATTGTTCAGGTATTGGTTGATCTCAAGGATCGGCAGTTCGTCAACATGCGCGTCTGCCCAGCGAGCGAGATGCTTGTTGAAGGACATGCGGTAGTCATAGGCTGTACTGTCCATCATGCGAGCCCGGCCAGACTGCCGCGCTGTCGTGCGGTGTTCAATGTATTGTTCAAGCGCATCGCGAAATGTCGGGATGCCCAAAGCAGCCCGTTCAGTCTCTTGCTCCTCGCGCGTGAAGACATTGCCCGTCGCAATGTCATGCGTGATCTTACCAACTTGCTCCTTCGCCCATCGGCAATGTGCGCCTTTGCTGGCCCATTGGGCTAATTTGA
>Ga0256841_1002700_pt1 | contig 13897 bp, 13 predicted proteins | sample 356308metaG_FD_185971 | JGI IMG/M metagenome (GOLD analysis project Ga0256841, IMG submission 185971) | Hydrothermal vent microbial communities from Mid Atlantic Ridge, Atlantic Ocean - 356-308 | ecosystem: Environmental > Aquatic > Marine > Hydrothermal vents | place: Atlantic Ocean: Mid...
CGGCCAGTTCCTCCTCTTCGAACTCACCGTAGGCGATCACGATGACGAGGTCGCCGGGGTGGATCAGATGGGCGGCGGCGCCGTTCATCTTGATCTCGCCCGAGCCGCGCTCGCCGGTCAGGGTGTAGGTGGTCAGCCGGTGGCCGTTGGTGATGTCGAGCACGTCCACCTGCTCGTACACCTTGATGCCCGCGGCGTCGAGCAGGTCCTGGTCGATCGTGATCGAGCCCTCGTAGTCGAGGTCGGCCTCGGTTACGGTGGCCCGGTGGATCTTGGCGTGGAACATCGTCCTTCTCACGGCTCACCAGTCTACAGTCTGCGGCGGGCAAGGGGAAGCGTCCGGATGTCCTGGGTTGCGCCGGCTTTTCCGCCGCAGGAGGCGAAGGGCGCAGCGCGCTTGCGGCCCGCACTTTACGGGATTTCCCGGACGCGGGTCGGCCCCGATCCGCGCGGCCGCGACGCAGCGCGCAGGATCGTTTCGCGGCCGCCAGTGCAACGACGCTGCTTGGGCCGTCTGCGACCACAACAGGGGGCCGGAACTCCACGCGGTCAACGCAGCCCACAAGACCCCGGTTCGCGCGCCCTGCGGGCGCTTGCCTGAGGTGAAGGCGCCGACGAAGAAGTTGCGACTGCAACTCGAGAGATCAAGTGCACGAGGAATAACGCGTCGTTCCGGATCGGGGAACCGCAAGGTTACTGCGATCCGGCACACTGAAGTACGCGCGAGAAACGGGTGCGGTTTGCACCGCAGGATGGCGTTTGGCGCTGGCCCCGGTTCATGCCCGGCAGCGCACGCAGCTTAGCCTTCCGGCGCTTCGGCGTCGACGAAGAGCGTCTTGGCCTGGGTGTAGAGCACCTCGCCGGGCGCTGCGCCCTTGGGCCGCCAGACGTGTTTCTTGAGCGTGTAGTCCACGGGCACGTTCTTCTCTCCACGGGCGCGCGAGTGGTAGGCCGCCAGACGGGCGGCGAAGAGCAGTGTTTCCAGCGGTGCCGGCTTGCCGCGGGCGCGCACGATCACGTGCGAACCGGGCACCCCCTGGGCGTGCATCCAGACGTCGCCCGAGTGGGCGCTGCGGGTGAGCCAGTCGTTTTCCCTGCGGTTGCGGCCCACCCAGACCTCGAAGCCACCGGGTGCCTCGAGCCGCAGCCCGGGACCTGCGGTTTCGTGCCGCCGCCGTTCGCGCAGGCGGCGCTGCAGTTCGGCCAGAGGCAACTTCCGGACCTTTTCGATCTCGCGCTCGAGCGCCTCCAGCTCCCGCCGAGTGTGCGGGGCTTCGCGCTCCGCACGCTCTGCGCGGGCGCGGGCGCGTTTAGCGCGGCGGTAGTAGCGCTCAGCGTTCTCGCTGGGAGAAAGGGCGGGGTCGAGGGCGATATTGACGGGTTCGCCGCTTTCCCAGTCCTCCAGCTCCACCTGGCGGACGCCGCCGGGGATTTGGTGGGCGTAGGCGAGCAGCAGGTCGCCGTAGCGCTGCCAGCGCTGCGCCTTCCCGAGGTCTGCGCGGGCGCGGGCGTAGTCCTCGAGGCGGCGCGCGAGCGTCTTCTTGCGGCGCTGAAGGGCCGCAAGAAGCGGTTTTCGTAACGCTGCCTTGGCTTCCTCGCGCCAGCTGGGCGCAGGCGCCGCGCGGCTGGGGGTGGGGTCGTCCACCAGCGAGGCGAGGGCCCGCCGCAGCTGCGGCAGGTCTTCGGAGCGGACGCTGCGGTCCGGTTCGAGACCCGCGCGGTGTGCGGCTTCCGCGGCGAGTCGGGGCCCGAGGCCGTCCACCGTCTGCACCAGGGCGCGGGCCAGCGGCCGGCCCAGCAAGGGCTTCAGGTCGTCCTCCGCGAGCGTGCGCGGGTCGATCTTGTCGTAGGGGGGCGGCGGGGTCCAGAAGAGCCCCGGACGCACCTCGCGGTAGCGGTTCTGCTCCGGGGTGACGACGCGGTCGGCCCCGAGGATCCGTCCCTCCATATCGGTGAGGATCAGGTTGGCGTTGCGGCCGGTCAGCTCGAAGACGAGGCGCACCGGCGGCGCGTCCACGAAGCCTTCCTCGCCGCCGAACTCGAAGGTCACGACCCGGTCCAGCTTGAGCTGTTCGACGCGCAGCAGCGGGCCGCGCGCTCGCGCGGCGAGCAGCTTCTGAAAGGAGGTTCGGGGAGACCCGCCGCCGGCGTCCTCGGTGAGCGCCAGTTCGGGGCTCGGGGGCCGGTAGCGCAGCGCCAGGTCCCGCCCGCCCGCCAGCGCCAGCACCGCGGCGTCTTCGGCGGGGAAGCGCCACCCCCGGGTCGGCAGCGGCCGTTCGGGGAGTGCGCGCAGCACCGCGGCGATCTGCAGACCCTCCACGGCCCTCACTGTACACGGACGCAAGGGGCCGCTACGATGGAGCCCGTGAACGGTGCGGTGAAGCGGGCGTTCTTCGGCGGCATCCTCCACGGGGTGGTGCTGCAGGCCGCCACCGCGCTCACGAGCCCCAGCACCGTGCTGCCCGCCTTCATCGCCCACCTCACGGGTTCCAGCGTCGCCGTGGGCGGCGTGCTCAGCGCCCTGGCGCTGGGGGCCGCACTGGCCGGCCTGCCCGCATCCAGCTGGGTGGAGGCGGCGCGGCGCAAGAAGGTCTTCCTCTACCTGGCCATCTGGACCCGCGCCGGGACCTTCGCGGTGCTCGCCTTCCTGACGGCCCGATACGCGCTCGACAGCCCTGCGCTCGTCTACACCGCCCTCGTCGTCTTCCTGGGGTTGTTCGCGCTGGCCGGCGGGCTGGGCGGCGTCGCCTACCTGCCCGTGATCGGCAAGGCCATCCCCCCGCTGCTGCGGGGGCGCTTCTTCGGCTGGCGCAGCCTGCTGGGAGCGCTCTTCGCCGCCGCGGTGGGCCTTGCGAACCGCCCGCTCTGGGCGCGCTTCCCCGACGGCTACGTGCTCGCCTTCGCCCTGGCGGTGGTCGCGCTGACCGCGGGCTTCCTGGGCTTCTGGATGATTCCCGAGCGCCGGGACCCCGCACGACCGCGCGTTCCGGCGGGGCGTCACCTACGCAGCGCCTGGGCGCTGGCGCGCAGGCCGCGCATGCGCGGTTTCCTGCTCGCCTACCTGCTGACCGGCCTCTACTATCTGGAGCTACCCTTCTACGTCGTGGCCGCACGCGAACACGGGTTGCCCGCCGCCTTCATCAGCTACCTGGTCGCGGCGCAGGCGTTGGCCGAGGGGCTCAACCTCTGGATCGGAAGGCAGATGGACCTGCGCGGCACCCACGTCGGCCTCCTCTACGTGGCGGTGCTGGTCCTGGCCGTTCCGGTCGCGGCGCTGCTGGGCACCGGGCTTGCAGGTGCGGTGCTGACCTTCGTTCTCGTGGGGGTCACGCTGAACGGGATCGAGAACGCCTACAGCGCCTACCTGCTCTCCTTCACGCGGGCGAGCGAGGCGGCTACGGCCACGGCCCTGATGGCCTTCGCCGGTGCCCCCCGGGCCTTGTGGCCGCTTTCGGGCGGGCTGATCGCCTCGGCATTCGGCTACTCAGCCGTCTTCGTCCTGACCGCCCTGGGGCTCGCCGCCGCCCTCTTCTTCGTGCTGCGCCTGCCCCCCGACGGCGCGCAGCTTGGTGAGCTGGACTAGGAAGGCCGTATGCCCCACCTGGCGGAAGTGGGGGTGGGCGACCGGTGGGCGGACGTCCCAGTCGCGGTGGGCCACTTCGATCACGCGCCTGAGCAGCAGGGGGTGCCGTTTCGACTCGGTCACCGCCTGAACGACTTGGGTGATGTTGGGCAGGTAGAGCACGAGGGATCGGCCGGTCTTGAGCGCGCGCACCGCTGCGGCCAGGACCCTCCAGGGCTCCATCACGTCCAGGGCTACGCCGTCGAAACTATCGGGCTCCGGCTCGGCTTCGGCTAGGTCCCCGTGGCGAAAGGTGATGGGGAAGTCCCCCCAGGCTTCCACGTTGGCACGGGCGCGCTCCAGAAAGTCCGCTCGGCGTTCATAGCTGACCACTTCGCCCATGGGGCCGACGGCGCGCGCCAGGAAGAGCGTAAGCGCACCCGATCCGCTGCCCGCTTCGAGCACCCGCTCCCCCGGCGCCAGGTCGAGCATCAGCACGATCGCCGCCGCGTCCTTGGGGTAGGTGACCGTCGCGCCGCGCTTCATCAGCAGCACGTAGTCCTCAAGGCTGGGCCTCAGCACCCACAGCCAGGCGTCCTTGGTGGTGCGCACCCGCCCCCCGTAGCCGGCGGCCATGATCTGTTCGTGGGTCACGCCGCCCACGTGGTGGCCGAACCGCCCCCCTTCCTTCAGACGCACCAGGTAGCGGCGGGCCTTGGGATCGATGAGCAGGGCCCAGTCACCGGCTCGCAGCATCAGCGCGCGGATTTGGCCTTGGCCATGCGCAGGTAGCGGTCGTAGCTGTCCACGTCGAAGGGGTTGGGCAGCAGGAAGGGCCCCACGAAGACGCTCGGGGTGCCGCGCAGACCCAGCGCCTCGGCTTCGGCCCGGTGGGCCTCGACGACGTCCCGGTAGGTGCGGTTGGCGATGCATTCCGCGAAGCGGCCCACGTCAAGGTCGAGCTGCTTCGCCAAGCCCACGTAGTTGCCCACGCCCCCGCGAAACAGGGCGTCGTGGTACTCCCAGAAACGGTCCTGGTCGGCCGCGCACTCGCTGGCCTCGGCTGCGGCCACAGCCTGCTTGTGAATCTCGAAGAGGGGAAAGTGGCGGTATTCGAAACGGGCGCGCCCGGTTTCGACGTAGCGCGTTTTGATCTGGCCCAGGGCGCGGTTGAAGAGCGCCTGGCAGGCGGGGCACTCGAAGTCGGAGTACTCGCGGATGGTCACCGGTCCCGAGCCCAGGACGTGGCGCGGCGCGCCGAAAGCCGAATCCGGGGCTTCCTTGGGAGCGACCACGAAGGTCAGGTTCGCGCCGGGAAGGAAGGTGAGGGTGTGGGCGTCGCCCAGCCCCACGACCAGGGGCTTGGTCTCCTTGGCGATCCGTTCCCCGTTCTGCTTCATCCAGTCCTCGAAGGGCTGTTGGATGCCCGGGTCGCCGATGGCGGCTCCGATCACCTCGCCCGCTGGGCCGTAGGCGGTTCGCGGTCCTTCGTAGCGCACCGTGTAGAGCAGTCCGGCCAGGGTGTCGATGCGGACCTGTGCCCCGCGGTAGTCGAACTGCGTGGCTCCGGCCGGCGCGTTCAGGGCGGCCGTGAAGTTCGCGGGGTCGGTGGTGATCTGCGCTTGCGCGAGCGCCAGCAGCAGGCCCGCGGCCAGAAAGGTCGTGCGTAGGTTCATAAGCGGCTCCTAGAGTTTGAGAAACTCGGCTACGTCCAGCACGAAGATCACCGCGCCGCCAACCTGAACCTCGACGGGCTGGCCCACCATGGCCTCGGGGGTTTCCGCCATCGGCAGGCCCGGGGTGATCAGCCGGGTGCGGGTGCGGCAGGTGTCGCGAATGATCTGTTTGACCTGTTCCAGTTGATCGTCATCGACGCCGATGAGCAGGGTGGTGTTGCCCTCGCGCAGAAAGCCGCCGGTGGAAGCCAGTTTGGTGGAGGTCAGGCCCGCTTCGCCCAGGGACCGGGTCAGCGCCGGTGCGTCGGCATCTTGTACCACGGCGATCACGAGTTTCATCCCCATCAGTTTAACGGGTTGGCTTAGCTTAGGGTGAATCGAGGAAACCAAGGCGACGGGCATGCTCGAGCGCCTCGATGCGGTTGCCGGCGTCGAGCTTGCCGTAGAGCCGCTTCAGGTAGTCGCGCACGGTGTCGGGTTTGAGCCCCAGGATGTCGCCCATTTCGCGCGCGGTCAGCCCGCGCGCCAGCAGGTCGAGCACCTCGCGCTCGCGGGGAGTGAGCTTGGGCACCGGAGGCGGTGTGAACGAGGAATTCTCGGGGTTCTGGGTGAGGCGCAGGATACGTCGGGCCAGTTCGGCGGGACTGACCTCCTTGGAGTAGTAAGCGTTGGCTCCGGCAGAGGCGGCCTTGTTCTGGATGGCGGCTTCGGTGAAGGTGGTGAGCATGACGACAAGGCCGGAATAGCCCTTCTGGCGGAGTGCGCCGCAGGCCTCGATGCCGTCCATGCGGGGCATGCGGATGTCGAGGATCACGACCTCGGGCTGGTAGACCTCCACCAGCCGCACCGCCTCGTCCCCGTCTCCGGCTTCGGCCACGACGCTGAACCCTTCCTTCTCGAGCGCGGCGCGCAGGCCGATCCGGAAGAGCGGGTGATCGTCGGCGATCAGGAGCCTCATGCAAACATCATAACAAGGTGTAGGTGGAAAGGCGCCGGTCGTTGGCCTCCAAGCGGATGCAGGCCCCACCAAGCGTACTTTGGCAGCTACGGAACACCCCTTTGTGCAGTTCGGCGACCTGCCGGGCGATGTAGAGCCCCAGACCCGAACTGCCCGAGCGTACGCCCTGCAGCTTCTTGCTGTGGAAGGGCTGCGTGAGCGACTCGAGCGGCGCGGGAAGGCCCGGTCCGTCGTCTTCGACCTCGAAGAACCCCGGACCGGCCCGCAGCAGGATGCGGCTGCGGGCGTGCCGCAGGGCGTTCTCGATCAGGTTGGCTCCCGCACGCTCGAGCATCATCCGGTCGGCCCGGGTTTCCCCGGACCCGGTCACCTCGATGCGGATACCCCGTTTGGCGGCATCCTTGAGGTAGCGCAGGCGCAGGTCGTCGAGCATGGCCGCGAGGTTGACGAGCTCGAGCTGTGGACGGGTGGTTTCGATCTTGCTGGCCGTGAGCAGGTTTTCGACCAGGCGGTAGGTGCGGTCGAACTCCTCCTGCAGCTGGCGCAGCATATGGATGCGTTGCTCGCGCGAGATGTCGTCGGCGTCGATCAGGTACGAGGTCGCCCGCACCGCGGCAATGAGCGGGGTTTTGAGGTCGTGGGCCAGGGTAGCGAAGACGGCCTCGCGGCTCTCGCTGAGTACGCGCAGGTGTTGAATCAAGGTCTCGAACTGCTCGCGCAGCGTGGCCACCTCCTGGGGTAGCGGGGTTTTGGGAGGGGGTAGACTCAGGTCGGCCAGGGTGCGCGAACTCATCTTCAGATATCGCAGCGAACGGGTCAGCTCATCGAGCGGCGCCAGCAGCCGGTGCGCCAAAAGGTAACCCATGGCCGTGGCGAAGAAGACCACCGAGAGCAGCCACACCGCAATCCTCACGTTCTGCTGGGCCAGCAGCTCAGGTGAGTTGCGTTTTAGCAAGAAGATTACGATCAGGTTGGGCAGGAACGCCAGCGTTCCGATCGTCAGCGTGAGCCAGAACTTCAGGCTGGGCGCTAGCCTACGCATGCTGTGCTATTCCACGAACGCCAGGGCGTGCGCGATGGCCTTTTCGGTATCCAGATCGAAAGCGTGGAGCATGGCGGTGTCGACCTCTAGCTCCACGGTTTGCTCGGGCTTCAGGGGTTCGTACCCCTGGATGCGTGCGGTGATCTTGACGTCCTCGAGGCGGACGTGGATCTCGGTTTCGGCGCCGAGCGGCTCCACCACGTCGACGATGCCCCGGATCACGGTGTGTTCCCCGGGGGTTTCCTCCGAGCGCAGCCTGATGTCCTCGGGCCGGATCCCGAGCCAGACCTCCTTGCCCGCATAGGGTTTGAGGGCATTGGCGAAGGGGCCCTCGACGACGAGGCGGAAGTTCTTGTGCACCAGCGCGATCTTGCCGTTTTCGGATTCCACGGCGCTGCGAATGAAGTTCATAGCGGGGCTCCCGATGAAGCCCGCGACGAACTTGTTGGCGGGGAGGTTGTAGAGGTTGAGGGGGCTGTCCACCTGCTGGATCTCGCCGTCCTTCATCACCACGATGCGGTGGCCCAGCGTCATGGCTTCGATTTGGTCGTGGGTGACGTAGATGGTGGTCACGCCCAGACGCTGCTGCAGCTTGCTGATCTCGGCGCGCATCTCGACGCGTAGCTTGGCGTCAAGGTTGGAGAGCGGTTCGTCCATGAGGAAGACCTTGGGCTCGCGCACGATCGCGCGTCCCATGGCCACGCGCTGGCGTTGGCCGCCCGAGAGCTCGCGGGGCTTGCGTTTGAGGAGATGCTCGATCTTGAGGATCTTGGCCGCCTCGTGGACCCGGCGGTCGATCTCGTCCCGGGGGACCTTGCGCAGCCGCAGGCCGAAGGCCATGTTGTCGTAGACGTTCATGTGCGGGTAGAGGGCGTAGTTCTGAAAGACCATGGCGATGTCGCGGTCCTTGGGCGGTACGTCGTTGACCAAGCGGTCGCCAATGTAGATCTCGCCCTCGCTAACCTCTTCGAGGCCGGCGATCATGCGCAGCGTCGTCGTCTTGCCGCATCCGGAGGGTCCGACGAAGACCACGAACTCGCCGTCCGCGGTCTCGAGGTTAAACTCCTTGACCGCTACCACCTTACCGAAGCGTTTCCATACGTTGTCGAGCTTGACCTTGGCCATTGAACACCTCCGTTCCCACGCTGTGCGCCTCGAGGCGCATCGGGGAGCTTTCGTACGCTCCGAGTTTACCATGCGGTTCTCACGGAAGCGGCAGGCGGGGCGGCTATGATGCCGGGGTGATGGAACCCGTCCACGTGGTAGGGGGAGGGCTCGCAGGCTCGGAGGCGGCCTACGCGCTCGCCGAGCGCGGGGTACCGGTCCGGCTGTACGAGATGCGCCCGCGCAAGACGACCCCGGCGCACACCACCGACCGGTTTGCCGAGCTGGTTTGTTCGAATTCTCTGGGGGGTGAGGCGCGCACCAACGCCAAGGGCTTGCTGCAGGCCGAGCTGCGCGCGGCAGGCTCGCTCGTCATGGCAGCGGCCGATGCGGCGCGGCTGCCTGCGGGCGGGGCGCTGGCCGTGGACCGCGAGGAGTTCAGCGATTTCGTGACCGGGCACCTCGAGCGGCATCCGCTCGTCGAGCTGGCGCGCGAAGAGGTGGCCGTTCTGCCCGAGGCTCGGCCGCTCGTCCTGGCTACGGGTCCGCTGACCTCCGACCCGCTGGCCGAAGACCTGCGCCGGCGCCTGGGGGAGCCTTTCCTGAGCTTCTACGACGCCGCCGCGCCAGTGGTGTTGGGCGAGAGCATCGACCTGGAGGTCTGCTACCGCGCCGGGCGCTACGGACAGGACGCCGACTACATCAACTGTCCGATGACCGAGGCGGACTACCGCCGCTTTCACCGGGCCATCGCCGAGGCGCGACGGCACACGCCTCACGAATGGGAGAAGCTCGAGTTCTTCGAGGGATGCATGCCCATCGAGGAGCTGGCCCGGCGCGGTTTCCGGACGCCGCTTTTCGGCCCCCTTAAGCCCGTGGGGTTGCCGGATCCGCGTACCGGGGAACGGCCGTTCGCCGTGGTTCAGCTGCGCCGAGAGGACCGCGAGGGGCGGATGTGGAGCCTCGTGGGGTTCCAGACCGGTCTCAAGTGGGGGGACCAGAAGCAGGTCGTGCGCCTGATTCCGGGGCTCGAGCACGCCGAGATCGTGCGCTACGGAGTGATGCACCGCAACACCTACCTGAACGCTCCGCGGCTGCTCAACGAACGGCTGGAGCTGGAGCGGCTGCCGGGCGTCTTCGTTGCGGGCGTCCTCGCAGGCGTGGAAGGGTACCTGGAGTCGGCGGCCACCGGCTGGCTTGCGGCCGTTCAGGCCGAAGCCCTGGTGCGGGGGCGTACCCCTCTGGGCCTGCCGCCGCGCGAAAGCATGCTGGGCGGGTTGGTGCGCTTCCTGGCAAACGCCAACCCGGACGATTTCCAGCCGATGAACGCCAACTGGGGGCTGGTTCCGCCGGTGGTTGGGAGGATGCCCAAGCGGGAGAAGCGGATGCGCATGTTCGAGCGGGGGCTCGCGGCCTTTTCTCGCTGGCTCCAGGAGCAGGACGTGAGCCGCGTATGAGCCGACGGCGACGCGGCTTCCTCTCACCGCCGCCTAAGTAAGCGGGGGTACGGTTTGCATGATGGAACGCATGCACGGCACCACCATCCTGGCTGTCCACAAGGACGGCGAAACCGCCATCGCCGGGGACGGGCAGGTGACCTTCGGCGACACCGTCATGAAGCAAGGGGCCGTGAAGGTGCGCAAGCTCGATCAAGACGTGCTCGTCGGGTTCGCGGGGGCCGTGGCCGACGCGCTGACTTTGCTCGAGAAGTTTGAGGAGCAGCTCGAGATTGCCAAGGGTTCGCTCAAGCGCGCCGCGGTAGAGACCGTCAAGCTCTGGCGTACCGACCGCATCCTGCGCCAGCTCGAGGCCATGTTGGTCGTCGCCGATGCGCGCGAGATCCTGCTGCTGTCGGGCACGGGCGAGGTGATTGCTCCCGACGAACCCCTGGTGGCCGTGGGTTCGGGCGCTCCCTATGCCCTCTCGGCGGCCAAGGCGCTCTACCGCGAGACCGCCCTGGGCGCTGCGGCCATCGCTGAGAAGGCGGTGGCCATCGCCGCTGAGATCGACCTTTACACGAACGGCCGCAGCACCGTGCTAAAGGTGGGAGGAAACGCGTGACCGAGCTGACCCCGCGTGAAATCGTCGCCGAGCTCGACAAGTACGTGATCGGCCAGCAGGAAGCCAAGAAGGCCGTGGCCGTCGCCTTGCGCAACCGCTACCGGAGGCAGAAGCTCGCGCCCGAGCTGCGCCGCGAGGTGAGCCCCAAGAACATCCTCATGATCGGCCCCACGGGCGTGGGCAAGACCGAGATCGCCCGCAGGCTGGCTCGGCTCTCGGGAGCGCCCTTCCTCAAGGTCGAGGCCACCAAGTTCACCGAGGTGGGCTACGTCGGCCGCGACGTCGACTCGATCGTGCGCGACCTGGCCGAGGTGGCCTACCAGCTCGTCATGCGCGAGAAGACCGAAAAGGTGGCCGAAACCGCTGCGCGCCTCGCGAGCAGCCAGATCGCCCAGATGCTCAACGTTCCCCGGGAAGACGTGAGCGCCGGCCTCTACGACCACGAATACGTCGAGGTGGAGGTGCCCGAGGAGCCGAAGCTCCCCTTCATGGGGATGCTCGGCGGCATGGAGGGGCAGATGCAGGGCTTGCAGGATATGCTCTCGGGCCTCCTTCCCAAACGTCCGGTGCGGCGGCGCATGCGCGTCGTCGAAGCGCGCGAGGTCCTCAAGAATCAGGAGGCCGAACGCCTGGTCGACAAGGAGGAGGTCAGCCAGGAGGCGGTGCGCCGCGCCCAGGAGGACGGCATCGTCTTCCTCGACGAGATCGACAAGATCGCTGGTTCGTCGGGCGTCCAGGGTCCCGACGTATCGGGCGAGGGGGTGCAGCGCGACCTGCTGCCCATCGTCGAGGGCACAGTGGTGAACACGCGCCTGGGCCCCATATCCACCGAACACGTCCTCTTCATCGGCGCCGGGGCGTTCAACGTGGCCAAGCCCAGCGACCTGATCCCCGAGCTGCAGGGGCGCTTTCCGATCCGGGTCGAGCTCTCCGAGCTCACGGCCGAGGACTTTGAGCGCATCCTTCGCCACACCGAGAACTCGCTGATCAAGCAGTACACCGAGCTGCTGGCCACCGACGGCACCGAGCTGGCCTTTGCGGACGAGGCCGTGCGCGCCGTCGCCGACTTCGCCTATCGAGCCAACCGCGAACTCGAGGACATCGGCGCGCGCCGCCTCGCCACCGTGCTCGAGTACCTGCTCGAAGAGGTGAGTTTCCAGGTCGAACTGGGGCGGGTCGAGATCACCAAGGAATACGTCGAGGAGCGCCTGGCTTCCGTACTGGAGTCGGAAGATTTGTCGCGCTACATCCTTTAGGAGGCTAGTCATGCGAAAACGGTCCTGGATTTCGTTGCTTACGCTGGCGCTGGCGCTGTTCGCCGCGGCCTGGGCGCAGTCCGAACAGGCCCAGCCCGAGCAGAAGGAGCCCAGCGTCAAGGCCTACCTGCTGGTCGGCGACGTCTACTATTCCTCGGGCGAATACGATGCGGCGATGATCGCCTTCCGGCGCGCCCTCGAGAAGGAGCCCAACAACGTCTACGCGCTCTACGGCTTGGGCCGTACGCAGCTGAAGATGCACCAGTTCACCTCGGCCATCGAGAACCTCACGCGCGCCATCGCCATCGACGGCAGCTACGCCCCGCTCTACGTGGCGCTCGCGCAGGCCTACACGGACCGCTACCTCTACGCCGAGGACAAGGCTGCGGCCGAGAAGTTCCTGGACCAAGCGCTTTTGATCCTTGACGACGCCAAACGGGTTGATTCCAACTACCATCCCATCTATAACCAGCGCGGTCTGATTTACCAGTACCGAGGAGAACTCGACAAGGCGGAAGCTGCTTTCAAGCAGGCGCTCGAGCTGGCTCCGGACGACCCGGTGGTGCGCTACAACCTGGCGCAGGTCTACCTTTCCCAAGGCAAGCTGGACGAAGCACTGGACATGCTGGCCCAAGGCGTGGCCCTCGACCCGTCTTCCGCGCAGCTGCAGCTCCTCTACGGCAAGGTGCTGGCCGTCAAGGGCCGCCTCGACGAAGCCGAGGCCGCCCTCGACGAAGCGGTAAAGCTCGCACCGCTGAGCGCGGGCAGCTGGGTCAGCCTGGGCCAGGTGCGCTACATGCAAAAAGACTACGGCGCGGCGATCGAGGCGCTAAACAAGGCCGTGGAGCTCGATCCGCTCGGCTTTCCCGAAGCCTACTACTACCTGGGCAGGGCGCACCTTGACGGTGGCCAGGTGGCCGACGCACGTTTGAACCTGACCAAAGCCGTCAAGCTTGCCCCCGACGACGCCGACTACCACTACTGGCTGGCGCGGGCGCTGATGGCCGCGGGCGACAAGGACGCGGCGCGAACCGAGCTGGAGCGCGCCCTCGAGCTGGCTCCCGATCACCAAGAGGCCAAAAAGGCCCTCTCCGCGCTCAAGTAACCGCTCTTCCAGGACCGCAGGCCCGGGAGGTGTCCCGGGCCTGGTTCCGTAGGTGTATTTACGTTTGAAACATAACGGCATGCCCCGTATGATGGATTCCATGAAACCGCGCCTGCGCCTCGACGTCTGGAGCCCGGACCACGCCGCGCCGGAGGCGTCCCTCGCCCAGCCCCTTCCGGAGCTGCAGGCCGAGCCCGTCGCCGCGGACGGCCCCTGGGCGCCAAAGCGCGAGGTTTCGGACTGGGCGGGCCCGCTCTTCTTCGTGGACGGCCGGTTCCGCACCGACGCTCTGATCTACCTCGACGACGCGCCCGCCCTGCTCGTCAGCGTAGCCGTTGGGGCCGTGGGGCTCGAGTCCGAGCGATCCTTCTACGACGAGGCGGCCTTCGCGGTGCGCCGCTACCTGGTCGTGCCGCCCGGCGTCTGGCCGGAGCCACGGTTCTCTCCGGCTTCGGGGCTCGACTATCAACTCGTCGAAGCCGACGGCGAGCCCGAGTCGTTGCGCACCGCGGCGATGGAGCGCCGGGCCTCGCTGGAGATGGCCCTGGGCGAGGGCCTCCTGGAGCGCCATCCCGGGGCGCTGATCCTCCACGACGGCCCGCTGCACCGGCTGCCGGCGGCTCAGACCGCGGGCCGGCTCGGCTTCGCCAAGACCCACCACCGCGGTTACCTGAACGCCGAGCGTGCGGCGTTGCTGGGTAGGCTGGCGGCGGGGGAGCGGACGCCGGTCTTCACCTTTACCCGCGGCGAGCACCGTTTCTATTCGTGGTACCTGCGCCTGCCGCTCGAGCCCGACCGGCCCTACGCGGCCGCGGCGACGCTCTTGCGGGTCGAGACCGCCGCGCCCGAGGCCGTAGCCCTGGAGCTTGCCCGGGTCGCGCTCGGTGTTTTTCCGCGCCTGGCCTCGCGGCCCTTCCGCGATCCGCGCGCCCCGCAGAACCTGGTGCCGGTGGGCGCGCTCGAGCGCGAGCTGGGGCGCAGGCTGGGGAGCGCGGCGCTCGTCCGCCGGCGCCTGCTCGAATACATCCAACGGGAGGCGGTATGAAGCAAGAAGCGATCGGCGTCGTCCTCGGCAGCCGCGAGGCGAGCCCCCTGGAGTTCTGGATCGGCATTCAAGACGGGCTGGTGCGCCT
>Ga0256841_1002701_pt1 | contig 13897 bp, 8 predicted proteins | sample 356308metaG_FD_185971 | JGI IMG/M metagenome (GOLD analysis project Ga0256841, IMG submission 185971) | Hydrothermal vent microbial communities from Mid Atlantic Ridge, Atlantic Ocean - 356-308 | ecosystem: Environmental > Aquatic > Marine > Hydrothermal vents | place: Atlantic Ocean: Mid...
GACGAGTCGGGAGGTTTCACCGACGTGACGGCCGAGGCGGGCTTGCAGACGGTGAGCCTCCGACGGACGGGCTTCGGGACCGTGTTTTTCGACGTGGACTTGGACGGCGCGCTCGACTTGGCTGTCGTCAACGGCCGCGTGTCCCGCGGACCCCTCGACGCGAGCTTGACCGCGGACTCGCCCTGGAACGTCTACGCGGAGCGCAACCAGTTGTTCCGGGGCGACGGCCGGGGAGGTTTTGCCGACACGGGGGCTCTCGCCGGCGCTTTCGCGGGCGTGGCGCGGATCTCCCGGGCTCTGGTGCCGGTCGACCTGGATGACGACGGGGACCTGGACTTGCTCGTGACCAACACGGCGGGGCCGCTGCGGGCCTACGAGAACCTCACGCCGCCGGGTCGGTTTTTGAGAATTTGGGTGAAGGACTCGAAGCGGAAGCGGGTTGCCATCGGCGCGCGCGTCCTGGTCGTGACGGACCGCGACCGATTCCCCGCCGAGGTGGGAACCGGCGCGAGTTATCTCTCCTCTTGGGAGACCCCTCTCCATTTCGGCCTTGGCGCGGCCACCAAAGTGTCGAGGATCGACGTGACCTGGCCCGGAGGCGTGAAGGAGTCCTTCGGTCCTTTCGATGTGAACCGGACTGTTGTTTTGGTCACCGGTGAGGGCCGGCGATGAAAGTCGCCGCGGTTGTTCTCGTCCTCCTCGCGGCGAGCTTGATGTGGTGGTTTGTCGCTTCGTCGCGGGATCCCGTTCCGGATGTCCCGGACCTCGAGGGGCTCGAGCCCGCGGTCATGCAGATCATCGAGGACGCACACCAAGACTTGGTCGACAAGGGGGACGGGGCCGCTTGGCTGAGGTGGGCGAAGGTCCTCCACGCCCATGACTTCTTTTCAGAAGCCGCGGCCGCCTACGAGTCGGCCGAGCCTCTTCTGGGAGGTAAGGATCGATTCGAGGCGGTCTATCTCGAGGGTTGCGCCTGGGAGAAGATGGAGCCTGCCCGCGCCGCGGCGACGCTCCGCAAGGCGTCCGCCTTGCGAAGCGATTATCGACCGCTCTGGCTGCGCTTGGGCGCGCTCGATCTCCAGTTGAACCGACGGGAGGAGGCCGAGTCCGACTTCGAGAGGGCGAATGCGCTGCGCGAGGACGCCTATTCCTGCCTGGGATTGGGGCGCGTGGCCTTGGGCACGGGTCGTATCGACGAGGCCCGTCGATGGCTCGAGAAGGGGCGGGCCATGGACGGAGGGAATCAGGAACTGAATGCCCTCCTCGTGACCGTACTCCGACGTCAGGGGCGCCTCGACGAGGCGCGCTCCTTAGCCGCGGAGGTGGGCGATGCGGAGGAGAAGAGTCCGTTTCCGGATCCGATCCAGGTCGCGATGCTTGCCCTGGGGGCCAGTTTTCAAAATCGCCTCCGCTTCACAATCGAGTTCCTCAAAGCGGGGGACTATGAGGAGGCTCTTGTTTGGGCCGAGAAGTGCCTCTCTTCCCGACCCAACGACGAGGATGCTCTCTTGCGAAAGGGCATGGCACTGGCCCGCTTGGGGCGACTGTCCGAGGCGTTGGGTGTCCTCGAACCCCTTGTGCGCCGTCGTCCTCGCGACGCCGCGGTCCTCGAGGAGTTGGCATCGGCTCTGGCGGCTTCCGGGAAGGGAGCCCGGGCCCTCCAGGTGTTGGATCGGGCGTTGATAGTCGAGCCGCGTCGTGTGCACGCCCACTACCTGCGAGGCGTCATTCTTCAAAAGGCGCGGCCTCTCGAGGCCGAATCCGAACTCCGCTGGGTCATCGCGCGGCGGCCCGACCACTTGGACGCCCGCATGAACCTGGCGCGAGTCCTGTGGGCGGTCGGGCGCAAGGACGCCGCGCGAGAACAGATCGACGAGATCCTCGCTCGTCGCCCCGAGCATCGAGCAGCTTTGGCGTTGAAGACGAAGCTCGATCCATGAAAAAGGCCCCCCGGAGCGAGCTCCGGGGGGCCGTCGATCCGAAGATCAAACGATCAGTCGAGCGCGATCACATGATGGTCCAAGTGAACGTGCCGGTGGGGTCGTCACAGCTCAGGACACCCGTGAAGGGCGTACTCGCGGGGAGTTGTTCACCCACGGAGTCGGGCCCGGCCATGCTGGTGTAGGGCAAGGCGCCCGCGAAACCACCGCCGACGGGATTCATGGTCACGGGGTCGATCACGGTGAGATCCGTGTCGGTGCCCACCATGGCATCGCCGTCGGTGACACCGATGACGTAGTTGTTCGCCGTGTCGGTGTCGGCGATCACGCCGGTCCAGTCCAGATCCACGTGATTGGTGGAGAAGGTGGCGATGGCATTGCCGGCCGGAGCCTGGCTATTCCAGTACTGCTGGTTGTTGTACTGGATCTCCACCGTTCCGTTGAGGGTGTCCTCGACGATGTCGTAGGTAGATCCACTGTTGGCGGAACCGCCCCGATTCAAGTCGGTGTACAGAACCGCCACGCCGGGATTGGGCGGGTTGCCCCAACCGTCGAAGAATTCAGACATCGTGTCGGTGAAGTCGGGGGTGGGTGCCGCGAAGGTGATCTGGCCGTTGGCGTTCACGAACACGTCGTTGTAGGTCGTCCCACCGTAGGTGATGGGAACCGTCAGGGTATGCTGCGCACTACCGTCGTCCGAAAGCGAGAGGCTCGTGTTCACGAACTGGGCGAAGTACTGGAACGCGCCGGGAAGCGTCACGGACTCGACGCCGTCGGAGACCACCACGTCCACGTTGCCGGCCATGGCGCCGGCGGGGGTCGTGACCTCCACGGTCATCGGATCGATGACGGTGAGGCCCGTACCGGCCACGCCGTCGAAGGTCACGGAGGTGACGCCGGAGAGGCCCTCACCGGTGAGAGTCACGAGGGTGCCTCCTGCCACGGGACCGGTGGCGGGTGAGATGCCGCTGACCACGAAGGGAACCCGGGTGATCACCAATTCGGCGAGGCCGGAGCTGGTACCGAAGCCTTCGACGACCACGAGGATTTCCTGGCCCGCGGAAAGAGGGATGTTGTCCAACTGGGAGCGGAAGCCTGGACCGCAGGCTGCGGTGTTGTCGTCCTGGACCACGATGCCCGTGGGCGAGGCGCAGTTGGTGTCCTGGAGCCAGATCCTCGTATCGTAGGCGCTATTGCAGAGGCTGAAGGTGTAGTAGCCGCCGGCCGTGGCCGTGAACTTGATCAAGGCGTCGGGCGCGGTACCGCTCGTCCCGTCGCCGAGGCCGGGGCCCACGATCGAGAACATCGTCGTGGTGTTGAACGTCGTCGTTCCGGTCGTTTCATAGTCGTTGTTGAACAGGGACGTATCCACCTGGAAGGGGATGCCCAGGTCGGCATCCGAAAGGCCCGTGCACTGGACGGCTTCCTCGCAGGTGTCGCTGAAGCCGCTGCCCACGTCCGGAGATTCGAGCACCTCGTGCTTGATGGAGTTGGAAATCTCCATGATGCCGAAGAAGCTGCCACCCGCGGCCGCGACGCCGGCTTGCAGGAAGAGGCCGATGTCGTTGGTGGGGCCGCCCTGGAAGAACATGCCGCCGTCGTTCCACAGCGTGGAGCTGGGGATCGTCAGGTCGATCTGTGCCTCCCCGGCGGCCGAAATCGTCGCACCGAAGGGCTGGAAGAGGGAGTTCACGATGGCAAAACGGTTGATGCCCGTGCCCAGAACGCCGAATTCGTTGATGTCCAAAGACACCGACGCCACGTCGCCGGCGAGGGCGTAAGTGGCTCCGAAGTACGTGCCGGTGCTCATCCGAACGCTGAGAACGTCGCCGGGGCAAACCGACTTGTCCAGGTCATCGAAGGTGCCGCCGTTGACTGCTGTTTCCAGCAGAAAATCGGCGCCGGTGCCTTCGCCTTGCTGCGCCCGCAGCGAGCCGCCCACGAGGGCGAGCGCCGCGAGACCGCAGAGAAGAATCTTGATTCTACGCATTGAGTTCATCTCCTTGTCTTGGCTGGGCGATTCCGAGTGTGTCGGGATCGCCATTCGCCCGTTTACATGATGGTCCAGGTGAAAGTGCCGGTGGGGTCGTCACAGCTCAGGACACCCGTGAAGGGCGTACTCGCGGGGAGTTGTTCACCCACGGAGTCGGGCCCGGCCATGCTGGTGTAGGGCAAGGCGCCCGCGAAACCACCGCCGACGGGATTCATGGTCACGGGGTCGATCACGGTGAGATCCGTGTCGGTGCCCACCATGGCATCGCCGTCGGTGACACCGATGACGTAGTTGTTCGCCGTGTCGGTGTCGGCGATCACGCCGGTCCAGTCCAGATCCACGTGATTGGTGGAGAAGGTGGCGATGGCATTGCCGGCCGGAGCCTGGCTATTCCAGTACTGCTGGTTGTTGTACTGGATCTCCACCGTTCCGTTGAGGGTGTCCTCGACGATGTCGTAGGTAGATCCACTGTTGGCGGAACCGCCCCGATTCAAGTCGGTGTACAGAACCGCCACGCCGGGATTGGGCGGGTTGCCCCAACCGTCGAAGAATTCAGACATCGTGTCGGTGAAGTCGGGGGTGGGTGCCGCGAAGGTGATCTGGCCGTTGGCGTTCACGAACACGTCGTTGTAGGTCGTCCCACCGTAGGTGATGGGAACCGTCAGGGTATGCTGCGCACTACCGTCGTCCGAAAGCGAGAGGCTCGTGTTCACGAACTGGGCGAAGTACTGGAACGCGCCCGGAAGCGTCACGGAATCGACCCCGTCGGAGACCACCACATCCACGTTGCCGGCCATGGCGCCGGCGGGGGTCGTGACCTCCACGGTCATCGGATCGATGACGGTGAGGCCCGTGCCGGCCACACCGTCGAAGGTCACGGAGGTGACGCCGGAGAGGCCCTCACCGGTGAGAGTCACGAGGGTGCCGCCCCCGACGGGCCCCGTGACGGGTGAGATGCCGCTGACCACGAAGGGAACCCGGGTGATCACCATTTCGGCGAGGCCGGATGAGCTATTGAACCCGTCGACGACGATGAGAACTTCGTCGCCGGCGTTGAGGGGAATGTCCTCCAGAGCAGACTGGAGTGACCCGCAGAGAGCGCCATCATCGTCGTGGACGAGGCCAGTGGGTGCGGCACAATTGGTGTCCATCAGCCACACGCGCGAATCGTAGGAGCTACTGCAAAAATCGAAGGTGTAAAAACCACCCGCGGTCGCCGTGAACTTCACGAGAGCGTCCGGACCGGGCCCGGAGCTGTTTCCGCTGCCCATACCTGCCGGGACGACGGTGAACGAAGTCTGCTGACCAAATCCGCTCAATCCCTGGGTGTCGTAGTCATCGTTGAACAGGGACGTGTCCACCTGGAAGGGGATGCCCAGGTCGGCGTCCGACAACCCGGGCAGGCAGAGGGCCTGAGCGCAGGTGTCCTGGAAGATGGAGGCGCCGTCCACAGTGGAATGACGAATCGTATTCGTCACGGCCCAGCTCTGGGGTGCACCGCTGGCGGGGTCGAAGACGAAGCCCTGGATCGTGAAATCCGTGTAGTTGGTCTGGAAGATTCCCGGGACCACGAGGGAGACAGTCATGCTGCCGGTCACGGTGATCGGGATGGGCGAGGCGAAGGGGTCGAGAATGACTCCGCTCGTTCCACCGGGAGCGACGCCGAGGATGCCCAGCTCCGTGCCGAAGTCGGCGGCGGGCTGAGGATCGGTGCAGTCCAGGAGGGTGAAAGCCAGGGCCGGGTTGCCGGTCCCCATGTAACTGATCGTGAGATCCAGGTTGTCGCCCGGGGCGACTGTCTTGTCGAGAGAATCGGCGGCGCCGCCGTTGACGGCGCTGTCGAGATTGGCCAAGCCGTTGCCTTCTCCCTGACCGTAGGCGGGAGCCAGGGTCAGACAAAACGCGGCGGCTGCCAGGAGCATCATTCTGGTTTTCATTACGTCCTCCGTGAAGAAACCAGGGACAAAGGATTGGGGGTTGAGGCTTGTCGTGCCTTCGCGGCACTCGACATCGCAACGCTCCCCTGCGCGAGATCGAGACGATCTCTTGGGTCGTTGGTCGCGAGACGTGTGTGCGAGGGACTTGGCAATCAACCTCATCGTCATGCCGGCACCACGAGGCATCCGGGCACGCTACGTCGTGATCATAGCAGGTGTCAACGTGTCCCTGCAAAAACAAATCATTGTTGATGGGGTACGGAGGCCGTTGGGTCGTGGCGTCGAGAAGCGTCCCGCCTAAGCGAGGAAAAGCCAGCCTGTTAGGAGAATGGCGGACGGCGCGTCGCACGCCGCGTCGGGGCCATGCCGCGACAAAATGTCACGGGTCACGGTCCTTTTTTCAGTCGAGATCGGATGAATGGAGGCCGTGGGAAGTCTAACGGGGTTCGCCCACATGAACCGCCGGGCGTGGACGGGGAAGGGGCTCGACGAGGTCCTGGCCGTCGAGAAGCGCTTCCGCGCGCGTGAATACCTCTTCCGGCGTGATGGCCGCCATGCATTGACGCCCCGGACAACTCCGATAGCGGCACGGGCTGCAGGGGAGGGCGTGATAGAGGGCGCGTTCCGGATGTTGGTAGGGGTAGTAGAGGCGGGGATCGTAGGGGCCGAAGAGGGCAAGGACTTTTCGTCCGAGGGCCGAGGCCAAATGGACCGGACCGGTGTCGCCGCCGATGACGAGATCCGCCTCGTCCATGAGACACGCCACGCGGCGCATGCCCTCGAGGACGGGAAGGACATGAATGGGACGGGTGGCGAGGTCCTGGATGGATTGTCCCATGTCCATTTCGTCGGGCCCGAGATTCAAGGCGACGCGGAGCTGTCGGTTGGCTTGCAAACGGTCCGAGAGCGCTGCCCACGCGGCGAGCGGCCAGCGCTTGGACGGGAACCAGGCGCTCGTGCCCGGGTTCAGAATGACGAGGGGGCCGTCTCCGGTGACGGCCTTGGTCAGATCTCTGACTTCCCGGCGCATCGGGTCGGGGAGCGCGAGTCGCGGGCGTCGGTATTCCCACGGGATGCCGGCGAGGGTGAGGAGCAAGAGGTCTCGCTCGACCTTGTGAAGGACGCGTTCCATCGAGGGAAGGCGCCGATTCGTGAAGAGCCAGTTCGGTTCCCGGCAGTCCTTGCGATGGAAGCCGAAGCGCTTCTTGGCGCGGGTCGCTCGGGTGACGAGACCGCTCTTCAGATTCCCTTGGAAGTCGAAGACCGTATCGAATCGTCGGGAACGAATCTCTCGGCCGAATCGGCGCATTCTGCGAACGACATCGAACCGGCTCGCCCCCCGTCGGCGGGCCTCTCGCCACGTGCGCCGAGGCATGATGATCAGCTCGTCCAACGCCGGGTGATCGATCAGGATGTCGGCGGCCCGATCTTCCACGATCCACGCGATGTGAGCGTGGGGGCGATGAGCGCGCAGAGTTTCGAGGGCGGGAAGGGCGAAGATGACGTCTCCCACGGAGGAGAGTCGCACCATCGCGATGCGCTCAGGCGTCGTCATCGTCCTCGGGGTCGGTGGGCCCCAGTTCCTGTCTCAGCATCTCCGCGATCCGGACGGAGCCCTCGATGGAGGGGTCGAACTCGAATTCGAGGTGAGGGGTCGTACGCGTGGCGAGGGCGCCGGCAACCTCGTGCTGGATGAACCCGCGAGCGTTGGCCAAGGCATGAGCGGTCCGCGAGCGTTCACCGGCCTCGCCAAGGACCGAGTAGTACACCACGCAGTGGGAGAGATCCTTGGCCAGCTTGACTCTCGTGACGGTCACCAGCCCCAATCGAGGGTCGGCGATGTCCCTCAAGAGGACCTGGCTCACTTTGAACTTGATGACCTGCTGGAGTCTCTCGATCTTGTAGCCCATGATCCCTGTCTCCGTCAGCGTACGGGCGTCAGATGATTTCCAGGGCGAAATCCTCGAGCCGTGCGTTGGGGAATTCTTCCACGTAATCCACGATCTTGCGGCAGCAGCCCTCGAGGACCCGGGCGTCCGTGCCCACGAGCACGACGCCGAGGATGGCGGACCTCCAGAGATCCAGGTCCCCGACTTCGGCCGTGGAAGCCTTGAAGCGATGTCGAATGCGCTCCTTCAACCCTTTGACGGCACGGCGTTTGTCTTTCAGGCTCATGGCCCAGGGGATGGCCAGCTCGAGCTGGAGCGCGGCGATCAGCATGGGGATTCCTCGCCTCGTTCAATCGCTCAGAGTCCGCTTGACCTTCTCCACGTCGTAGGGTTCGAGGATGTCGCCCACCTTGATGTCGTCGAAGCCGTCGATGCGAATACCGCACTCGCTGCCTTCTTTGACCTCCCGCACGTCATCCTTGACGTGGCGAAGTGAAGCGATCTTGCCCTCGTGGATCAGAATCCCGTCACGGGTGATGCGCACCCTCGACGAGGCGCGTACGACACCGTCTTGGACGAGGCAGCCCGCGATCGTGCCGAGCTTGGACACCTTGAAGGTCTTGAGAACCTCCACGTGACCCGTGATCTTCTCCAACTCCTCGGGAGCCAACTGGCCTTCGAGGGCGTCCTTCAACTCATCGAGGAGTTTGTAGATGACGCTGTAGTGGCGAATCTCGACGCGCTTTTGCTTCGAGAGTTTTCGCGCCGCCGAATTGTCCGTGACGTTGAAGCCGAGGATGACCGCATCCGAGGCGTCGGCCAGAGTGACGTCGGTCTCGGTGACGCCGCCCACGGCGCCGTGGATGATGCGAGGTTCGATCTCGTCGTGTTTGAAGGAGAGGATTTCCTTCTTCAGGACCTCCAAGGAACCCTGTGTATCCGTCTTGAGAATGATGTTGACGCGGCCCGTCTCCGCCTGCTTCAGCAGATTGTCGAGGCTGGCCCGTTGATTCTGTGCCAGGCGATCGTCGCGCGCCTGAACCTGCCGTTCGTCGGCAAGTTGTTTGGCCTTGGCCACGTCCCGGACGATATAGAAGCGATCGCCGGCCCTCGGGAGTTCCGGCATCGAAGGCACTTCTACCGGCATGGAGGGCCCCGCCTCCTTGATCATCTTTCCGTCCTGGTTGCGAATGGCTTTGATCTTGCCGACCAAGTGGCCGACGAGGTAGGTGTCTCCGCGGTGGAGCGTCCCGTCGGTGACGATGAGGCGCGCCACGTTGCCCTCGCCCTTGCGCTGATAGGCTTCGATGACCGTTGCGATCGCGGGACGCTTGGGATCCGCCTTCAGGTCCAGGACCTCGGAGACGAGGCCCAGGTACTCCAGGAGGTCGTCAACGCCTTTGCCCGTGATCCCCGAGACTTCGACACAGACCGTATCCCCACCCCACTCTTCGGGTTGGAGGCCGAGACCGACGAGCTGCTGTTTCACCTGCATCGGGTTGGCCTCGTGCTTGTCGCATTTGGTGAGGGCCACGACGATGGGCGTCTCCGCTGCCTGGGCGTGGGCCACGGCTTCTTCGGTCTGTGGCTTCACGCCTTCGTCGGCGGCCACCACCAAGACGACGAGGTCCGTCACCTGGGCGCCGCGGGCTCGCATTTCCGTGAAGGCCTTGTGCCCCGGCGTATCCAGGAAGACCACGTCGCCGTGAGGCGTGTTGACGCGCCAGGCTCCGATGTGCTGAGTGATCCCGCCGGCTTCACGTTCGGCGACGCGACTTTTACGGATATAGTCCAAAAGCGTGGTCTTGCCGTGATCGACGTGTCCGAGGAATGTGACGACCGGGGCGCGGGGCACGAGATCCTCTTCCTGCGTGTCCCATACCTCCAGCTCGTCCTCGACGAACTGCTTCTCGAGGTTCTCCGCATCCTTCACTTGGATCTCACACTCGAACTCGAGTCCGATGAGTTCCACCGTGTCCTTGTCCAGCGTCGTGTTGATGCTCGGGAACATGCCGTGATCGCGAATGAGGGATTCGATGATCACCGCCGCTTTCAGGCCCATGGCCGCGGAAAGATCCTTGACCGTGATCGGCAATTGGATCTCGCAGCTCGTGGGCCGTTCGACCGGCTGCTTCGCCTTCTTGCGACGCGGCATCATGCGGTTGCCCTGGCCGCCTCCCCGTCGTCCGCCGGGTCCTCGGTAGCCGCCCCCACGTTGGGGAGCGCGAACGAACGTCCTCTTGCTGCCTTCCCGGCTCGTCTGGATCATCCCGCCGGAGTCCAGGTTCCCCATTTGAGGAGCCTTTTGCCACGAGGGCGCGGATCGGGTTTGCTGCGGGATGTCCTTGTGTCCGAGAATCGTGGGACCTCGACGCTCTGGGAGTCCCTTGGTCGTTTCCCGGTCTTTCAAGGATCCCAATTCCTTGGCCTCGATCGTGATTCCCGCGCCGGGCGAAATGGTGGGGGAGACGACCTTCGTCTCGCGGGTCTTCGGAGCCGGCTCGCTGCCACCGTCGTCGCCCTCGCCTTCCGGACGATTCACGATACGCGCCGCGATGTCGCCGGAAACGGTGACTTCCCTCGGTCCCTTGGGTGGCGCGTCGGCGACTTCCGCCGCGACGGGTTTCTCCTCGGGGGTCGGGGCGCCCGGAGGCGAGACCGTCTCGAGGATCTGCTTGGTCTTGGGCTTGGGCTTGGGCGCGGGCTTCTCCTCGACGGGAGCGACCTTCGGGGGCGCGTCAACCTTGGACTCCTCGACGACGGGAGCCTCCTCCACGGCGGGCGCTTCCGCCTCGACGGGCTTGGGCTCCTCCTTGGGAGGAGGCACGTAGAGGAATGCGCGGATGAGGTTGGCCTGGGCTTCGGTCAGGGAGCCCATATGGTTTTTCACCTCGACACCGTGCTTGCGTGCCTCGGCCATGATGTCCTTGGATGTGACACCCAATTCCTTGGCCAACTTGTGAACTCGAATCGACATGCGGTCGTCAGCTCTCTTTTGTGCGGCGCCAGCGCCTCCCGGGGCGCGGGTCGCCTTTGTCGTCTTGTCTCAGCCTGCGGCCGGGGGCTCGTTGCGCTCCCCGGGCAGACTTTGATCTTCCTCCGGCTGAGCGTCCGCAGCCGGTTCTTCCGTCATCATTCGCGCCGCCGCGGCAGCCAAGGGGTCATCTTCCCCCTCATCGCTCGACGCCGTCGCCTCGGGCATCTCGTCGCCGTCGGCATGGGCCGCATGGGTGAGTCCTGCCGCCCCCGCTTCGTCCTTCGTGGCCTGGAAGCGAGCCATCTCGAGGAGTGGGTCCCGCTCCTCGACTTCGGAATCCTCGGCCTTGGCCTCGGCGCCGTCCGCGATGGTGACGGGTTCGGGACCCTCGCCCGTCTTCAACGATTCCAGGAGTTGTTTTTCCTGGGCGTTCAGCGCGCTTTCGGAGCCCTGCTTTCTGTGGCGTTTCATGGATTCCGGCAATTCGCCTCCCGCACCCATGATGTTCACGTCCCAGCCGGTCAGGCGGGCCGCCAAGCGCACGTTCTGACCCCTTCTGCCGATGGCCAAAGACAGCTGATCTTCCGCCACCGTCACGATGGCTTCGCCGGTCTCGTCGTCGAGGGTGATGGAGAGGATCTCCGCCGGTTTGAGGGCGTTCATGATCAGAATCTCAGGGGATTCATTCCACCTGATGATGTCGATCTTCTCGCCGTTGAGCTCGTCGATGATGTTGCGGATACGCGAGCCGCGGATACCGACACAAGCTCCCACGCAATCCACCTTGGAGTCGTACGAGACCACCGCGAGCTTGGTGCGGAACCCGGCCTCCCGCGCCAGCGCCTTGATCTCGATGATGTGGTCGGCGATCTCCGGGATTTCCAATTCGAAGAGGCGGCGGATGAGATCCGTGTGGGTTCGCGACAGCACGATGCGGACCCGGTGTCCCACCTTCTTGACATCGGCGATCACGGCGCGAATGCGATCCCCGACGTGCTGGGTTTCCGTGCGGATACGTTCATGACGGGGGAGAATGGCCTCCGTCTGGTTCAGGTCGCAGATGATGTTGTCGCCTTCGAAGCGCTGGACCGAGCCCGTCACGAGCTGGCCGCGTTTTTCGATGAACTCTTCGTAGATCTTGTCCTGCTCGGCTTCGCGCACCCGTTGCAATAAAACTTGCTTGAAGGTCTGCGCGGCGATGCGTCCGAGGCTTTCCAACTCCTGAGACGTCACGGGGCGGCCATCGACCACGCCATTGAAGGCGCCGGTGGAACGGTTGACGCTGATTTCGAGTTCTTCCGCCTCCGTGAATCGCTTTCGAGCCGCCGCCCCCATGGCCGCTTCGAGGCTGTCGAAGAGGATCTCCTCGTCGAGCCCTTTCTCCCGCGCCATGGATTGGACGAACTTGACCAGCTCGGGTCCACCCTGCATGTTCGATCTCCAACTGCGCCGCGACCCGGCACGTCCTCGTTCGAGGGCCGGCCCGGCTCGAGGCCAAAGAAAAAAGCGGGGATTCCCCACTCTTTCGGTGCAGGCAATCCACGCCTGGCTGGGCCCTCGCGACCGTCGGTCCCTCGGGAGGGAACGACGGCGGAGATCGTTCAGGGAGCTTCACGAGCTAGTCGTGCATGTCGGTCTCCCGTGGGATGGCCCGCGCCTCGGCGGCACGGCCCGCACCGTGAGTTCCTCGAGGCCACCCGCCCCAAGGAACATTCCCGAACCCGCAGCCTGTCCCCCCTTGGGACCGACTCGAGGGCTCGGGAAAGCAGAATAACGAAGGGATGAGCGAAAGGCCAGACGATACGGGGCCTCCGACGGTCGAATTCGCCGCTGTGGCGAGGGCTCTTTCCACGCTCCTTGGATTTCTTCAAGATATTGAAGAGTATGGATTTGTGAATTATCCGATCCCTCAAGCCGGGCCCGCGTCGTGACGTCGACCTCCCGTGCAGCGTTCGGACCCCGGGTGTTGGCGGCGCTGGGTGTCATGGGAATCCTGGGCGTGGTCGTGGCGTTGGTCTTCGTCAAGGTCTGGGATGATTACGTGACGGGCCTCCAGCCCGAGTATTTCAAGTCCCAAGGGCTCGCCTGGGGGCGGACGTATCGCTCCCGCGTCGAGGCCTTGATGGAGCGCTACCTGGACGAGCGTCCCCACGAGGAGGTCACCCACTGGCGCGAGTCCTTCCCCCGTTGGGTCCGCGGGCATCTGCGCGACGCGGTGGCCGCCGTGCCGGGGTCCCGTCCCTTGTCCTTGGCGGTCGTCGAAGGGAAGACGGGCAAGCCGGCCGCTTCTTGGGGCGAGAGCGGAGCCCTTTGGGCACGGGGCCGCCCGGTGGCGGGCGTAGAGCCCTCCGCGACGGTTCTTTCGGCCAACGGGGAGGAAGTTCAGGTCCTGATCGATCTGCCCCTTCAGGCCGACGAACCCCTGAAAGCCGCCTACAGGCTTCGAGTCCTGCTCGGATTCACCCCCTTCTCGAAGGGGCTCCGTCGGGGCACGAATTACGCATGGGTCCTCGTCCTCGTCTATCTGGTGATGCTCTACGGCCTGTTCGTGCTGGTCTATCTCCTGGGTCGGCGCGAAACCCGGCTCTCCTTCGAAGCCGAGGAGCGCAGAAGCCGGCTGAAGGCGATCGGGTCGGTGGCGGCCGGGATTGCCCACGAAGTGAGAAACCCGCTCAACGCCGTCTCCCTCAACGTCCAGTACCTGGAAAAACTGAACGCATCGGCGACCGGCCGAACCCCCGAGGGCGCCGATTTCCAGCGCATCCGGGGCGAATTGCGCAAGATCGAGCAGGTCATCGACAATTTCGTGGCCGTGGCCCATCTGGGTGCGATGGAGTTTCGAGACTTCGACCTGTCCCGGACGTTGGAGGACATGGTCGCGTCTTTGCAGCCCGAATTCGAGACCCGCGGTGTGGCCGCTCGGTTCCACGGAGAGGGGTCGGGACTCGTCCGGGGCGACGAGGAGAAACTGAGGCAAATCCTTCGCCACCTCACAGAAAACGCGCTGCGCTCCGTGGAAGATGCGGAGGAAAAACGCCTCGACGTGGCCTTCGACGGTCGAGACTCCCGCCGTGTGCGGGTCACGATCCGCAATTCGGGCCCCGTTCCCGATCCCCAGGTTCTCGCAAACATGTTCGACCCCTACTGGACGTCACGGATCT
>Ga0256841_1002702_pt1 | contig 13894 bp, 8 predicted proteins | sample 356308metaG_FD_185971 | JGI IMG/M metagenome (GOLD analysis project Ga0256841, IMG submission 185971) | Hydrothermal vent microbial communities from Mid Atlantic Ridge, Atlantic Ocean - 356-308 | ecosystem: Environmental > Aquatic > Marine > Hydrothermal vents | place: Atlantic Ocean: Mid...
TAATCCGGCTGATTGCTATCTTCCAGCTTGATAACCTCTGCACCCATTTCCGCTAACATCATCGTTGCCAGCGGTCCCGGGTACAGGCGGGTTAAATCCAGGATACGCACCCCCTGCAAAGGAGGCGGTAAAGTTTTTTGGGAGGATTCCGGTGAGGTCTCTGGCGGGGGGGCATCTTCATCAGAGACACCGGCTGCGGCGCTTTCCCCGGGGGAACTCCCTGTTTCCGGCTCCCTGCTCAGACCGGAGGAAAGCTCAGGCTCCTTTTCCGGCGGGATAACTTCATTTTCTCGGGACTGATCATCTTCCGAAACGGCCTCTTCATGGTCAGCCCGGGAATCGTCCGGGGTAGACTTCTTCCCCCGGGAGGCGCCCCTTAATTTTCCGAATAATTTTTTAAACATTCCCCGGGATTCGGCAGGCGCTTCGGCAGCCGATGTTCAAGTATCCGGCAGGGGATCGAACAATTGGGTGAATTGCAGCATCTCCGGCACGTTGGAGACTTTCACCTTGCCCATCATAAACGCAATCTGGGGATTTAGTTTGCCAGTCTCCATTTCCAGGTAGGTTTTATCCACGGTTTCCACCACGCAATCCGCTTTGCCAACACAGCCGTTTTCAACCAGGCAGGTGTCACCTTCAATTCTCACCGTGAACTCCCCGCCCTTTTCCCCGGAGATTTTAAAATGGATTACTCCATGATAATCCCCGGCTTTTGTCGCCCGGAAGCGCGAAGGGAGAGTATGGATAATCGATTGTGCGGTTAACTCCGAAGGCTGCTGTTGGAGAGAGTCGGCTTCATTATCGGGTATGGTGTCCGGCGAAACGTCGTTCACCGGCGGGGGAGGCGGCTGATGCGCTTCTCCAGAACGGCTCTCCACTTGCTCCTGGGCGGATGGCTTGTCCGGGATTTCCTCCCGGGTAGGTACTTCTTCGATTTCCGGCTGCTCCCGGTTATGCAATGAAAGGGAAGCTTCCTGAAATAACTGCTCCAGTTCCAGGGAAGGATCACTTTCCATTGCGGATGGTTCCCCTTCCCCGTTGGTTGGCGGCGTAACTGCGCTTTCGTCAACGGTTTCTACAATTTCCCCGGGCTGAACTGGGGAGGATTCCGACAGTTCCTTTTCCGGTACTCCCGGGTCCCCTTCCGGGGTGTGCAATTCCCGGGAGGCTTCACCGACCGGGGAGGCAACTACTTCTTCCCGGGCTTCCGGAGACGGTTCCGGTGTCGTTTGAGAGGTGGGTTCCCCTTCCCGGTTCTGATACTCCACATGATCGATCAACAATTTGGAAATAATTTCCCGCATCACCTCCGAAGCGCCGCCGACAATGGTGCCCACCCGGGCATCGCGGTAGATTCGCGATATCAGGTATTCATCCATATAGCCGTATCCGCCAAAGAACTGCAAGCAGGTATCGGCAACCCGTTTGGCTAATTCCGTAGTGTATAGCTTTGCCATACTGCACTGCCGCACTGCCGGAAAATTTTGCTGATACAACCAGGAGGCATAATAGGTGAGTTGACGGGCGGCTTCGACTTCGGCGGCTAAATCGGAAAGGGAATGACGAATTGCCTGGAAACGGGAGAGCGGCTTGCCGAAGGCTTCCCGCTGAGAAATGTAATTCAGGGTGAGATCAAGGCAATAATCGGCTCCTGCCATGGCAGTGATGGCTGCCACCAGCCGCTCCAACTGAAACATTTCCATCAGGTAGTAAAAGCCCATATTTTCTTTACCCAGGAGATTGGATGCCGGCACCCGAACGTTATCAAAAGTGATTTCGGCGGTGTCGGAGCAATGCCAGCCGATTTTCTTCAATTTGCTGGCGGTTACCCCCGGGGAATCGGAATCCACTATCAGCAGGGAAATACCACCGGTGCCGGCATCGGGGTCGGTTTTGGCAGCTACCACGATAAAATCCCCATAGACGCCATTGGTGATAAAAGTCTTGGCGCCGTTGAGGATGTATCCCTCGCCTTCCCGCCGAGCCCGGGTGCGGATGGCAGCGACATCGGACCCGGCGTCCGGCTCGGTGACTGCCAGGGCGCCGATCTTTTCCCCGCGGATGCCGGCCGGCAAATAGTAGGCTTTTAGTATATCACTGCCAAAATGATGAATGTAAGAGAGGGCGATATAAACATGTACTCCCACTGCCGCGGCAAATCCACCCGGAGTTAACGCTCCTAGGGCTTCCAAAAAAATAACGGAAAAAAAGAAATCTGCATTACTACCACCATAGTTTTCGGGAAATGGGATACCCAAGAGGTCTTGTTCCCCCATTTTCAGCCAGATTTCCCGGGGAATGCGTTCCTCTTTTTCCCATTGACTGGCAAATGGCGTCACTTCTTTTTCCAGGAATTGATGCACCGTCTCCCGAAATAATTGGTGCTCCTCGGTAAAATAAGGTGATCTCATACAAACTCGCCTCTTATGGATTGGAAGGTGTAGGGAATAAGGTATAAAGATTTAGCACCTGCAGGGCACCGTCTCAATATACCTGTTCCTGTGCTTCAGTCTGAAAAATTTCCCTCTCTCCCAAAAACAAAAGTTATACGCCCGACAACCAATTCGGTTGACGCATCGCAAAGATTGATAAAAAAGGTTTATAGCGACGTTTCCAGCCGCCCGCATGGGGATAAACCCCCATGCTCAAAGATGGAGCCATCCTGAAGGATGCTAAATCTGCTCAATTTTGGCAATTTGGTACGGTCTCAGGGCGCTTCAGCGTCCTTCCATCTCTGACAAAACAAGTGTTGTCGCTCCGGAACGTCAAAATTATGGAGTTTGAATAATTAATCGGGCTATTTTTAATGCTCGCAGCGGGGCGTCAAAACAAGTTTTGACGCTCCGTTGTAAACGTAGGAGCGACAAAATTTATTTTGTCGGTGGCACGGTTATTTAATCAAACTTCATTATTTTGACCACCGGTACGTAGCTGGGAAATGGCACGGTTGATTTCTCAACGATCATCATCCCGGGGCAGGACAAAAAACTCAATAAAATCGTTTATCCTCCGCCGCATAATCACGAATCACCTGCGCCGGGGTGAAGCGGGCACCGTATTTCTCTTCCAGCCGTTCCAGGCTTGATAGAACCGCCGCTGCGCCCAGCCGGTCGATATACCGGAACGGGCCGCCGAGGAACGGGGGGAAGCCCAATCCCAGCACCGCACCCAGATCGCCATCCCGCGGGGAATCCAGAATCCCCTCCTGCAAGCAGTGGGCGGCTTCATTGACCATCACCAGCATCAGTCGCTCCTGTATCTCCGTTGCCAGGTGTTTTTTCCGCTGGCTACCGCTGAAAAACCGGTAAATCGTCTGATCGACCTCTTTTTTCTTCTTCCCGGCGCTGTCATAGAGGTAAAATCCCTTGCGGTTTTTGCGCCCCTTATACCCGGCATCAGTTAATTTCTGCATGGCATCGGTGGGCGTTACCCCGCGGGCGGCAAACATCTCCCCCAATACCCGGGAGACATGCGCCCCCACGTCTATCCCCACCTCATCGATCAGGGTAATGGGTCCCACCGGAAAGCCGAAATCGCGCATCACCCGGTCGATATGCAAAATATCACCGCCCTCTTCCAGCAGCAACAGCGCCTCGTTCAGCATGGGTGCTAAAATGCGGGTGGTATAAAAGCCGGGACCATCCTTCACCACAATCACCGTCTTACCCTGGCGGATGCCCACGTCAATCGCTGTTGCCTTTACCCATTGGGCGGTTTTTGGGGTAACGATAATTTCCAGCAAGGGCATTTTGGGAACCGGGGAAAAATAGTGCATGCCGATCACCTGGCTGGGGCGGCGGGCTTTTTTGGCAATTTGGGAAATGGGCAGGGAAGACGTATTGCTGGCGAAAATGCACTCTTTTGCCGTGGCAGCCTCCGTTTCCTTTAATACCTTCTGCTTTAATTCCAGGTCTTCAAAAACCGCTTCCACAACCAGTTGCACCTGTTGGAAGCCGGTATAATCGCTTACAGCATGGATACAACTCATCATCCGGTCCCGTTCGAACGAAGAAAGCGCCCGTTTTTGAACTTTTTTATCAAGATCATCCCAGATGGTTTTTTCGCCCCGGGCAACCGCCTCCAGGGAGATGTCCTTGAGGTACACATCAATCCCTTTGGCGGCGCTGACCTCGGCGATACCGGCGCCCATAAATCCGGCGCCCAGCACCCCGATTCGGGAAACCGGTTTGGCTTTTGTCTGTAGCGGATTCTTTTTTTGGGCGGTCATGCTGAAAAAAAGATTGATCAACTCCTCTGCCTGCGGAGTATGCACCAACTCCTCAAAAGCTTTGGATTCCGCAGCCAGCCCGGCGCTTATCCCTTTCTCCAGCCCGATTTCCACACAATCGATAATTTTGAACGGTGCCGGGTAATTTCCCCGGGTTTGCTTTTCAGTCATCTCCCGGGCTTTTTTGTAAATGATTCTCCGGGTGAACGGATTGCTTTCCAGGGCTTTGTTCAGCATACTCTGTTTCTTTTTGGGTTGATGGTGCCGGGCAGCCAACTCCGAAGCCATTTGTCTGGCGGCATGGAGCAAGCCGTAGGGGTGAATCAGGGCATCCACCAGCCCCATCTTTTTTGCCTGGCGGGGATAGACATTTTTTCCGGTCAGCATCATATCCAGCGCCCGCTGCAAACCGACCAGTCGTGGCAGCCGTTGAGTGCCCCCGGCAGCAGGGAGCAATCCCAATTTCACCTCCGGTTGTCCCAGGATGGTCTTCGGGTCATCGGTGGCAATTCGACCGTGACAGGCTAAGGCAACCTCCAGACCCCCACCCAGTGCCGCCCCGTGAATAGCTGCCACAATCGGCTTGGGAAAATCCGCCATGCGATTCAGCAATGCCTGCCCGCTGCGACTGAGCGCCTCCACCTGCCCCGGTTCTTTCAGTTCCAGCAGACGCTCCAAATCCGCCCCGGCGATAAAGGTATCCTTCTTCCTGCTAATCAGCACCATCCCTTTTACTTCGTTATCTTTGAATAACTCATCCAGCATGGCGTTGAACTCATCCACCAAATCCGCTGCCAATTTGTTTACTTTTTCACCCGGCTGGTCTAACCAGACCACCGCGATACCATCTGTTTTTTCAATTGAAGTGTAAGACATGTTGTTCGCTTCCTCCATTTAATGAGCTTTTATTCGTTCATGGTCAAAGGGAGAACGATGTCCCCCCCTTATACCCAATACCCTATACCCTTTTCCTTTTTTACGTTTCACCCTTACCTTATGCCATCTATGCCATCTCCCTTATCCCTTTCGTACTCATCCATACCGTTCCAGTAAAATCGCATTGCCAACCGCCCCGGCAGCGCAGGATGCCACCATGGCAAACTGACCGTCTTCTTTAATTAAACGATTAGCAGCGGTGGTGACCAGTCGCGCCCCGGTGGCGCCAAAAGGATGCCCGATGGAAAGAGACCCGCCCCAGGCATTCAGCTTTTTCAACGGGATTTCCCCCACCTTTTTATCTCTTCCCAGTTTTTCCCGGGCGAATTCATCACTGTTCAGGCATTTCAGATTTGCCACCACCTGGGCGGCAAATGCCTCATGCAGTTCAAACACATCGATCTTCTTCAGGGAGAGACCGGTCTTGTCCAGCAATTTGGGAATGGCATACGCCGGACCCAGCAGCAGCTCCTCCTGGGGGTCCTGGGCAGTGTAAGCATACTCCCGCAGGAATGCTTTGGGCTGGTAACCCAGGGTTTTTGCTACCTCCTCTGCCATCAGCAGCACCACCGCCGCCCCGTCGGTCAGGAAGGAAGAATTTCCGGCGGTTAACGTGCCGTAGGGTTTCACAAACGCCGGTTTTAATTTTGCCAATTTCTCCGGGGAGGTGTCGCCACGAATGCCATTATCCGTTTCCACCACCTTAAACGTGGGTGGTACCGGAACCGGTGCAATCTCCTCTTTTAACCATCCCTCCTCGGTTGCTTTTGCCGCGGCATGGTGGGAATAGAGGGCATACTCATCCTGCTCCTCCCGGCTCACCCCGATGCGAGCCGCCAGGCGGTCGCAATCTTCTCCCATGGTGCGACCGGTGGTGAACTCGGCAATGGCGGGCGTTTCCGGCAGCAAATCACCCGGGCTTAATCCTTTGATAAACTGAAGGTAGTCAGTGGTCTTGCGGTATTTCTGCGATTCCACCAACTTCTGGCGGAATTTTTTACGGAACAGAATCGGCACATCGGTGAGGCTCTCCGTTCCCCCGGCAATGACCACATCCGCCTGCCCGGTGCGGATTAAATCCACTCCGTTGGTGATGGCTTTATTGGCGGATACGCACGCTACCGTTACCGTCACTGCCGGCACGGTATGAGGAATCCCCGCTGCCAGGGCAGCATCTCGCGCCACATTGGTGTTGGCAACATTGGAAATCACATTCCCCATGATCACCCAGTCGATTTTATCGACCGCAACCTGGGAACGGGTGATGAGCGCCTGCAATGCCATCCGGGCTAAATCATACGCGGTTAACTCTTTGTAATCCGTGCCGGAACGCAAAAATGGGATGCGAACTCCCTCCACCAGCACTGCCTGTCGAAAATGATTGAAAGTCTTCATCGAATCTATCTCCCTGTTTTGGTTACGGGATTTTATTTGGTACGATTATCCTCGCTTTTGTTGGTGCTGGCAAACCGTAAATCACACTTTAAATGGATGGGGATGACTTACAGTGCCATTTTGATGCGATTGTTGGTGCAAGGTACGCTGCGCTTTCAAATGTGTGACTGAGCAGCGATTTGATGATTGCAGACAATATTTCATCGCGCATTTTTGAGAAGCGTAAAAAAAACTCTGGCAACTCATGAGATTCCCGCATTCGGAGCAACGTCCCCCGTTGGGGCGGGAATGACAAAAGGATTAGAAGGTGTCACTCCTGCCCCGATTGGGAGTCGTTGTTCAACCCCGCCACTCACAACGTGATGAGGTCGTCGTTGAGACAGGGGGCTCACTCCACAGCACCAGTATGGGGCTGTTTCGCTCTATTCACGGTGAACTCTCTTACCCAATCACAAAACGCCACTCTCCGATTTCCCGTTTATATCGTTGATAAGCTGCTGAAGCGCTTCTTCCCTTTGACGGTGGGTTTGTTCCTCTTGAAAAATCTCCGGAGACGCAGCCCGCTCCGGACACTGCAACTCCGTCAACCCACACCGTTCGCAGCTCTCGTTTACTTCAACAATCGGAACATCGGGATCATTCCAGAAGCCCACGGTATTTCGGAATTCCTCATTGATGATAAAACTAACCGACCCGCTGACATTCATTCCTAACTGCACTTTAGAGGCACGTGCCAGGGTGATGGTGAACAAATCCACCTCTAATTCCAGGAAGCGGGAGCGCTGGGCAGCAATGATGGTGGAACCGTCGTGTCCGGTACGCTGTTTTTTTTCCAACTGCCGGAGCAATTGCACCGGCAGCCAGCGTCGACAGTGATGTTCCCGGGCAACCATGCCCGAGGGTAAAAAAAGCTTCGACATATTAAAGAGACTGGTCAGGGTAAAGATATTTGATTCCCGACGACTGTGGAAACGAAAGAACAAGAAATCGCTGATTCCGAAGAATTGCGGCAACAGTTCCCCCAGGCGATAAGCAAACATCTCCGGGGTGACCCCAAATTGTTGAATCAGGGAAAGGAATTTTTTGGCTCGCCAGCGTTTCTCCCGGAATAATTTTTTCACCGCCCCACAGAGCACCTCCCGGTTCATCAACATTGCCCCGGCAAAATAGGAAGCTTTGAAATGGTTCAACAACTGCTCAAACGAGTGCACCCGCATCAGGGAGGATGTTTTTGCCCGGTCAGTCAAATTCAGGACCCGGTATCCGATTTCCCTTGCCAGGATGAACGCCTTCTGCCCGGGCGTCAAATTGGGATTGATAAGCAAGCGCGGTGGGGATTTTCCAATAAAAATCCACCGTAACTGATGTAATTCCGGATAGGCTGTCAGGTGTTCCTCATCGATCAGGTAACCGAAGCGCCGCATGAGGATATCTGACAGCGGTTCCGGTAGAACCGGCGGGGCGGGGGAAAGATGATGCTCGTTCCGGAAGGTTAAAACCGCTTCTTCTATCTCCGGAAAATAATTGTGGTGCATTTGCTGGTAAGAGCGCAGAGCAGCGAACAACAAATGCTCCACCCGCATGTCATAAGATTGCCCGATCTCCAGAAAAGTACGCACCAACGCCCCGGCTTTTTCCGGATCACCGGTGAGCAGGGTGAGCAGATGTTGCGGGGAAATGCCATACAACCGAAAGGGGAATTCCTGAATCACCGGGGAAGAAAGGATGGTAGAGAGCGGGTCTAATTTTCGGTGCAAACGGGAGGAGACCAGGTCATCGAAAGAAATTTCCAGTGCTTGCGCCAATTGGAAAATTTTTTCCGGCTTGGGATATTTCTTCCCTTTCTCAATTTCGCTTAGATAAGAAATGGAGAGATTGGTCTTCTCTGCCAACTCCTTGAGGGACAGCCCTCTCTCCTGGCGGAACTGCTTGAGCTTCACCCCTAAGATGAATCGCAGGTTATTGCTGTTGAACTCCATGGCTTATCTCCCGGGGGAGTGTGTTGGTGATCAGTAAGACAGTGTTCAGTGAGACAGTAGGGCAATGGTTCGTTCCGTGGGAATGGTGTATGTTCCGGCGACTCACACCCTGCCTTGTGCCTTCCATTTTATACCGAGGCCCCCCCCTTTATTCGCCCTGTCGGTCAAAAGTTCACTGCGAGCGAAAAAATACGGAAGCAATGGCGAAAAACAAAACTCTTTTTTGGCGAAATATGTTTTTAAGCGAATTTTCGCTTGATTTTAAACAGTGTTCAATTTATCTTGATGCTACCGTCACCTGCCGCCATAGCAGTGACAGGGGTTGTCCGAATCCACAGCACGATCAAAATACTTCTCGTCGAACATCAATGTCGTTTCATCAAATTTTCAGGAGAGACATTATGGCACAACATCCCCATTCCCCGCCTTCCCGGCATGTTTCCGAGGAAGAAGCCCGCCGCGTGGCAGAAGCTGCCCGCCAAACCCAATGGGAACATCCCAGCTTTCTTCGGGAATTGTTCCTGGGAAAATTCCGGCTGGATTTGGTTTATCCTTTTCCCGAGTTACAGGGGTTGGACCGCCCGGAATACCTACAATTTTACCGGAAAATGAAAATGTTGCTGGATGAAGTGGATTCCGACGCCATTGACCGGACCGGTAAAATTCCCGATGATATTCGCAACCGGTTAGCCGAGATGGGTGCATTCGGCATCAAAATTGACAAAAAGTATGGCGGGCTGGGTTTTACCCAGGCGGAGTACAACCAGATCATGAAATTGGTTTGCAGCCGTGACGGCAATATCACTGCGCTGCTCTCTGCGCATCAATCCATTGGCGTGCCCCAGCCGCTAAAACTGTTTGGCACCCCGGCACAAAAGGAAAAATACCTGCCTCGCATCGCCCGGGGTGCGGTCAGCGCTTTTGCCCTTACCGAACCGGACGTCGGCTCTGACCCGGCAAAGCTCTCATCTTCCGTGCGGGAATCCGATGACGGACGATATTACATTCTCAATGGGCAGAAACTCTGGTGTACCAATGGCACTATCGCCGAATTGTTAGTGGTGATGGCGCGCCATGAAGAAGACGGCAAGATCAGTGCGTTTATTGTGGAAACGGATTGGGAAGGGGTCGAGGTGAGCTATCGCTGTCACTTTATGGGCTTGAAGGCGATGGAAAACGGGATGATTACTTTCAGAGATGTGCATATCCCCAGGGAAAACTTACTGGGTGAACGGGGGCGGGGGTTAAAGCTGGCGCTGGTGACACTGAACACCGGGCGGCTAACCCTGCCGGCAGTGGTTGCCGGTGCCGCCAAAACCGCCCTGGAAATTACCCGCCGCTGGGCAAACGAACGGGTGCAATGGGGTCAGCCCATCGGTAAGCATGAAGCCATTGCCCAAAAAATTTCCGATATGGCAGCCGGCACTTTTGCTGCGGAATCCATAGCCGATTTGACCACTGCCCTGGCGGAAAACGATTTTGATATCCGCCTGGAGGCAGCTATTGCCAAGATGTACAACACGGAGTTAGGCTGGAAAATTGTGGATGACACGCTGCAGATTCGCGGTGGCAGGGGGTATGAGACCGCGGACTCTTTGCGCGGGCGCGGAGAACCGGGCATTGCCGTGGAGCGGATGATGCGCGATTTCCGCATCAATTTAATTTTCGAAGGCTCCAGCGAAATCATGCGCCTCTTCATTGCCCGGGAAGCGCTGGATAAGCACCTTCAGGTGGCAGGTAAACTGTTAGACCCCGAAGCCGGCATTGGTGAGAAATTGGCGGCATTCCCCAAAATTGCCTGGTTCTATGCTACCTGGTACCCCGGTTTATGGATTGGCTGGGGACGCTTTCCTCGTTATGCCTCGTTCAGCCGTTTAGCCAAACACCTGCGCTTTGTGGAGCGCTCTTCCCGTAAGTTAGCCCGGCAGATTTTTTACGGCATGCTCCGCCACCAGGCGAAGCTGGAACGAAAGCAAGCCTTTCTGGCTCGCATTGTGGAGATTGGCGCCGAGTTGTTTGCCATGACTGCTGCGGTGAGTCGTGCCAGGAAATTATTTGAAGCCGGGCATACCAATGCCCTGGAAATCGCCGATGTCTTCTGCCGGGGGGCGCAGTGGCGGGTAAACGCCCGCTTCAAAGCGCTGTGGTCTAACGACGATGAGGTGTCCTACAAATTCGCCCGTAAAGTGCTGGATCATCATTACCTGTGGCTGGAAGAAGGGGCTGCGGGATTAAAATTGGAGAAAAGTCATTCACCAACTTCCAAAGTTGATAGCCCGGATGTGTTTGAAGAACCGGTTGTTTAGAATAAAAAATGTGTTGCCGGAACGGAAGCGCCGCTTGACCTCAATCGGCGCTTCATTTTTTTGGGATGAACAACCTTCTTACGTAGACAGGTAGGATGCTATCGCCTGTTGCTCCCATTCCGGGTATTCCCACTTCTTCCTCCATCCCTCTCTACCCACTTCCTTCTGAGTCGTTACAACACAATTTTGTAATGCTCTGATAATCCCTATACCCTATACCTGAATACCCTAATCCCCCCCCTTACCCGGGGCTTCGCAGCCGTTTTAATTCCCGGTTCAATCGTTCCCATTCCGCCTCGCTCAGTTCCATCATGCTGGCGGTACGAATAAATGCCATGGCAGCCGGGTGAGAGGTGAGCATATTTTTGATCTCACTGGGCATTTTGCCGGTCAGCGCCAGCAACTCGTCCGGGGGAACATCCAGCACCCGGCAAATTCTGACAATGGTATCGGCTGCCGGGGGCGGAATGCGATCGTTCTCCAGTTTGCTGATGTAGGAAAAATCCACCCCGACCTGCCGGGCAAGCTCCCGCTGACTGATGTCTTTCAACCGCCGTAATTCCCGCAGTTTCTCTCCGAATGTATCTGCCATCTGGTAAAATCTCCTGTTCTTTCTTGCCTTGTTGACAACATAGTCAACATTGAGTAAACTGTCAACCCTTTTTTCACCTGCCAACCTTTTAATACCCTTGCAACTGATTTTCCTTTTTTGCATATTAAAATTATTTTCAAAGGCAACGGAGAAAAGTTATGTTCATCCGATTTCTGACCTTGTTGTTTCTCCTCCATATCCCGCTGTATTCCCAGACCACGGTCGCCATTAATGATTTTGAAAACCGCACCGGCAAATTTTACCTGGATGAATGGGAAAGCCGGATTCCGGAATTTCTGAAGAGTGAACTCTCCCGCTCCCGGAAACTAACGATCGTGGAGCGGCAGAATCTGAAAGCAATTTTGCAGGAAAAAGCGCTCTCCCTGGCGGGGCTAACCGATACCGCCGCGGTGCAGGAGGTCGGTAAACTGTTAGGCGCCCAATACGTTATCACCGGCAGTATTAGCGAGGTAGGGGCACGCTACCGCATCGATGCGCACATCATCAACGTCGCCAGCGGGAAGGTGATTAGCGAGAAGGTTATTTCCCCGGATACCAAATACCTGAACGAGATGGTGGAAGTGCTGGGCAACAACCTGAGGTACCAGTTAACCGGGGAGGGAAAATACCGAACCAAAAAATCGTTGAAAAAATACCCGACAACCATTGCCCTGTTGGGAACTGCTGTTTCCGTAACCGCCGCGGTTCTGGTGCACCGAAGATTTTTGGGTAAACAGGATGACTACCGTGCTGCCACCGCCCTGCAGGATTTTGATCCGCTGTATCATTCCGCCAATCGTTTGAACAAAGCCCGGTACATCCTGGCAGGGGTTGCCGGGACCGGGGCGCTCTTAACCCTCTATTTCTGGATGAAAAATCTATCACCGGATGAGGTACTTGCCGGTAGCCCACCGGTGATGCCTTATGTATCCGGCATTGACAGAGGAGATTTCCGTGTCGGCGTTCACATCGATTTTTAAACCAGGCATCCCATTCCGCCGTATTTTACCTTTCGGGGTGTGGCTGGCAACGGCATATTTTCTGCTATTGGCAGGCTGCCAGGATATTCCCCGGGATAATCCGTTGGACCCCAAAAACCCGCAAAGCAGCCGCCCGCAGAAGGTGTTGGTCGAGGCGTTTGTCAATACCAACAATCCCTTGCAATTCAACCAGTTTGCCCTAGGTGCCCTGGATTCGATTGTTCAACAAAACAGAGACCGGGTGGTAGTGGTGGAATACCATCGCAATACCCGGGATTATGACGACCCCTTTCACCTGCCGCAGAACGAATCATTATACCAGAACTATGTAAACCGGTTTGACGGGATGGTGGGGGTGCCGGATGTATTTTTCAATATCTCGGAAGCACGGGTGCAGGGCGCCTCCAGCGTGGGAAATTCCTTTATTCGGTTCAACGATGCCCTCTCTCCCCTGCTGAATCGAAGCAGCGAATTTGCGCTGGAAATCAACTATCTCCTGGACGGTTCATCGGTGATACCGGAAATCATCGTGGCAAAACTGGGCACCTCGGATGCAAACAAGTTCGTCATCAAAGCCATTTTGATAAGCGAAATCGACCAGGCATTTTTGAAACGAGTGGTGGTGGATTTCACCCGTCAGGAAGTCGGGGCGCTGGCGCACGGGGAATTTACCACCTACAACCTGCCGCCGTTAAACATGGCAATGCCGCAATATCAGCATTCGCTGGTCGTTTATATCACAGATTTTGGCAACAGCCGGGTGTTTCAATGCGACATCGAGGACGTAAAATGAAGAGAGTTGGCATGAGATTATCCCATTTGACAGGAATGCTGCTGGTGGTGATTCTCGGGACGGTTTTACTTCATTGTAATGCCGACCTGTTCAAACCGAAACCAGCGCCGGTGATTGAACAACTGCGCACCATCAACGATGTTTACCAATTCAACCCGCAAGATACGGTAACCATTGTGGTGATTGCCAGTGATCCGGATGGCGGTGTGTTGCGGTATGAGTGGTCGGCAAGCGGCGGTCAATTACTGCTGCCGGTAAACCGGGATACGGTGCGCTGGGTGGCGCCGGTGGTGGGCGGCACCTATTCAATCGAGGTGAACGTGAGCAATCAAAATGATAAATCGACCACGGATGAAATTTCCATTGAGGTGCTCTCCCGGGCAAACCCCACCGTCAAAATTTTATCGCCATCGGATGGAGCGTTCATCGTGCAATTTTCGGATATGACCATCTCTGCCAGTGCCTTTCATGTAAACGGATTGCAAAGCGTCACCCTGTTTATTAACGATTCCCTGGTCAGCACCCAGCCGCCCCACGCCGGGAGCAATATCTACGATTTCCCTTACCGGGTAAATCTGCCGGCCGGATCCAACGGGATTCGCATTGAGGCGCTTTCCACGGTGGGCAGCCTGGGACAGGATTCGGCGCGGGTCAATGTGGAGGGAATTGTGCCAAAAGCAGG